>MDTE01198932.1_pt1 | contig 83748 bp, 66 predicted proteins | sample 811231 | NCBI WGS metagenome assembly MDTE01 (sample SAMN05326651, study PRJNA326480) | marine metagenome | isolation source: seawater | place: Indian Ocean: Red Sea | collected 2010 | reverse complement strand
CGACGGCTTTGCCAGGGCGACGGTGCATCCGGTCCGTTGGAGTCCTTCCTGCAGCTTGGCGTAGGGTGTGGTGGCACCCGATTTCAACAGCTTCTCACCTTCGCGAACCAGGGCCTGCATTCGGCCCTGGTCACTGATGCGGACGCGGGTGGTGGCTGGGCGTTTGGGAGGGGGTTCGGATTGGGCCGGGAGGTCCGTCACTGCAGCCAGCAGGCTGGACAGAGCGAGGACAACGAGCCGAGTGTTGACGCGGAGGGACATACAGGACTCCCGGTTGCAGGCGGTGATCGTTGGCCGGCAGTCCCGGACCCCTCCGTGATAACGCCCCGGTCGACCCATGTCAAAAGTCCGCCGCTTCAATCCAGTGACCAGCCCTTACGGTATTCGGGATGGACGAATCGTTGGGCTTCGGGGCAGTTGGTTGCTTTCATCGCCTCTCCGTCCCATTGGAGTGTCTGCCCGGTGCGGAGAGCGACGTTGCCGACCAGGAAGGCCTCGGTCAGGCGCCCGGCGTACTCGAAATTGGCCATCGTGGGTGAACCGGTCTTGGCCGAGTCGATCCACTCCTGTTGATGTCCGATCCTCGCCCTGGGCAGGGTCTGGGCCGGGGGCGTGTAGTCGGCGTAGTGGTCGGTCGGCAGCAGCTTGTGGTAGGCCCCGTACATGTCGGTTTGCAGCAACCGGCCCTTGTCGCCGATCAGCAGGGCCCCGTTGCCCGGAAGCGGTTCGCCGAGAGCCAGTGCCAGCGGCGGTTTGTGGCCGGCCTCGTACCAGGTGACTGTTACCGGCGGTTGCTTGCCGCGGGCGGGGAACTCGAAGACCATCTCGGCCCACTTCGGAGCCGTCTCGGCCATCAGACCTTCCGAGCGTGTCGAGATTCGCGTGGGATACTGCAGGTCGAGCGCCAGGTAGGCCATGTTGACCGTGTGGCAGATGATGTCGCCGAGGACGCCGGTGCCGAAATCCCACCAGCCTCTCCAGGTGAAGGGGTGATAGATGGGATGGTAGGGCCGGACGGGAGCCGGTCCGAGGAAAAGGTCCCAGTCGAGGTGAGCCGGAACGCGTGGTGTGTCTTTCGGTCGGGCCACCGACTGTTTCCAGAACGACAGCGGGCGGTCGCTCCAGGTGTGCACCTGGGTTACCTGGCCGATCGCGCCCGACTGGATGATCTCGACCGCCCTGCGAAAACTCGGTTCGTAGGTGCCGTGGTTGCCCATCTGTGTGGCAACCTTCGTCTGGCGAGCCACTTCACGCATTTGCCGGACTTCGCCGATACACCGGGCCAGCGGCTTTTCACAGTAGACGTGTTTGCCATGTCTCATGGCCGTGATCGCGATCACGGCGTGGCTGTGATCAGGTGTGCTGACGACGACCGCGTCGATGTCCTTCTGCCGATCGAGCATCCGGCGAAAGTCGGTCCACCGCCTCGCCTTGGGGTACTTCTCGAAATTTGGGCCGGCGTACTGCTCGTCGATGTCGCACATCGCCACGATGTTCTCGCGGGCCATCCGAGGCAGGTTCAGCACGCCCCCGACGCCACCCTTGCCGACGCCAACCATGGCGATGTTGAGTTTTTGGTTGGCTGAACGGATTGGGTATGCGTGGGCCAGAGACTCGAGGCCCGCGGTTGTGGCGGCGGCTCCGGCTGCCAGGAATCGGCGTCTGGACAGGGTGTGCCGATTCATCGTGGGACTCGATCTTGCAGGATCGGATGCACGGTGGAAATCAACTGCGGGTCTTTACCGGCAGTTTGAGTTCATGCACGTGTTTGCCCGAGAACAGGAACAGGCGGTTCCCGTCCCGCCAGGCGCTGATGGCTCCGTCGGATCCCTCCCAGCGGACGTGGCCGCGGGGATCTCGGGTGATCGACTTGAAGTCCGACGTGTATCCGTAAATCAGTCGGGGGTCTCCGTCAAAGGGCTGGCTTTCCTGCCAGGCGACCAGGTACCGGGGTAAGCCGGACGCATGGCCCAGAAAACCAATGAAACCGGGGCGATAGACTCCCTTGCGTCCACCTCCACCGTCGTCGGCGTGCAGGATGGGGTTCTGTTTGAAGTAGTCGAAGGCGACGCCGTTACGGGAGGTGGCAAATCCCAGCCTGGTGGGACGTCCGTCGTTGGACGTGCCACGGATGAATCCCAGCCACCGTCCGTCGGGGAGCCGGTGGACGGAGTTGTAGGAGGACGCCTCGTTGGCCCAGGCCTTCCGGGTGGTCGGCAGCACCGGCAGCCAGGCCGGAACGGTACCGGGCACCCGTCCCGGGCGGATTGTCCATCGGTGTGATGCCAGGTCGGAGCACGTCGCCAACGCGGTCGGCTGGAAGTTGGTCGTGGCGGTGTGCCCGTGGTTGAAGAAGTGGAAGTACATGAACCACTTCCGCTGTTCTGGGTTCCACACGACCCAGGGACTGGAGTTGTGAGACGGGTCGTCGGGATTCTTCGAACTGGCGTGGAAACTGGGCACCACCTGGTTGTCGGATCGCCCGGGAACCCGGACCTTCTTGGAGTAAGGGCCGGTGATCGAGCGGGAGACGGCCACTCCGATGCCCGAGCGGGGGTCGTGGTGAGCGTAGAAGAGGTAGTACTGCCCGTCGGGATGTGGTCCGTGAGTATTGCGGACGACCGAGGGGTAGCCGACCGTGTCGCCTCCCCCCTTGGGCCAGGCAGGATTCTTCCAGGTCGAGTGTTCCCAGTCCTCGGTCTGTCGCAGCACCTGATGAGATCGCTCGATCACCAGGGGCAACTTGCCGTCGAGATCGGTCAGGTCGACGACCTGGAGGTTGTTGTCGAGTGGTTTGGCGACAGCGGGTGACCGGGCAGAAGTCCGGCTGAACGTGGCGCAACCGACCATGGTGGCCGTGGCGAGGAACTGACGTCGGGTCCGGCGGGCGGGATCTGGCACGGTGTTTTGCTAGCCGAGTTCTTCGATCGGCTTCCCAAACGGCAGGGTGGCGATCGGCCGTCCCGAATGATCGAGATAGTGCTTGTTGGGGTCGATGCCGAGGTGGCGGTACATGGTTGCCAGCACGTCCTGCGGGGACTTGGGGTTGTTCAGCGGGTAGGCCCCTTTGCTGTCGGACGACCCGACCACCCGGCCACCCTGCACCGGACCGCCGGCCACCGCGGCACTGAAGACGTTGGGATAGTGGTCCCGGCCGTTGGTCTTGTTGAGCTTCGGCGTTCGGCCGAATTCTCCCCAGGCCACCACCATGGTTGTTTCCAGCAGGCCCCGCTCGTGCATGTCTTCGATCAGCGCCGAAAAACTCTGGTCCCAGCGGGGCAAGAATCCGTTCTTCATCGAGTCGACGCCCTCGACGTGAGTGTCCCACCAGCGGCAGTCGACGGTGACCAGACGCACCCCGGCTTCGACCAGGCGGCGTCCCAGGACCAGCCGTTGGCAAAAGGCACTGGCGCTGCAGCGTCGCGGGTCCATCGGGTTGTAGCGTTCGATGAACCCGTAGCGTTCGCGGAGACTGCGGGGTTCGGCGTCGAGATCGAAGGCTCGGCGGGCCCGGTCGGAACTGAGAATGCCGTAGGCCTGGTGCTGGAAGTCGCTGATCGCGTCGAGTTGTCCAGATTGGTCGACACCCTTGCGGAAACGATCGAATTCCTGCAGCAGCGACTTGCGGTCGCCGAAGCGTTGGTCGCTGATGCCCTCGACCAGCGAGAAATTCCGGAGTTGGAACGGTTTGTGGGTGGCCGGATCCGAGAGTGTTTCGAAGGGCTTGTGAGCGACACCGAGGTAGGCGGAGTCGGTGCCGGGGACCTGTCGGGGGATCATCACGTAGGGCGGCAACTCGGGGGTCAGATGTCCGAGTTGCTCGGAAACGATCGATCCACAACTGGGATGGATGTTGACGGTGGGATCGGGACCGGGCGGATGGCCGGTGAACAGGATCTGGTCCCCGGCCGAATGTCCGGCGTTTGTGTGGTGCAGGCTGCGGATGATGGACCACTTGTCCATCACACGTGCCGATCGTGGCAGCATGTCACAGATCTCGATTCCCGGAACGCTGGTGCGGGTCGAGCCAAAGGCTCCGCGGTATTCGGCCGGAGCCTGCATCTTGGGGTCCCAGGTCTCGTGCTGAGACGGTCCACCCCGCATCCAGAGAATCAAGACCGAGTTGTCATTTGTGGTCCGCGGGGCGGACTGGGCCTCGATCGAGAGCAGGTCGGCCAGCGAGAGACCGGCCAGCCCCAGGCCACCGGCACGGAGAAATCCGCGGCGGGAAAGCGAGGTGTGTTGCCGGAATTCGGCGCAACCGGAGGACGATTGATGAGATGGCATGCTGAGACGATCCGCGGGATTCAGATGCAGTCCATTCAGGCTATCGTCAATTGGCGACCGACGCAAAGAGAAGCACCGGCTACGTGTCAGGCAGTGTCGCTAGCCCCCCCAGTTGCCCAGCCAGGCGAACACCGCACCGGTCAGGAGTCCGAAGACGACCCCGTCGAAGAGGTATTTCGCTGTTGTCTTCCAGGGCTGTGCCTTCCAGATCGAGTTGTGGACGTGGGTCACCGCGTAGCTGAGGACCGCGACCGTGCCGGTCAGGCGGAAGGCCTCCCTGGCCGAGTTGATCGTCAGGAACGAGGTGATGTAGGCGGCAAAGATGCTGATCACGATCGAGTAGGCGAACCACAGGGCGAGGTTCTTGCCGATGCCGGGTGGGCCGTTGGGTTGGATCGTCAGAAAACCGACCGGTCCCCGCTTGTGTTTCTCGATCATCTCCGGTTCGCCCAGTTCCTTCATCGATGCGGAGAAAGGAAAGGCGTATTCCCCCGGAGGCAGTGGCTGTTGTCGCATGGCATCGAGTACCGCGTCCTCCTCGGGCAGTCCCGCGTAATCGTTGTTGTGGATCGGAATGACCAGGTGGAGAATTGAACTTGCCACCCAGACCGCTGCCGCTGATACCAGGATCGGCACCCACAGTTCACCAAGGAATTCCATGTGTGTCCCTCACGGAGTTTCGAGCAGCATGAACATTCTCGTTCGGAGGAGTAGACCGAAGCGACATGCTCCATGCTAGAGCAATTTTCCTGGTTGCGAGGCTGCTTGCAGTTGGAACCGACGATGTGCGAAATTGGCTGGGTTGACCACGGAAACGGTGTTGTCCAGGGGCTGTCGAATGCTCGTGGCGGCGATGTGAGGGAATGATGAGTAGCAGTGGTGAGGAGACGGGTTCTTCCAGAGGAGCGTCGGTCAGATACCATTCGTTGGATGCGCTGCGAGCAGTCATGATGCTACTGGGGTTGGTCCTCCATGCCGCGTGGCTCATGATGCCCGAGTACTTCTTCAACTCGCGCTCTGATCCACGCGGCCACACGGGGTTCCTGTACTTTGCGTGCTGGATCCACGTCTTCCGCATGCAAACGTTTTTTGTGATTGCGGGTTTTTTTGCCCACTTGCTGGTCGCCAAACGGGGGATGCGGTCGTTTCTCCGGAATCGGACAACGCGGGTCGTGTTGCCTCTTTTCGTTGGAATGCTGGTCCTGTTTCCACTCCTCCGTTGGCAAGAGATTCGCGGTGGCCTTCAGACCGGACGCATCCAGACCGAACTGGGCAGTTGGGATCACACGCTCCAGCACTTTCTCGATATGCCGTCTGAGATCGGCAATCAGTGGCCATATCACCTCTGGTTTCTGGAAACGCTCTGCCTGCTCTACGTCCTGAGCGTTGTTTGCCGATTTGCCTGCGACCGGTTTCTGGACCGGTCGGGCTACCTGCGACGTCGGGTACAGTCGGCAGTCGAGGAAATTGCCGGCTCGACGTTCTGCGTCCCGGTCCTGGCGGTTCCAGTCGCTGTGCTGATGTTCTGGCGCAACAGTTGGTTTGGAGTGCATGTCGGGCCTTTGAATCCCAGCTGGATCGGGACGGCGTGCTATTGGTTCATTTTCTGGATCGGATGGTGCCTGTACGTGAAGCCGGACCTGATCCAACGGGTGGGCCGCAACTGGCGGTTGAAGATGCTCGCCGGTTCGCTGTTAGCCGTGGCGTTGGCGACGGTTTTTATTGGTGACTGGAAACAGCACCGCACTCGTGTTGGTCCGGTGGTGCCCGAGATGGACCTGACGGTGATTGTCGATGAAGCCCGGTTTCGGTCAGATTTGCTCTCGGATGGGAATGCGAAGCAGGATCGGGTTCGACGCGCCATCCGTGAACGGATTGATCCGGAATACCTGGCGATGGTTCGGCGAGGTGAGCGTCTCACCTCGGACAAAGCCTTCGGACTGGTTCTGCAGATCAACAAGAATGTCATCGATTCTTTTGATCTGGCAACGATCGAACGTTGCGCCGATGCGGGTCTTGATGAGAACCCGAAGTGGAAATCCTGGGTCATGAAGCCTGTGGAGGAACGCCCCGGTTCTGTCCGCAAGCCGATCAATGCCGCGTTGCTCCACGCCGTTTTTCCGGATTCGCTGCGTCCTGATGACCCCAGGACGCGGTGGGAGGCGGCAGGGTACTTTTATGCTTACGCGGTTGCCACGTGGTTACTGATCGTTGCCTGGTTTGGGTTTTTCGAGGAGTGCTTCTCAGAGCAGAGCGACAAGGTCCGGTACTATTCAGACGCCGCTTACTGGTTGTACCTGGTCCACGTTCCGGTTCAGTTCGAGATGTCGTTGTGGCTGGGAGATTTGTCCTGGCCTCCTTTCCTCAAGTTTCTGGCCTATCTCGCCGGTGCACTGATGGTGGGCGTTCCGACCTACCATCACTTCGTCCGTTCCACGTGGGTGGGCCATTGGCTCAACGGTCGGCGTTACGACCGGAAGCCGTTTCTGGAGTCCGCCGTGTTGCCCGGTCGAGGAGACGACGGGGTGAGGTCCGGTTGATCCGTTGCCGCGCGTGGCGGCAATGTTGCCCGGTGGTGACGGGCCGGACTACAATCGAGGCATGAGCCCGAGCATGCCGACGCCGCTGGCCGAGTTGCTGACGTTCTCTGACCGGCCGCAGATGAGCAACGCCACGATGTTGCTGGCTTTCACCGGGTGGATGGACGGTGGTGATGTTTCCACCGGGACGATCCAGCGGCTGGTCGACCTGGTCGATGCGCAACCGTTTGCCGAGATCGATCCGGATCCTTTCTATATCTACAACTTTCCGGGCTCGATGGAGATGTCGGCGCTGTTCCGACCCGAGATCCGGGTCGAGGACGGGCTGGTCACGTCGATCGAACTGCCATCGACACAGTTTTTCGCCAGCCAGGAACACAACCTGCTGATGTTCATCGGCAAGGAACCCAATCTCCGCTGGCAGACGTTCGCCGACTGCCTGTTTCACCTGGCCCACGATTCGGGCGTGACCCGGATCCTGTTCGTCGGTTCGTTTGGTGGGGCCGTGCCTCACACTCGTGACCCACGGCTGTACACGACCTGTTCGAGACCCGACCTGTTGCCCGAGATGGAACGGTTCGGTGTGAGGAGGACGGGGTACGAGGGACCCGGTTCGTTCATGAGCTACCTGATGAGTCGGTCGGAGGAGTCCGGTCTCGAGATGGTCTCGCTGATCGCCGAGATCCCTCATTACCTGACGGTGACCAACCCGGCGAGCATCGAAGCGGTCAGCCGTCGGCTGGCCAAGATCCTGCAACTGCCCCTGGAACTCGACGAACTCCGTTCGGCCAGCACTGAGTGGGAGCTGGAGGTTTCCAGCGCCATTGACGAGAACGACGAATTGGCCGAGCGTGTTCGGGAGTACGAGGAGGCCTACGACAACGAACTGCTGGGGATCGAGCCGGAGGTCGACGAGATCGCCGACGACCCGGGTCTCGACGGGCTGATCCTGGATGGCCTGGATCCGGACGAGTAGCCGGCTAGTACTCCATCGCCGCCGGCGTGGTGCGGTCGATGGGCACGTCGATCAGCCGAGGCCGCGGATCCGCCAGGGCCGCGGCGAGCACATCGGTCAACTCTTCAGGCTCGGTGACGCGGCAGGCTTCGACGCCCAGCGATCCGGCCAGTGCCACGAGGTCGACCTCGGGTTCCACCAGGTCCATGCCGACGTATTGGCCGTCGGCGGCGTGGGGCAGCCCGATGCCGCGGGCACCGACCTTGAGGATCTGGTACTGGGCGTTGTTGGGGATCACGAAGGTGACCGGAATGTTGTAGCGGGCCGCGGTCCACAGTCCCTGGATGCCGTACATCGACGCACCCTCGCCGATCACGCCCAGCACCGGGCGATCGGGCCAGGCCAACTGGACGCCGATGGCGCAGTTGAGGCCCCATCCCAGGCCCCAGCCGCGGTGGCCGAAGTAGCCAGTCGGGTCAGCGATGGCTCCCAGTCGTTCGAGGTAAGTGTTGGTGGTGGTCACCGCTTCCTCGACGACGGCGATATCCGGGGGCAGGGCTCTGGCGATCGACGACATCAGGGCCAGCGAGGTCAGGGGACGCCGGGGGAGTTCGGCTGACGCCTGGGCCTGGAGCGAGGACCGGGCTTCGGAGTGGATCGCTTCGCGGCGGCCGCGACGTTCCGAAATCGACTCGAGCTGGGCGGGCGTCAGGTGATCGGAGAGCTGTTGTTCCAGCTCCGAGAGGCCGGGCTTCAGTCCGCCGCACAACGCCACCTCGGTGGCGTGATTCTTTCTCAGTTCCCAGGGGTCGTGGTCCAGGTGCACTAGCCGGATGTGCTCGGGAATGGCTCGTTCGGGTTCGTAGTAGACGTAGAGCCTGAGGACGTCGAGGCCGACGGCCAGGATCACGTCGAATTCGGAGAGGCGTTCGTGGATGTCCGGGGCCCACAGCGGCAGGCCGGGGCCAGAAAGCGGGTGGGTGCAGGGGAAGCCGAGACGGCCGTGGGTGGTGCCCGGTTCGCTGATCACCGGCGCACCCAGTGCTTCGGCCACCCCGACCAACTCGGCGATCGCGTCACTCTCGGTCACGCGACTGCCGGCCAGGATGGCCGGGTTGGTGGCGGTTGCCAGGACGTCGACAGCCCGCAGCAACTCGTCCGCGGGAGGGCGGAGAAGGGGGTTGACCGGCTGAGGGGGTGTCATGTCCAGGGGAGGAGCCTCCTGCTGCTGGACATCGACGGGGATCGAGAGGAAGACCGGGCCGGTGGGTGGCATCAGCGCGGTTTGGATCGCGCGACGCATCGCCGCCGGGATGTCCTCGACCCGCTGCACCTCCGCCGACCACTTTGTCCACGGACGGGCCACCTCGACCATCTCGCCCCAGAGGATCGGTTCGGAGAACCGGAGGCGACGGTCCTGCTGGCCGGCTGTCACCACCAGCGGGGTGCCCGCGCGGTGGGCGTTGTAGAGCATCCCCAGGCCATTGCCCAGGCCTGGGCTGATGTGCAGATTGACCACCCCGGGTTGGCGGGTCGCCTGGGCGTATCCCTCGGCAATCCCCATTACCGGGACTTCCTGCAGTCCCAGGATGTACTCCAGCCGGTCCTCGGCGACCATCGCGTCGGTCAACGGCAACTCGGTCGATCCCGGGTTACCAAAGACGTATCGCACGCCGGCCGAAGCCAGCATCTCGAGCATCAACTGGGCACCGTTCATCGTCTGTTTTCGACTCGTGTTGGTTCGATTGTCTTTCCACTGGAGAGAGACGCCAGTTCCACCCGTGAGAGTAGGTGATTCCCCGGTTGGATTCACGTCGTCGGATGAAGCCGCGCCTGGGCAATTTCACGTGGTTCGGTCAAGAGCCCGGCCAGAAGGAAGAGTTTCGTTCGCCCGTGTTGGTGGACCTGTTCCATTTTTTCTCCACCACGCCTTGTGTGATGTGTAGTGTGTCGTATATGGTACACAACATGGAGTTTGGAGAATATCTCAGGAAGCGACGTGAGGAATTAAAAAGGGAGGACCCGCAGTTCTCGGTTCGTCGGGTTGCGGGGCGGATTGGTGTCGAACCGTCGTACCTCAGCAAGATCGAACGCAGTTTGCAGCCACCGCCTTCAGAGCAGACCACCCGGGCTCTGGCGGAGGTTCTCGATGAGGATGCCGACTTCCTTTTGGCCCTCGCGGGAAAGGTCTCGAGTGACCTGGCAGAAATCATCCGCAGCCGGCCGCGTCTGTTCGCCGATCTGTTGCGGCAACTCAAGGACATGCCAGACCACGCCGTGCTTCGTGTCGTCCGCGAAGTTCGTGATGGTGAATGGTGACACACGGAGAAACTCATGATTGAACTGAAGAATGACTCGCTGGTGTTTTCGTTTGACGGGGTCCACCCCCAGGCTCGGCTGTCACTGAACCTGATGCGGACGCTACGGATTCCCGATGACGACACGACCCATCTGCTGCCTCCGGGCCTTGGCAGATTTCCGCTGCGGCATGTCGATGACTTCGCGACATCGGTGCCCGATCAGTGGGTGACACATGGCGGTGTCATGTTCCCGATGTATCAGTCCGAGGCCATGTGGCTCTCGTTCGACTCCAATTATCTTCAATCGCGAGGCACGTCGTACCCGTTTGCGATCAAGATCGCGGCCGGCAAGATCAACGCCGTCACCGGCGACACATGGACGGATCACCTGAAAGGGGATCCGCAGGACTATATGGTCTCACCAACTCAACCGTGGTTGGACGGTTTTTGTATTGAGAAGGATGTCATCCGGCAGTTTGTCGCAATGCCGTTGGGAAGCGGTTACACGGCCGAGGAACAGATTTCCGGCGCCGCAGAACATGGAGGGCTGCAGATCCTGGTGCATCCCATGAAGCGGGCGGTCTTCGAGAGGCGGTTTCCGGAGAGGGTCGAACAACAGTACTACGTTGCTTGCTACGAAAAGTCTCCAGAAACGTGTTTCGCTGAGGCCGAACCGATGGAGATCGGGCTGGCACCCGGAGGGCGAATGAGGCAGGAGATCTACGAAGACCCCTTCGACATCAACGATTGGGACACCGCACAGGCCAGTCGTTGCTTCGTCCATATCACCAATTCCCTGGTCTGGCGATCGATTACCGGTGATGACCCACCGACGACTCCTCCCACTTCGCGGGAATACACCGAAGCGGGTTTTCCGTGGTTCGACTATTACTCGGACGGAGAAACCCGTCTTGAGGGCTCCAGGCCACTGCAAAAGCTCAAGAGTGTTGCCACTCTCGGCCAGGAAAAGTCTGACATCCCGCTCCCGGAAAACGATTCCATTGACGTGGAACACGTGGTCACGATTCGGGAGGGGCTCGGCCACGACCAGGTTCGCGAGGGAAGTTTCTGACACCCGCTGTTGAGCGGGAGCCACTCATCGGCCAGCCGAGAAAAAGCGGCTGGGCGAGTTTTTGGACCTGTTGAGGTCGTTGCGAGAAGTCAGTCTCGGGGTTTCGGAGCTTCAGGAAGAATGCCGGACACGTCGGTGTTTGAGTGCCGGGAGTGTCGCTCGGATATCGCGTTGGCGGTCGAAATCCAGTTCGGCGGTGATCACCGCTTCTCCATCGGGGGCAGTGGCCAGCACCGTCCCCCAGGGATCGATGATCATCGATCGGCCGTAGGTGGTGATTCCGGGGGCGTGCACTCCGTGCTGGTTGGCGGCCACGACGAAGACCTGGTTCTCGATCGCCCGGGCCCGCAGCAGCACTTCCCAGTGATCGCGGCCGGTGGACTGGGTGAAGGCCGAAGGGACCACGATGATCTCGGCTCCACGGTCGACCAGGCCCCGGAACAATTCGGGAAACCTGAGGTCGTAGCAGGTGGCCTGGCCGAGTCGACCCAGGGGCGTCTCGGTGACGACGATTTCCTCGCCAGGCTCGACGAATGACGACTCGCAGAAGCTGACACGGCCGGGCAGGTCGATGTCGAAGAGGTGCATCTTGCGGTAACAGGCCAGTTGAGTCCCGTCGGGTCCGAACAGCAGGCTGGTGTTGGAGATTCGCTGGTGCCCCTCGCGGCGTTCAGCCATGCTGCCGCCGACCAGTGTGATTTGCAGTTCGGCAGCGAGTTCGCCCAGCATCCTGCTGGCCGGACCCGGAACCGGCTGTGCCGCCGAGGCGATCATCTCGGGTTCACCCAATGCGGTGAACAACTCGGGCAGCACGATAAGCGACGCGCCGCCGGCGGCGGCCTGCCGAACCAGCCGCTGGGCCGTTGCGAGGTTGGTGTCGGTGTCGGCCGTGGAGGTCATCTGCACGGCGGCGGCGATCGGTCGCGTCATCAGCCCGTGGGTTCCGGTCCGGCGGTGGGGATCTTCACTCGATGTCCAGCCGCACCCAGTAGAGTTTTTCACGGTCGGCCCGGCGACGGAAGTCGTCGACCATGTCCGAGATGCTCGGTGCCAGGAACCGGCTCTTGCCTCGCCGCCCGTTGACGGTCACTTTGACCCGTTTCTCGAAGTCGACCAGTTCGGGCGAAAGCCACAGGGTGGTCGAGCGGGAGGCCGAGTTGACGTGGATCGAGTTGCCGACGGTAACCTTGGCTTTCAGTCTCAGCGGCCGGGTTCGCTGGCCACGCGCCTCGGTCAACGGCAGGGCGTTCATTTCTATCCAGTGGAACCGGCGGTCCGAGGATCGGAGTGTGCCCGCCTCGAATTCCTTCGGGTCGTCGGCACGCGTGTGTCGGGGCAGCCATTCGAAGATCTTGAACAGTTCCTCGGCGTACGATTCGTATCCCCGTCCGGCGTACTCGCAGTAAATCAGCGGAAACCGATGTCGGAGCATGCGGTTGAGTCCGAAGGCGTTGTGTTCGACACGGGGCCGGTCGAGTTCACCGTTGACGACATACCAGGCGAGCTTCTTGGCATTGTGCCAGTAGTAGGTGCAGTAATCGGTCATTTTTCCGGCGATTGGCACAATCGCGGCGAACCACCCGGGGTGAGTCATCCCGATTTCGAATGCGGCGTCGGCGCCCTGGCCGTGTCCGGAGAGGTAGACCCGATCGGAATCGATACGGAATCGCTTGCGGGCATCAACCAGTACGCGGTGGATGCCTCGGTGCAGCGGGGGACCGATCTGGAGGTCGACGGCGGGATTGGCCGAGCCATCGGCGGCGGTGACGGTTCCGGGCCGGACCACGCCGGGCAGTTCGGGAGCCACGACGATGTAGCCCCGTTGACGGGCCGGTCGGGGTTTTGCGGCTGTTCCGGCCCACCACTGGATACTCGATCTGGGTGATCCGCCAGCGTCGTGCAACACGACCAGCAAGGGATAACTGTGGTGTGGGTTGTATTCCGGCGGCAACAGCACCCAGTATCTCAGCTCACCGCTGGCCGGTTCGACCAGTGTCGGCACTCCCGGACGGATCTCCGGTGTGGACAGGATCGGCGGCAGTTGTGGGATCAACGCGGCGATTCTCTGGGGCGAGATTCCCTCGAGTCCCTCGAGCCGTGAGAGCAGGGGAGGGACGTCGGCGATGTCGGCTTTCGCCGCAGCCAGCAACAACTCGCGGGCCTGGAACAGCGAGACCGTGTCACGAGATGCGGTGACGGCATTGCCCGACCCCGTCAGCCATCCCGACCCGGCCAGGGCCAGTTTCTGGCTCGGTTGGAGGGTGGCGTCGTCGGAGAACTTCAGGAAGGCATCGAGCCGTGAGATGGATTCGAGGTCCAGTTGTAGCATGATCTCCTCGACCAGCGGCTGCAGCTGCTCGCGGATCTTGGTGTCAGAGACGGCCGCCAGTTCCTCGGTCAACTGTCGCTTGGCCGAGGCCACCTGGTCTCTTCGGTCACGGTCCTGCCCGGTCAACTCGCGAACCTGTCGACGGATGGTGGCGCTGAGCTTGTCGACCGGGAAGGTGTCGAGTGCGGCCCGGAACAGCTGGTGCTGGCCGTTGTCACGTCGTCGCTTGAGTTCATCGAGGATCCTCTGACCGAGCAGTTCGTCGAGTCGGCGCTGGAGGCTCTCGATCTTCTTTTTCTCACCGGGAAATGCCGCTCGAGCGGCCTGCAGTTCGCGCCGGGCCTGCGTGAACATGTCGGCCTGGAGGTAGAAGCGGGCGATGGCCAGGCGGTCGTCCAGTCGATTGGCATCGGTGACGCGTCGGAGCCACCGGTCGAGCACGTCGGCAGCGATCGACTTTGTGGAGAGGCCATGGGTCCAGCCGAAGCCCTGGGCGACGACGGTGGCCTGGTGAGGGGTCAGCTTGGTCACCCACTGGTAGATGTTGACCTTGCGATCCTTGATCCGGAACACCAGCCGTCGTCGTCCGAATTCGTCCCATTCTCCCACCTCCTCCGGAGCTCCCAGCGACTGCAGCTTTGTCGAGAACTTCGCCTTGCGTTTGGACAGCGTGAACGTCTCGAACCGATCCAGGTCGGCATCGTTGTTCAATTCGGCAACCAGTCGGGTGGGGACGAAGTACCGCTTCAGCGGTGTGACGGCTGCGACGATCGGGTACGTGGTCAACTCACCGGCGCTGCGCTGCTTGGAGAGAGCCAGGGACTGTTGCGGTCGGATCGTCCCACGCAGCACCGTGCCGTCGTTCAGCCGGATCTCACCGCCGAAAATCGCGGTCGGTGCCAGGCACGCGGCAAGTGTTGCCGCCACCAGCAGCCAGGCATCCATCCGGCGGTGCATGAGTCGAACTCGAAGAGGGTCCCGAATGCGCGGCCGAGTTCTGCAGAACGGCCCGTCACTTCCTTATGCCTATCGACCACCGAGGGGGTGTCACCGTGAGCCATTCGCCATCGACGGGTCGCAGGGGGGCGATTCTAACGAATGTGCCGATTGTCACTTCCAGTTGAACAACTCCTGCAGTTTCGGACCGAGTGTGTCGCCCCAGACCGACCATGCCCCCAGAGACACGGCGACGACGATGGCCAGGAATACGGTCAGCCAGACCCAGCCCATGGCACTGCGGAACAGGAAGTTCAGGGCCCGCCATTTCTTTTGCCGCTGGTGTTGTTTGTCGAGTTTCTGGTAGATGTTCTTCAGGCCGCTGCTGCCTCCGGACCGTGACTGGGCGATCCGTTTCTTGATCAACGGTTCGAACTCGGCGAACTGCGCCAGCGGCATGAACGAATCGCTCTGTTTCTGCTTGGCGCGGGCCTTGAGATCCAGCAGTTTGCCTTCAATCGCCTGCCGTACGCGGCTGGTGGACATCTGGCTGACGGCGGTGCGACCCTTCGCGTTGGTGTGCTGGACGAACCACTTGTCGTCGTCGGCCGCGGTGGCTCGCTGCGACGCCGCATCCTCGGCGGAACTGGGAGGTGGCAACGAGACGGCCGGAAGCGACGAGGCCGGCTTGTTGGTGCGGGTCGGTGATGTGGCCGGAGTCGCTCGCGTCGACGAGGCACTTCCACTGGCGGCCGGTTCCGCACCCTCGATGAAACTCAGGGTCTCTCCGGCCAGCCCCAGCGAATTCAGGTCGTTGAGCAGTTCACTGCAGTCGCTGTAACGGTGGTTGGGGTCCTTGGCGATCATCCGGTCTACCAGGAGATCGAGACGATCGGGAATCTGGTTGTTGAGCTTGCGGGCGGAGGTGAATATCCCTTTTTCCTTGGCCATCACCAGTTCCAGGGCCGTGTTGCCCTGGAAAGGGAGCTCTCCGGTCAGGAAGTGATAGAGGCTGCAGCCCAGCGCGTAGATGTCGGCTCGAAGATCGACCGTCTTGGCGTCGCGAGCCTGCTCGGGGGCCATGTACAGCGGTGTACCCATCCCGGTGCCGCTCTGTGTCATCGACACGTCCTCGTCGGCCGCCTTGGCCAGCCCGAAGTCGGCCACCTTGACTTGCCCGCTTTTGGTCACCAGCACGTTGTCAGGCTTGATGTCTCGGTGGACCAGTTCGGCCTCATGTGCGTGCCGCAGGGCTTCGGCACAGAGGATGGTCACCAGCACCGAATCGGGGACACTCAGGTGTCCCAACTGGTCGATCCAGTCCTGCATGCTTTGACCGTCGACGAGTTCGATCGCCACGTAGTGACGTCCCTTGTCGGTTTCGACGGCGTACACCTTGAGCACGTTGGGGTGGTCAAGCCGGGCCATCGCGCGGGCTTCGCGAAAGAACCTCTCGACGAACGCCTCCTTCTTTCCCAACTGCTTGGAGAGGACCTTGAGGGCGACGTTGCGATCGAGTCCCTGTTGACGGGCCAGATACACCTCGCCCATCCCACCCTCGCCGAGCTTCTTCAGCAGTTTGAAGTCGCCGAGTTCTGATGCCTTGCTCTTGCGTGCCGATGCCTTCGCTTTGCTCGAGGCGGCTGCCGGGCCGGACTCGCTTTCGGGGTCGGCGTCGGCCATCCTGGCCAGGCCTTCCGTACCGGTATCAGCTTCACCGGGCACGTAGGTTTCCTCGAGGCCCTGTTCACCTGTTGCATCACTCTGGGAAGGTGACGGATCCGCAGCGGGTGGATCTGGCACGGGGGTGTTCATGGTTCCCCTCGAGAAATCGCTACAAAAAGTGTTTCCACTTGTTCGAAGACACCGCCATTATGCGGCACGCCAACGAGCGTTGCAAATGGCAATTGTGTCCCGAGCCGAGCGGTTGCTCACCTCCGCTCAGGCTCACGGAAACGTATCAACGACTAGTCAGTTCGAATGCCTTGATGTATTTCGATCGGGTCTGTGTGACGATGTCGACGGCTCGCTGTTCTTGTCCCAGTCAGTGGTTTCCAGGCAGCCGCGAACCGGAACTCTCTCGACAGAACTTCCAGGCACTGCAGCGGCATCCATGGCTGGTCCTCGTTCAACGGGCTCCATCTCAATTTTGTCCCGGCCGAGAACTTACCACCCAAGGCTCACTTGGACAACGCACCGGGCAGAGGTATAGACTGGGGTTGCGGTACCGGGCCCGGCCACTCGAGCCGGCGGTATCCACTTGACCGGGGGTGAGAACGTTCATGGGCGTGATGCGGTTTCGGGTGTCTCCGCCCGGTTTCCTCGATGGCTGGCCCGAGGCCGAACAGGCTTATATCAGCGGGTTCGACGGTCGTGTCTTTCCGACGCGTGTTGAACGCGAAGGTGACGAGTTGGTCTGTCGCCGCCCGAGTTCCGACAGCGGCCGTCTGCACGTGGCCTGGCCGGTTGCCGGTTTTGGTCGCACCCTGGTCAGCACCTCGAGTCTTCGCGAGCAGGACACGGTTTATTTGCTGGCCCTGGAACTGGCTCGAGGAAAGATCGGTCAGCTCAGGAACCAGTTGGCCGCCTGGGAAATCTCGGGCATGTCGGTACCGGAGGGATTCGACGAAGCCAGCCGGCAGGCGCACCAGATCTTCGCCCGCGCCACCTCGGCCCAGGACGACCCCGACGAGGCCTGTCGCTTCTCCGAAGCCGCGCTGGTTCATGCTCACAATGCCGCCCAGATGCTGACCGGTGCCTACATCAATCAGCGATTGGCCGTTCGGTGCCAGCGTTCGAAACGGTTTCCAGCCCTGCTGGGCTGTAGCCTGGCTGGTGAGAGTCCGCCCCAGTGGGAGAGTCTTCCCGGAGGCGTGTTCAATTCGGCCACGCTGCCGATCTGCTGGAACCGGATCGAAGCGATCGAGGGAGAGTACGAGTGGGACGAGTCGGACGGTCTGGTCGATTGGGCTGTCGAGCAGAAACTCCTGCCCCACGGTGGCCCGCTGCTGGATTTCGGCGTTGGTGGGTTGCCCGAATGGCTGACGGCGTGGTCGGGGGACATCGAAAACCTTCAGAGTTTCGTGTGTGACTTCGTGGAGACGGCCGTGTCACGGTTTGTTGGCCGGATCCGGGTCTGGGAGTTGGCCTCGAGGGTCAACACCGGTGGGGCACTGGATCTCAACGAAGAGGGGCGGTTGGCGCTGTTGGCGCGGGCCGTGGAGGTGGCTCGTGGGGTCGACGATGTCGAACAGTTGCTGGTACGGATTGAGCAGCCGTGGGGCGGCTACCAGTCGGCCGGTGACCACCTGCTCAGCCCGTTGCAGTTCGTCGACGCACTGGTCCGTTGTGCCCCGGGACTCTCGGGGATTGCTCTCGAAATCACGTCGGGATTCGTTCCGGCCGATCCCGGTCGCCGCGACCTGCTCGATCTGTCTCGGCTGCTCGACATCTGGAGCACTCTTGGTCTGCCGCTGTATGTGACGATCGCCGCACCCTCCAAAGGTGGCCAGGACGCGGGGGGGCGTTTTGTGCGATCAGCCGAAGTTGGCGATTCGGAAAGTCCCGGGAGCGGGGAGTGGACCGAATCACTTCAAGCCGACTGGGTCGACGCGGTGTTGCCGTTGTTGCTGGCCAAGCAGAGTGTGGCCGGCATCACCTGGGCGCACCTCGATGACCGGGATCCCTCCGGATTTCCGACCTCCGGCCTGCTCGACGAGACCGGATCACCCCGCCCGGTTGTTCAGACGATTCACGCTCACCGATTCGGACACTGGCCGGCCAACTGAACAAACCCCATCCGGTCTGCTACCATCTACTTACTCGATGGCCGATTCTTCGCTACCCAGCCTCTCGGCGCAATTCTCTCACCGGTATGCCCCTGGATCTCTACGACCCGTGTCCCTGCGGCAGTGGCCGCAAACTGAAGTTCTGTTGTCGTGAACTCTCCGACGGCATGGAGCGGGTGCTGAAGTTCCAGGAGAACAACCAGCCGAGGATGGCGCTCAACGCCCTCGACGAGCTCGGCCGCAAGCATCCCGAGAATACGTGGGTGAGGACCACTCGCGGTGGATTGCTGTTTGACGGTGGGGATCTCGAAGGCGCCCATCGCGAACTGGCGGCAGTGGTGGCCGAGGATCCGGAACACGGTTTTGCCCTGGCCCTGGTGGCGATGATCCGGCTCTCGGAGGTCGGTTACGGGGAGGCCCGTGAGGACATCGAGCGGGCGCTGCGACGGTGCGTGTTGGTTCGGCCGGACATGGCCGGCAACCTGGCCCTGGGCATTGCGGCCTGGATGCGGATGGAGGGGGAACTGATGGCCTCGCGGCAGCACCTGGTGTTGGCGCTGCAGTCGGCTACGTTGCCCGACCAACAGGAGGCGATTTTCATGCGGCTGGCCGAATTCGACGGTGGCCGCGAGATTCCTTACCCGTTTCGCAGCGTTTATGCGCTGGACGAGGCCGGAGGTGAGGATCCCCAGGCTGTGGCCGGATGCGGTTGTTGGGGCGAGGCGGCCCAGCGGTATGAGCGTTTGGCCGAGGAGGACGCAGAGAACTTCGGCCTCAGGTTCAACCAGGGACTGTGTCTGGCGTGGTCGGGGCAGTCTCTGTCTGCTGCGGAGGTGCTGGTGCAGGCGGCCGGGTTGACCGAAGACATCGGACTGGCCGAAGAGTGTCACACCCTGGCGCAGTTGCTGGAGATGGGAGAGCGTGACGATGCGGTGAAGATGATCGATCGCCGTTTCGAAATCGAGAACGTCTCGAAATGGCTCACGGATCTGGACTCCTCCGAACGTTTTGTTCGCGTGGACGAGGGAGAACCGGAGGAGGGCGGCCCGGCGGGGATGTATCATCTGGTCGACGGCGATGTCGTCTCGGCCGAGGATGCCGAATCGCTAACGCTCGAGACCGTTCCACGCGTGGTGGCGAGGTTGTTGGTGCAGGCGGCTTCCGACGATCAGTCGGCAGCGATCGACCTGGTTGCCCGCGAGGGCGAGGAGATTGATGCGGCCGAGGCCGCGTTGCGGGAGGTCGGTGACGAGCTGGCTGTTCCCGAAGAGGACGCCGAGGACACCGTCGACCTGGTGCCGAAGCAGTTCGAGGCTCTCTACACCACCTGGCACTTCGCGCCAAAGACGGCCGAAGGGGTCAAGCGGCGACTCCACCGCGAATTCGTCCAGCGGTTTGTTGAGGAGATCTGGCCACAGATTCCACTGGCTGCCCTCGACGGAGCGACCCCCGCTGCGGCCGCCGCACAGCCCGAGAAGTTGCCGGCACTGGCCGGAGCGGTGACGGTGCTCGAGTCTCGCTGTGAACAGAACATGCTGGTCGTCGATGTGTCGGCGATCCGCCAGGCGATGGGGTTGCCCGAACCGGTGCCGCTGGTTGTCGAGTCGGAAGACGACCTGGCGATGCTTTCGACGTTCGGGCTGATACGGATCAACCCGTCCGAACTGGACAACGAGCACCTGGTGATGTTGCTCAATCGGGCTTTGCTGGTCCGCCACAACGGCCTGCTGTTTGATGTCTTGACCGAGTACACCGGCCGCGAAGACCTGCAGCAGGGAGAGGACTACCTGAGGTCGGTTGTCACGCTGGCGGATCTCTGCGAAGTCCGACACGACCGCCCGGCGGCTTTCGAATGGTTGGCCCGAGCCCGGGAGGCCGCGTCGGGGCTGGAGGGCGAGTTCGAACGGACGCTGCAACTGGAAATGCGAGAACTCTCGCTTCGGTTGCAGGACCTCGAGGATCCGGGTTTGCGAGAATTGCTGAGCCGGTTGTGGACGGTTTACGGGAGCAAGGTGCCACAGCTCCGCGAGGAATTGCAGGCCGTGGTCGAGGCGGTGGACATCGTGCCACCGTGGGATGCCGATGGTGGCAATGTCACCGCTTCGGGGTTGTGGACTCCTGGTGACCCTGCCGCGGATGGAGGCGAAGGCGAGGGGGCCGGCGGTGAGAAGTCGCTCTGGCTGCCTGGCCAGGACTGATCGCCGGGATAACTTCCATCTCGACGCGGACGCAACGGCATGACCGAGTCGTTCGAAACTTTCGAGCAGGTGATGCACCGCGCCGCGGCCCTGGCGGTACGGGGTGAGGGACGTGTTGAGCCGAACCCGGCGGTGGGGGCGGTTGTGGTCGACGAGGACTTGCGTGTCCTCGGCGAGGGATGGCATACCGCTTTTGGCGAAGCCCACGCCGAGGTCGTCGCTCTTGAGTCGGCTGGCGAGTCGGCGCGAGGAGCGACGCTGGTCGTCACACTCGAACCGTGTTGCCACCATGGCCAGACACCGCCGTGCACGGATGCCGTGTTGGCCGCCGGCATTCGCCGGGTGGTGGTGGGAATTGCCGATCCCTCTCCCCACGCGGACGGGAGCGGGTTGTCACGCCTTCGTGATGCGGGGTTGGAGGTCGAGGTCGGCGTGGCGGTCGAATCGGTCAGGCGACTGAATGCTCCTTTCCTGAAACTGCTCGAGACCGGTCATCCGTGGATCCACGCTAAGTGGGCCATGACGCTTGACGGGCGGATCGCCGCCACCGGGGGCCATTCGCAGTGGATTTCAGGTGAGGACTCGCGACTCCTGGTCCACCAATTGAGGGGGCGTGTTGATGCCGTGTTGGTCGGCATCGGGACGGCTGTGGCAGATGATCCCCTGTTGACGGCTCGGCCACCCGGGCCACGTACGGCCACTCGAGTGGTACTCGATTCGACGGCCCGACTGCCGTTGGACTCGCAACTGGTCCGCACCTCGCCCGATGTGCCACTGCTGTTGGCCTGTGCCGAGACGGCTGATTCCTCGCGAGTCGCTGCGCTGGTGGAGGCGGGAGTCGAGGTGATTGCCGGTCCGGTCGATGATCGTGGGCGACTGGAGATCGAGAACCTGCTTGGAGAATTCGGCTCCAGGCGGTGGACCAACGTGCTGGTCGAGGGCGGCAGTGAGGTGCTCGGGGCACTGGCCGATGGAGGATGGATTGACGAAGCGCACGTCTTCCTGGCCCCCAAGCTGGTCGGTGGTCGCGAGGCGCTGGGCGCGGTTGGCGGAGACGGGCTGACGCGGATTCCCGAGGCGGCCAGCCTTGTGTGCGTCGAAACCCGTACGGTCGGCGAAGACGTTTACTGGCGTGGCGTGCGGGCGCGAGGTGGCGAGAGCCCGGCCTGCTGATCGGCAAGGTACCGCTGGTACTGCCGGTCGAGCTCGGTCGTGGTGACACCGGTGAGCGTCTCGAGCGAGGCAATCGAGATTCGCCGGTTGGGAGTGTAGATCTGCAAGAGGTGCTGGATCACCGCATCGCGGTAACGGCCGCCGTCGTGGTGCAGCAGGAAGTGACACAATCCCGAGGCCTGGGAATAGTTGCGAGCGATATTGGGGTCGGTCTGAAATTTCCGTAATCCCATCGACGCGAATGTTTTCAGCGGGATGTAGTACTTTTCTTCCAGCACACGGTGGCGGGCCCAGTGGAACCGGACGTAACGGGGCTCGCCGATCCGGAATCCCGTCTCGCCCGGCAGGAACGATTCCATGTAGCACGCGATCCCCTCGACAATCCAGAAATTTGCGTCGCGTGCGATCGGCCGCGATTTTGACTGGCTCTCGTAGAGCAACTGGTGAGTGGCCTCGTGGAACAGCGTGGCCCGGGGGAAGTCACGGTCGGGGGGCTTGTCGTGGAAGAAATAGACAATGCGGTCGTCCTGCATGTACAGCCCGTTGGTGATGTCGATCTGGGAAATGCGTGGTCTGAGCGTGCGTCGGTATTCGTCCCGATCGCGATAGAAGTGAACGACATGCGGACGGGCCGGTTTCTGTGAACGGCCAACGGTCACGCCGCTGGTCCCGGCGAACAGCTTCTCGATCTGGTCCGGCGTGCTGAAGAAACCGGCGAAGCTCGAGTGGAGAAAGCCGTAGAAGGTTTCGAGATTCCGGGCCAGGGCGACGCCCTCCTCAAGACTGTGGTTGGTCTTGACCAGGTAGTGGTCGGTGCGGACTTCCCAGGCGTTGCGGAAATCACGGCGGAGTTCGGATTCGCGGTCGGCCGAGACCCAGCGTCGCTTGAAGTACCGCTGTCCCATCTCGTAACGCTCGACGTGTGCGGCCGGCAACCATCCAAACGTCTCGTGCCAGACGAACCGTCGTCTCAGTTGTCGCGACGCGAAGGGAGTGACCCAGCGGTTGCCGTGGCGAACGAATCCGAGCAGTCGACGAGCGGTCCGCGAATCGGGATCACAGGCAGCGGTTTGACGGACCAGGTTGTAGGCGTAGCTGGTGTGGCCTGCCTTGAGCACACGGCGGCTGAGAAGAAACAGGTCCTGAGCGTGACGGCGGCGCTGGGTTCTCAGTTGGCTTTGCCATTGCCGCTCGGCCGCAGGAAGGTCGGGCGAGAGTTCCGGGGTGACAGTTTCCGGCAGCGTGGCTGTTGTGGACACCGTGCCGGAGGTGGATTGGATCGCAGCGTCGACTGCCCGGATGCCGTCGGCCAGCCTGCGTTCGACACAGAACGACTTGATCCGGTTCAACACGGCCAGGTGGTCATTCCGCAGCTTGGCGTGCTGGCGGCGCAAGAGCTCGAGCCGATTGTTGGCTTGAGCGACAGCCGGAATTGCGGTGACCAGGTTGAGAACGACCGCCAGCATCCAGCAGTACACGACGCCACCGGTGACACGGCCAGATCTGCAGGCTGTCCAAACAGTGGGCATGGCCGCATTCTAGGCGTGGCAGTTGTCTCGTCCTAGACGGAATCGCCACTCGAGTTTCCGGTGATCCCGGCAGCTACTTGCCGGAGGGAGGTGGCGGGGGAGCCAGTCCGCCAGCAGGTCCGCCGCCGCTGGAGGTGCCCATGCCGCTGGGATCCGGAGGCAGCCCGGCGGGGATGCCCTCCGGCAGCGAGGGAGCTTCGATTTCGTAGTCACCTGCCTCCGAAGTCTCGAATCCGCTGATTCGGCCGGCCTGGTTCGACTCCGGATGCAGTGTCACCTTGTAGTCCTTCAGCAGGCTGATCCAGCGGATCACGATCTGCCCGTTCTTTGACGTCTCGCGGCTGGTCCACCCTGAGACGTGTCGATCGATCTCGGAGAGTTCGATCCCGTTGTCGGAGGAATCGATATTGAGGTCGTCAAGTGCCTGCAGCGTCCCGTTGTAGCTGGTCCTGGCCAGGGCCTCGACACCGGTCACCGCGGCCAGTGCGGCGATCAGCACCCAGGTGACGACACGGCCTCCGGAAATGCCGGACGATTGCGGTTCCGAGGCTGATTCTGGCTGCGGTTGGTTGTCTGTCATCGCGAGTGCCTTATTCCAGGGATTTCAGGAATGCCAACAGGTCTGCCAGTTGTTCGACGGTCAGGTTGCCGACGATGCCCTCGGGCATCATCGACTTCTTTTGACGCACCCGCTCCTCGATCTTCGACTTGGGCAGGACGATCGGCAAGCCGGTCAGTTGTCGGATCTCGACCGTCTTGGCGCTCTCACGCGAGACGAACCCGGTCACGACCTTGCCGTCGATTGTTGCAAACACATAGGTGTCAAACCCCTGGGCGATCTTTGCGCTGGGCTTGAGGATCGACTGGATCAGTTCGACGGGCTTGGATCTCTTGCTGATGTCGACCAGGTGGGGGCCCTTGGGCTTTTGCCCGTTGGCCGTCGTGTGGCAACGGACGCACGACTGTGAGTTGAACAACTTCAGACCTTTCGCCGCATCCCCTTGAATCTTGAGTGCTTCGGCCATGACGTCCTCGGTGGCCCGGTTGGCGATCTGGTTCTTGTTGGCAGGATCGGCCTTGGGCAGCACCAGCGGTTTCAGGGTCTCCTTGGACGCGACCTGTGCCGTCTGCGGCAGGCCCTTGATCCGGACCTTGTGTCGAGCCAGTTGAGCGAGCAGGTGCTTGGAAGTGCCCTGGTCGTTGTCGGCGATCACCGTGCGGAGCACCTTGGCGATCGCCTCACTGGACTTCCAGGGGGTGCGATCGTAGTAGGGGCCACTGGTGTCCGGCCGTGTTCCCCACCAGTCGCCGGTGTAGTCACCCTCACGGTGGTACAGTCGGACCAGCGTGGTCAGGGTCGCCTGCCGCTGGGTGTCGTCTCTCTGGGTGCTCAGCTTCCTGATCAGCCCGTCGACGGCTTTCCGGCTATGAACTGACTTCAGGGCCCACTGGGCCCCGGCGTGGTCAGGCCCATCGAGCCCTTTCAGCAACACGTCGACGTTGTTGACGGCGACCAGGGCGCGAACTGCCAGGTGAGGAATCACCCGATCGGGATCGGGCTGCTTGTGGAGCGTGGTGGTGTTGGCCGGCGGCTTGGTCTTACGACGCGTCAACGGCAGAATGGCCGACGCGGTTTCGGGCCGGGCCAACCGCCCCAGGCTGATCAGAGCCTGGGCGCGAACCCGGGGGTTGGGATCCTTCAGGGCAGCCAGCACCGGAGCCGTGGGGACAGACTTCAGCCGTCCGCGACGGTCGGTCAAGGTTCGCAGAGCGAACTCGCGGACACCGTCGAGTGCCACAAGTTTCAGCAGACGTGACACGACGCTCTTGTCGTCGAACTGCCCCAGTGTGAACACCGCTGCGGCCCGTGAGTGCGACTGGGCCCTGGTGTCGGCTGCCAGTCGGGCCACGCGGTCGATCCGGCCGTCGCCGGCTCCTCGCCTCAGCAGTTCCAACTGACTGTGCAGCCGGTAGACGGCACTTGGGGAGGTGAGGTGCTCGACCAGTTGTTCATCGGTCTCTTCTGAGAGAACCGGGAACGGCCTGGGGACGAATCCTTTGGGAGTGACCTGCACGACGAAGCCCACGTTGGGGCCCGAGAAATTGAACTTGCCGTTTTTCCAGCTGGACACATACATCCGTCCGCTGCCGTCCACGTCCATGTCGGTGGGGCGGGGCACCTTCAGAAAGACTTCCTGGTGCGTCTTGAAGGTCGCCTGGGACTGCGGGAGGTTGTGCAGGTAGACCACGCTCCGGCCCCAGTCGCAGGTGTAGAGCGTGTTGCCGTACTGCCTGGGCCAGCGGAGATCGTGAACAAACATGCTCCCGCAGCCGCTGCCGCCGCCGTAATCGGCCAGCGGCGGCAGGATCTCGTCGGGGAAGTTCAGGTACAGGGACGGATAGCCGTAGTGGCCGGACTGGTGCAGGTGGCTGAGCCGGATGTCCCAACCGCCGCCGTCGTTGGTGTTGTCCCGTGTGAAGAGATTCATGAACGGGTCGACCGACACGTCGACGATGTTCCTCAGGCCCCACGAGTGGACTTCCATTTCGCTGCCGTCGGGTCGGATTCTCAACACTCCGCCGCCGCGGCGGGTCATCTGTCGACCATCGGCGGCTGTTGCTTTGACGAAACCGAAATCACCGACGGCGATGTAGAGCCAACCGTCGATGCCCATGCGAATGCCGTTGGTGGTGTGGTCGGCTCCACGCATGTGCAGTTGATTGGTGGTGATGCCCTTGATCAGCACCTCCTGTCGATCGGCCGTTCCGTCATGGTCCTCGTCATGAAACACGCTCAGCAGTGGCGGGTGCAGCACCCACAGCTTGTGATTGTCGAAGAACAGCCCACGGGGGTGATCCATCTTGGCGAACTGGTTGATCTGGTCGGCGTTGCCGTCGCCGTCGGTGTCTCGCAGCCGCAGCACGTAGCCCTGGCCGGGTTTCTTGCCCAGTGACCCCTGTTTGTCGACCCCGACGAACACCGTGCCATCGGCGGCTGCAGCCAGGCAGACCGGATAGTTCACCTGCGGCGGCTTGGCAAACAGGGTGACGTCGATGTCATCGGGTGCGGTGACGTCGGCCAGTGACGAATTGGGTTGTGTCAGCGCCGTGGGCAACGGCGGCAATTTCTCGGTGCCGGCTTCGAATTCCCAGAAACTGGCCCACATGCCGTTGCTGGAGCCCAGGAAACGGACCCGCAGGAACCTGGTCTCGGGGGCGTCGACGGTATGCGAGACGATCCGCCGGACCTTCTTGTTCTTGGCCCGGCTGACGATCGTTTTCCACTTGGTGCCGTCGGCTGAACTCTGGACCTGGTACCGGTAGGCCGTGCCGGGTTTCTCCCAGTGGATCCGCAGTGACTTGATGTGTTCGACCTTGCCCAGTTCGACCTGCCAGGTCTGTCCGGCACTGCCATTGGACGCGCACCAGCGGGTGCGCGGGTCCCCGTCGATGGCGTTACGAGCGAAGTTGTTCTTGGCTTTTTCTTCGCTGCTGGCCTTGGTTGCGCGTCCGAATGCGACGTTGCCTTCGCCGCAGCACTTGGTGACGACGGTTTTGGCTCCAGGGGCACCGGCAGTCGGTGCGACGGCCAAGGCGGCGATCGTGTCGTTGGTCTTCTTGTCGGTCGCCCGGAAGTCCTTCCGGGGATCCCGGCTGCAGGCCCACAGCAGGCCGCGGGTCAGCATGTCGAGGTAGGTCGGTTCAACCATCGTCTCGTTGTGGTGCCCGATGGTGGTGGCAAAGACGCGGGCGTCGTGATAGCGATTGGTCCAGACACAGACCTGGGGTTTGCCATCGCCGCGTCGCTTGGCATGGGCCAGCGGGGTGGCGGTGTCGAACAGCTTGAGACTGTGGTACAGCTCGCCCCTGGGCGTGTTCCACGCCTTGCCCAGCCCGTGGGTGATCGGGTGATCGGCGATCAGCGGTTCGACCGTGAACGCGTACCTCGGGCCGTGACCGGGGGATTGCATGCCACAGAAGCGGAACCAGCCGTCGGTTCCGGTGCGGTAGCAGTGCATGGCACAGTGGATCAGTACGGCGGGGGTTCCCTTGCGATGTGGGGCCAGCACCCGTTCGAGCCACTCGACATCTCGAACGTTGGCGAAACATTCGTTGTGCACGACCACGTCAAAACCGTCGGCCCAGTTCCTGTCCCGGTACAGCGGGATTTTCGCGTTGGTGCTGGTGCCGCCCTGGTGAGCGACAGTCCACACGACGTTCGCACGGGCTGAGATGCCCCGGGTGATGATCTGCTTCTGCCTCGCATAGTCGTGGCAGCAGCCACCGGTGACCAGCAGAGCCTTGATCGGCCGGCCCGAGGATTTGGGCTTGGCGGTTTTCTCGGTGGCAGGCACTTCTGAGGTGGTCAGCAACAGGGCCAAACCAACCGGGATCAGTGACTTCAACATCGGCAACCTCGTCATCACGACGGCAAGGACTTGCTGTTGGGGGCAACCGTCGATTATCGACGGACCGTCGTGAGAACGGAAGTGGCCAGAGGCCGGATTCAGCCCATGGTGACCAGCGGCGAATCGACCAGCAGTGTGACGCCCAGGAAGATCAGCAGGGCCAGGTGTTCCTTGGCGTGCAGATCCGATTCGTGGGCGGGCAGATCGCGGTGCCAGACAAATTCGTCCAGGCCACCGGAGACAAGGAAGGCTACCAGGCTGCCGAGCATCACCGGCTGGTTGGCCATCACGGCGGCGGCGAATACCAGGGCCAGCGACAGCCCGATCACGACATGGATCACGTGTTCGGACAGGCTGACGCGGCGACCGCGGAAGTGGAAGATACCGTCGAGTGTGGCGTAATACAGGAACGGCAGAAAAGCGACGACGATGAGGGGCTCACGCATGATCGGCCGTTCTCGCGTCACTGGTGGCCAGGTCATTCCCCTCGTACGATTCTGCCCCAATCAGCCGTCGCCCCACCCAGAGCATCAACAGGCCGAATGCGAGGTCCACCACGCTGCCCAGCCTGATCGGCCACGCCGGAAGGGTTGTCATCCAGTCGGTCACGCTTTCCACCAGGGCAGGGGCCCAGAGCATGAGCAGGGACTTGATCACGGCAAGCCAGGCCACGGCACGAACCAGTCGCAGCTTGAGCGATTGGCCGGCCACCGGCTGCAGCAGCACCAGTGTTCCCATCGCCAGCAGAGCGACCGCGATGGTGTGAACCAGTGAGGACTGCCCGAGCAGGTCGGCCAGTGCTGTGACGTATCCCGAAGGGTTGACGACACCGATCGGCGCGATGGCCGACACCGTCGCACCGACCGCGATGGCGAAGGTCGAAGCCTTCATGCCGGATCCCTTGTTACAGGGGCTGGCCCAGGAAACCGCAAGAAGTACACCCGGAGGGATTCGAACCCCCAACCCTCGGTTCCGAAGACCGATGCTCTATCCAGTTGAGCTACGGGTGCAGGTGTCGGTGAGCCGATTATTGCGGACGGACACCGTTTTGACCATCAGGCAACGGTCCATGGGCCGGGGATTCCCTTGGCCTCGGCGACCTTCTGCAGAGATTCGACCTGGTCGTTGTGCATCGGCAGCCCGTCCTGACGCCAGGCCCGTTCGCGTTCGGCCTCGAGATCGCCCGGCAGGCAGACCCGGTCGAAACCCTCGGCAGGTTCCAGTTCCCGGATCTCGTTGACGGTCGCTTCGATCTGGTTGTAGAAATCGTCGGGGTCGACGAAGGCGTTGATGTCGATCGCGTACATGAAGTGTTCTGACCCGTCGGAGGCGATTTCCCAGGTCTTCTTCAGTGGCATCCGGGCGCCGACGAGTGGGCCACAGAGGACCGAGCTGAAAAACGCGAGTCCGTAACCGCGTGGCCCGGCCGCCGGCAGCAGGGTCTTGGCGTCGTCCGCGTTGGTCGTGGGATTGCCCTCGCCATCCACTGCCCAGCCCTCGGGGATCGCCTGCCCGTACATGCCCATCGAGTGGACCTTGCCCCAACTGGAGACGGCGCAGGCCATGTCGAGCACCACCGGGTGTCCGTCGCGAGTGGGAGCAGCCCAGGCCAGGGCGTTGTTGGCCACTGCGGGGCCGCGGCTGCCGTAGGCAGCCACCGTGGCCGGACCGGTGCTGGTCGTGGCGTAGCCGATCATTCCCTCGGCCGCGGCCATCATCGCGTAGACCTGGGCGGCTCCGAAGTGCTGGCTGGCCTTCACTGCCACGGTTCCCGTGCCGACCTCTTTCGCCTTGTTGATCGCCATCTGCATCGCGCGGGTGGCCGCCACGTGGCCCAGCCCCTTTCCGCCGTTGAGCACCGCCATGGCCGGAGTGTCACGCTCGGTCAGGATCGTTGCCCGGGGGTCGATTCCCCCCGCTTTCATCTGGTCGAGATAGCGAGGCAGGGCACGTGTGCCGTGGGACGGGATGCCTCGCAGGTCGGCCTCGATCAACCGGTCGGCTCCGGCGGCTGCCTCGACCGGGATCATCGCCTCGTGGCACAGAACGTCGATCACCCACTGCCGAAGCGGATCGACTGGCACTCGTTGTTCCTGTCCTTCGTCAAGTGGGTAGCCGGGGATGATCGCCATAGGGGTGTGTCTTTCACGAATCGGGGAATCTACGGTTTTGCCGTCGTCGGGTGTGAAGCCGCCCATCTTCTCGACTCAGTCGGACCTCAGCAACCCGGGCCGAGTTGCCGAGAGAAACTCGATCGAATGTTCGGTACGGCCTTCGAGTGCCAGGTCGGCCAGGATACTGCCAATGGCCGGTGTGAACTTGAAGCCGTGGCCGGAGAATCCGCAGGCGATCGCAACTCCAGAATGCTCGGGATGACGATCGACGATGAAGTTCAGGTCGGGGGTGCGGGTGTAGAGACAGACCGTGTGACGGGTCGGATCGGTTGCCAACCCTGGCATGTGGGACTGGAGGAATTCGGCCAACGGGGGCAGGTCGACAGAGAGCACATCACGGTCGACGGTCAGGGGATCGGAGACGCTGACTCCGGCGGTGTGTTCGGCGACCTTCACCGTTTCTCCGTCCAGGGAAGGGAATCCGTAGAATTCCCCGCCGGGTGTCTCCAGGAAAAACACGCCGGCACCACTCGAGCGGTTGTACTGGTCGGTCGTGGCGGGGAACCAGAACAGCGGCTTTCGGACAATGTCCCACGAAACCGGCAGGCCCGGCAGCAGCCCGGGGACCCACGAGCCGGGGGCTACGATCAGCGAACCGGCCTGGTAACGACCGCGGTCGGTGACCACCTCGATCGCATCTCCGCGGGATGTCCATTCGATGACGGTTTCGCCGGTCTGCAGGACGGCTCCGTGGCCGACAGCTCGTTGAATGTGTGCGGCGACGGCGTCCTCCACAAACAGGTACCCTCCGGCTTCTTCCCACACCGCTTCGAAGTTGTCGGGAATGTCGAAGCCGGGGAAATCGGTGGCCAGTCGCTGGGTCGAGACGTCCTGGAGATCGAGTCCGTGCAACGCTGCGGCCTGGCGGGTTCCGGAAACGGCCGGTCCGTCGGGGTGTCCGGCCAGCAGCAGGCCACAGCGGTCGATCAACAGTTGGTCGCTGTCGGCTGCCAGTTGGTCCCAGAGCCTGTACGCATCGAGCAGCAGCGGAACGTAGTCGGCGTGTTCGAAGTAGGCCTGCCGGATGACTCGGGTGTGGCCGTGCGAACTGCCACGGTCATGGGCGATGCCGAATCGCTCGATGCCCAGCACGCTCGCCCCGCGGGACGCGACGTGGTCCAGCGCGGCGCTGCCGAAACCACCGACTCCGATTACCACGCAGTCGAATGTCGTGCTCACTTGCCTGCTGCCAGGTTGACTCGGACCAGTTCCTTGTCGTTTCGGGCGAAGACGCTCTTGAGCGCGAAGGCCGGGTGCGACCAGATGGTCATCCGCCGTCTGACTTTTCGGGTCGGTTCGACCAGCTTCGCGCGGCTGATCTCCTGGTAGCCCTTGGGCGAGAGCTTGGCGATGATCAGGTCACCCTGCTCGTTGTGAATGAACTGGCGATCCTCGTGGGTCACCAGGAACGCGTTCCACCAGCGGTCCTTGCCGGTGGGCTTGATCGTTTCCCAGATCCGCTTGCCGTTGCTGGCATCCAGGCACCGCAGGTGCCCGTAGCTGCAGATTCCGTAGATGTGGCTGCCGTTGAAGATCGGTGTCGTCATGATCGAGTGCAGCCCGTCGGTCTTGATCTCGCTGTCGCTTTTGCCCTTCCAGGCCACTTTTGCGTTGCGGCCGTCGGGGGAGACCTCGATCATCATCGGCCCGTTGTAGAACGCCGTGACGAACAGCCGGTTGCCGAACTGGCGTGGTGTCGAAATGGTCAGCCCGACACGAACCGCGAACGGGACCTGCCAGATCAGCTTGCCGTTGGTCGGGTCGAGACTGCTGATGGCGGTCGGATGCCAGATGACCAGTTGTCGGATCTTGCCGAAGGTCATGATCACCGGCGGGCAGTAGCCGATCATCTCGTCCTCGAGACTCCGCCACAGTTCCTTGCCGGTCAGCTTGTCGAAGCTGACCACCAGGGATCCGTCGGTTCCGCCAACAAGCGTGATCAACTGCTGGCCGTCGATCAGCGGCGAGGCGACCATGCCCCAGATCGGCAGCTTGGTGCCGTAGTCGGCCACGAAGTTCTTTTTCCAGATCACCGAACCATCGCTGACCTTCAGGCAGAACATGTCGCCCATCGAACCGATCGTGTAGACCCGGTCTCGCTCGATGACAGGGGTCATGCGCGGTCCGGCCGGGTAGCTGATGCTGTAGCGGACCGGGTAGGTGTGGGTCCACAGGATCTTGCCGGTTTCGGCGTCTAGCGAATGGACCCGTTCGATCCGCTTGTTGCGGATATAGTCGGTGATATAGACACGCCCATCGGCAACGGCCGGTCCCGAGTAGCCCTCGCCTACGGGCGTCGACCAGACTCGTGGCAGCAGGCCCTTGGTGGGCAGAGTCTTGACGATGCCCGTTTCTCGCCAGACCAGGTCTCGCTTCGGGCCGCCCCACTGGGGCCAGTCGTCGGCTGTCGCTGGTGAGACGGTGGTGAGCCAAACCAGGGCGAAAGCGAGCACCATGGTCAACGGGCGGACGAAGCTGGTCATCGAAAGATCTCCTGGATTCGAATCAACTGCCATTCTGTCACCCCGACACTCGATTGGCCACCGGAGCAGCACTCGATGGCGGACCGCACCGGCCGATCTGTTATACTCGGAATCCCGCCGGCGCAGTCGGTGGGCCGAGTGGTTTTCGAGAGCGAGATGAACAGGCGAGAGGGGTTGGAACCGTGAGAACTCTGGTCCGGTTGTTGGTGTTGGTTGCCCTGTTTGTTGTGGCGTCGGAAGCTGGTGCCGCCGACAAGGAGGCTGCGACCAAGAAGTCGGGGGCGGCGCTGGAAGCCCGTCACCTGGGGCAGATTCAGCGGGTGACCTTTGGGTTGCCCAGGGCCGGTGAAGGGTATTTCTCACCCGACGGCAAGTGGGTTGTCTACCAGGCTTATCCTGTCGGCTACCCCTTCTACCAGATCTATGTGCAGAAGCTGGGCGAGAAGACGACGCGGCGAATCAGTCCCGGGCGCGGTCGCACGACCTGCAGTTACTTCACCGTCGACGGCAAGAAGATCCTGTTCGCTTCGAGCCACACCGACCCGCGGATCGACCAGACCGAGCACCAGGCCCGGGAACTGGCGGCCAAGGGCGGCCGTCGCCGGTACCAGTGGGACTTCGACAAGCACATGGACATTTATGTTTGTGACTTCAACGGCACCGGTCTGAAACGACTGACCAACACGCCCGGCTACGATGCCGAGGGGTCGTATTCGGCTGACGGCAAGCAGATCGTCTTCACCTCCAGCCGCGATGGCGACGCCGATCTCTACATCATGGATGCTGACGGAAAGAACGTGCGTCAGCTGGTCAACAACCCCGGCTACGACGGCGGCCCGTTCTTTTCGCCCGATGGCAACTGGGTGATCTACCGCAGCGATCGGCAGAAGGAGCACATGCTGCAGATCTTCGCCGTCAGTGTCGACGGCAAGCACGACATCCAGCTGACCAACAACCTGGGCACCGTCAACTGGGCTCCCTACTTTCACCCGTCGAGCCGGTACATCATCTGGACCCGTGCCGATTACTCGAAGGGGCCGCGGGGGGCTCACTTCAACCTGTTCACAATGGACTTGAAGCTGGGCAAGACGACGGTCAAGGCTGGTGACGTCCGGCAGGTGACCTCCAACGCGGCCGCCGATGTGTTGCCGGTCTTCAGCCCCGACGGCAAGAAGCTGATGTGGACCTCGGCCCGCTCCAAGGACAAGACCAGCCAGCTGTGGATCGCCGACTGGCTGCGTGGGACCGAGTCGGCGGCCAAGTAGGCCGGTTCAGTCGCCGGGCGGGACCGAGTGGACCATGACCAGGTCGTGTCCGGCCGCCGACCAGTTTGAGCTGCCGACCAGCAGGAGCCTCTGTCCGGCTTCGAGCACGCCCAGTGCCCGTCCCCAGCGGCAGACCTCATCAAGCAGTCGCCGGGGGCTGGTGTCAGTCTGGATCGACATGATCGAGCGGACACCCCAGTAAAGGTTCATTCGTCGGGCGGCAGCCGTCGAGTCCGAGAGGGCCAGCACCGGGACAGGACTGCGTTCCTTGGAGACGGCCAGGGCTGTTCGCCCGCTGACGGTGGGGATCACCAACAGGCCGGCATCGAGCTGTTCGGCAATGATGACGGCTCCCACGGTGACCGCCTCGGTCACCTCCAGTGCCCGGGCCCGCGTGTCGGGTTCGAACAGCCGCGGCGTTTCGCCGTCGACGGTTCGCTCGGCCTCGCAGACGATCCGGCTCATCATCGAGACCGCCGCCGTCGGGTTCTCGCCGATAGCGGTTTCTCCTGAAAGCATCACCGCGTCGGTGCCGTCCAGCGTGGCGTTGGCGACATCGCTGGCCTCGGCACGAGTTGGAAATTCGCTGGTGGTCATGCTGTCGAGCATCTGGGTGGCGGTGATCACCGGCACCCGGTGGGCGTTAGCCATGCGGATGATCCGTTTCTGCAGGATCGGCACGGTCGCGAGGTCCACTTCGACGCCCAGGTCTCCGCGGGCCACCATCACCGCGTCGGTGATATCGATGATCGACTCGAGGTCGTCGATCGCCTCGCTTTTCTCGATCTTGGCCACGATGTGCGGCGCGTGGTCATCCGGGTGAGCAGCGATCAGTTCGCGGAGTTGCCGGATATCGTTGCTGTTGCGGACGAAACTCAGGCCGACGAAGTCGACATGGCGGTCGAGTGCCCAGGTCAGGTCCTCGCGGTCCTTCTCCGTCACGCTCGGGGTGCTCAGGGCCACGCCCGGCAGGTTGACGCCCTGGCGGCTTCGCACCGTTCCCGGGCGGACCACCCGACAGATCACCCGGTCGTCTTCCTCGGCCGTCACCGCCAGTTCCACGATGCCATCGGCCAGCAGGATTCGGTCGCCGGGAGCGATGTCGTCGATCAGGTTCTCGTAGGTGCAGGTCAACTCCTGTGAGGCATCGGCAATCTCGCCTCTCACGAAGACCACCGTGGCGCCCTCCTGGCACAACAACTGGCCGCCGGGGATCCCGCCCAGCCGGATCTTGGGTCCTGCCAGATCACCGAGAACCCCGATCGGACGTTGGAGCTCTTCCTCGATCTCACGGATGGAGGACAGGACACCATCCAGCCATTCGTGAGTGCCGTGTGCGAAGTTGAGTCGGAACACGTCGACCCCGGCCAGCACCAGGTCACGCAGGGCCGATCGTTCCGAACAGGCCGGGCCGACCGTGGCAATGATCTTGGTTTTGACCAGCGGTGGTTCGATGTTCTGGGTGTCTGTGGCCATGGGCAGGGATTCGAGTTGTGGAGACGGGTTGGTCGATCTCTGGGATTACACAGTTTCGGTCAGTCAACGTCGAGCGGAATACGTTGGCCGACGCCACGTTCACCGGCTCGCATGATCAGTTCTGCAGCCATGGCCACGTCTTCGACGGCCAGGCCGACAGACTTGAAAACGGTCCGCTGCGCGTTGGCAGTCCGGCCGGGGTGGGTTCCGGCAACGATGTCGGCCAGCTCGATCGCGTTCTCCCAGTTCCACTCACCCGCCTCGGATGCGGCGGCCAATTCGCCGGCTTCGATCCGGCACTGGTCGATTCGGTCGCAGGCCACCAGGTCAGCCGATGCGATCGATTCGACGTCCGACTCGGCCTTCGTCAGGTGGTTGGAGCCGATGATGTTCAGATGCGAGCCCGGCATCAACAGTTGTCCGTCGAAAAGCGGGGCCTTGGAGGTGGTTGCGGTCGAGACGATGTCGGCCCCGTCGACGGCGGTCTCGGCTGAATCGACAGCCTGGACATCAAGTTGCAGCCGCTGGCCCATCGCCTCGGCAAACCCCTGACGTCGTTCCGGATCCCGAGAGAAAACGCGGACCGTCTCGAGTGGCCGAACGCATGCGACTGCCTCCAGTTGGCTCTCGGCCTGCCAGCCGGTTCCCAGCAATCCCATCACGTTGGCGTCGGGTCGAGACAGATGCCGCGTGGCCACACCGCTGGCGGCCCCGGTCCTCAGCTGCCCGAGCCGGTTGGCCTGGATCAGTGCCAGCATGCGTCCGGAGTCGAGTTCGTAGGCGGCGACGTGGAAGCGGGCTCCCTCGGAGGTCGTGGTGTAGTTCTTCCAGCCGGCCAGCCCGAGATATTCGGCGGTGGCCGACATCGAGTGCAGCAGAAATCCCGGTGCCTTGGCGCGGGCACGGGGGACATTGACGGCCGATCCGTCGGCGACCGCCGCGAAGGCCCGTTCGACCGCGTCGATCGATGCCGGCATGTCGATCAGGGATTCGACGTCGGATTCGGTGAGGAACAGGACAGACATGCGGGCACCGTCTTCAATCCACCAACTCGGCAATCCGTGCGTAGTCGTCTTTCAGTGACTGGTAGAGCTGTTCGTACTGGGGGTAGAGGCGGTTGTACCGTCGACGTGTGGGCTGGTGGACCGGTGTCGAGTCGACCACTCGGATCGTGGCGTTGCAGGCCTCGACGACGTCCTTGTAGGCCCCGGTCCCGGCAGCAGCCAGCAACGCCACTCCGTAGGCCGGCCCCTCTTCGGCGTTGATGGTCACCACCTTGTTGCCGTAGATGTCGGCCTGCATCTGTCGCCAGAACGGGCTGCGGGCTCCGCCGCCGGAAACCCGGATTTCACGGACCGGGATGTTCATCCCCTTGATGATCTCCAGGCAGTCTCGCATCGCGTAGGTGGCCCCTTCGATGACACTGCGGACCAGGTGGGGGCGTCCATGACGGAGGCTGAGGCCGATCCACGCTCCGCGGGCATGCGGGTCGGCGTGTGGCGTGCGTTCACCGGTCAGGTACGGCAGAAAGTACAGCCCCTCGGAACCGGCAGGGGCCCGGGCAGCCTCGGCAGTCAACAACTCGTAAGGGTCCACCTTCTTCCGGCGGGCTGCCGTCATCGCGGCTTCACCCAATTGGTTGCGGTACCACTGCAGGCTGCCCCCAGCTGAGAGGACCACTCCCATGACATGCCACTGTCCGCGGACGGCGTGGCAGAAGGTATGGACTCGTCCCAGCGGGTCGGTCTCGATCCCTTCGCTGTGGGCGAACACCACACCGCTGGTGCCCATCGTGGCCGAAATGACACCACGGCGGACGATGCCGTTGCCGACGGCGCCGGCTGCCTGGTCTCCTCCGCCACCGACAACCGGCACCCCTTCGGGCAGCCCCAGTTTCTTGGCGGAGGATTTCGAGAGCGTGCCGCTGACATCCTCGGACTCGTACACCTCCGGCAGCAGAGCGGGGTCGAGTTCAAGCTGTTCCAGCAGTCGCCGACTCCATTTTCGTCGCTTCACGTCCAGTAGCAGTGTTCCCGACGCGTCGCTGACCTCGGTGGCGAACTCGCCGGTCAGCCGGAAGCGGACGTAGTCCTTGGGCAGCAGCACCTGGCGGGTCCGATCGAATCGCCGGGGCTCGTTGTTGCGAAGCCAGAGGATTTTCGGGGCGGTGAATCCGGTCAGGGCCGGGTTGGCCACCATCTGGATCAGCTTGCGTCGGCCGCCAGCCCGGCGTTCGATCTCGTCGCATTCGGCTGCGGTTCGCTGGTCGTTCCACAGCAGGGCGGGCCGGATGACCTGGTGGTTCTTGTCCAGGAACACGCTGCCATGCATCTGGCCGGAGAGCCCGATGCCGGCGACGGAGGCCGGCTTGATCTTCCCGTCCTTCAGGACCTTTCTCACGCTCCGGGCCGACGCCTGCCACCAGTCCTCGGGGGCTTGTTCGGACCACCCCGGTCGCGGGCTCGACAGGGGGTACTCGAATGTGGCACTGGCCACGATCCGGCCGTTCTCACGGATCGCCAGGGTCCTGGTGCCACTGGTGCCGATGTCGATGCCCAGGTAGATGCTCATCGAGATGCTCCGTCAGGCATGTCTCCAGCCAGTCATGACACCGCTGATCGTTCGGCGATCAGGCGGTCGAGTTCCTGTTTCAGCTTGTCCAGGATTTCGTCGTAGGGGAACGCGCCGAGCGTTTTCTCGCCCTGCTTGAGGTTGACGAAGTTGGGGGCACACCACAGTCCGAGGTCGGCATCGTCGGTTTCGCCGGGGCCATTGACCCGGCATCCCATCACGGCAATCGTCAGCGCGTGTTCCCGAGCGTATTCGGTCATCTCGCGGACCTGTTCGGCCAACTCGACGAATGCCTCGTTCTCGACTCGCGAACAACTGGGGCAACTGATGATGTTGAGCGTGTCGAGTCCGAAATCGACGACGGTGCGGACACGTCCCGCGGCGATGTCGGCCAGGATCTGGCGGCCCGCCACGATCTCTTCGGATTTCCGGTCGTTGGGCACGGTCAGTGAGACGCGGATCGTGTCTCCCAGTCCCTGGGAGACGAGTTGTTCGAAGGCGATGCGTGTCTTGATCACACCGTCGGGCGGCAGGCCCGCCTCGGTCACTCCCAGGTGCAACGGCACGTCGGGCCGTTGCTCGGCGAATCGGCGGTTGACCTCGATCACCTTCTGGGGATCCGAGTCCTTCAGGGAGACGCAGTAGTTGGTGAAATCGAGCGAGTCGAGGAACTCGCAGTGTTCCCACGCGCTGTCGAGCATCGGCGAGATCGAGTCGTCCCGGGAGTAGCGTTCGATCTTGTCAGGGTCGACCGAACCGCAGTTGACGCCAACGCGGATGGCACAGTCGTGATTGGCCGCCTGCTCGACGATGCCCCGCACCTTTTCCTGCCACGGCTTCTCCCGTTCGTGGTGATAGAGGTGTCCGGGGTTGTAGCGGAGTTTGGCAACATGGGGGGCGACAATTTCCGACAGGCGGTAGTTCTCCTGCAGATCGACCGCAAGGTTGGCGTCGGTTTCGGAGGCGATGTCGACGACGGCCTTGGCATCGGCAGTGCTGTCGACGGCGATCCGAACGACATCCGCTCCGGAGTCGTGGAGGTCGCGAACCTGGGCCGAGGTGGCCGCGACGTCGCGGGTCGAGGTGGCTGTCATGCTCTGGACGGCTACCGGCGAACCGTTGCCGATGGTGACCGAGCCAATGGTCACCGGCCGCGTCGGATTTCGGGGCAGTTGCACGATTGGAATGGCTTGTCGGGAGCGGAATGTGGGAACGCCGAAGCGGTGCCGACGCATCGTGATCGGATTGTAGTCGTCACCGTCGGGACACTCCAGCACGGCCTCATGGCGGTGACGCGATCGGGATTGACCTCGAGTTCACCGAGAACTACAAGCCGCCGAGTCCCACTTGGCGACGGGATGCCCTCCAGGAGGTTGAGCGATGCGCGGATTCTGGCCGATGCGGCGAGGCGACGTGAACGGACGCGGATGCAATTGCCGATTTGTTTCGGTGAGGGCGATCCTGGTCCTGGTGATCGGGCTGGTTGGATGCGGCGGCGACGAAGCGGACACAGGGGCCGGGCAGAGTGCTTCGGCGACCGGGTCAGGCCGGAAGACCGATGGGGCCGACGACGAGGCGGTTGACGCATTGATCGACCGGGCTGCGAAACGGGTCCAGGCCGGTGATGCCAAGACAGCGGTCGAATTGCTCAGCCAGGCGATCGGCAACGATGCCGGCAATGCCCGGGCGTTCGTGATGCGAGCTGACATCTATGCGAGAAGAAAACAGGACGCCAACGCGTTGGCGGACTACTCGGCTGCGATTCGTGTCGAGCCCAAGACTGCTCGTTGGCTCAATGCTCGTGGCTTCTTCCTGTTTACCCGTGGCAAACGCGACGCGTCGTTGCGAGATCTGGACGCGGCTATCGCGTTAGACGCGAAGTACGCCGAGGCGTACAACAATCGTGGACTGGTGCATGTCGGGGCCCAGGAATATGACAAGGCGATCGTCAACTTCGACAGGGCGATCGAGGCGGACCCGAAGTACGTCGATGCCTGGAACAATCGCGGGTTTGCTCATTTCCGCAGCGGCGATCACGACAAGGCCCTGGCAGATTTCGACCAGGCCCTGGTCTGCGACGGCGATTTCGTGATGGCCTACAACAATCGGGCGCTGCTGCGAATGGCCAACAAGGATTACCGTCGAGCGGTGGCCGATTGTTCGTCGGCGATCGAACGGGATGGAGACAATCCGCGATTCTACCAGTTGCGCCGCGCTGCGTACCGGAAGCTGGGCAAATCGAAAGAGGCCCTGGCCGATGGGGAGCGGTTGATCTGGTTGATCAAGTTCCAACAACTTTCTCGCAAAGTGGCAGCGGCGCCGCAACAGGCCAAGACCTATATCGATCGGGCTCAACACTTGGGTGCCGACGGTCGCACGGGGGCAGCGATGGCCGATTACCAGCGGGCGATCACTGCCGAGCCGGCCAAGGCTGTCGAGGCGTATCTGGCCCGGGCCCGACACTGGATTGCCGCCGAGAAGTGGTCGCGGGCCCTGGAGGATTGCAACCAGGCACTGAAGGCCGGTGCGGGCCATGCGGCCTGGAGCCTTCGCGGCGAAGTGCACAGGGGCCAGGGCGATTGGGATCGGGCAATCGCGGATTTCACCAAGGCCAGGCGATTTGACGATGTCGTGGCCGAGACGTATGCCAGGCGTGGTGAACTGCACCGGGCGGCTGGTCGGAAGGCCAAGGCTACGGCGGACCTGAAGAGGGCCGCAGAGCTGGCCCCCGATCGATTCGGAAAGACGACCGAGAAGAAGAAGCCGTAGGCTGTCCGAGCCAAACGGATCAGGGACTTGGTGGATCGGCGGTCCGCTTGCCGCCGGCAGCGGCAGTCGATTCGGATCTCAGGGGCAGGTCGATCGTGTTTGATCCGTCCTTCACTTCGTGCTTCATCTGGCTTTGCCGATGGTACTTCTTGGCCAGGATCTCCAGGCCGTTTTTGTCCGTCTTGTTGACGCGGACAGTGTGCATGCCGATTACGGCACCGCTGTGGCCACCGGGATAGGCCAGGGTGTAGACGCCCTGCTCGTCGGATCTCCCGATACTGGAGCCCGTCTGTCTCTGCTCCGCGTTCTTCAAGTCGGCGACCGGATCGAAGAACACGGTGGCGTTGGCCAGGGGCTTCCCGTCCAGAGTGATTGTCCCGGAGACTGAGGCCAGGGGGGGGAGGTTGGCTCCGCCCGACATGGAATTGAACAGGTAGAAGAAGATACCGCAGATGACGACGATTCCGCCGCCAATCGGCAGCAGTTTGCGAGTGGCCAACTGCTTGACTTCGTCCATGTCGACCCGCGGACGCTCTTCGACGGGTTCGCTTTCGTTGGCAGCGGCCGAGCGGGCCGATTCGCCGGCTGCGAGCAGAGCGCCGGCGGCGCTGGATGTGTCTTCGGAATCGGCCTTCGGTCGCGGCGGCGGCCGGTGCAACTGACGTTCTTCGGGTGACGGGCGAGGTGGAGGTGGAGGGTCGTCGTCGTCCTCGAGCGAGGTGGCAGCCGAAGGCGGGGCGACGGGGACGTCGCCGGACTCCATCAGAAACGACATGGCGTCGTCTTCGGAATCTTCATCGGGGTCATCGCCGGCAGCCAGGGCCGTTTGCGTCTCGTCTTCGGCCGGTGCGGCTTCCGGCTCCGGTGCAGCTTCCGGCTCCGGGATCACGAACTCGGTCTTGCACTTCGGACAACGAGCTGTCTGTCCGGCCTTGTCATCCCGAATCTTGAGGACCGATTCGCATTCGGTGCACTGGTAGCGGATCGTCATTGGGTTCCTGGGTCCGCTGGGAACACGTGTCGGAGGGGGTGGCTTGTCCCAGCTTAGTTGGGGACTTGCACTGGGATCTTGCGGCGCATGTTGCCGAGGTTCTGGAAGATGGTTCTGTTGACGCTCTGGTTGATGGCTCGGACGCTGCCATCGACCAGCACGAAGTTGCATCCTCCGTTGCCGTGGGCACTGCCGGCGTTGTCGTAGTGGATCTTCTGGTTCGGCCCAAACCGAGTACTCAGCAGTGTCGCCGGACCACCCCAGGCCCACCCGTCGCTGCTGGTCCGTAGGGCGTCGCCCACCTCGTCGAATCGCTCGGCCTCACCGACCATCAGTGTCTGTGACTCACCATCGATGACGTCCCGAATCCGGGTCGAACTGTTGACCGAGAAGACTCCGACATGGATGTTGTTGGGAAGTCGGGAGAGCGTGGGGTCGTTGATCGTCTGGGCGGGTGTCAGGTTCCAGGTGCCACGGTTGGCGTCGTTGAATGTCACGCCGGAACCGGTCACTCCCGCGTAATCATTGCCACCCTTGGTCCAGTCCGGGTTGACCAGCAACATGTTGGGGAACTGGCTGCGGTCCATCGAGCCGCGTCGTGACGGGCAGTAGAACTCGGGGATGTCGGTCTGGGCGGGCGTCAGGACGACCTGTGTCTGGGTGATCGGGTCGATGGCCATGTTCATGCCGTTCCCGTTCATCTGCACGTTCATCTTGTCTTCCCAGAGATCACTCAACAACTCCTGGTTCACCTGGGGCAGCAGGTGCAGCATCCAACTGGTTCCTTGAAGACCGTTGCCACTGGGCTGCCTGGGTTCGGTCGGGTCGGAATGCTGGAAGCCACCGGTACCGAGGCCGCCGAGCATCAACTGGTTGACCTGACCCGGGGGGAAGGAATTGTGGGCGTCGTGGTAGTTGTGCAACGCGAGTCCGAGTTGCTTGAGGTTGTTCTTGCACTGCGTATTGCGCGCGGCCTCGCGGGCCTGCTGCACAGCCGGCAGCAGTAACGCGGCCAGGATCGCGATAATCGCGATCACGACCAGCAACTCGATCAGAGTGAAACCACCACGGCGACGTCGATTGATCATCATTGCAACTTCCTTGGGGGCCCCGTGAACCAACCCTGAACGAACGGAGTTGCCCATTCCGGACTAGGTGGGGGCACAATCACTGTCCGCAGCTTCGTGGACGTCTGGGGGTGGTGTCAGGCAATTCAACTTCGCCGTCCACCAGCCCGGTGACCCGTCTCGAGGCCGCTAACGTTCGGTACTCTACTCGTGCTTCCAGAAAACCGTCAAGGACATTAATCGGCAATCGGTGTACAGGTGGCTCAGCCGCGTTCAGGTCTTCCGTGGATGGGCGGCCATGCTGCACCGGTTGGTGGACAGGTGGCTCGGGAGATGTCGATGGCAACGATGGCAGCGACGATTCTCCTGCTGCCGATCATGGCCGTGGTGTGTGACGACCGATAACAGGAGTGAGGGGCCAGTTGTGAGGGTCAGGCAGTTTGGGCAATGACCAAAGGGGGCCTGGAGGGGGCTTTGGGAAATGATGGATCAAGATGAGACGCAGGCGCGAGTCGAGTGGCAGGCGGAACGAGGAGGTCGGGTGATCTGGCTGAGCGGCCAGGACGGTGTGGAGATCTCCTCGTTGATCGCACGGGCCATCTCCGACTGGCAGCAGGCCGGCCAGCGGGTTCTGTTTACCGACCTGTCACCGTTGGCCGTCTGCGGCGCTGCGGAACACCCTGAGACCGAGCGGCGAGTGCTCGAAAGGCTGCTGGGGCCAGACATCGAACGGGCCCGGGCCACTCCGGCTTTGTGGCATCGCTTCGAGCGGATCCTGTTGGCCGATGGACGGTCGACCCGTGTGATCCTCGATCGAGTCGAAGCCGCGGGGGCACGCGGCCGACGGCTGGTGGCGACGATTCGTCACCAGGTCACCCGTCACGGGGCCACCCTGGTCGTCGTGGCACCGCGTGACGAATCCGTTCGATCCCGTGTCTTGGCCGCCTGGACCGACCTGGAGGTTGGAAGTGTCTCGGACGGTGGTGTCGTCGAGCGAGCTGCGTGATGCGGGTCTGCCTGTTCGATATCGATGGGACGTTGGTCAACGCCGGTGGGGCCGGCCAGGCGGCAATGGAGAAAGCGTTGGCGCGGGCCTTCGGTGTGACGCAACCAACCGAGGGCATTTCGACTGCCGGCCGCACGGATCGGGCCATCATCGAGGATCTGATGGCCTTCCATGGGCTGCCATGCGACGAGGCGACCTGGGAACGGGTTCGTGAGTTCTACCTCGAGGGATTGCCCGTGGAACTTGCCCGGCTTGATGGGCTCGCGCTGCCCGGGGTCAACGAGCTGTTGGCGGCGCTGTCCGGTCGCGACGATGTCGTGCTGGGTCTGTTGACCGGGAACCTGGTTGAAGGCGCTCGTCGGAAGCTGGGCCATTTTGGTCTGGACGGTCATTTTGACCAAGATGGGCAGTTGTTCGGCGGTTTCGGCGATCACGATCGGGATCGCGACGACGTGGCCCGTCGGGGACGCGAGCATGTTCGCCAGGAACTGGATTGGTGGGAGCCAAACGAGGTGTGGGTGATCGGAGACACTCCGTTGGACGTCCAATGTGCACGGGCGATCGGAGTTCGGGTCCTGGCAGTCGCCACCGGCATGTTCTCTCGAGACGAGATTGCTGTCGGCGAGCCGGATCAGTTGCTGGGGGACCTCGGGGACACCGACCGGGTGGTGTCGATCCTAGTGGAATAGCCTGCCATCACCGGGCGACCGCTCGGCGGCCGGTTGCAGGCAGCCAGGTCCTTCATTGGCCGGGCGATTGACCCAGGTGTCGATCCGATCGGTGACCAATGCTCCTGCAGGGCAGGGGACCATCAGGCTTTCGAGCCGATCGCGATCGTCGTGTTCGGGGTCGAGCCATGCGGGGAAGTCGGCTGGATCGAGTATCACCGGCATGCGGTGGTGGATTGGTTCCATGCAAGAATTGGCGGCTGTCGTGATGATCGCACAGGTCTCCAGTGCTGAGCCGTCGTCGGCCTCCCAGTGCTCCCAGATCCCGGCAAATGCCAGTGGGCTGTCGTCGGGGCGATGGATGTGCCAGGGCTGCTTGCCCCGCCCCCCGGTCTTTTGCCATTCGTAGAATCCCGTTGCCGGGACCAGGCAGCGACGGCGACTGAAGGCAGCCCGGAACGATGGCTTCTCGGAAACCGTCTCGCATCGCGCATTGATCAACCGGTTGCCGACGGCCGGGTCCTTGGCCCATCCCGGGACCAGTCCCCAGTTGACCAGTGCCGCTGAGACCTGGTCGGATTCGGTTCGAACCACCAACACCGGCTGGGACGGGGCGATGTTGAAACGGGGGGCCAGCGTTGCCTGCAATGGCGGGTCGAACACAATGTCGAAGAACGACGCCAGTTCCGCGGCCGAGGACCTGAGGTTGAAGCGACCACACATGGGCTCATGCTAGTCGACCGGGGTGCTGGTGGCGACAGCCGCGTTGCTGGGCGCAGCCTCCCGGTTGGCTATGCTGGTTCGGCATGTCAGCATTTGAGACGACGATCGAGATCGGGACGACCGGGATCCACGTGACGCCGGTGGCGATGGGCTGTTGGCCGATCAGCGGAGTGACCACCCTCGGCGTGACCGACGCCGAGTCGGTTGCGACACTCGAGGCCGCACTGGACTCGGGTGTCAATTTCTTCGACACCGCTTTCTGCTACGGCTACGAGGGAGAGAGTGAGAAGTTGATCGGCCGGGGGCTGGGTCACCGCCGCGATGAGGTGGTGATTGCCACCAAGGGAGGGGTTCATTGGGAGAACCGTATCCAGCAGCGGGACGCCCGTCCCGAGACACTTCGGCGACAGTGCGACGAGAGCCTGCAACGTTTGGACACCGACCGCATCGATCTCTACTACATCCACGCTCCTGATCCGGCGGTGCCGGTATCCGAATCGGCCGGTGGGCTGAAGCACCTGCTCGAGGAGGGCAAGATCCTGAGTGTCGGTGTCTCGAATTTCACCGCCGACCAGATGGAGGAGTTCTCGGCCGTCTGTCCGATCTCGGCGTCACAGCCTCACTACAACATGCTGCAGCGTGAGATCGAGGACGAGCATCTGCCATGGTGCCGTCAGCACGGTGTGTCAGTGATGGCCTACTGGGTGTTGCTGAAGGGTTTGCTGGCCGGTCACCTGTCTCGCGATCACGTTTTCGAGTCTCCTGACGGTCGGGCGAAGTACCCGATGTTCCAGGGGGCCGAGTACCAGCGGAACCTGGACTTCGTCGACTCACTGCGTCCGATCGCTTCCGACGCGGACCTGACGGTTTCGCAGCTGGTGATCGCCTGGACACTGGCGCAGCCGGGAATCAGCGTGGCATTGTGTGGGGGCCGTCGACCCGAACAGATCCGCGAGTCGGCGGTGGCGATGGGGGCTGACGTGGGCGAGGAGGTGCTGGGTCGCGTGGACCAGGCGATCGCGGCCCGGGGCGATGCGGCATCGCGGCCACCGATCTAGTCGTCCCCCTCGGACTCGACCACGTCGAATGCTCCGGACAGTTCCTCGGGGATCCGCCGCGGCATCCGTCGCTCGAAGCCGATGTAGACCCAGTTGGTCTCGGCTGTCGCCAGTACGGTTGGTTGCTCATCTGCTGGGCGGAGGATCCGGTAGCGGCGGAGCGAAGTGAGTTTCTGGAAGTCGGCCACCCAGGTCCGCACAATGATCCGGTCACCCTCCCAGGCCGATTGCAGGTACTCGATCTGGTGTGAGCGGACGACCCAGCCGGCACCGGTTTGCTGGTAGCGTTCCGGCGGCCAGCCCTGGGCGGAGGAATGCGCCATGGCCGCGTCCTGCATCCAACGCAGGAAGATGACGTTCCCGACGTGTCCCTGGGCATCGATCTCGTCGGTGGTCACGACATGTTCGTATTCGAAGATTGCGGGCATTCGGCAGGGCCCTTCCGGTCGGGGTATGGGCAGAACGGCGGGTCGCGGTCGCCATGATTGCTTGCCAGTGGTGTCGCGGCAATCGACAATGCGATCGAACGCGACCCGGCATCCGGCTCCTCTCAACAAGGTGGACAGTCATGATCGTCTGTGATTTCAGCAGCGGGCGACCCGATCCGGAGTCGTTCCCGGTGGCCGAGCTTGTCGGAGCGGCGACTCGGAGGTTGACGGCCGAGGGGAGTGACCTCGTGCAGTATCCCGATCCTCAAGGCTATGCCCCGTTGCGGCGGTTGGCGGCCGAGCGATTTGAAGAGCGGGAGGGAGTCGGGTTGGATCCGGATTCATTCCTGCTTGGCACCGGTTCGACTCAACCGCTCGCCCTGCTGTCCGAGGCACTGGCGAGTCCCGGTGATGCGATCATCACCGAGGAGTTCAGCTATACCGGAGCCCTTTCGCTGTTCCGCCGTTATGGTCTCGAGACGGTCGGCGTGGCCACAGACGAGCAGGGGTTGCGACTCGATGCGCTGGAAGAAACGCTCGATCGTCTCGACGCCGATGGCAGGCCGGCGAAATTCGTCTACGCGATTCCCACTTACCAGAACCCGACAGGTGCGATCCTGCCATTGGAACGACGCGAAGGGCTGCTGGATCTGGTTCGCCGTCGAGGCGTGCCACTGGTCGAGGACAACTGTTACGCCGATCTGCATTTCGAGGCCGAGCGACCGCCGGCGTCTATTCGCGCCTTGCCCGGCGGTGAGGATGTGATCTACGTCGCCAGTTGGTCGAAGATCCTCGGTCCCGGGGCCCGACTGGGCTACGTCTCGGCTGGCACCGAACTGATCGAGCGGCTGATGTCGCTCAAGAGCGATGCGGGGACCAGCAACCTGGCGGCCATGATCGTTACCGAGTTCATGCTGCAGCATCGCCGGGAACACACCGCCGAGTTGTGTCGCGTGCTGAAGCGAAAGCGGGACATCCTGGTGGATTCGCTTGAGGAGCAACTGGGCGACCTGTGCTCCTGGTCATTGCCATCTGGGGGCATGTTCCTCTGGGTCAAGCTGCCTGAAGAAATCGACAACGTCGCACTGGCGCGCGCGGCCGAGCAGGAAGGGGTGCTCTATCATCCCGGCCGCAATTTCGACAGCGGCGAACGCGACGTCCCGTACCTGAGGCTGGCCTTCGGGTTCCCCTCCGACGAAGCCCTGCGCCGCGGCACCGAGCATCTTGCTCGGGCCATCCGCGCTGCGATTCCGGCTGGCGCCGTCGGCTAGTCGACAATCTCGTCGGTCCCAGCTTCGCAAGGGTGGATAACCGGATTCGAACCGGCGACCTCCAGAACCACAATCTGGCGCTCTAACCAACTGAGCTATATCCACCATCCCTCGCCGGCGGCCTGTTCCTCACAGGTTGCGAGGACCGACAGCCCGGCGTGAACGGGCAAGAGTAACGGAGCATTTCGGGTGTTGCAACTGACGCCTTTCGGCGGTTTCACCGGCAGCTGGGGTGCGTTCTGGTGAAGCCGGTTCCTCGAGAGCCCCGATTGTCAAAGCCAACATCGGCGGCCTCGGATCGCTCGATGGCCGGAAGCATCACGGCCGGAAGCGGGACAGCGGCCATATCTGTTTCATGGGGCTTGGGTCGAGTTCCACAACATCCGGATCAGGGATCTCGCCGTGTCTGCCAGGTCGACGGCTCAAAAGGCCTGGCAGCAGGGGATTGACGGTGTGGGAAGGAACAGCCGCCCGAGTTGCGGGATGTTGAGCCGTTCTCCGCGGCGAAAGGCGAGTCGGCCGCCGACGATCACGGCGGTGACATGCGTGGCGTGTTCGAACGGGTCCCCGTCGTAGAGGACCAGGTCGGCTGACTTGCCTCGCTCAACGCTGCCATGGGTTTTTTCGATTCCCAGCAAACGCGCTGCGTCGAGCGTGATGGCTCGCAGTGCCTTGTCGAATCCCAGGCCGTAGGTCATGGCGATCGCCGCTTCGTAGCGAATCACCCGGGACTTGGGCACGTAGCCCTCGACACCGCTGGCGATCGCGACGGGTGGCCCCTTGGGACCGAAGGCGGCCGAGAGTGCCGCGGCGTTGCCCAGGAAGCTGTTGATCGTCTCGAGTCCACCGACCCGTTGCATGGTCGGGTGGACGATGACCGGGACACCGGCTTTGGCCAGCCGATCACGGATCAGGTAGCCCTCGGTGGCCATCGAGAGCACCGGTTTCAGCCGGAATTCGTTCGCGATCCGCAGCGCTGTCAGCAGATCGTCAGCGCGATGGCCGCAGAAGACGCCGGGAATCTTCCTGTCGAGCAGCATCCCGAGGGATTCGAGTTTCAGGTCACGATCCGGAGCCACTGCGTCGTCGTCCCCGGCAGCCTTCTGCTTGGCCCGATAGGCGCGTGCCCGGGAAAGGGCCTGGCGGATCACAGCGGCTGTGCCCATTCGCGTGGTCGGTCTCTGGCCCGAATAGGTCTGCTTGGGGCTGACACCCAGGTTGAAGGCCATGGCCTGGGGGAAGCGGATCGTCATCGCTTCGACGTCGACGCCGTGAGTGCGGAAGACACCGGTCAGACCTCCGATGACGTTGGCCCGTCCCGGTGAGGCATGGATCACCGTGACACCCTGTTCGAGCAGGAAACGGAGTAGCGGCTCGGCAGGGTTGAATCCGTCAAGCACCCGGACGTCGGCCTGGTTGGGATCGCTGGTCTCGTCCTGGTCCTGGTCAGCGGGGATGTTGTATTCGCCGGAAAGCGGCACGATGGTGTGTGTGTCGATCAGTCCAGGTGTGACCACAGCGGCGGTGATCACCGGAGTTCCCCGAGGGGCCTTGACCCGACCCATTTGACCGACCTTCTCGATGACGCCTTTGCGGAGGAGCACCGCAGCATTTTCTATCGGCGGACCGGATACGAGATGGAGTCGCCCGGCCAGTACCAGGACGGAATCGCTGCGGGAGGTGACCGCCTTGGCCTGGTCATCGGCCCTGGGAGGCTGGACAGACTTGCGAGGACGGATCATGGGTGTGGGGGCGGGGATCAGGTCGCTACTGGCCACCTGGAAGCCACCCTCCTGGTAGAGCCGTTGACGGGGGTTGGACAGGTCGAAGACCTTCCGGCCTTCGATCCATGTCTCGAGCACGCGGGTGTAGATGCTGAAGGGGGGGCCACTGAGGATCACGAAGTCGGCGTCCTTGCCGGCGTCGAGCGAACCGACACGGTCGTCGAGTCTCAGCGCCTGTGCGGGATGCAGTGTCACGGCCTTCAAAGCCGTGGCGGTGTCGAGACCGCCACGGATGGTGGCGGCGGTTGTTCGCAGGAAGAAGCGGCTTTCGGTCACCGGGTCGTCGGTGTTGACATGGACCTTGACGCCCCGACGGGTCAGTTCTGCCCCGCACTGCTCGATGAAATCGACGACCTCGGCCTTTCCGCCGGGACTGTCGACGATGGTCATCGAGACCGGCACGCCGGCGGCGGCGACCTGGTCGATCACCTTGTAAGCCTCGGTCCCGTGCTGGATGACCAGGTCGAAATCGAATTCGCGTTTCAGTCTCAACACCGTGAGGATGTCGTCGGCGCGATGGGTGTGGAAGTGAACGGTCCGTCGTCCGGCCAACACTTCGGCCAATGGCTCGAGCGACAGATCACGATCAGGCGGCATGGCCTTCTTGTCCTTCTCGCGTTTCTTTTCGAACTCCTGCCACTTTCGCCGGTAATCGACTGCCTTGACGAACTCGGCCCGCTGCAATGCGGCCACTTTCATTCTGGTCACCGGGGCTTGACCCTTTGAGCCGTAGGACCGCTTGGGGTTTTCTCCGTTGGCCATCTTCAGGCCACCGAAGTGGCCGTCGGTCCCGATCCACATCTGCTCGGGGCTGTTGCCCCGCAGCTTGATGTAGATCGTCTGGCCGCCGATGACGTTTCCGCTGCCGGGCATCACGTTGGCCGTGGTGATTCCACCGGTGTGGGCCATGCGAATGCCGGGGTCGAACGGGTTGATCGAATCGAGTGCCCGGACGATGCTCTGGACCGCTCCACTCCGCTCATTCCCGTCGCTGTTGGCCTTTTCGAGTGGTCGCGAGGCGACCCCCAGGTGCGAATGGCTATCGACCAGCCCGGGAATGATGACCTTGCCTGTGGCGTCAATCACCCGGGCTCCGTCGGGAATCTTGACCTTGTTGGCGGGGCCCACCGAGACGATCTTGCCGCCACCGACGATCATCGTGCCGGAGGGAATCGGCTTGCCGCTGGCAGGCAGGATCCTGGCTCCACGGAAGGCGATCACGTCTGCCGCTTCGGCCGTTCCGGATACGACAACCGCCAGGGCCAGGCATATCACACTCACACGTCTCATCGTGACGGCTCTCTCGAAAGGTCCGCGGGTGGACGGCACCGGCCGACGGATTGCACCGGGCCGGGCCACAGGAGCCGTATGGTGGACGCGGCCTGTGGGTTTTTCAAGCAGCCTCGGGCCTGAGGTGTGGAGCGAATCAGGCCAGGGCTCGAGCTGCGACCGCCTTCATCTTCTGCAAGCCGGTCCGGCAGACCCGTTCAGCGTCCTGCTTCCAGTAAGTGCGGTTGAAAAGCTCGAGCGACAAAGCGACTTGGTGCCCCTTGCCGGCGATGCCCTTGAGCACCTTGACGACCGGAGCGACACCGTCACCGGGGTAGACTCGGTCGGCATCGGTGATCGTGGCCCGGGGCGGGGTGGCGGGGTAATCGTTGACGTGGAAGCAGTGAATGGCCGGGCCGGACAGCAGTGCGAGGCCCGTGAAGTCGGAACCACCCTTGTAGATGTGGTAAATGTCTGGCAGCACGCAGGCGTCGGGATGGCCACTCTCGATTGCCACGAAGACGGTTTCACCGAGGCGCGAGAGCGACTTCGAGAACCCCCAGACCTCGACCTGTGGGGTGACACCGATCCCGCGTCCGACTTCGAGCAACGCGCGGTAGCGTTCGGCGGCTGCGAAGAGGTCGAGGTCGGCTTGCCTGGTGGCCCCCGCCGGCGGTGCGGCGATCCGCGTGCCGCCGAGTTGACGCACCTTCTCCATGTCACGCTTGGCCTGTTCCAGTGCCGCGGCTCGCCGCTTGCCGTCGTCGACGATCCATTGGGCGAAGCCGATGGCACTCTCGACTCGCAGCCCCGCGTCGGTGATCCGCTTCCGGAGATCTTTCAGCGATCCGCCGTCACGGACGTACTGGTCGATCTCCCGGATCCATGGTTCGATGCCGGTGTAGCCCACTTTCCCGGCGAGGCTGATTTCCTGGAGCAGGGTCAGTTTCTGTCCGCGGATTGTGCTGGTGTTCAGGCAGAAGCGAAAGGGGGGGGCGGACGGCGTCGATTGGGGAGTGTCAGCGGCTGAGGAGATGGCTGCTGAGGTGGCTGTTGCTGCAGCCGTGGTGAGCAATTGGCGGCGAGTCAGGGACATGGAATTGATTCCCGGAGAGCGAGACGCACGGGCACGGAACTCCCTTCTTCATACGCCCGCCCGCTTCAGCTGTCCATCTCGATCCGCTTGCGATTCAGGCGGCCGAGCGGAGCGAGCGGGTCGGATCCTCTCCGACGACCAGGCCCCGGACGACATTTTCCAGAGCTTCGATGGCTTCGGCTCGCGAGCCATTCAGTGAGCGTTCGAGGCGAGCCAACTCGTCGGCCATGTGCTGTCGAGTCGGTATCGAGCCAGGTGCGCGGTAGATCTGTTCGTGGACCTTGCGGGCACCAAGTTCCTGGTCGTAGAAGAGCGTCTCGGTCAGTTTTTCCCCGGGACGGATCCCGGTGAAGACGATGTCGATGTCGTCGGGGTACTTCAGTCCCGAGAGCTCAATCATGTCGCGTGCGAGATCCACGATCTTGACCGGTTGACCCATCTCGAGGATCAGCACGTCACCCGATTCGCCGATGGCTCCGGCTTGGAGAACCAGTTGCACTGCCTCGGGAATGGTCATGAAGAACCGTTCCATGTCGGGGTGCGTGACGGTGACCGGGCCTCCGGCAGTGATCTGTGAGCGGAAGGTGGGGACGACGCTGCCGGCCGAGTCGAGGACGTTGCCGAAGCGGACGATCATCATTCGTGTCGTCGAGCCGGAGGTGATCGACTGGAGATATTTCTCCGAGACGAGCTTGGTGGCCCCCATGATGCTGGAGGGGTCGACAGCCTTGTCCGTTGAGATCAGTACGAACCCGTCGACGCCGAACGTGTCGGCCAGGTCGACCATCGTCTTGGTGCCACCGATGTTGTTGGCGATCGCCTGCTGGGGATTCGATTCCATCAGCGGCACGTGCTTGTAGGCTGCGGCATGAAACACCAGTTGCGGACGGTGTTCGACCATCACGCGGCTCATCACGTCTCTGTCGACGACGCTGGCAACGACTGGATGCAGAGGCACCGGGCCGCCGGCGAGTTCGGCTTCGATGTGGAAGATTCCGGTTTCGGAGTGATCGACCAGTACCAGTGACTCGGGGGCCAGTGCGGCGATCTGTCGGCACAGTTCCGAACCGATGCTGCCGGCGGCTCCGGTGACCAGCACCCGTTGTCCGGCGACAAGCTCACGAATGGCCTCGCGGTCAAGTTCTGCGGGTTCACGTCGTAACAGGTCGGCAATGGTGACATCCCGAACGGCCAGCTGTTTGCGACACGTCAGGAGGCTGTCGGCTGTTGGGACCACCTGGACACGGACGCTGGTGCCGGCGAAAAGGCGGATCAACTCGCGGACCACGTCGCCGGCGACGGTGCTGGGAATCAGCACGAAGTCGGCTCGCCGCTTGCGGGCCAGGCGTGTCCAGTCGGTGGCCAGCACGCCGGCCTCGGACAACGGGAAGACGGGGACGCCGGCGATCAGGGTGTTGCGACTGTCGGGGGAATGGTCGACGAATCCGACGACCCGAACCGGCCGGCTTGTTGACCCGAGACCCCGTGCGATAGCCACCGCGTCGGGACCGGCACCCAGGATCAGGGCTCTTTGCTCGTGGCCGGCTCGAACCGCGCCCTCGCTGACCACTCGGATTCCGACCCGCAGGAGCCCGACGGCCAGGATCGAGAGCATCGCGTCGATCAACAGGACGGTGCGGGGCAGGGGGAGTGTCCCCAGGACGGGCAGCAGCAGCACGTAGGTGATGGCCGCGGCGACCACACCACCTCCGAGCAGATTGAACAGGTCGGCGACGGTTGTGTAGCGGTAGGTCCTGCGCCACTCACCGGTGGCCAGGCAGATGACGAATTTTACTCCCAGCACCACCGGCATCCCCAGCACGATGACGTGCTGGTAGATCTGCGGCGGTCGGAAGTCGAACCGCAACAGGAATGCGGCCACGAAGCACAGCGGGTAAAGCGCTGCGTAGGTGGGCAGGATCAACGCCAGGCGGTTGCGCATCGAATCGATCGGGCGGACCCGCGAGACCGACGCAATGGACGGGCCCGATGGTTCGCGACGAGAGAGTGGGGAGAGGAGTGAGAGTGGAGGCGGGGTGATAGTGGATCACGCCGATGCCGTCCAGATCAGTCCCGATCCCAGGGGAACCGCATGGTGGGAGGGTTCGTGTACCGCTTCATGGCCAGCACCAGTCGGCCACCGGCTCCGGGAGCCAGTTGAACCCTCAGAGTGTCACTGTCCAACTCGACTGAGTCGTCACCCCGGGTCAGTCCGGTGAACTGGTGTTCGGCATAGCCACCGGCCTGGATCACCACGGTGCGGGTGTTGAGCTGGTCGGTGTTGACCAGGGAGAGCGTGACGGAAGAGTGGTCCATTTTTTCGACCAAAGCGGCGACGCCATCCGGGATCCCGGCGCGGCGGGTGACAGGATCGAAGTAACGGACGCGGGCGTGCAGGGCCTGCCCCCGGTGTCCGGGATGGATTCCTCCAAGCATCAACTGGATCAGGGAGGAGACGCTGGCGGGATTGAACTTCATCGGATCGTCGGCCAGGCGGGTGTCCGGAGTGGTCGTGTCGGCTCGCGATCCAGCCACCCGGCTGCGAATGCGTTCGAGATCTCCCCGTAGAGCCGCGGATGGGTAACCGGGATTCTTGCCGTCGAGGTAGGAGACCCAGCCGTTTCCGCCGAAGAGCGACCGGTCCGAGTCTTTCATCGAGTGGTACCAGGTCTCGAAGCCGCCGGAGGAGTACGGGGAGGGGGTGAAGTTGTACCAGCCCTTGTCACCGTACATCCGGGGAGTCATTCGCTTGCCGTCGATCACTTTCGATTGGGCGTTGATCGCCTTGATCTGTTGCCGCCAGACGTCGAGGTACTTGTCGTCTCCGGAAAGCAGGTACGCGTTGGTGAAGCCGGTGTGGCCCAGGTAGTGGGTGTTGCGGTGGGCCAGTGCTCCCGTCTGCGGGACCACCACCGTGAAAGCCCAGCCGTAGACGCCGCCGTACCACTTTCCATCGGTGGCTCCGCCGATGGTGCCGTCGAGTCCGATGTTGGTGGGGATGATGCCGTTGTTGTCCATCGTCCGCTTTCGCCAGGCGTCAACGTACTCAAACAGCCAGTCGCGGTACTTGGCCTGGCCGGTCAGCATGAAGGCGTTCAATGCCAGCGAGGTGGCCAGCAGGTTCTGGGGGTGATCGCCCACGATGTCGTTGTAGTCTTTGAAGTGGTCGACCATCTCCTGGTAGCTTCGCTCGCCGTGTCCCAGGCTGAAGCGGTTGGCGATCTCGATCGGATCTCCCGCCCAGTCGAGCCCGGTCGCCTTGCGCATCAGCGGCCCGCGGCTGCCGTTGAAGAGACTGCGGATGATCTTGTGCTTGGGGTCGTAGTTGGGGGCGCCAGGATCTTCGTTGAGATAGAACCCGGCGAAGCGGCGGACACGATGTCCGAAGCGGATGTCGTTGGGGTCGGAGAGCCCCTGGAGATTGAAGACGGTCAGCCCTTCACCGTTGTGCACCCAGTCGAAGGTGACGGGAAATTCCTTGTAGTACATCCCGTCACGGGCAAAGGGCACCTCAACGGTCTTGGCCAGGGTGTACTGTCTCAGGTGTCCTTCCCAGGCCTTCTTGTACATCTGCAGAATGACGTTGTTGGCGCCCAGGGCGTGGAGGATCGGCCAGTCGTTGCAGTTCTCGATGGCGTCATCGGGCCCATCGTCTCCCCCCCAGCGTTCCACGCACAGCAGATAACCCCGTTCGTCAAAGTACCTGCCAAAGTACTCGCGGCACGCCGCGGTGTTGGCCACCAGCAGTTGTCGCTCGAGCAACGCCCATTCGGGCGGCGAGACCGTACGGTCCAGACGTACCGTGGCCGGTGGGGCGGCCTCGAGCCGAAGAGAAGTGGCCGACGAGAGCGCGATGGCGATCGTGGCGAGGGTTACGACAGCAAGACGAGTGGCAGGCGGGCAACAACGCATCGGATGGTCTCCGAAAGAACGATCGGAGGCCACATCGTATCGATGCGGGATGCTGTTGGCGAGCCGGCCGTGGTTGCGGTGAACCCGGTTACGGGGCCAGTTCCCACCCGTAGTTCCTCAGTTCCAGCGCCAGGAGGCTGATCCCGGCGATCAGCGAGGCGACCGAGACGAACAACAGGCTGACGAAAACGTCAGGGCTGGGCTTGCTAGAGTTTCGAGGTGACATTGTCGCCCTTCGTAATCACGCCGTTCTTGGCCTTTTCCCGAACAGTGCCGACGGCCTTGTCGGGAAAGACATGGATAATTCGGACTTGTCCGAGGTACTTCGTCTTCTGAGCCGCCCCGTCGCCAGGCCGGAAGATGGTCAGCAGCTGGCCTTCCTTGATGCCATCGTCGCTACCAACCGAGACCTCGACGTAGAGAATGCGGTTGCCGATGCCGTAGCGAGAGGAAACCACTTTGCCGCTGAGCGGCGGGGGAGGCTGGATGTCTTCGCTGGGCAGCGCGCCCAGTCCGCCACCCTTGCGGCGGGCCTGGAGCCGAGCGGTTTTCAGTTCATCGAGAACCACAAGGTGACGCTGTTGTCTGTCGCCCAATTGCAGCCTCAGGTCAAAGACGATGTCCTCCAGGCCCCGGTTGGTTCGGACCGAATCGACCAGGTTCTCGTGCAATGCCTTGTTGACCTGCCGCTGTTCGATGGCTTCGTCGCGACGGAACTTGGCTTCGTCACCCTCCAACTTGGCGACCGTCCGTTGCGTGTCGTGGGCGGTCTTGAGGTTGTTGAGCTGCTGCTGCAGGTTGTCGGCGCGGTTCTTTTCGCGGGTGAAGTCCGACAACCGCTTCTTGGAGAGCGTGTCGAGTTCGGCGATCTTGGCCGACTTGACGTTCTTGTATTCGTTGAACTTGTTCTGTGTCGACTTGTGGAAGTCCTGTTCGGTCTTCAGGTCCTGGTCCTTGTCGGTGAACTGTTGCTTCCAGTTCTGCTCGACGGTGAATACCGCTCCGGCAAAAGCCATGAACAGGAGACTCAGGACGAGTTGCACGACGATGAGCATCTTGCCAATGAAGGTCATGATCTCTCTCCGCCCGTCGACAGGCGACGGGACTGGGTCAGGTTCGTGTGTCTCGAGGGGAAATCTTAGAGCTTGGTCTTCTTGGTGGACTGCGGTGCTGTCTTGGCCGGAGGAGAGTTCGGGGCGTCCTCGTATTGGCCGCGGGCTCCGGATCGGACCAGTTGCACCTGTCGCCTCTTGAGTCGGTTGACGATACCACGCTTGCGGGTCAGCAGGTCGCGGAGCCGCTTCTGTTGTTCGTTGATCTGGAAGAGGTCGGTCTGGATTTCGTCGAACTGGGCCAGCAGCCGGTAGACCTCCTCACGACGTGCTTCGTTCTTTCGCAGGGTTCCTTGGGTCTTTTCGACCTTGGCGATGTTCTTTTTTGAGATCCCGTCAATCTGCTGGTTGAGTGTGGCCAGTTCCTGTGCGAGTTCATCGCATCGGGCGGTCATTGCCGCTTCGTCGACCGAAACCGTGCCCTGCCAGGCTGCCATTTCGGTTTCGGCTGCCTGGGTCTCTTCCTGGAGTTTGGTGATCTGGGCGTTTTGCTGAGTGACCATGTCCTTGCGGGCGGAGATGACCGCGGCGGCGAGGCTCTTGGCGCCCTGGACCAATTGCCGATCGCCTCGACGGGCTTTCACGCTGTACGTGGTGCCCGTGGCTTCACTGGTGGTTGACTCGAACGAGTAATCCCCGGTGACCTCGTCGCGTTCGACCTGCCAGTTGGCTCCCCCGACGGATGTCACTGCGGCGACACCGAGGAAACCGAGGCTGACCGTGAGGACGAAGACACAGAGAATCTTGCTGATTGTCGTCATGAGGCATACCCGCTCATCAGGCTGTCCAGCACGTTTTTCACAGAACGTGTCTGCTGGTCCAGACAACACCAGAAGTATAGGCCCTCTGTTTTCGGATGGTCAATCAGTAAGTTGACGAGAAGCCGAAGCGGTGCCCGTACAGGCAATCGAGGCGGCGAATGTGGCATTTTCGGTGTGATCGTTGGGGTTTGCCTGACCGGTTGTGGGTGCCGGGCACGCAAATGAAAACATGCCCGGTCGTCGGGGGGAAAAGAAGAAGCGGCATCCGTGCCTGAGGACCGTCCCTGGTTTGTTCACCTGCTGACTGACTGAGTGAACGACGACCTCTTTCCACATCCGTGACCGGGCATGCCCGGGGTAGATTTTCTGCCGAGTCGAGTGAGGAGGCGAAACCTCGGGCCGATCATCACTCGGTCAACTGCAGGAACAGGGGCCCGAACTCGGGCATGTCCTCTCGCAGCGTCTCGATCCACGCGTCGACGTTCCAGATCTCCACGCAGATCACCGCCCCGACCAGCATCACGTCCTGGTTGGGACCGATTCCGAGAAACGACCGAAATTCGTCGGGCACCAGCAGTCTTGATCGGTTCGCCAATCGGACCGTTTGATGCCGGGTCGACAGCAGGCGTCCCAGCCGCTGCACTTCCCCGTAACGATTCTCCATCCTCCCTGCCTCGATCTTCTGGTGGATCAGGGCCACACCGGCGTCAATCCGTTCCTGCCAGTCGGCAGCCCGCCAGAGGCTCACACAACCAAATCGTTCCTTCGAGATGATTGTCTGGCCGTTGTCATCCGTGACCGCCTCGGCCATCTCCGCCGGCAATGAAACGCGGAACCGTTCGTCGACGGTCCGTCGCAATTCGCCGGTGATGAAGGTCTGGGGAGGCATCGGCCAGTGGCTGGGGTGAGATGGTGCGGAGTGCAGTCGGGCCGGACGGTGTCCTTGCCGCCGACCCGCTCCGCAGGTCGCATCCAGCATAATGGGCAGAAAACCCACATGCAACCAAGTTATAAAAGAGCAGTGGGCGTGAAACCCACAAAGAGGACTGTAGTGAGATGGAATTGGGTTGGCAAATGGAAAAACCCGAATGAGAGAAAAAATCGGAAAATAACTCACCAGCCGAATCCGGAGCCTGGTGTTGGGACGGGCACGCCGAGGGTGGCCGGTGCCGTTTGGCTCAGCGGGGCTCGAGTTTCACGCTGGCAGTGATGCGTCCGGTGTTGTCGTGCAACCGACCCCAGGCATCGCCACAGCGGAAGAACAGCTTGCCGTCCCGGTCCGGCTTGAACGTGGCTTCGGTGCCCAGTTCGACAGCCCGGGTCAACTGGTAGTCGCTCCAGATGACCGCCTGCAACCGCCCGACCCCCTTGCCATCTCCGTCCGCGTCAACCGGCTCAGCGTCGGCTTCGGTTTGCCATTGGCCGGTGGCGGTCACCTTGTAGGTCCGGTCGGCCTGGACGGCGATCCGGCTGGCCTGCCAGCCACGTCCGGCTTCGATCTTCACCTTCACCGTCCGTCCCTCTCGATGTCGCCGGAACCGCGACTTCCAGTCCCAGTGGCACAGGTCAACCCGGTACCCGTTTTCGAGGTTTCTCAGGAAGACCTTGTACTCGAACTCGATCTCACGATTCATTGTCCCGAAAAACGCCAGGTAGCTGGCCCCGGGCCGTTGTCCGAGCAGAGAAAATCCCAGTGTGCGAAATCTCTGTCCGTAATTCGGGTTGTTGGCCAGCAGGTGACACAGTGCCCACCGTTGTGCGTATTGTTGCCACCCGTCGGATGTTTCGCCGGTTCGGGTCAGGGTCTTGAGGGGCGGCGGCTTGATCGACCGCAGGTAACGGATGGGGCCGCGGTCGGCCTGTACGCTGCGGTCCCCGTCGTTGGCCCAGTACCGTCCCATTTCGGCCATTCCCTCGCTGTACCAGACCGGACCTGACGATCCGAACATCTGGTGGCAGTAGGCGTGGACAGCTTCGTGCTGGGTGGTCGCGGTGTCGGCCACCGCGTACACGATGCTCTTGGCGAAGAACGCGTTGCCCTGCATCCGTTTGACGGTGATGGTGACGCCGCTGCCGGAGCGGATCTTCTTCACCGCCAGCGGGGGAAGCTTTCCACCAGGCCAGTTCTCCAGGTCCTTGACCACGCAGCACTCGATCACGTGACGATTGGGCCGACGCCAGTACGTCGAGACGATTCCGAGCATCCGCTCGAGTTGTTCGAGCAGTTTCTTGGCGCGGTCCGGACCGTCATCGGTGTGCAGGATGAAGTTCTTGGACCGGTGCGTTACGACCCCGGCGGCCTCGAGTCTCGGGCCCCCCGGCAGTGTCACCAGAAGCCCCATCGTCAACAGGAGGCGACAACCGGGGGACGGCGGAGAATGGAAGAAACTGGTGATCACGGCAACGTCGAGAAGGGAACAGGCGAATGGGCTACCAGAGGTCCTTGATTCTACGCCGGATCTCGGCGGCGGTCACGTCGGCCGTGAAGCTGTCGTCGTCGGCCTCGTCGCTCTCCAGGGGCCGTGCTGTCCGTCGCTGGCAGCATTCCAGCACGTCCTCGGTGAGGAAACGGCTGAGTTGGGAGAACCCGTGGGCGTCGCTGCGGCGACGACCTCGGAAGTAATACCTCTGCGGGTAGCAGACAAACAGTCGGTTCTTCGCTCGGGTCATTGCCACGTACAACAGCCGTCGCTCCTCCTCGATCTCCTCGTCGTCCCCGGTCGCCATGTCGGAGGGGATGTTGCCGTCGGCGGCATGGATCACGAACACGCTGTCCCATTCGAGCCCCTTGGCCGAATGGATCGTTGACAGAACCAGGAAGTCGTCGTCGAGAATCGGTTCGCCGGCGAAGTCCTGGGTGGAGGAGGGGGGGTCGAGCGTGATTTCGGCCAGGAACCGGCTGCGGTCGTTGTAACGGGTGGCGAGTTGTTCGAGTTGTTCGAGGTCACGGAGGCGGGCGGCGGCGTGGTCGTAGCGAGACTCGAGCAGAGGCGTGTAGAACTGCCGAACCTGGTGCAGTTCGGCCGAAACATTCTGTTCGGCTCGGTCGTCACCGGCGAGCCGTTTCAGGAGAGTCATCAGGCTTGGCCAGATCTCCGTGGACGGTGGAGGTGGCTTGATGTCGTTCCAGGCCGAGAGCTGGCCCCCGGCCTCCAGGAGGGCTTCGACCATCCTGCCGGCCCGTACCGGCCCGATCCCCGGCAGCAACAGCAGCATCCGGGTGGCGGCCACGCCGTCACGGGGGTTGTCGACGAGTTTCAGAAATGCGAGCAGGTCCTTGATGTGGGCGGTTTCGAGGAATCTCAGCCCACCGTACTTGTGGAACGGTACGTTTCTCTGGGCCAGTTCGACCTCCAACGCCAGGCTGTGGTGCGAGGCGCGGAAGAGCACAGCCTGGTCCTTCAACGCCACTCCTTCTTCCCGTCTGGCCAGCACCTCCTCGACCACGAAGTCGCTCTGTTCGTCCTCGTCAGTGCAGTTGACCAGCACCGGACGTTCGCCGGTGGTCCGGTCCGACCACAGCGTCTTGGTGTGTCGCTGGCTGGCCTGGGCAATCACGCGGTTGGTGGCCTCGAGAATCGGCTGGGTGCTGCGGTAGTTTTGCTCGAGTGGCACGACGGTGGTGCCGGGATGCTCTTCGGGGAAATCGAGGATGTTGCGGATGGTGGCTGCCCGGAACGAGTAAATCGACTGGGCGTCGTCTCCAACGGCCGTCAGCCCCACGCCGTCGGGGCAGAGTCCCTTCAGCAGGCGGCTCTGCAGCCGGTTGGTGTCCTGGTATTCGTCAACCAGCACGCAGTCGAACAATTTTCGCACTGCCGGTCCGGCACCGGGGTCGTCCAGCAGTGCTTCCCAGAAGACCAGCAGGTCGTCGAAGTCCAGGCAGTGCTGAACCTCCTTACGATCCACGTATGCAGCGAACAGTTCGCCCAGCCCGTCGAGATCCTCGGCACACCAGGGGAAGGCGTGCTCGATCACCTCTCTGAGGCTTGTCTGCGTGTTGACGACCCGGCTGTAAATGGCCGCGCAGGTTCCCTTCTTGGGGAACCGTCGACCCGTTTCTCCCAGTCCGAGTTCATTTCTCAACGAGGCCATCAGGTCTTCGGAGTCCCCTCGATCGAGGATCGAGAATTCCGATGGCAGTTCGATCATCCGCCCGAAACGTCTCAGCAGCCGAGTGGCGATCGAGTGGAACGTGCCGCCCCAGACCCGTGTGGATCCCGGGGCGGTCCCTCCGCGGCCACCCTCGAGTTGTCTCAGGATCGCTTCGACCCGTCGTAGCATCTCGGCCGACGCCCGGCGGGTGAATGTCAGCAACAGAATCCTTGACGGGTCGGTTCCTTCGTGGATCAGCCAGGCCACGCGGTGGGCCAGGGTGGTGGTCTTGCCCGTTCCGGCTCCGGCGACGATCAGCAACGGCGAGGGGCCGTGGCAGGCGGCCTCCCGTTGTGGCGGATTCAGTTCGCCCAACACCGTTTCGATCGATGTCGATTTCTGGTTCATTCCCGACCCGGACTTCTTCTGCCGGTTTCCTGCTGCTCGATGGGCCGGACCATCATGCCGCAAGCGGACAGCCAGCGGAAGGCTCGTTGCATCGGGGGATTGGTCGCGGTGCCGAACGGGCGTTACCATGGCGAGCATGCGGGCCGGAATCGTCAGCAACTGCTTCAAGAGCCAACTCGACGCGGGCGAGTCGTTGGCCTCGTTGATTGGCCGGGCCACCGCCTGCGGCTTCTCGGTGATTGAACTTCGCCAGGGCTGCCTGGGCGACGGCGAGAGTTCCGGCGAACTGGTTCCCGATCCGGATCGCCTGGGATCGCTGGCAGAGTCCTGTCCGGGTGTGTGTTGGGACCTGGCACTGGGTTATCCCTGTTTCGATCCCGCGACCACAGGCGACGATGTCGTGTTCTCGGCTGGCCGGACATCGATCGGGCGGCTGGCTCAGGCTGGTCCACCTCACCTGAGGTTGGTCGATCTCACCACCGACCATTCGCGTGTCGACACCGTCGACGCGGCCGCGACGGTCGGCCGACTTTTCGAGCGGGTCCGTGACGTAGGTGGCATGTTGTCGATCGAGCACGCTCGTGAGAACTGGGAGTGGTTCAGCGAGGTGTTTGCCCGGGCCAGGGATGATGCGGGCGAGGACGGACAGTGGTTGAAGATCTGTTTTGATCCCTGCAACCTGCTGATGGCCCCGGGGCATCCCGATCCGGCAAAGGTCACGGCCGAACTGGATCCCGAAGCCGTGTCGATGGTTCACGTCAAGCAACGCCGGAACGGCCAGCCGTGGCCAGCCGTGGCCGATGGCGAGGTCGACTGGGCTGGGGTGATCGAGGCCATGGGGGCGATGGGCGATGGGGCGGGTTTCGAGGGGCCGGTGTTGTTCGAAGTGGCTCCGAGCCGGGACGTGTGGGAATTCCTGGAGGGAAGCCGGGTGTACCTGCAGCGGCTGGGACTGGAAATGGGCCTGGACACCGAGAGCCGGGAATAGAGAGACAAGAGAGGGGTGCGTGATGAAGTGGTCGGTTGCCGGGATCGGGTTGGTCCTGCTTGTGCCGTCGTTGGTGTGGGCCGGGGAGGCGAATACGAAGATCGGGAAACTGGTCGAGGGGATGCGGGTGGGGCCGCTGAAGCGGCTCGACATCGGAGTGACCCGGAAGGGGACATCGATCCCGGCGCTGGTGACCGACGAGGACCTGGTGCTGGGGTCGAACAAGACCCGCGTGTTGCTGGTCAATTTTGGCGGGGCGGCCAATCCGGAGGTGTCGGTGGGGGCGACGCTCGAGTGGTTCTACAAGTCCCGGGAGGCCGTCGGGTTCCGGAAGAGGTTTCTGTTGTCGGCCGTGCCGGTGGTCAATCCCGACGGCTGGTCTGCGGGGCGGGGTGACAGCAACCTCTCCGGTGGCATTCCCGCAAAGACTTTTCCTCCGAACGGGACAGCCTACGGGGATCCGAAGAATCCCGAGGCGCATTATCTCTGGCGGTGGATCGGCATCTCGGCTCCCGACCTGGTCATCGAGATCGGTGACGGTTCTTCGTCGTTGTCGGTCCCGAGGACCGGGCTGGATGCCATGAGGCCCCTGTTCAAACTTGGCCCGGACCTGGAGTCCGGCGAGGGCCTTGCCGCCGCCTTGCCCCGGCACAGTCCCTGTGACACCGGGCCAGTTCCGGCCCTGCGGTTGCGTGGTGATCCGAGACAGGTGCCTGCCCGCCTGGCCAAAATTCTCGAGTCGGGTTTCACGGGCCCGTCACCAGCCCGACGTGAACTCCAGCAACGCCTGGACCGCACCCCGATCCAGATTGCCGGTCAACTGGCCAAGCGGTACGGCCATCAACTGGGGACTGTCGCCTACATCCCGGCGCTGGCCCTGGTCGGCCGGGTTCGTCTCGGGAAGCTCATCGACGATCCCACTCATTTGGCCGACGTCGAGCGGATCGTGAGGCCCTACGTCGAGGGCAAGAAACCGACGGTGCCACCGGGCCGGATCTTCGGCAGCAATCACTCCGGTCATCTCGTCTTTTCGGAACTGGCTCGGGTCACCGGCAAGCCGATTTACAGGAAACTCGCCAAGAACGCTGCCGATCTGGCCTTTGACAAGCGGGGGCAGTTGCGGGAGGCGATGCCCGGGCATGTTGAGATGAGCGATTCTGTGTTCATGGCCTGTCCGATTCTGGTCGAAACCGGCGCGTTGACGGGGAATCGCCAGTACACGCGGATGGCCCTGCGTCACATGACGTTCATGCTCAGGACCAACCTCCGTTCCGATGGTCTTCACGCCCATTCCCCGTTGGACCCCGCACCCTGGGGCCGCGGCAACGGTTTTCCGGCTCTGGGGCTGGCCTGGTGTTTGAGCCACCTGCCGAAGTCGGCTCCGGAGCGCAAACCGATCCTGGCCGCTCACCGGGCCCACCTGGCCGCCCTGCTCAAGCACCAGGATCCCACCGGGACCTGGCACCAGGTGGTCAATCATCCGGGCAGCTACAGGGAATTCACCAGCACCTGCATGATCACCTATTCGATCATCCGTGGGATCCGACGCGGGTGGTTGGACAGGAAGAGATTCGGTCCGGTTGTGGATCGGGCGTGGCCGGCCATCAAGTCGCGGATTGCCGCCGACGCGACCCTGGTGGATGTCTGCACCGGGACAGGCAAACAGAAGGACCTGCGGGCTTACCTGGATCGCCCCGCGATCCTGGGGGCCGACGACCGCGGTGGCGCGATGGCGTTGCTGGTGACAACCGAGATGGCCGCGTGGCAACGTGACCAGAAGACGCGATGATCGGACGCCCGGACGGGATTGTGCTGGGCACCGGCCACAACGCGCTGGTCCTGCAGGCCTATCTCTGCCGCGCCGGTCTCAGCGTGTTGTCGGTCGACCGGGCCGAGATTCCCGGAGGGGGCTTGGCGACGGTCGAAAATCCTCGACACCCGGGTTTTCTGCACAACACGCACTCGTTCTTCCATCGAGCGATCACGGCGATGCCGTGGTATCTCGATCTGGAACTGGAACGTCACGGGGCCAGCTACATCGAGCCGGAACTCAACGTGGCGATGATTTGCCCGGACGGGCGGGTGTTGAAGTGGTGGAGGGATCTCGACCGAACACTCGAATCGGTGGCCGCCATCTCGTCCCGCGATGCGAAGGTGCTGGCCGGCTGGATCGAGCGGTTCGAGCCGATTGTCGACCGGCTGCTGGTGCCGGAGGCCAGTTCTCCGCCGCTGCCACCGGAACTCCGCCGCGAGCGATTGGAACGGACTGCCGAGGGCCGGCTGCTGCTGGAGGTCTCGGCCAGTTCCCCGCTGGAGTTCGTCCGCAGCGAATTTGAGGATCCGGCGGTCCGGGCCGGGTTGCTGTTCTTCAACGGGCTCCGCGAGGTCGACTTGCGGTTGTCGGGATTCGGACACTCGGTCCCTGCCCTGTTGGCCGGCCGACACAAGGCCCAGATGTGCGTTGGGGGTTCGGCGAGACTGGCCGAGGCCCTGGTTGCCGACATCGTCGAACATGGGGGGGAGGTGCTGTGCGGTGTCGAGATCGCCGGGATCCTGGTCGAGCGGGATCGCGCCACGGGACTCGCTCTGGAAGATGGCCGACGGATCGAGGGGGTTGATTTTGTTGTCTCCGGACTCAATCCGCAGCAAACACTGCTGGAGTTGACCGATGCCGATCACGTGGACGCTGCGATTCGGGATCGGGCCGAGCGGTTCGAGTACAACCTGGTGGCTCCGCTGTTCGCCCTGAACCTGGCTCTTTCTGAGCCCCCGTCGTACCAGGCCACCACGGACGACTCGGACCTGGAACAGGCATTCATGACGATCCTGGGCCTGGGGCACGATAGGCAGTTCGACGAGATCCTCGGTGCGCACCAGCAGGGAGCGATGCCGTCTACGGTGATGTGGGGCGCGGTGCCGACACGATTTGACTCCACGCAGGCTCCACCGGGATGTCACACCGCCTTCATGTGGGAGAAACTGCCGTATCGGCTGGGAGGTGATCCGGATAGCTGGGATCGGGTGGGACGAGAGCACGGCCGAGCGATGCTGGACGCGTGGACCTCCTCCGCTCCCAATCTCGCCGAATCGGTGATCGACTGGTTTGTTCGAACGCCACGAGACACCGTTCGCAGTCTGCCGAACATGCGGGAGGGGGATCTGCTGGTGGGGGCGTTTGCTAATGACCAGGTTGGTTTCCACCGGCCGTTTCCCGGGGCCGGACACTACCGGTCCGGAATCGAGGGGCTTTACCTGTGTGGTGGATCGTGTCATCCGGGCGGCAACATCACGGGCCTGTGCGGGTACAATGCCGCCGGGGTTGTCATGGCCGACCTGGGAGCGACGCCGTGGTGGAGTCCCGTGGTGTGATGAGGAGCGGCTGGCGATGACCATCGAGGTGCTGGGCGGCGACATTCACCTGGTCGACCTGGAGACCCGGCTGCCGTTTCGTTATGGCATTGCGACGATGACCGAGGCTCCCCACGCCTTTGTCCGCGTTCACGTCCTGGTTGACGGACGACCCGCTACCGGCATCGCTGCCGATCACCTGCCGCCCAAGTGGTTCACGAAGGTCCCCGAGACACCGCTGGAGACCGAAGTTGACGAGATGTTGACGACGATCGAAGTGGCCGTCGGGTTGGCCGAGGGCTGTCGGGCCGAGACGCCATTTGACCTGTGGCGTGAACTTTACGAGCGTCAGGCCGGCTGGGGCCGAGAGCGGCAGTGGCCGCCGTTGCTGGTCAACTTCGGCATGACACTGGTGGAACGTGCCGTGCTCGAGGCGTTCGCCCGGGCACGCGGGACGAACTGGTTCGAATTGTTGCGAAGCGAGGGGCTGGGAATCCGGCTGGGGGAATGTGACAGCCGGCTCGAAGGGTGTTCGGTCGCCGAGTTGTTGCCAGGAAAACCCGCCCGGGAGGTGATTGCCCGTCACACGGTCGGAATGGCCGATCCGCTCTCCGATTCCGAGATTGCCGACGGGGATCGGCTCGACGACGGCCTGCCCCAGTCGCTGGCGGCGTGCCTGTCCGATTACGGCCTGTGCCATCTCAAGATCAAGGTCAACGGCGATCTCGAATCCGATCTCGAACGTCTGGGCGATATTGCCGCACTGGTCGAAACGACCGATGTTGTGGGGTTCGGGTTCACGCTGGACGGCAACGAGCAGTTTCGTGACCCGGCTGCCTTTCGCGGGTACTGGGAACGCCTGGTGGACCGAGGTGAACCGAGAAACTTCCTGTCTCACTTGATGTTTGTCGAGCAACCCTTCCACCGAGACGTGGCGCTGGATCCCACGGTGATGGGCGGCGAGGACGGATTGGCCGGGTGGAGCGACCGGCCGCCCATGATCATCGATGAATCCGATGCCGAGGCTGACAGCCTGGTGCGGGCACTGGCACTGGGTTACCACGGCACCAGCCACAAGAACTGCAAGGGGGTCTTTCGGGGAGTGATCAACGCCTGCCTGGTCGCGTGGTTGAATCGTCAGCCGGCGACGGCCGGATCTCCCGAGTACATCATGAGCGGCGAGGACCTGGCCAACATCGGGCCGGTGGCGTTGATGCAGGACCTGGTGGTGGCCAGTTCGCTGGGTGTGTCGAGCATCGAGCGGAACGGGCACCATTACTTTGCCGGGCTCTCTGCGTTTCCCGATCGGGTGGGCGAACAGGTGCTGGAATCCCACGGCGACCTGTATCACCGCAGCCACAACGGATGGCCGACCCTGTCGGTCCGCGGCGGTCGGGTGTCGTTGGCCAGCTTGCAGCAGGCTCCACTGGGTGTCGGCTTCGAACTGGATGTTGAGCAGTTTGTCCGGTCGACCGTATGGCGATCGGACAACTGAAGCGGTCATCGTCAACGGCTGCTGCCGCCGGGGCGCCTGGGTGGTTATGATGGGGCAATGACCGCTTCGATTCGGACCACCGTTGTCGGCAGCTACCCGGTTCCCGACTGGCTGCCGGCCTATCCCACGGCGGGCCATCTTCACGATGCGACGATGCTGGTGCTCAAGGCCCAGGAATTGGCCGGTCTCGACGTGATCAGTGACGGCGAACTGGGCCGTTTCGACGTGAACCATCCCGAGACCAACGGGATGATCGATCACTTTGTCGGTCCGCTGGAAGGTGTGGCGACCGAATTGACCGGCGAGGAATTGTCACGATTTCGGTCGTTGCCGGATTTCCGGTTTCGGTCCAAGCCGGCCGGGGTTGTTCGTGGCCCCTTGGGACCGGGACGACTGGACCTGATCGACGAGTATCGGCAGGTCCGTGACTTGGCGGCAGCGCCGTTGAAATTCACGGTCACCAGTCCGTACATGCTTGCTCGCACGCTGCTCGATGGGCATTACGGAGGACTCGAACCTCTGGTGATGGCATTGGGAGAGGTGTTGAGCCTGCAACTGGCCGAAATCGATGCGGCGGTGATCCAGGTCGACGAGGCGAACGTGCCGGGACGGCCCGAGGATGCCCTGTTGGCCGCTGCTGGTATCAACCGCGTGCTTGCCGGAGTGTCCGCGGAACGGGCCGTGCATTTGTGCTTCGGCAACTACGGGGGACAGACGGTCCAGCAAGGGGCTTATCGGTCGCTGCTGCCGTTCTTCAACGCGCTGGAATGTGATCACCTGGTCCTGGAGTTTGCTCGCCGTGGTGATGCCGAACTGGAAGTCTTCCGCGAGGTGAAGCCGGAGATTGCCCTGGGAATCGGCGTGATCGACATCAAGGACAACGAGGTCGAAAGTGTCGACGTGGTGGCGGGACGGATTGAGCGGGCGATCGAGGGGCTTGGTGAGGAACGGGTGCGGTGGGTCCACCCCGACTGTGGCTTCTGGATGCTCCCACGCAGCGTCGCCGACGCCAAGATTGCGGCGCTGGTAGCCGGGCGCGACAAGGTGCTGGAAACCGGTTTGAACTGACGCTTCCTTTCTCAGGAGAAACCCCGGCGATGCCCCACATCAATATCCAGGACCTCGAGCCGTTGGAGGTGGTTCCCGGCTGTCGGATGCGGACACCGTACGGCGAGAACCTGATGCTGAGTTATCTGGAAATGGACGAGGGGGCGGTAGTTCCCCTGCACGATCATCCGCACGAGCAGGGAGGGATCCTGCTGGAGGGACGGGTGGAACTGACGATTGGCGACGAGGTGCGGGTGTGTGAGCCCGGCGAGATGTTCCTGATCCCGCCCCACACGCCGCACAAGGCGGTCGCCGTCGGCGGTCCTGCGCGGGTGCTCGACGTGTTCAGCCCGGTCCGAGAGGACTACGCCGAGTTGTTCAACAAGTACATCCCCGACGTGGCTGACAGTCCGGAGGCATGAGTCACAGCCGTCGGATCAGCAGGCCGCCGTCGATGGTCAGCACCTGGCCAGTGGCATAGGTGAGGTCACCTCGAGCGAGCATGGCCACAGCCCGTCCGACATCCTCGGGCTCGCCCCATCGCGGTTCGACCGTCAGGCCCTCGGCGATCAACCGGTCGTATTTCTCGGTGACGCCGGCGGTCATGTCGCTGTGGATGATGCCCGGCTGAACCTCGTAGACGGCGACCCCGTGAGGGGCCATTCGGACGGCCCACAACCGCGTGGCCATTCGGGTGGCCGATTTTGTCAGGCAGTAGTCGCCCCGGTGGACCGACACGACTTCACCGGAAATCGACGAGATGTTGATGACGGTGCCGCGGAAATCGGGGTCGTCCTCGTGCTGGGCAATCATCCAGGAGGCGCAGGCCTGGGTGAGAAAGAAGGGGCCCTTGAGATTGACGCCCAGGACCCGGTCGAAAGATTCCTCGTCGGCCTCGAGAATGTCGCGTCGGCCGGGGGAGGTGATTCCGGCGTTGTTGACCAACAGGTGCAGGGCCCCAAATCGTTCTCGGACCTCTTCGATGATTCGTCCGCGATCGTCCTCCGCTGCGACATCGCCGCAGCAGTAGCACGCCTCGACACCGTCCTGCTCGAACTCCTGCATCACACCGGCGACATCCTCGGCCGACCGCCGACCTCCCAGTGCCAGTCGCCAGCCTTCCGAAGCCAGCGACCGGGCGATGCCCAGCCCGATGCCTCTCGCGCCGCCGGTGATCAATGCCACCCGACTGTCGGTCTGGCTCATGAGGCCTCTCCGGCTTCGGCTCCGAAAAACGAGTGGTCCTGTCCCCGGGCCAGTCGGCCGACGTACACGGCGGCCTCGCGGAGATGGTAGTCTCCCCACATGCACGACTCGCCCCGCGGGATCTTCGAATCCTTGGGCACGTGGTCCCAGCTGTTGGGCCGGTGGTAGACGGCGTGGAGCAGCAGGCCCTGGTGGTTGGGATCGGTTGAGAGGTAGGGAGATTCCAGCAGCGTGGCCAGCGTGGTCAGTCCCGCGAGGGTGTACTGTTGGGCGGCGACAGGGTCGGTCGATTCCAGTACCCGGCCCAGCCGCACCAATCCCTGGCAGGCGATCGCGGCGGCCGAACTGTCGACCGGTTCGTGGTCATTGTGGGGATCGGCAGGTTGCTCACGGTGACCGGGCATCTCGGCCAGGCCGGGAGCCCCTGTGTCCCAGTACGGGATACCGTCGGAGGGAGTTGTCTCGATGTAGAAGTCGCAGCTGGCCTGTGCCGCCTCGAGCATCATCCCCGCAATGTCACGGCGGCCTCCCAGTGGTTCGAGTGCGGAATCGTCGACCGTCTCGAGGAACTCCAGCAATTCGGCGTATCCGAGCATGACCCACGCCAGGCCACGGGTCCAGGTGGTGAATGGCGAATAGCCCTGTTGCGTCGAGGCGCAGCGGTAGCGTCCGTCGTTGGTGTTGAAGAGGCTTTCGTGGGCCACTCGACCCCGTACGTCGTATCGGTCGCGTCCGGTGCCCTGGTAGACGTTGTAACGGGAGGTGGTGCGGGCGTGCTGGACCAATCGCTCGAGGAGTCCGATTGGCTCGTCGTGTTCACCGAGCAACCGGTGACCAAGCTGGTGGGCCAGCGCCAGTGAACGGAGGCTGCGGATGGTGTCTGCAAACAGTGAGTGCGGGCCGTTGAAAGAGTGGATGAAACCGTCGCCGTCGGCTGTGGGGGTCCAGCGGATCGCCTGCACAGCTCCACTGATCTGCAGAGCCAGTTCCCATCCGTCGATCTCGGCCGCCGTGGCTTCGAAGCGATTTTCCCGGGCCAAACGCCAGAGATTCCCGTAGGTGCTGACGTTGTTGAAACCGTGATCGTGCACGCCAACGTGAGTCAGGTGCGGTGGCATGTGGGCCAGCGTGTCGGCACGGCCGGACTCGAGGAACCGGACTTCTCCGGTGGCATCGAACTGCAGCAGAGATGAGCCGAACTGGAAACCCTGGGTCCATTCGGTCCAGCCGCGGGACGTATAACGTCCGTTGACCGTGTAGACCGGGGCGCCGTCCTCTGCGGTCCAGTTTTCCGCGAGCCGATCAAGAGCGGTCGCCGAGACGGGCCAGAACCGTTCCAGCGACGGAACCAGGTCGGAGGCGGTGCGGATGGTCCCCGGGGCGATCATGACCCCTCACACTCCGCAGGACGACCTCGACCGCCCGTGGGCCTAGGAATCGGCCAGCGGTTCCTTTTTCTCGGTAAGCACCGGCAGCGGCGGGTCGGCGTTGCACATGTCCGCGTTCAGCTGCGTGAAACCTTCCCATTCAGCCGGCAGATTGTCTTCGATAAAGATCGCTTCCACCGGGCATTCGGGGATGCACGCCTCACAGTCGATGCACTCATCCGGATGGATGTAGAGCATCGATTCACCTTCATAGAAACACTCGACCGGACAGACGACCACACAGTCGGTGTACTTGCAGTTGAAACACGGTTCGGCGACGACGTGCGTCATTGGTATTTCCTCTTTATTTCCGTGCAGATGCCACGCAGAGGCGGAAAATTGCAGCTCAAGTGACCAGTTGGAATGTCAATTTTCGAGTGACTGCGAGATGGTAATGTGGTCGCTGGCTGGGTGTCAAGTGGCTGGATCGAGTCGAATCGTCCGGGAATTTCATCGGACACCACAATTATGTTTCGGCAGAATCGAGACCCATCTTGCCTCAGGTCTGGCCTCTGACTAAAGTTTGCGCGGGTGGGGGGGCAAAATCGGGCCTGATTTTTACTCACCTTTGCGCGCAATCTCTTGGCACTTACCGAAGTTGATCGCAGCCTGCTCGAACGTTGCCTGGACCATCATCCCGGCGCGTGGCGGGATTTCGTGGATCGGTTCATCGGACTGTTCGTCCACGTGATCAATCACACTGCGCACGCTCGCAGCGTGCGATTGTCGACCGACGACGTTGACGACCTGTGTGCGGAGGTGTTTCTGGCGTTGTTGGCTGACGATTTCGCTGCATTGAGGCGATTTCGGGCCAAATGTTCCTTGGCGACCTATCTGGCGGTGATCGCTCGTCGTGTGGTGGTCCGCGAGATGGCCAGGCGGCGGAAAGCCGAGGCCCTGGGACACGTGCCGGCTCATCAGGCCGCTCTCGACCAGGCCGGTTCACAGCCGGTTCACGAACGCCGCATCGACGACGCCGATGAGGTCGAGGCGATGCTGTCTGGCCTCGATGAACGCGATGCCGGCGTGGTCCGGTTGTTCCATCTCGAGGGGCGAAGTTACAGCGAGATCAGCCAGGTCCTGGGGCTGGCCGAGAACTCGATCGGCCCCACCCTGGCGCGGGCCCGAGGTCGGCTTAAGCGTCAAAACGTCTAGGTCGGATTCGCGTTTCGTCTTCCCGCAAATCTGTCCCACAATCCCCATCCGGACCGTCTCAATTGTGGGACCGGTCCGATCGAGGGTGTCTTGTTGACAGCGTGTCGTGGTCCGGTTACAGGGGAGTGAGTGGGACGTGTCCGGTTGTTGTTGTCCGGCACGTGGCAGGCTGTCGAAGCTGAGAGAGTTGAGACATGTGGAGTGCTTTTCGAATGCGCGGTGAATTGTTGGACCCGAGACGGTGGTGGTTGGCCATGGGGCTCTTGGCCCTGTGTGTGGCTCCTCTGCAGGCTCGCCAACAGTCTGAGGAGGCTCCGAAGGGCCGGTTCCTGAAAAAGGTCTACGAGGATGACCAGGGGACTCATCAGTACCAGGTATTTCTGCCGGCCGGTTACGACAGGCAAAAACGGTATCCCACGATTCTGTACCTGCACGGTGCCGATGAGTGTGGTCGTGATGGCGTGAAGCCGGTTCAGATTGGGCTGGGACCCTACGTGCGAGCCCGATCGGCGGATTACCCCTTCATCGTGATATTTCCTCAGTGCGAGACGACACGAGGCCGCCGGTTTCTGGAGCGCTGGCAGGCCGGGTCTCCGGATGCCACCCGCGCGCTGAAGATTCTCGACCAGGTCGAAAAGGACTACGCCGTCGATCGCAGCCGAGAGATTTTGACCGGCTGGTCGATGGGGGGGTACGGTGCCTGGAGTTTGGCGATGGCCCATCCGGATCGTTGGGCCGCGGTGGTGCCCGTGTCCGGTGGTGGAGACACGACCCGAGTCGCGGCGGTGAAGAACGTGCCGATCTGGGTCTTCCACGGTCCCCAGGATCGGATCGTCTACCCGGAACGGTCCCGCGAGATGGTGGCGGCGCTGAAGAAGGCCGGCGGACGAGTGCGGTACGACGAGCCGAAGTCGGAGGCGCACGGAGTGTGGCAGCAGGCTTACGACAGTGAGTTGCTGGAGAACTGGTTGAAGAACCCCCGTCAGCCGATTCCTGATGCCCAACTGGTATCCCGCGGCACACCGTTGCCTGACGCGTTGGCCCCCTTCGTTCCGGTTGCTCACATCGGCGGAGCGGCCTATTTGCGGGTGGGGGCCGAGGTACTCGATGCGATTGCTGCTGCGATTCCCACCGCGGTCCCGGAAGACATTCTCTCGGGAACCCTCGACTCGGTGTCCATCAAGGAAGACGACGGAAGACAGCGCAAGAAGCCGGACAAGAAGTTCTACGAGGCGACTCTCGATGACATTTCGTACCGCGGCGAGATCCATGCGGCAGGGCTCTCGACCCGGAGCGACGGGACCATCAGCGTGCGAATGGCGTTGAAGAACATCACCGTGACCATCGGCCAGACCCGGATTCACAGGGTCAAGCTTGATGACAAGAAGGTCAACGGACAGAAGGTCTTCTTCGAGAAGGAGCGGGAACTGAAGTTCACCACCAGCGCCTCGCACATCCTGGTCGGACACCAGCAGCCGGTCGCTCCCGTCATGCTGGATTTTGTTGTCGAGCCGTCGGTGGCCAAACGGCGGCTGAAACTCAAGCTGGTCGAATCGAGTTTCCGGATCGCTCCCGAGCAATACCAGGTGGCCGGTCCGGAGACCATCGAGGTCACCGGTGGGTTCCAGGACACCAAGCGGCGGAGGGTGTACGAGACGATCGTCACGAGCCTGTCCGAGCAGCGAGGTCTCGTCGAAGAGAAGATTCGCGAGTTGGTTCCGACACTGATCACCGAGATGGAACAACGGCTCGAGTTCGCAGATTCCTCGGACCTGTTCCGCAGCCTGTGGCCGCTGCCGGTCTACCAGCCCCGCGTGCGGCTCTGGCCAGAGGCGGTGGCGGTGGAGAAGAGCGGACTCTCGATTGCGATCGGGATGACCGTGGCGGCACCCGATCCGTCGACCGCTCCGCGTTCACCCCGGGAGATGATCCTGGTCAAGGACCTGGTGAAACGGATTCCTCGAACACAGACCCTTCGGGTCGGTTTTGCGCCGGGGCTGCTCGATCCCCTGACCCAGATGCTGATTGACGGTGGCGTAGCCCGGGTGGATGTCCGCGACACCCCCGAGGAACTGGTGCGGAAACTGGGGGACCGTGGCGAGCTGTCGAAGGTGATTCCCGCGATTGCCACGATGCCGGCGACGACCGAGTTGCGGTGCGAACTGGAACTGACCCGGCCAATCTCGATCGTGCCGACTGACGAATCGGCCTCGGCGATCGAGGCCCCGATGGGCTTCCGGTTCCTGATCCCCGGCGCCCGCCTGATCGTCTCGACCCGAGCTGAAGGGGACTGGAATCCACTGGCCGTCTTCGATCTGTCACTCGAGCACACCGCGAGGTTGAAGTTGTTGCCTCGTACCGGAAAGGGCGGTCAGCCGCTGCAGATCCGTTTTCCCACCGACCCGGTGATCAAGATGACCGGCGGTTTTGCCGCTGGTGTCAAGATCGACAATCGCCGATTGCTGACCGACGTGTACCGCCGGCAATTCGATGTGGCCTGGCGGTCGTTTGCCAAGAATGCCCTGGCGTCAACGGTCTCGGTGAGCGATTTCGAGTTCGGTGACATCGCGTTGCCGTTGAAGGACATCGGGTGGTCATCGCCGTTGATGTCGATCGAATTCGGGTTGGCTCCGAAAGCGAAGGCGGCGTTGCGGCAAATCCGGAAGGCGAAGTTCGAACCGCCGATCATCCGGCCAGCGCCTCGGACACGCACGGCGCCGGGGTCCCCCCGGTCGTCCGAGCCGTCTCGGAAACTGAAGTCCGGGGGGAGACGGTAAGTCGGCCGAAGAGGGTGATCGGCTCCCGGCGAGGTGCTTGAATCGCTTCCAGCGGATTGACACAATGGACCGGAGCCGCTTCCGGCTCTCTATCCGTTGGCCGATCAGGGCCATCGACTGCTGTTTGCTTGCTACGACCTGTTCAGATTTCCTCATTGGTTCTCCTGCTGTTGCGCGAAGGATCCAGAGAATGGCCGCCAATTTCGTTGAAGGTCAAACCGTCGGCATCGACCTCGGGACCACGTACTCGTCAATTGCCCAACTCGATGACGATGGCAACCCCCGGCTCATCAAGAACGTTGATGGCCGTGACATCACTCCCAGTGTGGTTTTGCTGGGCGACGGTGACCGGGTCGTGGTCGGCCCCTCGTTTGCCCGCATTGCCGAGGAAACCCCCGATCGCATCGTCGAGGCGATCAAGCGGGAAATGGGGAACAAGGATTTCCATGTGGTGTTCAAGGACCAGAAATTGACGCCGGAATTTGTCTCGGCCCTGATCCTCAAGAAGCTCAAGCAGGACGCCGAGAAGGAAATCGGCCCGATCGGCAACGCGGTGATCACCGTGCCGTATTATTTCAACGACATCCGCCGCAAGGCGACTCAGGACGCCGGCCGCATTGCCGGGCTCAATGTCGTCGACATCATCAACGAGCCGACCGCGGCCACGCTGTCCCACGCCTGGGAAAAGGGCGAACTGGGGCGAGCGGACCTCGAGCAGGTTGAGCGGACGATCCTGGTCTACGACCTCGGGGGCGGAACCTTTGACGTCACCGTCGTCCGTTATACCCCGACAAATTTCAAGGTGCTGGCCACCGACGGCGATGTGATGCTGGGCGGGCTGGACTGGAGTCGACGTTTGGTCGACCACGTGGCCGAGGAGTTCCAGAAGAAATTTGACTTGGATCCGAGAGAGGATCCCACTGGCCTGAGGCAGTTGACCCAGGATTGCGAGGATGCCAAGCGAAAGCTGTCTGACGCCGCCCAGGTGCCGATCGAGGTGTATTTCCAGGGCAACTCGATGACGGTGTCGGTCACTCGCGGAGAATTTGAGAATCTCACCAGCGACCTGCTGCAGCGGACGCGGGACACGACCGAACTGGTCCTGGCTCAGTCCGGGGTTGCTCCCGGAGAACTTGATGAACTCGTGCTCGTTGGCGGGTCGACTCACATGCCGGTCGTCGAGAAGATGCTCAAGGAGATCTGCCAGCGTGAGCCCAACAAGGAAGTGGATCCTGAGGAAGCCGTCGGTCACGGCGCAGCACTTCACGCCGCGATTCTCGAGGCACGGGCTACCGGTGGCGAGACCCGCATGGGCAAGGCCATCATCAATCGTCTCAGGAGTGTCGCAACCGCAGACGTCAATTCGCATTCGCTGGGCACCAAGGTGACCGATCCTGCGGATCGTCAGAAGAAGAACCACATCATGATCCAGCGCAACACGGAGTTGCCATTCGATGTGACTCAACGGTTCGCCACCACCTCGGACAACCAGCAGCGGATCCACGTGACAGTGCTGGAGGGTGAGGTTCCCGACATCGATGCCTGTGCCAACATCGGCGATTTCTGGATCACCAACCTGCCGGCGAACCTTCCCAAGGGGTCCCCTGTCGAGGTGACCTATGCCTACGATGCCTCTGGTCGGATCAACTGTTCGGCTCGCGAGTTGACCAGCAACAACGCCGCGTCTATCGAGATCGTCCGGGACTCGGGACTGGATGATGAGGGCGTGGATACGTTTGGGGCGTTGGCCGAGAGTTACCAGGTCGAGTAGTTCGGAGTGTCGGACTTTCCGGCAAATCGCCGGAGGGATCGGTCCACAAGGAAGGCGACTCGTGGCGTTGGACGTCTATAAGGACTGGCTGGGAATCCCCGACGATGTCCCTCGTCCGGTGGATCTCTATTCGCTGCTGCGGCTGGTGAAGTTCAACGACGACGCCGAAAAGGCCCGCAGCAACTACAAGAAGCTCAACGCGCACGTCCGCAAGTACGCCAGCGGAACCTACCAGGTCCAGTCGCAGGAATTGCTCAACGAACTTGCCAAGGCCATGCTCTGCCTGACGGATCCCGAACGGAAACGGGATTACGACGAGTCGCTGGGCCGCACGTTCGAAGATGATGACAACCGTGAGAACCCCACGATTGCCGAGACCCTGGTGCGGTGGGACGTGGTCACTCGTGAGCAGATGCAGGAAGCCAGGGACTTTGCCGAGCGGCGAGGTCTCGAGATGCGCGACGCGGTGGTGCAGATGAAGTTGGTCGATGCCGAACAGGCTACCAAGGCTCTGGCGGCCGAACTCGGGTTCCCCTACGTCGATCTCGAGGAACTCACCCCCGACAACTCGGTGCTTGACAAGGTTCCCCAGAACCTCGCTCGGCGAAATACGATTCTGCCGCTGTTTGTCGACGACAATATGTTGCTGGTGGCCTGTGGCCAGGAGCCATCACACGAACTGGAAGACGACCTGCGATTCCGTTTCGGGGTGCCGATGCGGAGGGTGATTGCCAGCCCGGCATCTATCAACGAGGGCGTGGCCCGTTATTACGAGGAACTCGAAGCCGTCAAGGCTGAAGTCGGGAGTGACGGGGACGAGACGGCAGACGAGAAGACGGACGAGAAGACGGACGAGAAGGCAAAGAAGAAGAAGAAGAAGAAGAAGAAGACAGTCGTTGATCCCGACAGCGACGAGGCCAAGGAAGCGGCTTACAAGCGCAATCAGATCGGAAAGATCCTGATGTGCTGGAGTGTGATCGTACCAGTGGTGATCGATCACCTGGTGTTGCCGGATCGACTCAAGTTCTTCAGCATTTTCGGCTTCAGTCTCTCGTTGGTCATCTCCCCGGTGCTGATGTACCTGGTCTGGGGCAAGTTCTTCCGTCGGTCGTAGTCGCGTCGTTCAGCGTTCTTCGCCGACCGCATTGCTCCAGATGCCCCAGTAGAGGCGTTTCCCGGTCGTTTCGTGGTAGCGGTCCACCAGTGGGCCGATGTAGTGTTCGTCCCACGGCTCTTCCATTGCCAGTCGGTGGACATCGCCGGCCCGGAAACGGTCGACAGTTCCCCCCAGGTCGGGGTAGAACTCGTCGCCGACTTCCGACCTGGTTTTTCGTGGGTTGTAGTGCGCGACATGGATGATTTTCCCCACGTCGTCACCGCCCCGGTGCACTTCCAGCACCTCATATTTCAGAACGAAGGCGTAGTTGTACAGTCCGTCGTTGGGAAGAAACGCACCGGGCAACTCCATCAATTTCGCGGTGACCTCGAATCGGCCGGCGGTGGTCACCTGGCCCTGGATGCCTGCCTGGCCGGGCGTGGCCGCGACGGTGCCGCCCGGAGCGTTGTTTGACGATCCACTTCGCACCCCGGTGGCCACGGTGACGGCGATGGCCACGACAACGACCACCGCGAGCAGAATCCAGCGTGCGGCTGCCGAACCGTTGCGGCCGGATTCGGGGTCCGTTGACGACGGATCCTTCGCGGGATCAGTTTCCGGAGTTGTGCTCTCGGACATGTTTGGTCCCGGTTCTAACGGGAGGCCGTGACGTCGGTGAAGGTCCAGTGCGGTTCCCAGAGGTCCGGCAGAGCGAGCACGGGACCGTCGTGGGCACCGGGGTGCAGTTTCCGCAGCGCGGGGCTGTTTGCTCCGATGATGGGGGCATCGGCCAGTCTCATCAGTCCACCGGGTGCTCCGGATCGCTCGGACCCTCCCCCGTCCTTCGGGCAGCGGGTGAATAGTACGTAGCGACCATCCGGCGAGAGTCCTCCGCCATAAATGTGGCGGCCGTCTTCGCCGTAGAGCATCTTCCGCTGTCCGCCCTGTCCCGGGGCCATCCACAATTGCGTCCAGCCGTAGCCCTTCTGGTTGGCTGGCCGGTTGCTGAAGATCACCCGCCTGGAGTCGGGGAACCAGTCCGGGGTGCAGTTGCGGAAGCGGCTGACGACGTTCCACTTTCCGGTGGCGACGTCCATGCGGACAATCGTCCAGAGTTCCCCGCCGACGTTGGCGGTGCCACAGAACCATTTGCCGTCCGGCGACCAGAACAGTTGTTGAAAGTACCCGGCCCGTTTCATGCGTCGCTTCACTTTTCCGGTTGCCACGTCAAGGATCTCGATCCCCTTCAACGACAGGCAGGAAATCTGCGTCCCGTCCGGACTCCAGCAGCCCCACGGGTGTTTCCCCATCACTCGCCCGTTCCGGGCCATCGCGTCGGCCATTACGAGTTCGCCCTGGAAGCCCCAGCGGTCGTGGCTGATCACGGTTCCGGCTTTGATGCGGCGGTAGAGCAGGCGTCGGCTGTCGGGTGACCAGCGGGGAGCTGCTTCGCTCCATTCGGGCGTGTCGGTCAACTTGCGTTGTTTCGAGCCGTCGGGCCGCATCAGGACCAGGTCCCAGTCGCCCCGCTTCTGCTTGATGCTGGTGACCACCCAGCCCTTGGTGGCGACTTCTCGACGGAGTGTTTCGACGGTCTTGTCCTCAGCGGCAACCGCGGCGACCAGGATTGTGATCAGCAGGAGGGCTGCAAGAGGGACACGTGGCTTGGGTGTCATCGGGGAATTCTCCGTTGCGGGAGTCGGCTGGGTGTCGCACCGACGACTCAGATTAGACCAAGCCACCTCGGAGTGTCCACCACGCCGACGACAGACCCTCTTCAGTCGGATTCGATGGAGTCCGTCTCAGGCCACTCGTGCAAGGCCGGCCCCGTTTCTTCGTCCTTCAGCCTGGACCGCATCAGGATCCGGATCGGGACCTCGTGGAACGGCAATTCTTCACGGAAGACTCCCAGCAGGTACCTCTTCCAACTGGGCGTGAACAACTGGGGGTGGTTGCATTTCAGGACGATCGTGGGAGGACATGTGTCGACCTGGGTGGCGTAGAAGATCTTGGGTCGACGGTTCTTTCGATAGGCCGGGGGGTTGGCCATGACCGCTGCGCGTACGACCCGGTTCAACCGCCCGGTGCTGACCCGTTGCTCGGCCTGTTTGAAGACCGATTGTGCGAGGTTGATCAGCTTTCGGGAGTTCCGGCCGGTTTCGGCCGTGACAAATGCGACCGGGGCAAACCTCAGCATTCCGAATGTCGAGATCAGGTACTCCGACCACCTGGCCATTGTCATCTCGGCCTCGATCGCCAGATCCCACTTGTTGACGACCAGCACGCAGGGGGTATGAGTTTCGACGATACTCTCGACAAGTTGCTTGTCGACTCGAGAGATTGTCTCCTGCGAATCGAAGAACATCAGGACCACGTTGGCACGACGAATGCTCTGCCGCGAGCGAACCAGCCCGTAGAATTCGATGTCGTTGGCGATGCTCTTTCGCTTCCTGACCCCCGGCGTGTCGATGGCGACAAATGACTTGCCATCCATCTCGAATCGCACGTCAATGCTGTCTCGGGTCGTGCCTGGCACCTCGCTGGTGATCACTCGTTCGTCGTCGGCCAACGCGTTGATGAAGGTACTCTTGCCAACGTTGCGGCGACCGACCATGGCCAGTTTCAGTTCCGGTACGGCTGTCATCCCATGGCCACACTCGGCCTCGTCATCGTCGGCCGGGGGCAGCACTTCCAGAAGCGTTGCCAGAAGTTCTCCCCGGTTGCGGTGGCCCACGACGCTGGTGGTCACGATCGGTGCGTCGACCAGTTCGAGAAACGCCGGCGCTTCGTGGTCGGTCGTGGGGGAATCGCACTTGTTGACGACCAGCAGGATCGGTTTCTCGAGTGGTCTCAGTCGTCGGGCCACCTCCTGGTCCAGCGGGGTGATGCCCTCTTGCCCGTCCACGACGAACATCAGCAACTCGGCTTCTTCGATCCCGACCTGGATCTGCCGTTCGATTTCGTCCTCCAGCCGATCGGTGTCGTGCAGCCCGATTCCCCCGGTGTCGACCAGCTCGACGAACCGGTCGCCGGCCTGCATCACGAAGGTGACCCGGTCACGGGTGACCCCGGCAGTCGGATCGACCACCGAGATCCTCCGCCGTGCCAGCCAGTTCAACAGGGAACTCTTGCCGACGTTGGGCCGACCGATGATCGCGATTCGAGGAACGGGCATGGGGCGGGTAGGGAGAAAAGGGAGGGCGATGGGGGGCTGTCTTCTGGTTGCCAACTCAACTGTAGCCAATAATGGATACAGGACAATTGACGCGTCGTGTTGTTGAGCGGGGGGACAGGTGACGGTCGCAACGGTGGGCGTGGAAGCCGAGTTGGCGATCTGGGGGCCAGAGGCCGTGTCATGTCCCGACTGCAGCCTCGACGAGGCTCACGTCTACTGTCGGAAGTTGGCCCGGACGCACTACGAGAATTTTCCGTTGCTGCTGGGGTTGGCTCCGAGGCGCCTGCGTCGCCCCTTGGCTGCCGTCTACGCCTGGTGCCGATGGGCTGATGACCTCGCCGACGAGATCGAGAGCCCCGAGAGATCCCTGGAACTGTTGAAGTGGTGGAGAGAGGAGTTGGCCGCCTGTTTCGGTGGGACTCCCCGTCACCCGGTGTCTCTTGCCTTGCAGGAGGTCGTCAACGATTTTGACCTGCACCGTCGCCCCTTTGATGATCTGTTGGACGCTTTTGTCCAAGACCAGCGGCTGCTCGAATATCAGTCGTACGACCAGTTGCTGGCGTACTGCCGGAACAGCGCCAACCCGGTCGGGAGAATCGTGCTGGCACTTTCCGGAGTTGTTGACGACCAGGCCGTGGCCTGTTCGGACGCGATCTGTACCGGGCTGCAACTGGCCAACTTCTGGCAGGATGTTCGTCGGGACCATCAGGCGGGGCGGGTTTATCTGCCAAGGGAGGATCGCGAGAGGTTCGGGTATGACGATGAAAGTCTCGCAGGCCGGGTCACCAACGATGCGTTCCTGGACTTGATGAGGTTCGAAGTTGACCGCGCTCGTCAGTTGTTTGGCAACGGAAGGTCGCTGCCGAGCATGCTGCCGGGGTTGAGAGTTCCGGTGATGATCGATCTGTTTGCTCGTGGCGGCCGGAGAATCCTGGATCGGATCGAAGAGATCGGCTTTCGGGTTTGGGATCAGAGGCCCGTGGTGAGAAGTCGGGACGTGTCGCTGATGGTCGTGGCTGCGGTGTTGAGTGGTGTCTGTCGCTGGGTGACGCCACGACCGGGAGGGACAAAGGTGTGAACCGGGATCGGCTGGAGGCATCACATGTGGCCTGTCGGCGATTGACTCGCCGGGCGGCAGGCAACTTCTTCGTGTCGTTCCTGGGACTGTCACGGCAGAGGTTCCGGGCAATGTGTGCCCTGTACGCTTTCCTGAGGCTCACCGATGACATCGGAGACGAACCTGGATGGAGCCTGGAAGAGCGGGAGCAACGGTTGTCGAACTGGAGAGAGCACCTGCGGAATGCATTGAGGGGGCCGAACATTCCGATTGTCGAGCCGTTCGATGTCTTCCCGGCCCTGGTGGATGCCGTGTCGGAATTTTCGATTCCGGAAGAGGAACTGCAGGCCGTGATCGACGGCATTGCCATGGACCTGCAGCCACGGAACTATCCAACGTTTGATGACCTGCGGGTCTACTGCGATCGGGTCGCCGGAGCCGTTGGCCGATGTTGTCTCCACATCTGGGGTTTCCATGACCCTGCTGCGTTGGACACAGCTGCGGACTGTGGATTGGCTCTGCAACTGACCAACATCCTTCGTGATCTCGGTGAGGATGCGGCGATGGGGCGGGTTTATCTTCCGCAGGAAGACCTGGCGCGGTTCGGTGTGGGTGTTGACGACTTGGTGGCTGGACGGGTCGACGATCGGTTTTGCGAGTTGATGAAGTTCGAGGTGTCTCGAGCCCGACAGCATTACGTTGTCAGTGAGGAACTCTTCGGACAGATCGATCCGCCCGGACGCCCGGTCCTCCGAGCGATGCTGCGCGTCTACGGTGGGCTGCTGGATCGGATCGAACGGGTCGGCTACGACGTTTTTGGACACACGATCCGTATGGCGGCCTGGCGCAAGGCGCTGATCGGAGTGGCCGCGGTCCTGGGTCGTAGCTAGCGGACGTACCGCTCGGGCTGTTCTCTGAATTCGACCAGGTTGGACTGTGTCGTAAACAGGTAGAGTCGCTCGCGGTACCACGTGGCGTAGTCAAGTGTGCCCAGCCGTGGACGCCGCTGATCGACGCTCACAAGATCCATCCCGTCGGCAGCCGGCAGGTACGCTTCCGGTTGAGCGGTGAACGTAGCACGGGCCTTTGCGGAAGAGAGCAGGATGACTCGGCCGTTGTGCGTCACGCTGAATTTTGGCAGGCCGTCGACCAACTTCCTTTGGTCCCGCAAGGCGACAGGGCACTTGCCTCCCAGTCCGCCACGGCGGATGACTGGTTTGGTGACTGGTTTGGTGACTGGTTTGGTGACTGGTTTGGTGACTGGTTTGGTGACTGGTTTGGTGACTGGTTTGGTGACTGGTTT
>MDTE01049734.1_pt1 | contig 83926 bp, 81 predicted proteins | sample 811231 | NCBI WGS metagenome assembly MDTE01 (sample SAMN05326651, study PRJNA326480) | marine metagenome | isolation source: seawater | place: Indian Ocean: Red Sea | collected 2010 | reverse complement strand
TGGAAAAGAAAAATATGATAGCTGATGGTTTATCAGCTCCATTACATCCAGGAGCGATTAAATATTATAAAGAAGCTGGATTAATGTAATTCAACTTTATATTTTAACTAAAAAAGGCCCAATATTTTTTGGGCCTTTTTTTTTAGAATAATGTATCCTACTTATAATGAATCAAACTATTCAAAGTAAAATTAAAGACAAAATTCAAGAAGATATTTCTCCAACTCGTAATTTATCTGGTTTACATTTAAAAATAGTTTTTGGTATAGCAATTCTTTGGACATTGTTTCAACTTTGGTATGCGTCTCCATTTCCGTTTTGGTTAAATTTTGGAATGTTTAAAGGTTTGCCGGCTAGGGCAATACACCTGGGTTTTGCACTAACTTTAACTTTTTTAATTTTTCCTGCCGTGAGAGGAAAAAAAATTTCAATTTTTGATATTCTTATTAGTATTATTGCTGGATTTTGTTGTTTATATATTTATTTCTTTTATGATGATCTTGTTAATAGAGGCGGAATACTTTTAGTAAAAGAAATATTTGGATTTAAAATCCCTGTAGAGCTTATTATAGGTGCTATTGGTATTGTAATATTATTAGAAGCTACGAGACGAGCTATAGGATTGCCTTTAGTTATAATTGCTATTTGCTTTCTATTATTTTCATATTTTGGAAAGTATGCGCCTGATATTATTTCTCATGGCGGCCTATCTATAAAAAGATTAGTCGGGTTTCAATGGTTTGATCAAGAAGCAATATTCGGGATACCAATAGGTGTTTCCGTAGATTTTATTTTCTTATTTGTACTTTTCGGAGCATTACTAGAAACTGCAGGAGGGGGAAAATATTTTTTAGATTTAGCTTTTGCTATGGTTGGTAAAATGAGAGGAGGACCTGCTAAAGCTGCAATCTTAGGATCTGGAATGACAGGAATGATTTCAGGTTCATCAATAGCAAATACAGTTACCACAGGAACTTTTACAATTCCAATAATGAAAAAAACCGGTTTCTCTCAAGAGAAAGCAGGAGCGATTGAAGTTTCATCATCTGTGAACGGTCAGATTATGCCACCAGTTATGGGGGCCGCAGCTTTTGTAATGGCGAGCTTCATCGGCGTTACTTATTTTGAAGTCGTTAAACATGCTTTCTTACCAGCTATAATTTCTTATATTGCTTTATTTTACATTTCTCATTTAGAGGCTCTTAAATTAGGGCTAAAAGGTATGGATGAAGCTGATGTTCCTCACTTAAAGAAAACTTTTTTGTCCGGTCTTCATTTTTTAATACCTATTTTCGTTTTAATTTTTTTACTTGTTTATATGAGATACACCGCAGGTTTTTCTATTTTTTATGCAACTATTTCTTTAATTATAGTGAATTTAATAAATCGTGTTATAAAAAACTCAGATTTTAAAATCGGTCTGATTGAGTGGTGGAATCAAACTATTGTAGGTCTGCAAAAAGGAGCAATCAACATGGTGGGAGTTGGAATTGCCATTGCGACAGCAGGTATAATAGTAGGAGCAGTTGGCTCTACAGGACTAAGCACTAATTTAATTATAGTTATTGAGACAATAGCAAGAGACAATGTTATTATATTAATTTTATTAACTATTATACTCTGTTTGCTTCTAGGTATGGGTCTTCCAACCACTGCAAATTATGTTGTAGTTGCCTCTCTTATGGCTACCGTCCTAGTTGATGTTGGAAATGCCTCAGGATACATCTTCCCTTTAATAGCTGTTCACTTATTTGTGTTTTATTTTGGTCTTATGGCCGACGTTACACCCCCAGTTGGTTTAGCATCTTATGCTGCTGCAGCAATTTCTGGGGGTGATCCTCTAAGAACTGGGCTTCAAGCAATTTGGTATAGTTTAAGGACTGGTATTCTGCCAATAGTATTTTTATTTAATCATGAACTTTTATTGATCGGTGTAGATCATTTGTGGCAAGCTTTATTGGTAATAGTCACCTCTTTAATTGGAATTTTGGTTTTTACTTCTGCAACTCAACAATGGTTTATTAACAAATTAAGATGGTATGAAATTGTTGCTTTCTTAATTATTTCTTTATCATTTTTGGCTCCAGATTATGTTTTAGGTAAGTTCTATCCAAAATTTAATGAGCAAAAACTTAACGCGAAAAATATTCAAAATTTAACTTTTGACCCATCTAAAGAAGTTCACATTAAAGTTACAAGAGTATCTGAGTATGGAGAAAGATATAAATTGTTTGTCATAGAAAAAGGAAAATTTGAAAATGAATATAACCTAGAAGAATATGGAGTAACTATATTTGATGAAAATAACCAACTTAAAGTAGATAAGTTAAACTGGAAAGGGGAGGCTAAAAAATCTGGAATGCAAATGGGAGATATAATAAGTAATTTTAAAATTGAAAATCCAGAGCGCCCTAATAAGGTTATTGTCTATCCATTCGCGACTATTTTATTAATTATTTTTGGATATTTAAATTATAGAAGAAAGAAGAATTAAGATTTTAAGATCTTCCAAACTCCTGAAGCTGTAGCAATTATATTTTCTGAACTACTTATTTCACTAGTTATAAATACTAAAGTATTTGTTTTCCTTTGTATTTTGACTTTTGTTAAAAGTTTCTGGCCTAAACTAGCTGCTGTTACAAATTTCATTTCTAGAGAAATGGTTACACATCTTTTATTTCCTGAAACTTGGTGAGCTGCGTTGCCCATTCCTGTGTCTGCAACAAACATAAGAAATCCACCATGAGCCTTTTTTGCTGTATTAAGATGTATATCTTTAACTTCACAATGATACTCATAATTTGAATCATCCAATTTTTTTCCCATCAAACCACCAACGTGGGCGGAGTATCCTGATTTAGTTTCGTCCATATTTCCTTTTATCATACATTGGAGCTAGTTGTGAGAAAATAACAGCTGATAAAATTATAATTATGCCAAAAATTTTATATTCATTAAGGAACTGATCTAACATAAACCAAGCTGCTATCGATGCAAAAACTCCTTCTAATGAAAATATTATTGCGGCCGGCGCCGGTGACAAGTGTTGAAGAGCAACTATTTGAAGTAAAAAAGCAAATCCACTAGATAAAATACCCGCATAAATTAGCTCACCTGCTTCTAACGATAAAAGTTTGAAAGAAATCAATTCTATCGAAGCTGCTGGTATGGCTGAAAATATTGCCGCGATTAAACATTGGAAAGCTGCTATAGTTATTGGATAATTAAATATTTTTAAAAATTTTGATACGTAAACAATATGAAGTGCCCAAAAAAAAGCTCCTATGACAACTAAAGAGTCCCCAAGTCTTACTCTATAATTATCCAATTCACTTAAGAGCAATCCTCCTAGTAGACACATTATAACAGCTGGCCAAACAGATTTATGTATGCTTTTTGAAAAAAGAAAGTAAGCAAGGACTGGAACTATTACTACATATAAAACGGTAAATACTGCTGAGTTAGCCACATCAGTATATAATAGGGAAATTTGTTGAAATATATTCCCTCCTGCTAAAAAAAAACCTAATAAAAACATGTTTGCAAGAATAATTTTAAAATTTGATTTTATTTTTATAATTTTTTTAAATTCAAAAATGAAAAAAAATGGCAACAAAGCAAAAAAACCCAAAAATAATCTTGCTGCTGAAAAAGTCCAAGGACCTATGTAATCCATTCCAGTGTCCTGTGCAATAAAAGCTGTACCCCAAAGAAAAGAACATGAAACAGCACAAATTAATGCAAATGTTCTTTTGCTCATTTAGACCGCCAATTTGAAAGCAAAGTCTTTTCCTAAGCTTTCATTTAAATGAACACAAAAACGAGCACCTTCTGCGCCATCAATAATTCTGTGATCGTAGGATAATGAAATAGGCAAAATCTTTCTTGATACTATTTTTCCATTAACTTTTACCATTTTATCATAACTTCGACCTACACCTAGTATAGCCACTTCTGGAGGATTAATAATAGGAGTAAAAAAAGTTCCTCCGATGCTACCTAAACTGGAAATAGTCATTGATCCACCGAAAAATTCTTTTTTATCTATTTTTAAATCTCTGCATTTTTTACTTACTGTTTTTAACTCTTCTCCTATCTCTTTAATGCTCATTTTTTCTACATCTCTGATTTTTGGAACCATTAGCCCATGTGGAGTGTCAACTGCAAAGCCAATATGAAAATATTTTTTATATACAACCTGATTATTAATTGGATTGATAGAACAGTTAAAATTAGGAAAGTCTTTAAGAGCATTAACCACTGCTCTAGTAATAAAAGCCAAAGGTGTAACAGAAATTTTTTCACCAGTATAATAATCAAATAATGAAGATCTAAATTTTTCCATTTCAGTAATATCAATCTCATCATGTTGAGTTACATGAGGTATTTCTGTCCAAGACCTTACTAGTTGCGGGCCGGATATTTTTTTAATTCTTGAGAGTTCTTTTATCTCTATTTCACCGAATTCTTCATGATCGTATTCATCTTTGTAGATTTTTTTTTCTACCTTTCCTTTATTAACTGAAACTTGATTTTTAACAAAGCTTTTAACATCCTCCTCAGTAATTCTTCCTGCTCTTTGTGATCCAGGAATTTCAACTACATTTGCTCCTAATTCTCTTGCAAATTTTCTAACTTTTGGACTTGCTAACTTTGTTTTAGTTGAGGAAATCGAATCTTTAGGAATAATATCTTTTTTTTTTAATAATTTCTTTTTCTTCTATTTTTTCTTTTTTTTCAGGGACTTTAGTTTTTTCTATTTCTTCTATCTTTAAAGTTAATATTAAGTCTCCTTCATTAACCTTGTCACCTACTTTAACATTTAACTTTTGAATAGTGCCATCAAAAGTAGAGGGAACCTCAACACTTGACTTGTCACTTTCTAAAGTTATTAAAGAGTCATTTTTATTAATTTTTTGACCAGGTTTAACAAGCACTTCAATTATTTCTACATTTTTGAAGTCACCCATTTTAGGAACTAAAATTTTTTGATCACCCATAGCTATAACTTGGTTGGAAACGCTTTTTCCTTATCTATTTTGTATTTTTTAATTGCCTTCTCAGCATATTTTGATGGAATTAACTGTTCTTTTGCTAAAGCACTTAGAGTGTAAGCAACGATATGTTCTTTATCTACTTCAAAAAATTTTCTCAATTGTTTTCTGGTATCACTTCTACCATATCCATCTGTTCCAAAAGAATAAAATGGTTTTTGAACATAGGGTCTTAGTTGGTCTGAAAAAGACCTTATATAATCCGAGGCAGCTATAATAGGCCCATCCCTCTTACTTAAGCATTTTTCGATATAGGATTTTTTTTGCTTTTCATTAGGATTGAGTAAGTTCCATCTTTCTGTTTCCATACCATCTTTTCTTAATTCATTAAAACTTGTTACACTCCAAATATCTGAGTCTATTCCATATTCTTTTGATAATATTTTTGAAGCTCCAATAATTTCTCTTAATATCGTTCCTGACCCAAGTAACTGAACTTTTGTTTTACCTTTATTGTTATTTTCTTGTAATAAATACATTCCTTTAAGAATTCCTTCATCTACACCTTTAGGCTTTTCAGGATGAGAGTAGTTTTCATTCATTGCAGTAATGTAATAAAAAATATTTTCTTTTTTTTCATGCATTCTTTTAATTCCATCTCTTAGTATAACAGCCATTTCATAAGCAAAAGTTGGATCGTAACTTACACAATTTGGAATGTTTGAAGCCATCAAATGACTATGTCCGTCTTGATGTTGCAATCCCTCTCCAGCTAAAGTGGTTCTTCCTGCGGTAGCTCCTATTAAAAAACCTCTAGCTTGTGAGTCCCCAGCTGCCCATGCAAGATCACCTACCCTCTGAAAGCCAAACATCGAATAGAAAATATAGATTGGTATCATTTCAACATCATGATTTGTGTAAGAAGTTCCTGCAGCAATCCAAGATGACATCGCACCTGACTCTGTAATACCTTCTTCAAGCACTTGTCCACTTTTATCCTCTCTATAAGAGCTTAGTTGCTCTGAATCTACAGGCTCATATTTTTGACCTTCATGAGCGTAAATACCAATCTTTTGAAAAAAGCCTTCCATACCAAATGTTCTTGCTTCATCTGGGATGATAGGAACCATTCTAGGAGAGACATTTTTATCTCTAAGTAGTGCCGTTAACATTCTTACCAGAGCCATAGTGGTTGACATTTCCTTTTCACCAGTTGATTTCATAAAGTTGTCGAAAATTTCTTTAGGCGGAGTTTTAATAGATTTAGAATAAGAAGTTCTCTCAGGTATGTAACCTCCAAGTTTCAATCTTTTATCTTTTAAATACTTTATTTCTTCGGAATCATTAGGTGGTCTGTAGTACTCTATATTTTTAACCTGTTTATCTGTTAACGGGACGTTAAATCTATCTCTATAGTAGAGCAAGTCTTTTTCATCCAACTTTTTTTGTTGGTGAGTAGTATTTATACTTTCACCAGATTTTCCCATTCCATAACCTTTAATAGTTTTTGCGAGAATAACAGTTGGAGAACCTCGATGCTCCATAGCAGCATGATAAGCGGCATAGACTTTATGAGGATCATGACCACCTCTATTTAATTTCCATATATCCTTATCAGTCATACTGGAAACAAGCTCTTTCAGTTCAGGATATTTACCAAAAAATTTATTTCTAACATATTCTCCACCTTTTGCTTTAAATGCTTGATACTCTCCGTCAACACACTCGTTCATTCTTTTTATAAGTAATCCTGTTTTATCTTTTGCTAATAATTGATCCCAGTAAGATCCCCAAATAACCTTTATTACATTCCATCCAGAACCTCTAAAGCTTCCCTCAAGCTCCTGAATAATTTTTCCATTACCTCTAACTGGGCCATCAAGTCTTTGAAGGTTGCAATTAATAACAAAAATCAAATTATCCAATTTTTCTCTTGCAGCTAAACCTATTGCTCCTAGTGACTCAGGCTCATCCATTTCGCCATCACCTAAAAAAACCCAAACCTTTCTACCCTGATCTTTAACTAAGCCTCTATTAATTAAATATTTTAAAAATCTTGCTTGATAAATACCCATAATTGGACCAAGACCCATAGACACAGTTGGAAACTGCCAAAAATTCGGCATTAACCACGGATGAGGATATGATGACAAACCACCCTTATCTACTTCTTGTCTAAATCCGTCTAGCTGATCGGCAGTCAATCTTCCCTCTAGATAAGCTCTAGCATACATTCCAGGCGCAGAATGTCCCTGAAAATAGATTAAATCTCCACCGAATTTATTATTTTTTGCACGCCAAAAATGGTTCATTCCTACATCATAAAGAGTAGCTGCAGACGCAAAAGTCCCAATATGACCTCCTAGCTCCGAGCTTTTTTTGTTTGCCTTGACCACCATTGCTGCAGCATTCCATCTTATATAAGCTCGAATTTTTTTTTCAATTTTTTGATCACCGGTTGACTTAACTTCTGACTCCGGAGGAATTGTATTAATATATGGAGTTGTCCTTGTATCAGGCAAAACTAGTCCAGCTTTGTAAGCTTGATCAATTACTTTATTTAATAAAAAACTTGCTCTTGATGAGCCATCATTTTCGATCACTGAATTTAGCGATTCAATCCATTCATTAGTTTCTAAAGGATCGATATCATCCTTAGATGCCGCTTCAGCAAAAACTTTTTTAACTTTTTTTATTGATTGATTTGTCTGAATATTACCATTTGTTTTAGATTTTTCTTTTTTTTCATCTTTTTTTTGAATTTCTTTTTTTTCTGAAACTACTTGATCATTTTCTATAGTTGCTATGACACTACCCTGTGAAACTTTATCACCAATTTTTACGCTTAAATCTTTTATTTGCCCCTCTGATGGAGAGGGAATTTCCACACTAGATTTGTCACTTTCAATTGTAACTATTGGATCATTCTTTTTTATATTATCTCCAGGTTTTACTAAAATTTCGATTACTTCTACATCCTTAAAATCGCCAATATCTGGAACTGAAATCTTTTGAGCCATAAATACTTATTATAAACTGGAATGGAACTTATTAAAAATTCAATTAACAATAAATGTGAAAAATGAGCCAATTTTCTTAATTAGTTCAATTTTTGACACATTTCTCTCCTCATTTTGTCATCAAAAGTTAGAGAATTTACCTATGAAATGGCTAATGAACATATTCTTTAAGAAGAAATATAACCCTCCAAGGAACTCTCTTATTGTCCAGAAGGTTTTATTAAAAAAATATTTATCAAGATAATACTATAAAAGCTTATAAGCTTTTATGAAATATTTATTAAGTTAATCAAATAAATATTTCAAAAATTAGGTTTTATTTTCTTCAAAATGAATGCACTTATAATTATTTGCAAAGGTAATAGAGCCAAACTATATCTTGGTAAAATAAAAAAGATAGAAAACAATCCAATATTTGTTAAGTAAAGTAGACTAAAAAAATTTATAAGATAAGTTGTTTTTAAAGCTAAAAATATTCCTACTAAAGTGGAGAGTGATAAAACGAGTTTTGGAATGGTGTGAAAAACATTATAATAATTTGGATAAGTAGAATTCAAGTCTAAAAACATAAAAGAAAAAAATTTTTTAAAATATAAAGATATGTATTTTAGAGGATTTTTTTTTATATTAGAAACTGCTGCATCTCTATAATAGTCATCAACTATAAGATCGTATTTATCAAAATCTTTGATACTTTCAATTTTATTGGTTAGCTCTTTGTCAAAATTGTACTTGCCAACATAACCCTCAACACTGGTTCGTTCGTTGTTTCCTCTCCATAAGTTATATCCAAAAGATTTTGTTATAGTTATAACACCGAAATTTTTATAATTTCTAATAAGATAAGGAGATATAGTTAGTAAACAAAATATTAAAGAAATAAAAATTAATTTAATATTTTTATTTTTATAAAATAAGAAAGAAAGAGTTAAGAAATAAAATAAAAAAAACTCCCCTCTTAAAAGTATTAATAAACCTGACACAAAAGAAAACAAAAATAGATTTTTAAAATTTTTAGATTGATATAAATTGGTTAAAAAAAATATAAACAATATCGTAAGTAAAACCTGAAGATTAATAGATGAAAATTGAGTAGCTGAATAAATGTTCATTGGTACTAAAACAAATATTAGGGAAAATATATAACTTACTTTTTCTGAATAAAATTTTTTAAGAATTTTAAATAAAAATAAAGTTGAAAGAATTGAAAACAATATCTGAAAAAAAAATATAGCTTCATAGAAAAACTTTTCTTGAGCAATTAATTTAACGGAATATAAAAAAAAGGGGTACAAAGGGGGCATAAAAATTCCTGGCTTTATGTCTCCATTAATATTTTTAAGTCCAAAAGTATTGTGCTTTTCTAAATTACTAACAATGTGACCCCACTCATTTGAGATATATTCATCTCCAAAAAAATATATGGATATTACTCTAGTAATAAGAGTTAATAGTAGTATTTGAAGTAATAAAAAATTTTTTCTAATCATAAGTCTACCTGGCGCGCCTGCTAGGATTTGAACCCAGAACCTCCTGGTCCGTAGCCAAGCGCTCTATCCAGTTGAGCTACAGGCGCCTAAATAGGAAATATCAAATAAAGTATTGTAATTAAAGCACATAAATCTATATATTACTTATATGTCCAAATCTGTAGTCATAACCTCTGCAAATAGAACAGCTGTAGGCTCTTTAGGAAAATCTTTAAAGAATGTTCCAGGTAATGAACTTGGTGCAACCGTTATTACTGAGGCTATGAAAAGATCAAAAATTAATAAAGATGATGTTGACGAAGTAATTATGGGTCAAGTCTTAACTGGAGGAACCGGACAGAACCCAGCTCGTCAGGCTGCTATTAGGTCTGGAATTCCAAAAGAAAAACCTGCTTACATAGTCAATCAAGTTTGTGGATCAGGTATAAGGTCGATTGCCTCAGGTTTTCAAAGCATTAGATCAGGAGACTCAAAAATTGTAATTGCAGGAGGTCAAGAAAGTATGTCTTTGGCACCACATGCTATTCATCTTAGAGATGGAAAAAAGTTAGGTGACATCGAAATGATAGATACAATGATTAGAGACGGTCTTTGGGATGCTTTCCATGGTTACCATATGGGGGTAACAGCTGAAAATGTTGCCACAAAATTTCAAGTCACTAGACAAGAGCAAGATAAATTTGCCCTAAGTTCACAAATAAAAGCTATTCAGGCTCAGAAGAAAGGTAAGTTTGATGATGAAATTGTTAGCTTTAAAATAAAATCAAAGAAAGCTGAAATAGAATTTATCAAAGATGAACATCCAAGAGATGAGATAACTATTGAAACATTAAAAAAACTAAAACCTGTATTTCAGAAAGAAGGAACAGTTACAGCTGGAAATGCTTCTGGTATTAATGATGGCGCAGCAGCAGTTACTTTGATGTCAGGAGATGAGGCTAATAAAAGAGGACTAGAAAAACTGGTTACTATAAAATCGTGGGCAAGTTGTGGAGTTGAACCTTCATTAATGGGTACCGGACCAATACCTGCGTCTAAAAAAGCATTAGATTTAGCAGGATGGTCTATTAAGGATTTAGATTTGCTAGAGGTAAACGAAGCTTTTGCCGCTCAAAGCATTGCGGTATTAAAAACTCTAGAAGTTCCAGAGGAAAAAGTAAATGTAAATGGTGGAGCAATAGCTTTGGGTCATCCAATCGGAGCCTCAGGTACACGAATTCTTGTCACGCTTATACATGAAATGATCAAAAGAGACGTCAAAAAAGGACTTGCGACATTGTGCATAGGTGGCGGGATGGGTATTGCTATGTGTATAGAGAGGTAATGGAAATATCTAAACCTTATAAAGGAAAAAAAAAACGTAAACTCGATAAAATGCCATTCACTGTTAGAGGATATATACTTTATTACTCTTTTTTTTGGTTTGTAATTCTAGTAGTTTATTTCTCTCATTAAAATCTTATTTTTGAAATTAATTCGTCGATTATTTTATTCGTAGAAAAATTTTGTTTCCATTTTGGATAATGTTTCTTAAACTTTTTCATACTAGATATGTACCAAATATGGTCACCAACTCTATTTTGTTTTTTAAATATTTTTTTTATTTTTATATTTGTAGATTTTTCAATTATATTAAGAGCTTCTATAATTGAACAATTTGACTTTCTTCCACCACCAATATTATAAATTTCACCAAGCCTCGGTTTCTTGTAAAATTGCCAAAAACAATTTACTAAGTCGTTACTGTGAATATTATCTCTTACTTGTTTACCCTTATACCCTATTAAAGTGTATTGTTTTTTTTCAAGAGCTGATTTTACTAAGTACGATAAAAATCCATGTAATTTTGCCCCAGAATGATTTGGTCCTGTTATGCATCCAGCTCTAAAACAAGCAGTTTTTAATCCAACATTTCTCCCATATTCTTGGACTGCTAGGTCAGCATATGTCTTAGAAGCTCCGAAAAAACTATGAGTGCAGTTATCTATAGACATAGTTTCATCTATACCAGAGTAAAATCTATGATTCTTTTTTATCTCCCATCTATTTTTATTTTCAATTAAAGGAAGTTTATTAGGATTATCTCCATAAACTTTATTAGTAGATGTAAAAATAAATGGAGAATTCGGACAAAATATTTTTGTTAACTCCAACATATTTAAAGTCCCTCTTGAATTAATTTCAAAATCTATAATTGCTTTATCTTTAGCCCAGTCATGAGAGGGTTGTGCTGCTGCATGAATAATTATTTTTATACTTTTTTTATATTTGTTAAATATTTTTTTTAGATTGTTGTAATTTCTTATATCTACATTAAAATGTTTATAATTTTTAACTTCTTTTATTAATTCTTTTTTAATCCAGGAAATATCCCCGTCCTTACCAAAAAAAAATTTCCTAGAATTATTGTCTATTCCTATAATATCGAATCCTTTTTTAGAAAAAAACTTTACTGACTCTGAGCCCACTAAACCACAAGAGCCCGTTATTAATGCTACACTCATCTAAAGTAATGTCCTATGTTTTTTTTATTTTTTTTGAGCCAGTGATAAATATCTATTACAATATTGTTAAGATTATATCTAGGCTTCCAGTTATAATATTTGTTTATTTTTTTATTATCAGTTACAAAGTAAGGAATATCGAACATAGAGGTTTTTTTAATTTTTTTTATTTTTAATTTATTCCCAGTAACTTTTTCACATCTAGCAGTTAATTCTTTTAATGAAATCGCATTCTTTGTTCCTCCTCCAATATTAAAAGTAATATTATTTATTTTTTTAATTTTTTTAATTTGTTTTAAAACAATCTCACATAAATCTTGTATATGTAAAACGTCTCTAACTTGATTTCCGTAACCTCCGTAACCAATATACTTTAATTTCTTTTTGTTCAAATGACGTTCTATCCATAAAGTGAAAAAACCTTGATCTTGTTTTCCAAATTGCCATGGACCTGCTATTACACCAAATCTATCAATTATATAGTTTATTTTATACATAAAAGAGAATTCCTTTATTAAATCCTCAGATGATAATTTTGTAAAACCATATAAAGATTTCGGATCTTGTGTGTTGAATTTTTCATTTATTTTGTTTTTAATTTTAATTGTGTTTTTTAGATTATTCTTTTTAACTAAAAGATTAAGATTTGATATCGAATAAACTCGACTAGAAGATAAAAATATTATCTTTGCTTTATCTTTAACGCACTTTTTTAATATATTGAAAGTTCCCACCAGATTAGTATTAAAGACTCTATCAGGCTCTTTTTTTGATGTTTCAATTGCTGGTTCAGCGCAACAATCAATTACTAAATCAAATTTCGGTAGCTTAAGAATTTTTTTTAAATCAGTAACATTTAATTTAAAATTTCGAATCTTATTTTTTGATAATCTACGCTTATTAAACTCTGAACCTTTTCTAAAGAGATTATCCAGAGAGCAAACCTTTGCATTTTTGATATTTTTCCTTAAAAATATAGCTAAGTTAGAGCCAACAAAGCCACAACCACCAGTAATAAGTATTTTCATATTAGAACATTTACCTTATTAGTATAATTATTTAAAATTATTTATGCTAACAATAATTATACCTCTTAGAAATGAATACGATAATCTAGGTGAGATTGTCAATTTAGTTAATGAAAAATTGAAAGATATTAATTTTGAATTGCTATTTATCAATGATTATAGCACGGATAAGACTTTTGAAAAAGGTGAGCTTATATCCAAACAAGACAGCAGATATAAAATATATGATAACAAAAAAAGAGGTTTAGGAGGAGCTATAAATCTAGGAATAAAAAAATCAAGCGGAGAATTTGTGAGCATAATGATGGCAGATTTATCTGATGATGTAGAAGATTTAGTAAAATATTATAACATTATTAAGAAAGAAAATTTAGATGCAGTTTTAGGATCGAGATTTATAAAAGGATCAAAAATAGAAGACTACCCATTTAATGAACTTTTTCTTAATAGAATATTTAATTATGTTGTAAAGATTTTTTTCTTCAGTGATTATAATGATTTTACGAACGCATTTAAGATCTATAAAAAAAGTTCTTTAACATCAATTCTTCCATTGGTATCAGAAAGTTTTAATATATTTTTGGAAATTCCGTTAAAAATTATTTCAAGAAATTATAAATATAAAATTATACCCATCTCATGGAAAAATAGAAAGAAAGGGAAAGCAAAATTTAAAATAAATGAGCTTAGATCAAAATATTTATTTACGTTTCTTTATTGTTTATTAGAAAAAATTTTGTTAAAAAAACAGTAGTGAAATTTATAACTCATCTACCTTTACAAAAAGCTGTAATCATTTTTTTTGGTATAATATTTTTACTTCTACTTTTAATAACTTTATATATTTAATTTGAAAGTTAAAAATGAATAAAGCTAAAATTAATTTAATTTTTTTTATTTTAATATTAATAATTGGCTTTTTTCTAAGATACTACGGATTGAATAAAGACAGTTTTTGGACAGATGAGATGATTAGTTTTTGGGTTTCGAGTCCAGACATAACTTTAACCGAAAGTTTATCAAGACATAACTTAGGCGATGCAAATACTTTTTTATTTAATTACTTATTAAAATATTATTTTATTTTTTTTGATTATAATGTTTTTTCAGCAAGACTATTTCCTTTAATAATTGGAAGTTTTTCAATGATTTTATTTGGATTATTATGTTATGAACTAAAAAGGTCAAATATTTTTTTACTGGGCCTTTTTTTATTTGCTACTAACAGCTATTTAATAAATTATTCTATCGAACTGAGACCTGCAATTTTATTTTTATTTTTTTCATTGCTTAACATTTTTTTCTTTATAAGATTAATAAAAAAAATTAAAAAATTTAAAATTACTTTTTTAAAAACAATACCTTACGTTTTCTCTTCACTCATACTTGTAAATATTCATGTATTTGGAATAATAGTTTTGTTTTCTCAAATTATTTATGCTGTATTTATTACAATAAAATTTAATCAAAACATGATTAAATTTTATTTTGCATTTTTAATTTCAATAATTTTTATATTCCTTACAAATTTAAATTACATGATAGAGAAGCATAATGACCTAGAAAATTGGGTAGGCTGGGTTATGCAGCAAGATAGCGATTTTTATTATGATTATTTCTTTTCTAATTTTTTCGGGTCTAAAATCATGGGATTATTTTTTATTATCTTATTTCTCTCTTTGATTTTAAAATTTAGAAATAAAATTTTAAGTGATAATAATTTTAATTTTTATTTTTTTATTCTAATTTTTTTCTCCTATTCAATACCGTTGTTTTATGGTTTTATATTTAAGCCTATTTTGCTTGATAGATATATAATTTTTGTTTTAATTCCCATCCTTTATTTAATTATTTCATTGATAGATGAAATTCAAAATAAAAAGATTAAAAATATTTTAATTGTATTAATTATTTTTTTCTCTTTATCTGATAATTTAGTGTCTTTGACTAAATCTGATCCTTCAAAACCTGATTTTTATAATACAATAAATCATTTAGAAAGATCACAACAGAAAAATTTTATAATTAATGCATCAGAAAGAAGAAAGCTTAATGAAATTTTTTCAAATTATTTTAAATATCTAAATATAGCAAAAAAAACTGATTTAAAACTTCTTAATGAAAATCTAATTGAAAATTATAAGGGAAGTTTTTGGGTGGTTTGTTATACGGATATAAGTGCAGATGGTTGTAATATTACAAATTTATTAAACAAAAAAGAATATAAAGTAATCAAAGAAGCTAGTTTCTATCTAGTAGATTTAAAATTGGTTAAACTAATTTAAAATTAATCATAAATAAGTAGATGCCAAAATTAAGATACCCAAAATTAATCTATAAATTACAAAGACATCCATACTAAATTTTTTTATATATTTAAGAAAATACTTAATAGTTACATATGAAAAAAAAAATGATAGAAAAATAGATAAAAAATTTAAAAATGAGAATTGAACAGAGTCTGAGTTTAATAAGTTTTTTAAACCAAAAAAACTAACTGCTGCTAACGTTGGTATAGATAGTAAAAATGATATTTTAGCTGAGTCTACCCTTTTAAATTTTAGGAGTCTCGCCGCTGTAATTGCTATACCAGATCTACTGACACCAGGAATAAGTGAAAATATCTGCAATAAACCAATAAACATTGCAGCCTTATAGTTAAAATTGCTTCCAATTTTTTTTAGACCTTTATACTTGTCGCTCAAGTAAAGAAATATAGCAAATATTATGGTCATCCATCCTATAGTTTTTATATTCCTTAATTGGTCTATCAAATCAAATTTTACCAGAAAATATCCAGTAATTATTACGGGGACCGAAGATAAAAATATTTTTAAAAATAGATCTTTATTTTTGATAAAATTAATAACTTCTGATCTAAAATAAAATATTACTGCTAAAAAGGATCCAATATGCAAACTTACATCTATAGATAAATTTTGGTTTTCAAACTCAAAATACTTAGAGGTTAATATTAAATGTGAGGACGAGCTTATTGGAAGAAATTCTGTTACTCCTTGTATGATAGATAATAGCAATATCTCAATCATGTTTTACTTTTAGATCCTAAGATTGTTTTTTTCGTGTCAAAGCATAATGCATAGCAGATATGCACATATTAAACATCAAAAATAAGGGTTTTTGTAATAAAAAGTAAATAATACTTACCTATATTTGCTATTAAGTTAGTATTTTTTTTAATAGATTAGTTAAATGACTAAAAAAGAGATGTTACAGTTTACCAGTGTAAATCAGCAAAATCCTCCTAAGAGAGATACAGGCAAAAGAAAAGAGGATTTTAAAGAAATATATAGTGAGTTCATCAGTGAGAAAGCAAAGGAACAATCGAGCAGATGTTCCCAGTGTGGAGTCCCTTTTTGCCAAATACACTGCCCATTAAATAACAATATTCCTGACTGGTTAAAGCTTACAGCAGAGGGAAGATTGAAAGAGGCATATGAAATATCACAAAGCACTAATAATATGCCAGAGGTTTGTGGAAGAATTTGCCCTCAAGATAGGTTATGTGAAGGCAATTGTGTAATAGAACAGTCTGGTCATGGAACAGTAACAATAGGTTCTATAGAAAAATATATCACGGAAACAGCATGGGAAAAGGGTTGGATTAAACCACTTAAAATTAATAAAGAACTTAATCAATCAGTTGGAATAATAGGTGCAGGTCCTGCTGGAATGGCATGCGCGGAAGAATTGAGAAAGTTAGGTTATCAAATAACTATCTACGATAGATACGACAGACCAGGCGGACTACTTATTTATGGAATTCCAAATTTTAAATTAGAAAAATTTGTTGTTGAGAGAAGAACAAAACTATTGAAAGACAGTGGAATTGATTTTGTTCAAAATTTTGAAGTAGGCAAAGACATGTCTCTTGATGAATTAAAAAATAAACATGATGCAGTTTTAATAGCAACTGGTGTTTACAAAGCTAGAGAAATTAAAATACCTGGAAGCAGTCTTAAAAATATTTTTCCTGCTATGGATTTTTTGACAGCTTCCAATCGTAAGGGCTTAGGAGATAAAGTAGAATTATTTGATAACGGGACATTAAATGCAGAAGGTAAAAAAGTCGTAGTAATTGGAGGAGGAGATACAGCTATGGACTGTGTAAGAACAGCGGTGAGACAAAAAGCCAAATCAGTTAAATGTTTATATAGAAGAGATAAAGAAAACATGCCTGGATCTGCAAGAGAGGTAAATAATGCTGAAGAGGAAGGAGTAGAATTTATTTGGCTTACAAACCCAAAAAGATTTTTGGGCGAACAAACAGTCTCAGGTGTTGAAGTAAATAAAATGCAATTAGGAGAGGCGGACTCTTCTGGAAGAAAAAAACCAGAAATTAAAGAAAATTCAGAGTATAAAATCGATGCAGATATAGTCATAAAATCTTTAGGATTTGACCCTGAAAATATTCCAAAACTCTTTGGCGCAGAAGACCTTTCGGTTTCAAAATGGGGAACCATTAAAATTAATTTAAAAACTATGGAAACAAATATAGATGGAGTTTTTGCAGCAGGCGACATTGTTAGAGGAGCTTCATTAGTTGTTTGGGCCATTAGAGACGGAAGAGATGCCGCTATTGAAATTGAAAAGTATCTTCAAAAAAAATTGAATAAGCAAAAAAAAGAAAAAGCAGCTTGATTATGACTAATTACAAAAAAAATAAAAAAATTTTACAAGCAGGTAATATCTACGACCCTTCAATGGAACATGACGCTTGTGGGGTAGGAATGGTTGCTTCGACAGACGGTAAAAAATATAGAAAAATTGTTGATTATGGAATTGAAGCTTTAAAAGCTGTTTGGCATAGAGGTGCGGTAGATGCAGACGGTAAATCTGGTGACGGTGCAGGTATTCAACTTGAAATTTCACCTGGTTTCTTTGAAAAAAAGATTTTGGGAACTGGCCACAGTCCAGATCCATCGAAAAGAATTTGTGTTGGTATGATTTTTCTTCCGAGAACAAATTATTCAGAGCAAGAAAAAGGGAGAGAAATTATTGAGTCCGTTTTATTAAAGGAAAATTTTTATATATACGGCTGGAGACAAGTTCCTGTTAATCCAAAAGTTTTAGGTAAAACTGCTGACCAAAATAGACCAGAAATAGCACAAGTGCTATTCAGAAAAAATGAGGAGATAAATACGAATGATCTAGAAAGAGAATTATTTGTTGCCAGAAAAAAAATTGAAAAATTGGCAAGACAATCACAGCTTAAAGAACTTTACATTTGTTCTTTTAGCTCAAGATCAATTGTTTATAAAGGAATGTTTCTTGCAGAGGCACTAGCAGACTTTTATCCAGATCTAAGAGACAAAGACTTTACTTCAAGATTTGCTATTTTTCATCAAAGATATTCTACGAATACCTTTCCAAGTTGGGATTTGGCCCAACCGTTTAGAACTTTAGCTCATAATGGAGAGATTAATACAGTTAAAGGAAATATAAATTGGATGAAAATTCATGAACAAGACATGTCCAGTTCTCTCTTTAAGAATGTTGACGATTTAAAACCAGTCATAAGAAGCACCTCAGACTCTGGAGCCTTAGATAACGTCTTCGAACTGTTAACACACTCTGGAAAATTGGCTCCACTAATAAAATTAATGATGATACCAGACGCCTGGTCAAAAAGAAGTAAGACGGTTCCAAAAAATCATCAAGATTTATTTAATTTCTTAAACAGCACTATAGAACCTTGGGATGGTCCTGCAGCAATATGTGCGACTGATGCAAAATGGGTTTTAGCTGCTACCGATAGAAACGGACTTCGACCACTTAGATACGCAACAACATCTGACAACTTATTTTTTGCTGGATCAGAGTCAGGAATGATAAGTTTTCCAGAAGAAAAAATCACATCTAAAGGTAAACTAGGACCAGGCCAAATTATAGCGATAGATCTTAAGGAGGGTAAATTATTTAAAGATAAAGAAATAAAAGATTATATCGCAAAAGATTATAAAAAATACAATAAACAAATTATTGACTTAAATAAAAAAATTTTTGTTCAAAAAGAAAAACCAGAGTTTATCGGAGAAGAGTTAAGACGAAGACAGTACCTTTCAGGACTAAGCATCGAAGATCTAGAATTAATTTTACATCCTATGGCAGAAGATGGCAAAGAAGCCTCAGGCTCAATGGGAGATGACACTCCTGTCGCGGTTTTATCCAGTCACTTTAGGCCTGTCTCACATTATTTTAGACAAAATTTTAGCCAAGTTACAAACCCGCCGATCGATTCTTTAAGAGAAAACAAAGTTATGAGCTTGAAAACAAGATTTGGTAATTTAGGGAATATTTTAGACTTCGATAATTTAACTAAAGATGACATATATGTTTTGGATAGTCCAATTTTAACAAACTCCCAGTTAAAAAAGTTTAAGAGTATTTTTTCAAAAAAAATAAAAGTTATAGACTGTACATTTGATATCAATTCTTCTTTAAAAGAGAGAATAGAAAAAATAAGAGAGGAGTCGGAGATAGCTGTCCGGGAGGGTAGTAGTACAATTATTTTATCAGATAAAAAAATATCTGAAAAACGTGCTAGCATACCTTCAATTTTATCTGTAGGAGCAGTTCACTCCCATTTAGTAAAATTAGGTCTTCGAGGATATTGTTCAATAAATGTTGAAAGTTCAGATACTTTGGATACACATTCTTTTGCAATATTAATTGGTGCAGGAGCTACAACTGTAAATCCTTATTTAGCTATAGATAGCATATACCAAAGGTTTGAAAAAAAATTATTCGGAAAGTCTGATTTTGAAAATTGTGTTTTAAAATTTAAGGAGTCTTTAGATGCAGGTCTCTTAAAAATTATGTCAAAAATGGGAATATCTGTTATTAGTTCGTATCGTGGCGGATGCAACTTCGAGGCCGTAGGTCTTAGCAGAGCTATTGTTGCTGACTACTTTCCTGGTATGGTTTCACGAATATCAGGTATAGGAATAATAGGAATTGAAGAAAAGATTAGAGAACTTCATAAAAAATTTTTCAAAAAAAATGTTTTTTCTTTACCTATAGGCGGTTTGTATAAATACAGAAAATCTGGAGAAAATCATCAGTTTCAAGGTAATTTAATTCATGTGCTTCAAAGTGCTGTAGGAACAGGGTCTTATGAACAATATAAAAAATACTCTCAAGGAGTTCATTCTATTGATCCTATTAATCTAAGGGATTTACTGGAGTTTAAAACAACAAAAAAACCAATTAGTATTGATGAAGTAGAACCAATAAATGAAATTTTAAAAAGATTTGGTAGTGGAAGCATGTCCCATGGAGCACTTTCTGCGGAAGCTCATGAAACGTTAGCTATTGGAATGAATAGAATTAAAGGAGCATCTTGTAGCGGAGAAGGGGGCGAAGATGAAAAACGTTTTAAAAAGTTAGCAAATGGAGACTCAGCAAATTCAAGAGTGAAACAAATTGCATCAGCAAGATTTGGAGTAACAATAAATTATCTTAACAATGCTAATGAAATAGAGATTAAAATTGCTCAGGGAGCAAAGCCGGGGGAAGGAGGACAGTTACCAGGCTTTAAAGTAACAAGTGAGATTGCAAGACTCAGACACTCTACTCCTGGGGTAACTCTGATTTCGCCCCCGCCTCACCATGATATTTACTCAATAGAGGATTTGGCACAGTTGATTTATGACTTAAAACAAATAAATCCTGGAGCTAGAATTGGGGTAAAACTTGTTGCATCAACTGGAATAGGAACTATAGCAGCAGGAGTCGCTAAAGCAAAAGCAGATATAATTTTAATTTCTGGTCACTCGGGAGGAACCGGCGCTAGTCCCCAAACTAGTATTAAGTATGCGGGTATACCTTGGGAAATGGGACTAACAGAAGCTAATCAAGTTTTAACATTAAATAATTTAAGACACAGAGTAACTTTAAGAACTGATGGTGGACTAAAAACAGGAAGGGATATTGTTATAGCTGCAATGATGGGGGCAGAGGAATATGGAATGGGAACATCTTCGCTAGTAGCAATGGGATGTATAATGGTTCGCCAATGTCATTCAAACACCTGCCCAGTTGGAGTTTGTAGCCAAGATAAAAAACTTAGAGAAAAATTTAGCGGGACCCCAGAAAAAGTTGTAAATTTTTTCACTTTTGTTGCAAAAGAGGTAAGGGAAATACTTGCCTCAATAGGATACAAATCTATTAATGAAATTATTGGCAGAACAGATTTATTAGCTCAAGTAAACAAAGGATCATCAAACCTTGATGATTTAGATCTAAACCCTCTTTTTGTTCAAGCAGACCCAGGTGATAACCCTAGGTTTTGTAAAGATAAAACAATAAATAAAGTTCCTGACACATTAGATGAAAAGATTTGGAAAGAAATAAAAGAAAAAATAAATGAAAAAGAAAAAAATTTTTTTGAATACGATATACAAAATACATGCAGATCTGTTGGAACTCGTCTTTCACACTATATTTATAAAAAATTTGGTGACAACAATCTCAGTGAAGATTTAATTACTATTAAATTAAAAGGTTCAGCCGGACAATCACTGGGGGCTTTTTTAATAAAAGGAATGAAGTTGTTAGTTGAAGGCGACTCAAATGATTATGTTGGAAAGGGTCTTTCAGGAGGATCAATTATTGTGACACCTTCCTCAAAAAGTAATTTAGTTTCTTATCAGAACGTAATTATAGGTAATACCGTATTGTATGGAGCAACTTCTGGAAAACTTTATGCCTCTGGTCAAGCTGGAGAAAGATTTGCTGTTAGAAATTCTGGCTCAATTGCAATAGTAGAGGGATGCGGCGCACATGGCTGCGAATATATGACAGGAGGATATGCGATAATACTTGGTCAAGTAGGAGATAACTTTGCTGCGGGAATGACGGGTGGAATGGCATTTGTTTATGATAAGAGTCAAAATTTTGAAAAATTCGTAAATCCAACTTCAGTAATTTGGCAGCAGATAGAAACTGATTATTGGAAAACTTTTTTAAAAGAAAAATTGGAAGACTTCTTTAAAGAAACAAAATCTATAGTTGCAAAAAAAATTTTGGACGATTTTGATAAAGAATTACTTTATTTTAAACAAGTTTGTCCTATTGAGATGCTTGATAAATTAGAAAATCCTATTACTTTAAAATCCACAGTTAAGAAAGTGAGTTAGTAACTATCTCATTCAATTCTTTAATAATTTTACTAATAGGTTTTTTATTTGAAAGACTGTGATCTCCATTTTTTATTATAATTAATTTTTTTTTAGCTCCGACAAATAAAGATAAAACTTTACGGGAAAATATAGTTGGGACAGACTCATCTTTGTTGCCATGAATCATTGTTACTGAGATTGGTGATTTTATTTTTTTTGACAAAACTCTATTTTTTTTTTCATCTTTTATTAACTGATAAGTAATAGGATATTCATATTTACCATGTTTTATAATACTAACACCTTTTTGAACAATCTCTTTCCTCACTTGTTTTGGAAATTTTTTCCACATTATTCTTTTAAGAAACTCTGGGGCAGAACCAATTCCAATAAAACCCTTAATTTGTTTTTTAAAATATTTAAATTGTTTTAATGCTATCCATGCCCCCATACTTGAACCAATTAAAATAAAATTATTTTTTTTTACTATTTTTTTAATTAAAATTTTAGCATCATTACTCCAGATTGAGATATTACCTTTTGTAAATTCACCCGTAGACTTCCCGTGTCCTGAATACTCTATTCCTAAAAAACCCAACTTTTTTTTAACTGCATATTTCTTAAATGAATGAGGTTTTTTTCCTTCAACATCAGACATAAATCCAGGTAAAAAAATTATATATAGGTTTTTCTTGTAATAATTGTCTATATATCTTAGCTTTTTTGTTCTTGATATTCTTAAATATTTAAATTTTTTCATTAAAAGTTTATTCAATTAATTTGATAATATATAACTTTAACATATGTCTTCTAAAATAAAAGTTTTGCAAGTTATTCCTAACTTAGGCCATGGAGGAGCTGAAACTGGTTGTTATGATTTAGCGCACTATTTATCAGAACAAGGCTGCAAATCTTATATTGCCACAAGTGGGGGAAAATTATTAAAATTTGTAAGAAAAGACAAAGTTAAAGTGATACGCTTGCCAGTAAATTCGAAAAATCCTATTTTAATAATTTTAAACAGTTTAATAATTTCATTAATAATATTAGTTTTAAATATAAATATAGTTCATGCAAGAAGTAGAGCACCTGCATGGTCCTGCTTAATTTCTTGCTTTTTAACAAGAAGAAAGTTTGTAACAACTTTTCATGGGACTTATAGTTTTTCAAGCGAAATTAAAAAATTTTATAATAGTGTTATGGTTAGATCAAAGCTAATAATAGCTGGATCTAATTTTATTTTTAGTCACATTAATGAAAATTATCAAAAATTTTTGAATGCAAAGAATAAATTGATGGTAATATTTAGAGGAATAAATCTAGACTACTATAATATACAAAATATATCTGAGGCAAAAAAGAAAAATCTTATTAAAGATTGGAAAATTGATTTTAATAAATTTATTATTCTGCTTCCAGGAAGGCTTACTGAATGGAAAGGTCAAGAAATGTTTGTAGAAGCTCTGAATATACTTAGAGAGGATTATAACAAAAATAATTTTCAAGCTATTATTTTAGGTTCCAACCAGGGTAGAAAAGTCTATTCAAAAAAACTCCATAGTTTAGTAGAAAGGTATAGAATGGGAAACGATATTAAATTTATTGATTATTGTAAGGATATGCCGACTGGATATTCTATAGCGGATGTTGTTGTATCAAGTTCTATTAGGCCAGAAGCTTTTGGAAGGGTATCCGTAGAAGCTCAAGCGATGAAAAAACTTATAATTGCTAGTAACATTGGAGGCTCAAGAGAAACTATAGTGGATAAAAAGTCAGGCCTTCTGTACAAAGCAGGGGATCCGCGTGAATTAGCAAGAACTATAAATGATGCTATGGAATTAGATAAAGAAATATTGCATTCAATGGGAAACGAAGGTAGAAAAAATGTAAGTAAAAAATTTGATGTTGAAAAAATGTGTCATACAACTTTCACAGAATATCAAAAATTGCTTAAATAATTAAATGCCAAATATACAATTATTAGACGGAAAAAAAATTCCTTTTTCAAAATCTGTAGACGGTTTTGAAATCACAAAGAAGATAAGCTCTTCACTTGAGAAAACTGCTTTAGTTATGGAAGTAAATGGAATTTTAAAAGATTTAAGCTTTAAAATAACAACCGACTCCAAAGTAAGAATTATTACCGCTAAAGACAAAGAAGGCCTAGAGGTAATCCGTCATGATGCAGCACATATAATGGCTATGGCGGTTCAAGAACTATATCCCGGAACACAAGTTACAATTGGGCCTGTAATAGAAAATGGATTTTTTTATGATTTTTCAAGGAAAGAACCTTTTACAAGCGATGATTTAAAGAAAATAGAAAAAAAAATGTCGGAAATAATAGATCGTAATGTCAAAACGAGAAGAGAAGTATGGAAAAGAAAAGAAGCAATAAATCATTTTAAAAAAATAGGTGAAAAGTATAAAGCTGAAATAATTGAAGGCATACCAGAGAATGAAGAACTTTCGGTTTATCATCATGGAGACTCTTGGTTGGATCTTTGCAGAGGTCCGCATCTTGCTTCATCTGGAAAAATAGGTAAAGCATTTAAACTTACAAAAGTTTCTGGAGCTTATTGGAGGGGAAATTCTGATAACGAAATGCTTCAAAGAATATACGGAACATGTTGGAGTAATAAAAAAGACTTAGATGACTATCTCCATAGACTTGAAGAAGCTGAAAAAAGAGATCATAGAAAACTTGGAAAAGAAATGGACCTTTTTCATTTTAGAGAAGAAAGTCCTGGAGCAGTTTTTTGGCACAACAAAGGTTGGATTTTATTTCAAAGACTTATTGAATATATGAGAATGAAGCAAAGACTAGCAGGTTACAAAGAAATTAATACTCCAGAGATACTTGATAAGACACTTTGGGAACAATCAGGTCATTGGGAAAAGTTTGGAGAAAACATGTTTACATCTGAGACTCCAGATGAAAAAACCTTTGCAATTAAGCCCATGAATTGTCCTGGATGTATTCAAGTTTTTAATCAAGGGCTTAAAAGTTATAGAGATCTTCCTTTAAAATTATCTGAATTTGGCAAAGTTCATAGATATGAACCTTCTGGAGCTCTACATGGGCTACTAAGAGTAAGAGCTTTTACCCAAGATGATGCACATATATTTTGCACTGAAGACCAAATAACTGATGAGTGTTTAAGTGTTACAAATTTAATACTTGAAATTTATAAAGACCTTGGTTTCAAAAATGTTTTACTACAATTTTCTGATAGACCAGAAAAAAGAGTGGGGGACGACAAAATTTGGGATAAAGCAGAGGCAGCTTTATTGAAGGCAATCAAACAAACTAAATTAAAGTATGAAATTAATAAAGGGGAAGGCGCTTTCTATGGACCTAAAATTGATTTCGTTCTTAGAGATGCTATTGGAAGAGATTGGCAGTGCGGAACTCTTCAAGTAGATTTAAATCTTCCTTCAAGACTAGGAGCTTCTTATGTCGCTAACGATGGAACAAAAAAAGTTCCTGTAATGCTTCATAGAGCTTTATTTGGTTCACTTGAAAGATTTATTGGTATTTTAATAGAGAATTATGCAGGTAAATTGCCTTTTTGGTTATCACCAGCACAAGCAGTAGTGTGTTCAATAGCAGAAGAAAATAATAATTATGTAAAAAAGCTATTTGAAGATCTATTTAAAGAGGGTATAAAATGTGAAGTGGATCTAAGGAATGAAAAAATAAATTACAAAATTAGAGAACATTCTCTTGCCAAAGTTCCTATGATACTAGTTTGTGGAAAAAAAGAAGTGAAAGATAAAACTGTAACTGTTCGTATACTTGGTTCTGAAAAGCAAGAAACTATAGAAAGAGAAAAATTGATAAAAAATATCTTAGCTGCAAACAAACTCCCTTCAAAATAAGTGTCTAAATTTAAACCAAATTATTTTCAAAAACGTAATAAGCCTCCATCTCCAAGAGCCAACGAAAGAATCCGAGCTATAGATGTTCAAGTTATTGCAAGTGATGGAAAAAACTACGGCACATTACCTTTAAACAAAGCTATCGAAATGGCAAAAGAAGAAGGTTTGGATCTTATCGAGATATCCCCTAATGCAAATCCTCCAGTTTGTAAAATAATGGATATGGGGAAGTATAAATACGATTTACAAAAAAAAGCAAATGTAGCCAAGAAGAGACAAAAGATAGTTGCCTTGAAGGAAATTAAATTAAGACCAGGAACGGATGTAGATGATTATAATTTTAAAATTAAGAATGCAAAAAAGTTTTTAACAAAAAAAGACAAAGTAAAGTTTACTGTGAGGTTCAAAGGTAGAGAAATGCAGCACACTCAACTAGGGAGAGACCTAATGAATAGAATTACAGAGGATACCAAAGATGTAGGGAAAGTAGAAACCCAACCTAGATTTGAGGGAAAGCAGATGATAATGATAATTCAGCCTGTTTAATAAAGATAATATCATCTTGTAAAGATAATTTATTGTCTGTATAAAACCCATTAATTATGCCTAAATTAAAAACAAAAAGTTCAGCAAAAAAAAGATTTAGATTTACTAGTTCGGGTAAAGTTAAAAGACCTCAAGCTGGAAAGAGACATGGTATGATAAAGAGAACTAATTCTCAAATAAGAAAACTTCGGGGAAGTACGATAATGACTAAACAAGATACAAAAATTGTTAAATCGTACATGCCTTACAATAGATAAGGATAAGAAATGGCAAGAATAAAACGTGGTGTAATTAGCAAAGCAAAACATAAAAAAGTTTTAAAAACTGTCAAAGGTCAATATGGTAGAAGAAAGAATACCATCCGCGTAGCTCGTCAAGCTATGGAAAAAGCCATGCAGTATGCTTACAGGGATAGAAAAGCTAAGAAAAGAGAATTTCGATCTTTATGGATTCAACGAATCAATGCTGGCGTCAGAGCCGAAGGTTTGACATACGCTAGATTTATAAATGGATTAAACAAGTCAAAAATCAAATTAGACAGAAAAGTCCTTGCAGAATTGGCGTATAATAATCCAGAGGCCTTTAAATCTATTGTAAAAAAAGTTCAATCCTCCCTTAACTAATAAGGGTCTTTGATTTATCTTATAAAAAGTAAAAGAATCAAAAAACTCAATGAGTGATTTAGATAGTATAAATTTAAGATTTAATGAAAAAATAAATTCCATAAAGTCTAAGGAAGAATTGCAAAATTTAAAGACAGAGTTTTTTGGAAAAAAAGGTCAAATAACAAATCAGTTTAAGAATCTAGGATCTTTGCCAGCAGACAAAAAAAAGGAATTTGCAACTTCACTAAATAAAATTAAAGACAGTTTAAATAATCAAATAGAAGCAAAACTTTTAGATTTAGAAAACAAGGAGATTAATGAAAAACTCAAGGATGAGAAGATTGATATTACTTTACCAATTAGAAATTTTCAAAAAGGTAAAATTCATCCCGTTTCTCAAGTTATAGATGAGATTTCTTCTATTTTTTCTGAAATAGGTTTTTCTGTAGCAGAAGGTCCTGATATAGAAACTGAGCACAACAATTTTACTGCTCTCAATACCCCAGAGGATCATCCGGCTAGAGACATGCATGATACTTTTTATCTAGAAGAGAACAAAAAGGTTTTACTTAGAACTCATACTTCACCAGTTCAAATTAGAACGATGTTAAATGACAAACCTCCTTTTAAGATTATTGTTCCTGGAAGAACTTACCGTTGCGATAGCGACCAAACTCACGCACCAATGTTTCATCAACTTGAAGGGCTTCATATTGATAAAAATATAACAATGAGTCATTTAAAGGGTTGCTTGGATTACTTTGTAAAAGAGTTTTTTGAAGTAAAAAATGTAAAGATGAGATTTAGGCCAAGTCACTTTCCATTTACTGAACCATCAGCAGAAGTAGATATAGGTTATAAAATTGAAAATGACAGAATATTAATTGGTGAGGGTGATAAATGGTTAGAGATTCTTGGATGCGGAATGGTACATCCCAACGTTCTTAAAAATGTAAAAGTAGACCCTAAGAAATTTCAAGGATTTGCATTTGGTATGGGCATAGACAGACTTGCAATGCTTAAATACGGAATAAATGATTTAAGGTCTTTTTTTGATACTGATTATAGGTGGATTAACCATTTTGGTTTTGATCCTTTAGATGTTCCTACAAACTACGGAGGCCTAAGCAGATGATAGTAACTCTTTCATGGCTAAAAAATCACTTAAATACCAAATCTAATCTTAAAGAAATTACAAATAAGTTGACTGATATTGGTTTAGAGGTTGAAAATATTAAAGAAGGCTCAGGAGATCTAAATGCATTTAAGATTGCCAAAATATTAAAAGCAGAAAAACATCCAAATGCTGATAAATTAAAACTTTGCGATGTTTCATTGGGAGATGACAAAATTATAAAAGTTGTCTGTGGAGCACCAAATGCTAGAGAGGGACTTATAAGTATTTATGCCCCTCCTGGATCAACAATACCCAAATCTAATTTAAAAATAAAAGTAGCAAAAATAAGAGGAATTGAGTCTCAAGGAATGCTTTGTTCTGAAAATGAATTAAATTTGTCATCTGAGAGTGAGGGAATAATTGAATTAAAAGATAAAGAAAAAGAAGTTGGAAGAAGTTACTTTAAAAACTCTGGAGAGAAAGCTTTAGATATATCAGTCACACCCAATAGACCAGATTGTCTTGGGGTTAGAGGCATAGCTAGAGATCTAGCCTCATCTGGAGTTGGTAAGCTTAAAAAACAACCACTAATCAAAATTAATGAAAAATTTAAACAGCCAATTAAAGTATCAATAACAAAAGAAAAAAACCAAGGATGTGATGCTTTTGGAGCTATTTATATTAAAAATGTTCAAAACAGAGAAAGTCCTGAATGGTTAAAAAAAAGAATCTTATCATTAGGCTTAAAACCAATTTCAGCTATAGTTGATGCCACCAACTTTGTAATGTTTGACTTAAATAGACCACTTCATGCATATGATGCAGATAAAATTGACAAAGAAATAATTGTAAGAAATTCAAAAAAAGGAGAAACATTTGAAGCTCTAGATAATAAAAAATACATTCTCGAAGAAAATATGTGTGTTATTTCTGATAAAAAAGGAGTTTTAGGTCTTGGAGGAATAATAGGTGGCACGAGATCAGGAACAGAGTTTTCGACAAAAAACATTTTATTAGAATCAGCTTATTTCAATGCAAAATCAATCAGAAAAACTTCAAAAAAATTAAATCTTGATACTGATGCTAAGTATAGATTTGAACGAGGCATAGACCCCGAGTCAATAGAACCTGGGCTCAAACTAGCTGCATGTATTATTTTAGATATATGTGGAGGAGAAGCAAGTAAAATTCAAATTACCGGAAAAATAAAAAAAAATAATAAATTAATTGAATTAGAGTCTAAAAAATTTAATGAGATAATCGGTATTCCAATAAGTAACAGCGAGGTAATTAAAATTTTATCTTCTTTAGGATGCACTGTTAAATTAAATAAGAAAACCTTTAAGGTTCTACCACCATCTTGGAGGCCTGATATTAATCAAGAAATTGACTTAATAGAGGAGCTTATTAGAATTAAAGGCTTTGATAAAATACAACTTACTCACCCAGAAAAAATTAGAGAAAAAGAAACACTTAATTTTTCACAAAAACTATCTCATATGTCAAGAAGAGCTCTGGCCGAAAAAGGTTATTTAGAGACTGTTACATGGTCTTTTACAGACTCAAATGTTGATAAGAATTTTGCTAAAGGAGAAAAAGAAATTAAAATTTTAAATCCAATATCAACTGATCTCGATGTGTTAAGAAGGTCTATTTTTTCAAATTTATCTATTCATTTGAAAAAGAACCAGGATAGAGGTTATCAAGACTTATCATTCTTTGAAGTTGGGCCAACATTTTATGGAAAAAAACCAGGGGAACAAAAATTAATTGTTGGCGGCATAAAATCGGGTATGCTTAATAGAAAAAGCTGGGCTGAGAAAACAAGAAATATCGATGTTTTTGATATCAAAAGAGATGTAATTATCACTTTAATAGAACTTGGAGTTAAAGAGGATGATCTTTTTATTAGCAAAAAAACAAAAGATTGTTACCACCCTGGCAGGTCCGGTTCGATAAATTTAAAATCTCAAGAAGGGCCTTTAATAGCTTTTTTTGGAGAAATTCATCCTGGAATTATAACAAATTTAAATTTTAAAGAAAAAAATATTTATGGATTTGAAATATTTTTAAACAATATTCAAGAACCAAATAAAAAGATGAGATTTAGTCGTGAAAACTATCAAGTTTCAGACTTTCAGAAATCTGAGAGGGACTTCGCTTTTGTTATAGATAATAGTTTTAATGTGGGAGAAATAGAAAAGATAATTAAGAGGGTAGACCAAAATATTATAAAAAATGTTGTAATATTCGATGTTTTTCAAGGAAAAAGCTTACCAGATGGGAAGAAATCTGTTGCAATAAGCGTTACTTTACAATCTTCAAACAAAACTCTGAGCGAAGAGGATCTTGAACAGATAAGTCAAAAAATAATTAAAACCGTCAAAGAAAAGACTGGAGCAACACTAAGATCCTAATGTCTGATATAAAAAGAGTGAGAAACTTCGCGATAATTGCGCATATTGATCATGGCAAATCAACAATCGCTGATCGTATAATACATAAATGTGGGGGACTAACTGAGCGAGAAATGAAACAGCAAGTTCTAGATACCATGGATATTGAGAGAGAACGAGGTATTACAATTAAAGCTCAAACTGTAAAACTTAAATATAAAGCGAAAGATGGAAATGAATATATTCTAAATATTATTGATACCCCTGGGCATGTGGACTTTGGTTATGAAGTAAGTAGATCACTTTCAGCGTGTGAAGGCTCTCTTTTAATTGTTGATAGCACACAAGGTGTAGAGGCTCAAACTTTAGCTAACGTTTATCAAGCTTTGGAAATTAATCATGAGGTAATACCTATTTTAAATAAAATTGATTTACCAGCGTCAGATATTGAAAAAACAAAAAAAGAAATCGAAGATGTTGTAGGAATCGATACTTCAAATGCTATTTCATGTTCCGGAAAAACAGGGGAGGGAATTGAAGATATATTAGAGTCAATTATCAATAATCTTCCTGCACCAAAAGGACTCAAAGAAGAAAAACTAAAATCATTATTAGTTGACAGTTGGTACGATAGTTACCTTGGAGTAGTTATTTTGGTTAGAGTAATAAATGGAAAGATAAAAAAAAATATGAAAGTTAAATTAATGTCTAACAATCAAGAATACATTATTGAAAAAGTTGGAGTTTTTACTCCTAAACCTAATGACATAGAAGAACTTAACTCAGGAGAGATAGGATTTATTATAACAGGGATTAAATCATTATCAGAAACAAAAGTGGGAGATACTATTTGTGACGCTAGCGATCCTATAGAAACTCCTCTACCTGGTTTTAAACCTAGCAAACCCGTAGTTTTTTGTGGTTTATTTCCAGTAGATAGTTCAGAATATCAAAAATTAAAAGATGGATTAGCAAAACTCAAGCTTAATGATGCAAGCTTTTCTTTTGAGCCAGAGTCGTCAAGTGCACTTGGACTAGGATTTAGATGCGGCTTTCTTGGACTGTTGCATTTAGAAATTATTACAGAGAGACTAGAAAGAGAATTTGATGTGAACCTAATAACAACCACTCCTGGAGTTATTTATAAAGTTCACAAAACTAAAGGCGAGATAATAGATTTACAGAACCCAACTAGTATGCCGGATCCGTCTCAAATAAAAAAAATTGAAGAACCTTGGATCAAGTCTACAATTATTACTCCAGATGAGTATTTAGGGTCCATAATAAAAATATGCCAAGACAAAAGGGGCATTCAAACTAATTTAAGCTATTCAGGTAAAAGAGCTGTTTTATCTTACGATCTTCCGCTTAATGAAGTTGTTTTTGACTTTAATGATAGACTTAAATCAGTTTCAAGCGGCTATGCTAGTTTTGACTATGAAATTTCAGAATACAGAGAGGGCGATCTTGTAAAACTTGGTATACTGGTAAACTCAGAGCCAGTTGATGCTTTAGCAATGATTATCCATAAAGACTTTGCCCAAAAGACTGGCAGACAGGTTTGCGAAAAATTAAAAGATTTAATTCCTAGGCATAACTTTATGATTCCAGTTCAAGCTGCTATTGGAGGTAAAATAATTGCACGTGAGTCTATAAAAGGCTTCAAGAAAGACGTTTTAACAAAAATTCATGGAGGTGGTGCCATGGACAGAAAAAGGAAACTTCTTGAAAAACAAAAGAAAGGGAAGGCAAGATCAAAACAATTTGGCAAAGTTGAAATTCCTCAGGAAGCATTTATTGGCGTTCTTAAGATTAATAAAGAAACTTAATGAAAAAATTATTTATTATTTCTAATGAAAGTGTTTTTGAAAAAGAAAAAAAATTTTATTGTGACAATATAGATTTAAAATCTAGTCCGGAGGGACTTAACAAAAAATTTGAGGTCAATTTACTAGCAAGAAAATCTTCTAAAAGAAGAAGCCATGAGATAAAGATTGAAAATATAAAAATATTTAATTCTATTTTTACTTTTTTATCAGCAATTATTAAGTCAGCCAGAAAGAAAGACTCAAAATATCTTTTGATTTCAATTTCTCCCTATACCTTTTTAGCAAGTATAATTATAAAGCTATTAGGAAAATCACCTATTGTATATTTACGAAGCGATGGTTACGCAGAATATAAAATTATTCTTGGTTTTTTTGGTCCATTTATTTATCATTTAATGTTTAGCATAACGTCTCTCATTTCTAATTTTATAAGTTGCCATGAATATATTTTAAGAGGGAAAAAAGGAAAAATTGTTTTTCCATCTCAAATTGACTCTGAGTGGTTGAAAGAGACAAAAGAAATAGGGGTTAAAAATTTTGAATTATTATACATAGGAAGATTACGAAGAGAAAAAGGAATTTTTTCTTTCCTTAATTTAATTAGAAATAAAAACAATATCTCTTTAACAATTGTGGGCGCAGAAAGGGATACTTCTTACAGTATTAATCAAAGCAATGTTAACTTGTATGAAAATGAAAACAATAAAAATAAATTAATAAAATTTTACGATAATCACAATATATTTGTTTTACCATCTTTTACAGAAGGCTACCCAATGGTTTTATTAGAAGCTTTGGCTCGCAAAAGGCCAGTAGTAGTTTTTGAAGAAATAAAACATGTTGTTGGAAACAATAAAGGAATTTTTGTTTCTAAAAGAAATTATACTCACTTCCTAGAGACAATTAATTATATCAAAGATAATTATCAAAAAATTCAAGCAGAAATGAAACAAAATCAAATTCCCACAAATAAAAATTTTATAAAAGAAATGGGAAGTTTAATTTCTAATTTGAATTAAGGAGAGGTGGCCGAGTGGTTGAAGGCGCACGCTTGGAAAGCGTGTAAACGGGAAACCGTTTCGAGGGTTCGAATCCCTCTCTCTCCGCCAGCGAATTTATGTTATAATAGACGAATCAAAAAGGAGGTATTGATTATAATGAGTGGCTGGGAAATATTAGCAGTAGTTGCAGTTATTTATTGGTTAGCTAACGGTTAACAATAAATAAAAAATTTTTTTTTAGTACTATCATTCAAAAGAATAATTTGCTCTTTTGACAGTTTGAGTTCTAAACTTATTTAAAAATTCTAAATAGTTTTAAAATCCCCTCTACACTATTATTAATTATTTTAGAAAAGAAATTATTATTAACTCTTTTAATAGCATCATCAAAAGAAATAAATTTTTCTTTATTTTTTTCTACAAATTTTTCAAATTTAATAAAATCTTCTTCATCCCAATAATTCAAATGTATTTGTGTTGATTGAATCCCAAAAGGCAGAAATATTTCTTTATAAAATAATTGAGGAATAAAATTAAGACCTTTTTCTGAATATGGAACTAACCCATATCCATCTATTACGTTCTTGATCCCAGACTCTTTAATCGCCTTAAAGGTATTTAAATCATAAGTATGGTTTGGCGCAAAAAAAGATCTGATAATAATTTTTTCATTTTCAAATATCTTAAGCCCGCTATCTATCTTTGCTTTTTGGTCCTCATACCTATGTCCATAAAACTCAGATTTTCCTCCGTATTTAAAATAATCTTTTTTATTAGTTTTCATGTCATAGATGTGAGAGAAACCATGCATTGAAATTTCCCATCCTTTGTTTTTCCATTCTCTAACTTTATTCCAGAAATCCTCATTTTTTTTATATGACATTAATTCACTGTCCTGATTATTTGGAATAACCCCTAACAGAGGTTTAATATTATTTTTATCGAACAAAACCTCACATCTATCCATAAGTTCCCAATTCATACATTCAGAGATATCATCCAATCGTATGAGCATTCCAGTATTATTTTGGTAAAAATTTTTTATTAAATTAATCATATTAATTTGTAATTCAAATCCTCTTAATAGAAATGACTTTAAGTTTTGCAGTTTTCTCGATTCTTTTTATTGTTTTGTTAATTCCCATAATCACTGTTTTTTTAAACGGACCATAAGCATGAATTAGTTTTTTTTTTGAAATCGCTACTGCCACATGACCTTTCCAATAAATAATATCATCTTTTTTAATATTTTTTAAATTAATATTCTTTTTAAAATACCTAACTTGATCTTTTGCATCTCTTGGGCAATATCTATTATTAAAATTTAAAAGAAGTTGTACTAAGGCCGAACAGTCAATGCCTTTGAATGTTTTTCCTCCCCATTTATATTTTACATTTTTAAAATTTTTTATATTAGCAAAGATATTCTTGTTTTTAAACTTAATAGGTTTTAAATTTTTTGACTCAATCCACTTATTTTGAAATTTTACAAACTTTGATGATCTATCATCTAATTTAATCTTTGCGCCAAAAGTTAAAGCTCCTAAGGGTGTTTTAAAGCTAGGTTTTTTATAAATTTTTGCCAAAAGGGTCGAAACTTTATGAGTAGACTTTAAGTTTCCAATGAAATTTCTTTTTTTTATAAACCCAACGTAACCATCTTCTTTAATTTTTATTTTCAACCATTTTTTACTCTTTCCAATGATTGAAAAACTTTCTCCATAAATCATCTGAGTTGTTATTTCAGATTTAGATGATTTTTTTTTATATAAATTAATATCAGAATAATTGTTTGTATAAAACTTACCCATTTAAATTAAGCTTCTCTTTTATTAGATAAAGAAATATTAAGGATGGTATTACCATAACTGCGGTTATAATAAAAAATATTCCCCAATCTCCATTTAACCAATCAACCATAGCTCCAGAAGACGCTGCCAGTGTTGTTCTGCCAGCAGTTCCAATTGAAGCAAGTAAAGCATATTGTGTTGCGGTATAAGTTCTATCAACTAACATAGAGATAAATGCTACAAAAGCGACAGTAGCAAATGCTGCAGCCATATCATCAAAAATGACAGCTATAGCAAAAAGCCATTCAGATTTTCCAGACCAGGCAAGTAAAGAAAAAAGAAGATTTGTCGATGCCATTAATATTCCAGATACAAACATCGCTTTGATAACTCCAGATCTTATTGCAAACAAGCCTCCTAAAAGAGTAAAGATCACAGTCGTGATCCATCCAAGCCCTTTGGAGTAAAGCGCAATGTCAGATTTAGAAAATCCTATTTCTTTATAAAATATGATAGACATTCTACCTAAAAATGCCTCTCCAATTTTAAATAGAAAAACAAATCCTAAAATACCTATTGCGATTTTGAATCCATTTTTTTTAAAAAAACTTATTATAGGACCTGCTATTGTACCCGAGATCCAAACAACAGATTTAGTTAAGAAATTATTAATTCCAAGTTTTTCTTTAATTATTTCATCAGTTTTTCTTTGTGACAATTGTCTTTCACTATTCAGAGGTTCGTGAACAAACATTAATCCTATGTTACAAGCAATAACTACTATACCTAGAAATAAAAATGTTATTTGCCAATAATTTTCAATTCCTGCCAGTTGAAAATACTCTGCAACATTTAAGGCAATTACTCCTCCTAATTTATAACCAGTCCACCATCCAACAACAGCCATAGCAGCACCAGCTTGCATTGATCTACCTTCATTTTCTCCTATCTGTTCAATTCTAAGTGCGTCTACAGTTATGTCTTGAGTTGCAGAAGCAATAGCAATAATTAAACCTACAGTTATTACCAGCGCCAAGTTTGTAGTTGGATTAATAATACTCCAACAAATTAAGCTTAGAAGTATTACGAATTGCATTGTAACTATCCAAGCACGACGATGACCAATTTTATTTGTAATCCACGGAATTCTAATTCTGTCCACTATTGGAGCCCAAAGATAATTAAAAGCATAAACCGCAAATATTAAACCTGCCCAACCAATAGTACTACGACTAAGACCATCCTCTTTTAACCAAAGACTTAAGCTGCTTCCAATTAAAACCCAAGGAAACCCACTTATAGCTCCCAATAATAAAATCCTAATCATTCTTCTATCGAAATAGACAGAGAACGTTTCAGATAAAGTTTGTTTCTTATATATTTCCATTTTACTTAATAATTATTTAATTTTTCCAAAAAGAAGGAAAAAATAAGATTAACACTGCAAATAACTCTAGTCTACCAAGAAGCATACCAAATGCTAATAGCCACTTTGAAACATCAGAAACTTCTTTAAAATTTCCATTGGGTCCAATTACATCGCCTAGCCCAGGGCCTACATTAGAAATAGACGTAGCAGCACCAGAAATTGCTGATAAAAAATCTAAACCTGTAATAGAAAGTAGCATAGACAAGAACATAAATAAAAATAAGTAAGAAAAAATAAAAACAATTACTGAATTAATAAATTCATCAGAAATTTTTTGGTTATTATACTTTATTATTGAGATGCTATTAGGAGAAAGTAACTTTTTAATATGATTTCTTAAAAATAAAAAAAGCATTTGAAGTCTAAAGATTTTAATACCACATGTTGTAGATCCAGCACATCCACCTATGAACATTAAGAATAGAAAAAAAATTAAAGAGAATTTACCCCAGAGACCAAAGTCATCTGTAACATAGCCTGTGCCCGATAATATTGAAACAACATTAAAAGAGGAGATTCTCAATTTATCAAAAAATGAACCTTGATGGCTTATAAAAAATAGATATAAAAACATTACTACTACAGAAAAAACAAGTAGATAAATTAGACCTCTGATTTGAACATCATGAAAAAAAATTGTACGATTGCCTTTTATAAATTTTAAATATGATATAAACGGAATACTTCCTAAAATAATAAAAATGGTGGCAATTATTTCTATATTTGAACTTTTAAAGAAGCCGATAGAAGCATTATGAGTAGAGAAACCACCTGTTGCGATAGTAGTCATTGAATGTGCAATACTATCAAAAACTCCCATTCCAAATATCCAATAGAAAAAACCGCAAAGAAAAGTTAAAGTTAAGTAAGTTGAAATTATAATAGTAGCGACCTCAAACGTTCTTGGAAGTATTTTTTCAGTGCTATCAGAACCTTCCATTTTAAATAGTTGCATTCCCCCTACTTTTAATAAGGGTAATACAGTAATTGCCATTACAATTATTCCTATGCCTCCCAACCACTGCATTATTGCTCTCCATAATAAAATACTTTTAGGAGTGTTATCCAAATCTAAAATTACAGTGGATCCAGTCGTTGTTATTCCCGACATACTTTCAAAAAAAGCCTCACTTATAGATAAATTTATAGGAGACAAGATAAAAGGAATGCTCCCAAATACTGCTATCGAAACCCATGCTAAAGTAGAAAAAAGAAAAGTTTGCTGAAGACTTAAATAAGACTCTCTTTCAAGATTTGTTAAAATAAAGAGAATTCCAATAAATATAGTCATGAATGATGAGGTTAAAAAAACATGATTATTTTCTTGATAAATTATTTGAACAGAATAAGGAATCAGCATAAATATACCAAGAACTGATAAAAGAACACCAATAATAAAAAACACTGTTTTGTTAGCAATCATTTAAAACGAGATTATTTAAATCAATATAAAATTCAACTTAATATCTTGTATTTATATCTGTATTTTATATGTAAAATTTAATAAACCATTGTTATGCTTGATAAGGAATTAATTCAATCTACTTCTTCCTGGCCATTTGTTGAAATTCGCAAGCTTTTAAAAGATAGGAAAGAATTAATAAAAGGTAAAAATAAAATCATTTTTCAAACCGGCTACGGTCCTAGCGGATTACCTCATATTGGTACTTTCGGGGAAGTTGCTAGAACAACAATGATGATTAATGCTCTCAATCATATAGAAAAAATTGAGACTGATCTTATAACATTTTCAGATGATATGGACGGACTCAGAAAAGTTCCACAAAATATTCCTAATGATAAAATTCTGCATGCAAATCTTGGCAAACCTTTGACTAGTATCCCAGATCCTTTTGGAAAGCACGAAAGTTTTGGAAAACATAATAATGAAAAACTAAAAGAATTTTTAAATAAATTTAATTTTAAATTCACTTTTAAAAGTTCAACTGAAAATTATAAGAACGGTATTTTCAATAATTCATTAATGCGAGTTCTAGAAAAATATGATGAAGTTATGAATATTGTTCTCCCAACTCTAGGAGATGAGAGAAAAAAAACCTATTGCCCTTTTTTACCAATTTGTCCAGAAACAGGAAAGGTTTTAGAAATTCCTTTGGTAGAAAAAAATGAAAAAAAAGGTACTGTTGTTTTTGATAATTCAGGTAAAAAATTAGAAATAGATATTAAAAATGGTAATTGTAAATTACAATGGAAAGTAGACTGGGCAATGAGATGGTTTACTTTTGATGTAGACTTCGAAATGTATGGAAAAGATTTAACTGAAAGCGCAATTCTATCAAACAAAATCTGCAGAGCATTAGGAAAAAAACCTCCAAACGGTTTTGCATATGAGTTGTTTTTAGATGAAAAGGGAGAAAAAATTTCTAAATCCAAAGGCAATGGAATTTCTATCGAACAATGGCTTAGATATGCGTCTCCAGAAAGCTTGTCTCTTTATATGTATCCAAATCCAAAAAGAGCTAAGAAACTTTACGCTGAGGTAGTTCTAAAAACAGTTGATGAGTACCTTTCGTTGATTGAGAAATATTCCACGCAGGAACAAAAAGATAAAATTTTAAATCCTGTTTGGCATGTACACAACGGACAACCTCCTAATGAAAAAATTGTTATGCCTTTTTCAATGCTCTTGAATTTGGTTGGGTCGAGCAATGCAGATACTAAAGAAATTCTTTGGAAATTTATTAATAAATTTCACAAAGAAATTAAACCTAAAGATCATCCAATACTAGACCAACTAACTGAATATGCACTTAATTATTTTAAGGATGAAGTAGAGCCAAAAAAAAAATACAAGAAGCCAAATTCTCAAGAAAAATCTGCACTCAAAAATTTGGTGGAAAAATTAAAATCTCTTTCAGAAAACACAAATCCAGAGGATATACAAACTATTGTATATTCAGTAGGGAAAGAAAATGGATACGAAAAAAATTTAAGAGATTGGTTTAAATTGATATATCAGGTTATATTCGGTGAGGAAGATGGGCCTAGAATGGGATTTTTTGTCAGTTTTTTTGGTGTTCAGGAGACAATAAATTTAATTAATGATAAAATAAAATAATAAATGTTTTCTATATTACGGCCTTACATTTTCAGCCTAGATCCAGAGGTTGCTCACGATCTAGCTATTAAATCTTTAAAATTTAATTTTATCCCAGAATCTTTTTTTAAAGTAGAGAATGAAGATATTTTAGAAACCAATTTTTTTGGAAAGAAATTAAAAAACCCTATTGGTCTAGCAGCTGGTTTTGATAAAAGTGCTGAAGTTTACAACTCTCTTTATAAATTTGGGTTCGGATTTGTTGAAGTCGGAACTATAACTCCAAAAAGACAACTTGGAAATTCTAAACCAAGAATATTTAGACTTGAAAAAGATAATGCATTAATTAATAGGCTAGGTTTTAATAATGATGGATTAGAAATAGTATCAAATAGAATTTCTGAAAATGCACCCAAAGGTATTTTAGGCATCAATATAGGTCCGAATAAAGAAACTAAAAATAAAATAAATGACTTTCTTAAATGTTTATCAGTTTTACATTCAAAGGCAGATTATATAACAGTAAATATTTCTTCACCAAATACTGAAGGCCTTAGAGATTTTCACGAGAGTGAGTCCATGTCTAAATTGTTAAATGTTCTTAACAAGGAAAAAAAAGCACAAAGGATCAAAAAACCAATATTTGTTAAAATTTCTCCAGACATAGAAGAAAAAGATATTAGCAGTATAAATGAATTGATAATAAAAAATAATATCGAAGGTATTATTATTTCTAATACTTCTGACTCTAACAGAGAAAATTTAATAGACTCTAAAAAAAATGAAAAGGGGGGCTTATCAGGACAGCCTATTAAAAACCTTTCTACCAGTATGATAAAAAAATTCTATAAAGAAAACAAAGGCAAGATTTCAATAATAGGTGTAGGCGGAGTAGACTCAGGATTAAGTGCATTTGAAAAAATCTGTGCTGGAGCTAGTGCCGTTCAATTATATACTGGTATGGTTTATAAAGGCCCAAGCATAGTTAATGAAATAAAAAAAAGCTTAATAGAAATTTTAAAAAAAGAAAAAATTAAAAATATCACTGATGCTGTAGGAATTAATTCTTAGCAATGCAGCCATATAATGTCTTGACTATCAAACAATCAAGATCTATACAGCTTACAATAAATTAAACTTATGTCTAAAAGATGCGAACTTACTGGAGTATCACCTTTAAAGGGTCACAATGTTAGTCATTCTAACAATAAGACCAAACGAAGGTTTCTTCCTAACTTAAAAAAAGTTACTTTCAAAAGTGATATTTTAAAAAAAAACTTTAGACTAAATGTTTCAAAATCAGCCCTAAGAACGGTAGACTTTAAAGGTGGTTTAGATAAATTTCTACAAAAGGCAAGAAGAGAAAAGCTTTCAAAAAAAGCAAAAAAAATTAAGTCATCTATTTTAGTTAAAGTTCAGTAATATTCATGAGTGAGAGAAAAAATAGTTTGTTTTTCATCTTATCTCTATTCATGGGCTTAATAGTCATCGTTTCAAATTATTTGGTGCAATTTCCAGTAAACTATTATGGCTTAGAAAAATTGCTAACTTACGGTGCCTTTACTTATCCCATTACCTTTTTGATAACTGATTTAGCCAACAGAGCTTACGGAAAAAATATAGCTAAAAGAATTGTTTATATAGGATTTATAATTGGAGTTTTATTGACTTTACTTATATCAACGAATTTTTCTGATACAATTTCTATAAGAATAGCTGTCGGTTCTGGCACCGCTTTTTTAATTGCTCAGAGTATAGACGTTCAAATTTTTGATAAATTAAGAAAGAATAAAAAATGGTATGTAGCTCCTTTTGTTTCATCCTTATTTGGCTCTTCAATTGACACTTTTCTTTTCTTCTCGATAGCATTCTATAATACCGGTATACCTTGGATCACTTTATCGATAGGGGATATGTTCGTTAAACTTTTTATCGCACTAAGTATGCTTATCCCTTTTAGATTGTTATTGAGTAGAATTAAAGACATCTCAGATCAAACAGTTTCTTACAAAATTAGTTAATGAAGAGACTTCTTACTTTTTTCTGAAAAGAGATCTGTTAATTGATTAATCATAACATCACCCAAGTCTTGGACATCAGTAATTTTAACAGCTTTTTTGTAATATCGTGTAACGTCGTGTCCAATACCAATAGCAAGCAACTCAACAGAAGAATTATTTTCAATCCATTTTACAACATTTTTTAAATTAGTTTCTAAATAGTCACTTGAATTACTTGATAATGTTGAATCATCAACTGGTGCTCCATCAGAAATTACCATCAATATTTTTCTCTCTTCTTTTCTTTTCAACATCTTAGTAAAAGCCCACTTTAAAGACTCCCCATCAATATTTTCTTTAAGCAAGCCTTCCTTGAGCATAAGACCCATATTATTTTTTGATTGCCTCCACTGATTGTCTGCAGATTTGTAAATTATATGTCTTAAATCATTCAACCTACCTGGAAAAGGGGGTTTACCATTTTTCATCCATTTTTCTCTTGCTGAACCACCTTTCCAATGTTTTGTAGTAAATCCAAGTATTTCAACTTTAACATTACACTTTTCTAAAGTTCTAGATAATATATCTGCACAAATAGCAGCCACTGAAATCGGCTTGCCTCTCATGGAACCTGAATTATCAATTAAAATTGTTACTAGAGTATCTTTAAATTCTATATCTTTTTCTTTTTTAAAAGAAAGAGAGTTATAGGGATCCATTATAATTCTTGTCAATTTTGAAGTATCTAACAAACCTTCCTCAAGATCAAAATCCCATGATCTATTTTGTTTTGCTAATAATTTTCTTTGAAGTTTATTAGCTAATTTAGAGATAAAACTTTTAAGCTGTAAAAGTTGCTGATCAAGATTTTTTCTTAATCTAATTAACTCATCTTCACTTTCTAAATTTTCAGCCTTTGTAATTTCATCAAACTCTTCAGTATAAGCTTTGTATTTTCTATCACCAAAATTATTAACTTTTCTTCTTCTTTTTTCTGTTGAGTTGGATGCATCCTCAATTTCCAATGCTTCTGTTTCTTCGTCTATTTCATTTGTATAATTTTCAACCTCTGGAACGCCTGCATCTACAGCCATCTCCTGATCTTCATTTTCCTTTTCCTTTGATTTCTGATCATTTTCTTGTGGTTTATTATCATTTCCGCTTTGATTTTTATCCTCTTCCTTCTTTTTTTCATTTTCGATGTCTTCTAAAATATCCATTTGAGATATAATTTCTGAAATCATCGAATTAAATTTTACCTGATCATTTAAAGAATTTTTAAGTGAAGAGATCTTTTTTTTAAAATTGTTTTCTAGGCTCTTTTTATAGGATTTAAAGCCTTTTTCTGACTCTTTGTCACTTTTTGAGTCTAAAATGTTTACTCTTAAATAATTTTCAAAAGCTTCAGCAAATTTATTTTCATTTTTTTTTAAGTCTAAATTTTTGAGTCTTTCATAGTAATAATTATGTATATTACTTTTAATACCCTTAAACTCTTCTGAACCTAACTTTTCATATCTAATTTTTTCAGCTATAGAATAGAGTTTTTTAGAAACATCTCCCGTAGGCTCGTAGGTCTTTAATATTTTCTCATTACTGTATCTTATCTTTAAAGCCTCTGAATCTGCCAAAGCTCTGGTTTTTGTGTAGTTCACAACGCTATCTAATTCAGGAAGTCTAATTGTTAATTTGTTTTTATCCAGATTCTGATTTCCAAAAACCACTTCTACATCTTCGATACTAGAAATTGATTTTGCAGTAGAAGCTATAGCTGTTTTAAATTTTTCTAAGAATTCTTCTTTTTTTTCCATTCTATGAAATGGTTACATTAATAGAGGACTCTGGAAGCTCTTCACCAAAACATCTTTGGTAATATTCGGATATAATTTTTTTTTCTATCTCATCACATTTGTTCAAAAAGGTTACTCTAAAAGCATAACCCTGGTCTTTAAAAATTGTGGTGTTCTCAGCCCAATGCAGAACAGTCCTTGGACTCATCAATGTTGATATGTCACCATTTACAAAACCTTTTCTTGTTAGGTCTGCTACTTTTATCATATTAGATATTTTTTCTTTACCCTCTTTATTTTCAAAATTTTTATTTTTGGCTAAAATTATCTCAAGCTCTTTTTCGAAAGGAAGATAATTAAGTGTAGAAACAATATTCCATCTGTCCATCTGTCCTTGATTAATTTGTTGAGTTCCATGATACAAACCAGAAGTATCACCTAAGCCTATAGTATTCGTTGTTGCAAACATTCTAAAGCAGTCATGCTGCTTTAAAATCTTTTTTTTATCTAATAAAGTAAAATTTCCTTCACTTTCAAGAACACGTTGAATCACAAACATTACGTCAGGACGACCAGCATCGTATTCATCAAAAACTAAAGCTACGGGATTTTGAATAGACCAAGGTAGTATACCTTCCTGAAATTCAGTAACTTGTTTTCCGTCTTTAAGAACTATCGAGTCTTTTCCGATAAGATCTATTCTACTTATATGACTGTCTAAGTTTACCCTTACACACGGCCAATTCAAACGAGCAGCAACTTGTTCAATATGAGTTGATTTACCTGTTCCGTGATAGCCTTGAATAAGAACTCTTTTATTAAAAGCAAAACCTGACAAGATTGCCAATGTAGTATCTCTATCAAACTTATAATCTTGATCTATATTAGGAACGTACTTGTTCTTTTTTTCAAAAGCATCAACTTCCATCTCAGTATCTAAACCAAAAGTTTGTTTAACAGAGATTTTAATATTTGGTTTTTCTTGTAAAATTGTATTATTCATTATCTTTTTCCTAGCGTCATTTTTAGTTGACTATAAGCTAGAGTAATCTTTTTAAGCTTATCTTCAAACTTTTTACTACCGAGGTTTTTATCAGGATGGTATTTCTTTACAAGTGTTTTAAATTTTTTTTGAATTTCCTCCCATTTTACGTCATATTTTAAATTCATTATATCTAAAGCATCTTTGTCAGTTTGAGAGAGTTTATTTTTTTTGTATTCTTTGAAACTTGATGAGTTAAATATATTTAATTTGTCATCGAGAGCATTATTCCACAAAATATTAAAAAAATTGTCAGATGAACCAAACTTTTTAGTAGACTTATGCCACGTTAGATCAGATTTTATAAAAAATTCAATTTCCCTATCGTTCATATTTTCAAAATAGTTCCATTTTTTGTTAAATATTTTAATGTGTTTTAAACACAAAAGTCTGAATTTTTTACTGTTATCTCTTTCCACCGGAGCTTTATAGTTGCCCGGTTCATTACATTTATCCCAATCACAAATTATTTTCATACCAATTTAAGATTTATATAGTAAATTCAAAATTAATGAAGAAATTTTTAGACTTAATAGAAAAAAAAATAAAAGAGAATATAGTTTTAGAAAATATCAAAATAATAGATAACACTTCCAAGCATAAAAAACATAAATCATTTATAGAAGGAAAATCTCATTTATGCATTGAGATAGAGTCTAAATTTTTAAAATCAATGAGTAGATTAAGTGCTCAAAGAGCAATAATGAAAATTTTACGAGACGAGATGAAATCAAAAATACATGCTATAGAAATTAAAATTATATAATTCTTGGAAATATTTTTTTCATCTCTCTTAAATTTAGTTTATATTGGCCTGGATTTGTAGTTTTTCCTATATTCTTAAGCAAAATAAGATTAATTTTTTCATCATTATTTTTTTTATCATTAAGCATAAAATCTATTATTCTATTTAAATCTTTCTTTTTAAAAAATTTGTCTAATTTATAATTAAGATTATTTTTTTTATAAATATGCATTAAATTATTAACATTTTTTTCTGAAGTAATTTTTTTAAGAAGTGAAAGCTTTGTAGCAAGCATCATACCCATTAAAACTGCCTCACCATGATTGATTTTTTTAGAAAATTTATTTTTGGCCTCAATAGCATGAGCAAATGTATGTCCAAAGTTCAAAATCATTCTCTGATTTTTTTCTTTTGTATCTTTTTTAACAAAGTGAAGTTTAATTTTACAACTTTTATAAATAGCTATTTTTAGAAAGTCTGAGTTACGTTCTTTCAAAATCTTATTTGAATTTAAATTTAACCAAGCAAATAAGTTGGTTTTTAAAATTAAAGAATGTTTTAATATTTCAGCATATCCGCACACAACTTCTCTCTTAGGCAAGCTTTTTAAAAATGATACATCACTTATTACTAATTTAGGTTGATAAAAAGATCCAATAAGATTTTTTCCATATTTTGAATTAACACCTGTTTTTCCACCTATGGATGAGTCAACTTGAGCTAACAAAGTCGTAGGAATATTGATAAAGTTAACTCCTCTTTTAAGGATACTTGAAACAAAAGAACCAAAGTCACCTATCACACCTCCGCCCACTGAAATAATAACATCAGATCTATTAAAATTTTTTGAGAGAAATTTTTCAACTGCATTGTATGCGTTCTGAAAAGATTTTAGTTTTTCACTCGAAGAATATTCAATTATAAATATTTCATACTTAGCTAATAATTTTTTTAATTTTGACCTAAACTTTTTAGGAACTTTTTTATCTAAAATTAAACCAATTTTCTTCGCTTTCGGGCAAAGGACTTTTATTTTTTTTGGAAGTAATCTTAAAATATTTTCACCAATTAAGATTGAATATTTAGAATCTTTATGTGCTACTTTAATTTCTTTTAGTTTCATATATTTTAACAATCTTATCAATTATTAAGGATTTACCGCTGTTATTACAATCAATCTTGTAATTTGCTAGAGCATATATATCTTTTCTACTTTCATAAAGGTTACTTAGAGTTTCTCCAAGTTCTTTTTGGTTTAAAAGCGGCCTTTTAGAGGAGTCGGAGACTCTTTCCTTTAAGGATGCTAAGTTTAAATCTAACCAAAAGCTAATACATTTTTTAAGAACAAAGGATCTTATTACTTCATTAGTAAATGCCCCACCGCCTAAAGCAAAAACAAAATCTGATTTATTCAAATACTCTAAGCTAATTTTTTCTTCAACTTTTCTGAAATACTTCTCTCCTTTAGTCTCAAAAATTTTCTTAATTGTCATATTTTCTTCATTCTCAATGATTTTATCAATATCTATAAATTTCTTATTCAACCTTTCAGATAAAGATTTTCCGATTGTTGATTTACCAACACCCATCATTCCAGTTAAAACAAGGTTTTTTTTCAATTAATTCCTAAATAATTTGATTTATCACAAATTTGTCTTATTTATTGAGTTTAAATATATTTAAAAACTATGCAACATTTTAAAATCTCTAGTCGTTACACTACCAAGCAGTCCATAATGAGATGGTTTATAAAAGCTATTTTAGTAGCTGTTATTATTTTTATTGCAATATTTTTAATTGAGAAAATCAATTTTCCATCCCCAGAAAAAAATTTCAATCAAGATATTACTAATGAGATTATCAAGCTTAAGTAAATATTTATTTATTTATTTATTTATCTTTTCCAATTCTCTTTTGGCAGAGGACTCGGTAGATATTTGGAAAAAAGATAATAAAACTAAAAATTTAAATATTCCAGCTGCAGAAAAATCAAACGAAGAGTCAAAATTAAAAAAAATTCAAATAGAAAAAACTTCGAATGAATTGAAAATTGAAATAACTGAAGGTATTGAAAAAGAGGAAATTCAAAATTTATTCGGAATTTATGACCCAGAAGAAAATGATTTAAGTTTAAATATGTGGTCTAATACTGATGGAAATGAAATAAAAAAAATATTCAAAAGAATTGATAAAATAGAGTTATCAAATACTGCAAAAAATATTTTTAGAGAAGCAATTTTAACCTACTCTTATCTTCCCCAAAAAAATATGACCGAAGAAGAATTTTTAAATTTAAAGATGAATTGGCTAATAAAAAATAAAGAAGATGATTTATTAGAAGAATTTTTAAATAAAAATAAGGAATTTCCAAATAAAAAAAAAATTATTCAGTATCTAGTTGACAAAAATATAGCTAAAGCAAATTTAGGTGAAGGTTGTAAAAAGTCTGAATTTATAAGTAAAGATATAAAAGATTCTTATCTAGAAAAATTTAAAATATATTGTTTAATATTTAATGATAAAAAAAATGAAGCACAATTAGTATTTGATATTTTAAAAGAACAAGGTTTGTCAGATAAGTTTTTTGATGATAAAATTAATTTCTTATTAGGTATATCAAAGGAAACTAATTCAAAAGTTAAAGATGATAATTTATTAAACTTTTATCTTTCATCTATCACAACACCAGACTTTAAATATTAACCAAATGCAAAAACAGATAAATACATTTGGGAATATTTAAATGCTGCAAATTTGGTACAGATAGAAGATGTATCTGACAAAGAAAAAATTAAAAATCTTGAGATAGCCGCAAATAATAATAGCTTAAATAAAGAAAGAATTTTTCAAATTTATGCCAGGATTTCATTTGACCTAAATAGTCTTATCAATGCAGAAAATTTATATCAATCACTAGATGGGATAGACTCAAGAGCATTAATATATCAAAAATTTCTTCTATCAGATAACTCTGAAAATAAAATCAAACTTCTATTTTTATTAAAAGATTTGTTCAAAAAAGATGATCTTCAAAATATTTTTACAAAATTTTTAAGTAACACTTTAAAAGAATTTGAGACAAAAGATATTCCTGATCAGTATAAGGAAATTGTAGAGAAAAATATAATTTCAGATGAAGAATACAAATTAGGGAAAATAAAATATGACGATAAGATTTTACATAGATCAAAAGTAGTAAGATTCTATACAGAGCCAGGTACGCCAAAGGAAAAGTCACAAAAAAATCTCATGAGTGTTCATAAAAAAATCAAAAGAAATAAAAACTATTTCTTTTCCGCCAAAGATTTGGCATTAATTGAGTCTTTAGAGGCTGATAATTTTTCCATACCAAAAGAAATAAAGCATAAAGAAATCGCAAAAAAGTACAGCATTCCTGAAAATCTTTTAGATTTAATTAGTAATGATGAAATTGGCTTATTAGCCCTTAAATTTGTAGAAATAATCGGTGAGGACGAAATATCCGATCTAGATGCGGATAGTGTTTATTTTATTGTTCATTTATTAAATCAAGCAAAGATTAAGAAATTGAGAAATAAGGTTTTAATTACTGCACTACCTTTAAGGTCTTAATTATATTATAAATTTACCATGACAACTAGAAAGATTCTTATAGAACCAGATCCTATTTTAAGGAAAAAATGTTTACCCTTAGAGACTGTGAATGACGACACTAGAAAACTAATGAAAGATATGTTGGAAACAATGTATAAGGCTCCAGGGATTGGATTAGCTGCAATTCAAATAGGAATACTTAAGAGGGTAGTAGTAATAGATATTTCAAAAGAAGAAGAAAAAAAGAGTCCCCTATTTCTTGTAAACCCTGAAATAACTTATAGATCTGAAAAAACATCAGTGTACGAAGAGGGATGTTTATCTTTACCTGGCCAATACGCAGAGATTGAAAGGCCAGCAGAATGTAGATTAAAATATATTGATTATGATGGAAAGCCAAAGGATCTTAAAGCAGAAGGACTTCTGGCGACTTGTATTCAACATGAAGTTGATCATCTAAATGGGATTTTATTTATTGATTATTTGTCTAAATTAAAAAAAACGATGATTATTAAAAAACTTGTTAAACAAAAAAAATCGTTAGAAAGAATAGTAGTTTAAATTCAAAAAATTAATGGGAAAAAAAATTGTTTTTATGGGAACGCCAAAATTTGCTGTTCCGACTCTTGAAGTTTTAGCAAGATCTAATTATGAAATAGAATGTGTTTATACTCAATCACCAAAAAAATCTTTAAGGGGTCAAAAGGTTAACCAAACCCCAGTTCACTTGGCTTCAAGTAAATTAAAATTAAAAGTTAGAACCACAAGTTTAGACTCCGAAGAAGAATATAGCTATTTTAAGTCTCTCAAACCATTTATTGTCATTGTGGTAGCTTTCGGACAGATCATACCAAAAAAATATTTAAATTTATCTGAAATGGGATTTATCAATGTTCATGCATCGCTTCTTCCTAAATGGAGAGGCGCCGCTCCAATACAAAGATCTATAATAAACCAGGATAAAGAGACCGGAATAAGTATAATGAAAATCGAGGAAGACTTGGATGCCGGGCCTTACATGAAACAAGTTAAAGTAGAAATAGATGACGAAACAACAACAAAATCCCTAAGTAAAAAACTATCAGAACTTGCTGCAGAAAATATAATTGATTGTATAAAACTTATAGAAAAAGGAAAAGATAAATTTGTTAATCAAGATCACAGTAAAGCAACATATGCTAAAAAAATAAAAAAGTCAGAATCAAAGATAATTTGGAAACAAAAGGCGAAAGAAGTCTTATCTAAAATAAACGGTTTAAATCCATTTCCGGGAGCCTGGTTTAACTATAATGGATCTAGGTATAAAATTTGGAAAGCTGAAATTTCAACTTTAAAAGGAGAACCAGGGACAGTTTTAGATGAAATTTTAACAGTTGCATGCGAGGACAATTCAATAAAAGTTTTGGAGATACAAAAAGAGGGAAAAAACAAGCTTTCTATTAATAATTTTATATCTGGAACAAAAATACCAAAAGGTGCAAAAATTATTTAATGAATACATATCAAATTTTGATTGAGTATGAAGGAACCCACTTTGTTGGCTGGCAATTACAGAAAAATGGCTTGTCTGTTCAAGAAGTGGTTCAAAAATCTTTAAAAAAAATCACAAAAAAAAATATTACTATATTCGGTTCTGGCAGAACTGACGCTGGAGTACATGCAATAGAACAATCAGCTCATTTTAAAACTAATTATAAAATTAAAAATAAAGTAAATTTTATAAATTCTTTAAATTTCTTTTTATCTAAGCATAAAGTTTCAGTATTAGACATAAAAAAAAAATCTGAAAAATTCCACGCTAGACATAGTGCAAAAAAAAGAACTTATAAATATTTAATATTAAATAGAACATCGCCTTCAGTATTAGAAAAAAATAGAGCATGGAATGTAAGAAAAAAATTAGACCTTAAGATCCTAAAAAAGGGAGCGAAACTTTTGAAGGGTACTAAAGACTTTTCAACTTTTAGGTCTTCATCTTGTAATGCTAAATCACCTGTTAAAACTATTATTGATGTAAGAATTAAAAGATTTGATAATAAAATTGAAATTAAATTTATTGCAAGATCATTTTTACAACAACAAGTAAGATCTATGGTCGGCTGTTTGAAATACCTTGCAGAGGGAAGATGGGACTTAAAAAGATTTAATAAAGTAATAAGTTTAAGAAAAAGATCTCTTTGCGCTCCTCCAGCGCCTTCTTGTGGTTTATATCTATTGAAAATTAATTATTAATTACTTAAAGCCATATTTTTTTAAGGAGTTTAAAGAAATAAAAAATAAAGATAAAAGATTTTCAATAAAGTTAAAATTATTAAATTTACGGTTAATTTTCCAAATCCATAAAAAATTTTTCAAACGATTACTTTGCAAAGAGTTTTTTCTTATACGATATTTTGTTAAAAAATTTTCAAGGCAAAAAGCATAATTAACTTTTTTTAATAAGAGACATTTGTAGTAATAGTCTTCACAAATTTCTGTATTTGTGAATTTTATATTTTTGGCTAGTGATCTTTTAACAATCATTGTACTCGTTCCTATTGAAGTATTTTTAGTAAATTCATTAAAATCTATTCTTGATGGAGAAAATACTTTATTTAGTTTTTTACTATTTTCTTTAAATGAAAAATAATTTGTATATGAAAATTTATAATTATTTTTTTCCATAAAATAAATTTGTTTCTTAATTTTATCTTTTAGCCATATATCATCAGAGTCAATAAAGGCGAGGTAGTGTGATTTTGACTTTTTAATCGCATAATTTCTACAATAAGCAGCTCCCATATTTTTTTTAAGAAAAATAATTTTAATTTTTTTATTTTTTTTAAATTTTTTTAATATATTTTTTGTTTTTTTATCAGAGCAGTCATCAACAATAATCAATTTCCATTTTTTATATGATTGATTCATTATAGAAACAACTGTTTGATAAATATATTTAGAACTATTAAAATTGGGAAGTATAATAGATACAGATTTTTCTTTCATTATACCTTTTTTTTATTTAAAAACATTGTTTGAAAAGCATTAATCAATAAACTATTTAAATGTATCACTAAATTGTTTTGATTTATATATTTATTAAAAATTATGTTTAAAATAAAAGAAAAAATTCAGTTTCCCAAAGAAGATAATAGAATGCAGTTTATAGCAAATACAAAAATTGCTAGAGATATTTACTATTCATCTAAATCAAATAATACGAAATTTTTATTAAAACAGAGATTTGAATGGATGAATAAATTTATAAATGAAAATGAAAAAGGCATTGAAGTTGGATCAGGCGCAGGATTTTCAAGAGATTTTATCAAAAGTAAGAATTTTAAGTTAACGGACTTAGGGAATGAGGAACATTTAGATCACAAAAATATTGATGCTCAGAATACAGGTTTTGAGGAAGAAAGTTTAGATTTTGTAATTGCATCTAATATGATTCACCACATTCCTTACCCAATTAAATTTTTTAGAGAAATGAACAGAATTCTTAAAAAAGGGGGTAAACTAATTGTTTTCGAATCTTATTGTTCTATTTTTTTTCAGTTAGCCACAATAGTAATGAAGCACGAAGGTTTTGACTTTACGTTAAATGTTTGGGATGAAAACAATCCAAAAAGTGACGAAAAAAATGCTTGGCATGGAAATATTGCTGTTCCACATTTGATTTTTGATAATAGAGAGGTATTTGATGAAAAATTAGGAAATTTATTTGAGATTAACTATGAAGAATTAACAGAATGTTTGATTTTTCTTAATTCTGGAGGAGTAACTTCAAAAACAGCTTGTATACCTATGAATGATTTTTTTCTAAAATTACTAAATAGAATAGATAAATTTTTAGTAAAATTTTTTCCAAACATATTTTGCATGGGGAGAAGGTTAGTTTTAATTAAAAAATAACTATAAGAAATTTAATATCAACTCTTTATAAAAAATTGCATAATAAATATTACATCCTATTAGGAATAGTAAAAAATAAGAATATAAAAAATATAATCTTTTTGAATTTATATAAAATTTTAAATTTAAAAAAGTAAGAATAAGTATAAGAACTAACGGATCAAAGTATTCTTGTAGGATCGGCCAATAAATAATTGATCCAAGACTCATGAATAAAACTAAAAAGATGTTAGTATAATCTCGCTTAATAAAATAAACTATTAGAATTGCAGAAAAAGAAAAAATTATCGAAAGAGATATTTTTTGAAAAAGTGGACTTTCTGTAATCAAAACTAAAATTTTATAAAAAACTCCCTTGCCTAAAAGGATTTCATTACTTATTTCATAAAATAACAAAAAGTATAAAACATAAAAGATTAACAATGTATAAATAATATAATCTTTTTTGTTAAACAAATTAAAGATTAATTTTTTATTTATCGTTTTTCCGGTCAGAAATAAAAATGGGAAAAAATAAAAACCCATTATTGATAAAGAGTAAGCAAAATGTTGAGGATAAATCACACCCTGTCCAATTCCTCTTATATCTGCATCACCAGGCGGGAGTATTCCACCCCAAAGATTAAAAAGATACAAAACAGGTAAAGAATAAAGAAAATAGATTAAAATCATATAAAATTTATCGAAAGTTTTTTTATTAGAAAAAAAAATCATTAAAAAGGATATTGCAGGAATAAAAGCTAATTTTTGATCAAAATAAATGCAGGATGAAGTAAAAAATATTAAAAGATTTAGATAAATAAATCCCTTGGTTTTCTGTTTTTCTTTTAAATAAAGCTGAAGAAAAATATAAGAAACAATTAATGATAGAATACCAAAATTTTCCTCATTACCCCAAAAAGCACTAGTTCTAAAATAAGGACTTAAAAAAACTAAGCTTGATATAAGAATTAAATAAATTTTATCGATATTTTTAAATTTTATTTTTAATGCAAAATAAAGTGCAACTGGAATTAAGATTGAAAAAAAAAATACACTAAGTCTAAACTCAGCAATATTATTTGTAAAAGGATTAAACAATTTGTGAAACATATAAACACCAGGAATTCTACTACTTTGAAAAAGTTTTCCATCAGTTGATGCAGTTAATTTTAGTGCTTCAAATATTGTATTGGACTCGAACATTCTCAGATTTTTCCAGGTAAGATTTAAATCTATCTGTCCACCACCGGCAGAATTCTCATTTATGAAAAATCCAAAAAAATAAGATAAAATTGAAAAACTGATTAAGATTATTAAAATAAACTTATTAGTACTTGCTACTTTTTCCATTTAAAATATTCGACAATTAAGTCATGGTAAATTTTTGTCAATCTTTTTAGATCAACTAAAGAAACTCTTTCATCCACTTTATGCATAGTTTTATTGACTAGTCCAAATTCTAAACAAGGCGAAATTTTTCTTATAAACCTAGCATCTGAAGTACCACCTGTAGTCGAAAAAACTGGATTTATTTTTGTAATTTTTTTGATAATTTTTTTTGACATTAAAATAGTTTTTTCTGGCTTAGTTAAGAAAGAGTCACCATTAGGAGAATACTTAATCTTATATTTGCACTTATTTTTATGACAAATCTTTGAGATAATTTTGCTTATCTTTTTTTGTAAAGAATTTGCTGTATGAAAATTGTTGTATCTAATATTGAATTGAGCTTTAGCAGATGCTGGAATCACGTTATGAGCTTTATTATCTACATAAATCCGGCTAAACTCAAGGTTAGATGGTTGAAAATTTTTATTACCTTTGTCTAATTTTGTTTTTTTTAAAACATTACAAATGTTAACCAAAGTATTTATTGGATTTTTTAATAAATGAGGGTAGGCGATGTGGCCTTGAATTCCAAAAATTTCAAGATTACCTGAAATACTTCCTCTTCTACCTATTTTTATCATTTCACCTAATCTTTTCGGATTTGTTGGTTCACCAACAATACAAAAATCTATTTTTTCTTTTTTTTTCTTTAGGTATTCAACTACTTTTTTTGTACCATTAATAGCTTCACCTTCTTCATCTCCGGTAATCAAGAAACTGATGGAACCATTAAATTTTGGATTAAATTTAATATATTTGCTAACAGCAGATACAAAACAAGCTATCGAAGTTTTCATATCACTTGCACCTCGTCCAATTAAATATCCATTTTTTACTTTTGGATTAAAAGGATTTACTTTCCAATCTTTATAATCACCAGGTGGAACAACATCTGTATGTCCAGCATAGCACAAGTTTGGTCTTTTTTTTCCTAGCCGAGCATAGAGATTTTTAATTGGATGACTATTTCTATCTTTGAACTCTAAAATTTTACATTTAAAACCAAGTGACTTTAATTTTTTACTTAAAAATTTAATCGCTCCAGCATCAACAGGTGTAATGCTTGGAAACCTAATTAAATCTTTGGAGAGTTTTAATTCATCAATAATTTGCATTTAGTCTCTTAATAAATCATTTATTGATGTTTTGCTTCTTGTTTTTTCATCGACCTTCTTAACAATAATCACACAATATAAAGATGGTCCATCTGGGTTTTTTTGACTTGGCATTGATCCAGGAACCACAACAGAATAATCAGGAACTTTACCATAATAAATTTTATTATTTGCCCTATCTATAATTCTAGTTGAGCCACCAATATATACTCCCATTGATAAAACTGAACCCTTACCAATTATTACACCCTCAGCAATTTCTGATCTTGCTCCAACAAAGCAATTATCTTCTATTATTGTTGGGTTTGCTTGCATAGGTTCTAAAACACCTCCAATACCAGCACCACCGGATATATGACAATTTTTTCCAACTTGTGCACAAGAACCAACCGATGCCCAAGTGTCAATCATAGTTCCTTCATCTACATATGCTCCAACATTTACAAATGAAGGCATTAGAACAACATTTTTTGCAATGAAAGCACCTTTTCTAATCACTCCATTTGGAACATATCTAAATCCAGCCTCCATAATTTTTTTTTCATCCCATCCTTGGGTTTTTCCTTCAATCTTATCGTACCATGTTGAATAAGGACCTTTAGAAGCTTTCATTTTATTTACTTTGAAACTTAAAAGAATTGCTTTTTTAATCCACTGATTGACCTCCCATTTTTCACCTTTTTTTTCGGCTACTCTAATTTTTCCTGTATCTAATAAATCAATGGTTTCACTAACTAAACTATTTAAAGATTTATCATTACCATCAATTTTATCTTTATTGGAGAAGGCATCGTTAATTTTTTTTTTAATTTCTTCTAAGTTCATTTATATCCTTTAAAAATTTTGTTAAATTTTCCGTTCTATAATTTATAAAACTTTCGTTAGAAAATTCAGCTGCCCAAGGCTCGTCATTTTTAATCCATACTGTTTTCATGCCTAACTCATGAGCTGGTTTTAAATTTCTCGCGATATCTTCAATAAATATACAATATTGTGGCTCAATTTTGTATTTTTCAATTAATTTTTTGTACGCTTCAATAGCAGGCTTGGGAATAAAATTTGCTTCGACTATGTCAAATACACCATCAAAAAGCTTATTAATACCAATCCTTTTAGTCACGTTTTCTGCGTGAGCTTTTGATCCATTAGTAAAAATAATTTTTTTTCCTGAAATCTTTGCAATTTCTTCCTCTAGTTTCTTGTTTTTTCCTAAAAAATCTAAATTTACATCATGAACAAAATCTAAAAATTCATTAGCATCTATGTTGTGATGTTTAATCATGCCACTTAAAGTAGTATTATATTTTCTAAAATAGTCTTTCTGTATTTTTTTTGCCTCTTCAATATTTATGTTTAGTTTTTGAGAAATATATGAGGACATTTTTTTATCTACTTGATCAAACACTTTAGTTTGTCCCGAGTAAAGAGTATTGTCCAAATCAAATATCCAATACTTTATATCTTTTAAATCTTTCATTTTCTAATTAAAGTTCCAGCACCTTTATCAGAAAATATTTCATATAGTATTGAATGAGGTTTTCTTCCGTCAAGAATGACTACTCCTCTTACACCATTTTTAACCGCATCTATGCAGTTTTGTATTTTTGGTATCATGCCGCCCTGTACAATTTTCCATTTTACTAAATTTTCAATATCAAAAGGTTTTATTTCTGAAATGAGTTTTTTTTTATCATCATAAACACCTTCAACATTTGTCATTAATAAAAGTCTTCTAGTCTTGAGTTTCTTAGCAATAGCACTTGCTGCAGTGTCGCCATTTATATTGTATGTCTGATTATTCTTATCTAAACCAAGCGGAGCTACAACTGGTATTTGATTTTGCTTTATAATATTTTTAATAATCTCTAAATTAATTTTATCTGGCAAACCTACAAATCCAAGCTCTTCTTTATCTGGAATTACATTAATTATATTGTTGATTTTAGGATTGATAGAAACCCCTACAACACCTTTTTTCTTAAGTGAACTTACAATATCAACATTAAAATCTATTAATACTTCCTCAACTATTTTTATTACTTTTTTATCTGTTACCCTTAAACCATCTATAAATTTTGTTTGAATATTTTCTTTATCAAGTTTTCTCTTTATTCTTGGTCCACCACCATGAACAACCACAATAGAAAGACCTAATTTATTCAATATGCTGATATCTTCTATGAAGTTATTAAATACACTTCTTTCAATTAAAACATTACCACCATATTTGATTACTATAAGATCATCTTTATATTTTTCTACATACTTAGGAACATTTTTAATATCCGGAGCTCCTTTCGGCCAAAAGTTCTCGATTTCCTTTAAAGAAAGATATTTTGACATCAATTAGTTTTGATTTTAGTTTTTCTCATAATCACCCATTGTTGAGCCATACTAAGAATATTATTTATTGTCCAATACACCACTAGTCCTGCAGGGAATGATGCTAAAATGATAGTTAAAAAAATTGGAAAAAAGGCAAATATTTTAGCTTGTATAGGATCAGCAGGTGCAGGATTTAATTTTTGTTGTATCCACATTGAAACACCCATTAGTATCGGCCACACTCCAATTATAAGAAAACTTGGAGGATCCCAAGGAATTAATCCGAACATATTAAAAATTGATGTCGGATCTTGTGCTGAGAGATCTTTTATCCATCCAAAAAAAGGCTGATGCCTCATTTCCAGAGAAATAAATAACATTTTATAAATAGCAAAAAAGAAAGGAATTTGAATCAAAATTGGTAAACATCCAGATGCAGGATTAACCTTTTCTTTTTTATATAACGCCATCATTTCTTGCTGAAGTTTTACCTTGTCTTCTTTATGAACGTCTTTTAATCTTACCATTTCTGGCTGCAAGGCTTTCATTTTAGCCATGGATCTAAAGGAATAGCTTGCGAGAGGGAAGAATAAAACTCTTATAGCCACAGTTATCAAAACTATTGCAATTCCAAAGTTTCCAGTAAGTTTAAATAGGTAATCGATTATAAAAAAAAGTGGTTTAGTAAAGAAATAAAACCAACCCCAGTCTATCGCAAGATCAAATTTATCAATTTTTTGCTCTGCTGCATAATTATCTATAATTTGTGCTTCTTTGGCCGCAACAAAAAGTCTTACTTCATTTGAGTTACTAGAGGAGGGATTAATAGTAGTCGGGTTATTTAAAATATAATTAGCTTTGAAAGAATCTTTATATAAAAAAGTAGATTTAAAATTTTCACCTTTTTTTGGAACTAGTGCAGTAATCCAATATTTATCTGTTATTCCAAACCAGCCTTTATCTGCTTCTCTAACTATTTTTTTATCCTGAATATCGTCGTAATCATCTTCCTTAAGCTCTTCATCAAAAACTCCAATAAACCCCTCATGTGAAATGTAGAAATTTTGTATGTCATCTGGAATCTTATTTCTTGTTATTTGAGCATAAGGATATAGGTCAATAGATTTACTTGTGTTATTTTTTACTTCTTGGGATATTTTAAACAAATATTTTTCATCTAGCTCAATCTTTTTTTTAAACGTTATACCATCACCATTTTTCCACTGCAAAGTCACTGGAGTATTCTCATTCAAAACTCTATTTCCTTCCACTTTCCAAATGGAGTCAATTGTGGGTACTTTAATTTTATTTCCGATACTGGTCCAACCGGTTTCAACATAGAATCCATTTTCAGAGTCTTTAGGGTTTAAAAATTCAACATTTTTTTTATTTATCAAGTCCTGTTTATGGTTTTTAAAAGAAACGTCATCAATAATACCCCCGGTTAATGAAATTGAACCAGTTATATTTTTATTTTCAACATATATCCTACTTACTCTACTTATCGAGTCCTCTCTTGTAACAGTTTCAACTTTTAAGTCCTGATTTATAGTTGGAGTAATACTATTACTATTATCTTTTTTTTGTATTTTTTGTTCTTCAACAGAACTTTTATTTACTGGCTTTGGTGTATCAAAAAAAGCTCCCCAAAATAACAAAACAGATAATGATAGCGCAATGGCTATGAATACATTTTTGTTATCCATTAAATTTTCTTTCTAGTTTACTTTTTTTATGTGGCACTGGATCTAAACCAGAGTTACCACCTAAAGCTTTTATCGGGTGACAGCTGAATATTCTTTTAAAACCTAGATACAATCCTTTTCTTAAACCATGCGTCTCAATAGCGTCTAAAAAATATTCAGAACAAGTTGGTAGATACCTACATTTATTAACAAAAAATGGTGAAATAAAAAACTTGTAAAGCTTTACGATATGAACAATTAAAAAGGTTATAAATCTAGACATTTTATTTAATTTTTTTAAAGCATTTAATCATCGCCGATAGAAGAATTTCATGTTTTTCTTTATAAGCTTTTGATTTACCAAAAACTATATAAGTATAATTCTTATTAATTGCACCCTTTATTTTTAATAATTTTATCACAATTGCTTTTAGTTTCCGTCTAATTTTGTTTCTTTTTACAGCATTACCAATTTTTTTTTTCATTACAAAGCTAATTATTAAATCATTTCTAGACTTTGATTTAATGAAGTTCTTAGCTGCAAAAATTGAAAAAAAGTCGGTATGAAATTTTTTTTCTTTTAAAGCTATCTTGAAATGGTTGCTTTTTTTTAAACTTATAAGCCTGACCATTGACTAAAATTAAGTTGATATAGTCTTTCGACCTTTTGAACGCCTTCTAGAGATTAACTTCCGCCCTCCCTTTGTAGCCATTCTTGATCTAAAACCGTGTCTTCGTTTTCTTACTAAATTACTTGGTTGATAAGTTCTTTTCATAAATTATTTTAAGGTATATAATTAATTAAACCACTCATGTACAGTTAATATTTATCAATGAATACAAAATTAAAACTAGCACTAGCAATCATTTATGCTTTTTGCCTGGGATTTTTGTTATTTTATATTTTTACTTATTTAGATCTAAAAGATTTAACAAATTATACTTATATTAAAGACCAGTCAGAGATTTTGATAGATTATAAAAAAGATAATTTAATTGTGTTTATTTTGTTATTTTTTATTTTTACCATAATTTGGGTTTTGCTTTTAGGATTCGGAGGGCCAATTGCACTCATTGCAGGATTTATATTCGGAAAATGGCTTGGTACCTTTATAACAGTAATTTCTTTCTCTATTGGTAGTACTTTATTATATTCACTAGCAGGTCTTTATTTAAAAGAAACATTACATAATTATTTGGAGTCTAAAATTTCAAAATTTAAAGCTGTTTTTAATAAAAATGAATTTTTGTACTTTATGATTTTTAGATTTGCAGGAGGAGGAGGAATACCTTTTGCGATTCAAAATGTTTTACCGGTAATATTTAACATGAAAATAAAAAATTATTTTTATTCAACATTATTAGGCCTAATACCTACAATATTTATAATTAATTCTCTTGGAGATGGAATAAATATTTACTTAAAAAAAAACAATACTATCGACTATCTTTTGCTTATCTCCTCTCCTGACATTTATGGTCCTCTTGTAGGTTTTCTTATTTTATTAATAATATCTTATTTTGTAAGAGAAAAATTTTTTAAAAGTAAATAAACGTAAATTATATGAAAAATAATTTAATTAATGACCCCAGTCCTTATTTACAACAACACAAAGATAACCCAGTTTTTTGGCAAGCTTGGAATAACGAAGCTTTGCTTCTAGCAAAAAAAGAAAAGAAACCAATCCTCCTTAGCGTTGGGTATGCAAGTTGTCATTGGTGTCATGTGATGGCACACGAAAGTTTTGAAGACAAAGAGACCGCAGATTTAATGAATAATTTTTTTGTAAATATCAAAGTTGATCGTGAAGAAAGACCTGATATTGATTTTGTTTTTCAAAGTTCTTATCAGCTCTTTAATCAAGCAGGCGGTGGTTGGCCACTAACTATGTTTTTAGATGAGAATGCCGTTCCATTCATGGGAGGCACATATTTTCCAAAAATCTCTCAACATGGCTTACCTGCTTTTAAAGATATTTTAAAAAAAATTGGTCAAGTTTATAAAGAACAAAGATTAGAAATTATTAATCAATCAAATTTAATTTCAAAAAATCTAGAGCTAAAAAAAAATCCAGTACTTAATCAAGATTTAGAATCAATACTTAAAAATATTATAAACAATTTAGATAAAGAAAAAGGAGGCTATATAGGTGCACCGAAATTTCCAATATTTAATGTTTATGACTCGCTTATTTATTTCTATCAAAAAACAAAAAAAAAAGAGTATTTAGAGCCTGTAAAAATAGTTTTAAAGCAATTATGCTCCCAGGGTATTTATGATCATGTTGAAGGCGGGATCTCTAGATACACGGTAGACGAGGATTGGTTAATACCACATTTTGAAAAAATGCTATATGACAATGCACAATTTATATCTCTAGCATCAAAATATTATAAGCTTAGCCAAGATGAATATTTCAAAAAAAAGATAATTCACACAATAAATTTTATAAAAGAAAATTTTATAAATAAAAAAAATAATTTAATTGGATCCGCTTATGATGCCGATAGCGAAGGAGAAGAGGGCAAATACTATGTCTTTTCTTACGAAGAACTAAAAAATATCAAAAATATAGATAAATATTTTTCAATAAAACCCGAAGGAAACTGGGAAGGGAAAATTATCTTGCAAGAAATAAAGTTACCAACCGATGAAATACTAAGAGAATTAAAGAAGATTAGACTTACGAAAAAAAAGCCATTCTTCGATAACAAAACGCAACTAGATCTAAACTGTTTGTGGGTTAGTTCTTTAATAAATGCACACAAAGCTATACCTGATCAAAAATATTTAGATTTAGCTGAGTCCCATTATAAAGATTTAGAAAAAAATTATCTTTCTAAAGAGCTTTACCATTCTAATTCAAATAGTATCGTTTTTTTAGAGGACTACGCATATGCTATAAGCATGTTATTAGACTTACATGAACAAACTCTTAAACCCTTTTATCAAATAAAGGCAAAAGAACTTAGCAAGGAATCTATAGAAAAATTTTACTTAAAAGATAAAGCTATATTTCAAAAAAACAAAGTTGACTCAAAAGATCTTTTTCATAATGCTATAGATATAAGCGATCACACAATACCTAATGGAAACTCAATCATGCTTAACAATTTTGCAAGATTAGGCTTAAAAAAAGAAGGAAAAGAATTGGCAAATAGTTTAAATGGATATCTGAATGTATATAAAAATCTTATGATAAGCAGCATCAAGTCTATAGATTTTTTTAATCAAATTATGTCAGGTAAAAACTGTAATGACTCAGGATGTGAAATTTAAAAGTAATGAATTATCTTAAAAAAAATAATGTAAATTGGTTTGTTTGGTTGTTTTTAGTGATTATATGGAATTATGGATTTCCTGACGCGACTCCATTAGAAGATGTAGTTGTTGCAGTAATATTATCAATCTTTTTTATTGTTATTAAAAAAATAAAAAAATAAAGTTAAACTATGTACAAATGTATTAAATCATTTATTCAAAATCTAATTCTTAAATCTTTTTTAGTTGATTTTTTTAATTTTTTTTCAAATCATTTTTTAAAAATAAAAAAAATACTTGATGGGTCATTTAGTAACCAAGGAAAATTTTTTAAAGTTTTGCCAAGTGATACTTTTATAGTTTCATATCCAAAATCTGGTAATACCTGGGTAAGATTTATTGTAGCTAATTTGGTAAATAAAAATTTTGAAAAAATAGGTCTTAAGAATTTAGATCAAGTAATACCTGATATACATGCAGTCAAAGAGTCTGTACTTAACAAATTTAAGGCCCCAAGAATCTTCAGTTCCCATGATTATTTTGATGTAAGATTTAATAAAGTTATTTATGTTATTCGTGATCCAAGAGATGTAATTGTTTCCCTTTATTTTTATCTAATAAAATTAAAAGTACTAAAAAAAAATTATTCTAGAAGAAAATATATAAAAAGATTTTTAGATGGCGAATTTGATTCAACCTTTGGATCATGGTATCAAAATATTGGTAGTTGGTATGGAGCAAAAGATAATGATATTATCTTTATAAGATATGAAGATCTTTTACAAAAAAAATATATCTCCTTTAAGAAAATATCACAATTTTTAAAAATAAAATTTAGCAAAAGGAAATTTGATAGAGTTTTAAAAAATACTTCTTTTAAAAATTTACAAAAACAGGAAAGCCTTTCATATGATAATGTAGATCATTTAAAAGATACCAGAAAAGATATAAAATTTTTTAGATCTGGTAAAAAGAACCAATGGAAACAATTTCTAAGTGCCAATGAGAACAAATTAATTAAAAAAAAATGGGGTACTTACATGAAAATTTTCAATTATATTTAAAAATACCAACTTTTATCTTCTAGCTAGAATAGAATTTAATTGAGATTGATTAGTTGCTTGCAAAAATTGGAGCAACGCAGTAAAAGTATATTAGATGCAGGAGCAAAAATGGGTATTCACTACGATTATAAATCAATTAGAGGCGAAAAGGCGATGAAGAAGGAAGCCAAGAAGAAAGCTCGATTAGAGGAGCGAAGAGCTAGAAGAAGTATGCAGTCTAAAAATACAGTATCCGAAAAAGAGAATGAGATGCATGATATTCACAAACCTATTACTCTTGAAGACTTAACAAATCCTGATAAAGATTAATTTCGTAATGAGATCTTTTGCTAAAAAAGAGGCTCGTTTTATAAAACGTGGGATTGCTTTAAGAAATAATTTAAAAAAAAGAAAAAAATTTCAACATAAGAGAACAAAATCTAATGACCGTACTATCAGATAAGTGGATTAAAAGAATGGCGAAAGAGCAAAAAATGATAACTCCATTTGTTCCCAATCAAAAAAGAAAAGGAAAGATTTCATTTGGACTATCATCTTATGGTTACGATGCAAGAGTATCAAACGAATTCAAAATTTTTACAAATGTTAATTCTGGAGTAGTAGATCCAAAAGTTTTTAAAAAAGATAGTTTTGTTACCAAAATTGGAAAAGAATGTATTATACCTCCAAACTCTTTTGCTCTTGCAAGCACAATGGAGTACTTTAAAATCCCGGATAATATTCTAGTTATCTGCCTTGGCAAATCTACTTATGCAAGATGTGGAATAATTGTAAATGTAACACCATTGGAACCAGGCTGGGAAGGTCATGTTACCTTGGAATTTTCTAATACAACTCCATTACCAGCAAAAATTTATGCTAACGAGGGTGTGGCTCAATTCATTTTTATTAAAGGAAATGAAAAACCAGAGACAACTTACGCAAAAAGAAAAGGTAAATACATGAAGCAGAAAGGCGTAACGCTTCCGAAGGTCTAGAAATATTTTCTATGCAGAAGTTACTAATAAGAGGAAAAAAACCTTTATCTGGCTCAATATTTATTTCAGGTTCTAAAAATGCAACTTTACCTATATTGGCTTCATCAATTTTATGCAAAAAGGTAATCCTCAAAAATGTTCCCTTAGTAAAAGATGTATTTACAATGATAGAACTTTTGAATTTTATTGGTTTAAATATTCAAATTAATAAAAAAAATAAATCTTTAAAAGTAAAAAACTTAAAAAACAAATTAAATACGGTTGCTCCATACAAACTTGTAAAAACAATGAGAGCTGGAATTTTAGTTTTAGGACCTTTATTAGCCAAATATAAAAAAGCCAAAGTTTCTTTACCTGGCGGATGTGCTATAGGAACTCGACCTGTTGATCTCCATCTTTTTGCCTTAAAAAAACTAGGCGCTAAAATAAAGATTAGAAATGGATATATTTATGCCTCAGCTAAAAATGGTCTAGTAGGTAATAAAATTAAATTTCCTTCAATTTCTGTTGGTGCAACTGAAAATGCAATTATTGCTGCAGCACAAGCCAAAGGAAAAACAACTCTCATTAATTGTGCTAAAGAACCAGAAATATCAGACCTAATATCATTTTTAAGAAGTCTTGGTTGTAAAATTAAAGAATCAGGAAGAAAAATTATTGTAAGTGGAAACTTTGAACCTAAAACAGTTTCTCACAACATAATGTTTGATAGAATAGAAGCAGGAACCTATCTTATAGCCTCTGCGTTGATTGGAAAAAAAATCTCTCTTCACTCCCTAAAAACTAGGACTATAAAAAAAGAAATTGAAATTTTAAAAAAAATGGGAGTAAAAATGAACGTAGAAAAAAATAAGGTAACAGTCTTTCAATCACCAAAAATCAAAAAGACTAACATTGTAACATCACCTTATCCTGGCTTTCCGACAGATTTACAAGCTCAAATAATGGTTTTAATGACCAAAGCAGTTGGAAAATCTAAAATAAGGGAAAATATTTTTGAGAATAGATTTATGCATGTTCAAGAACTGAAGAGAATGGGAGCTAAAATAAATGTTAAAAATAATAATGCTACAATTGAAGGACCAACAAATTTGTCTGGTGCCGAAGTTATGGCAACAGATCTTAGAGCATCTGTATCATTAGTTTTAGCAGGTTTAATTGCTGAAAATAGAACAATAATAAATAGAATTTATCACCTTGATAGAGGATACGAAAAACTAGAGGAAAAACTTAAAAAATGTAAGGCTATAATTAGGAGAGTTTAGTTTGAAGGACAAAAATTTAAAGTTGATAGCAAAATCAGATGAGGATTTAAGAGTAATTTCAGCACATTTACAAGACGCAATCGTTTTAGCTTCTGATATAGCTAATTTAAAAAAAAATAGGATTTTTTTGATGCAACTTAATAGATTTATGTGGGAGGATGTAGAAAAAGGTGTGTTCAGAAAAAATAAAAGGGTAAGAACTATTTTAAAATTTGAAAATGTTACAAATGTATTATCGAAAAATATTAAACAAGAAAATAATAAAATATTTTTAGATTTTTTAGCTATAGAGTCGAATATACTTCCTGATAAAAGTTGTGAAATAAAGTTAATATTTTCGGGGAATGCTATAATTAAGATAAATTGTGAAGTAATTGAAGCCACACTAGATGACCAGGGCACTCCTTGGGAAAGCAAGGTAAAACCAAAACACAAATTTTTATAATGCAAATATTTATTAAAAAAGCTAAAAAAAGATCAAAATCAGGTGTTGAAAGATTAGAAACTTTAGTTATAAATTCTCTTATAAAAGATAAAAAAAGGATAAAGTAATTGGCTAAACAAGAAACTCTAGAATTCAAAGGCAAGGTAACCGAGCTGTTGCCTAACGCTATGTTTAGAGTAAAATTAGAAAACAATCATGAAATTTTAGCTCATACTGCTGGAAAACTAAGAAAAAATAGAATAAGAGTTTTGGCTGGCGATAACGTAACGGTAGAAATGACTCCTTACGATTTAACTAAAGGTAGAATAACTTTTAGAGGTTAGGGCCTTGTAGCTCAGTAGTAGAGCAGTACCCTGAAAAGGTATGTGTCGTAAGTGCGATTCTTACCAAGGCCACCACAAAACTGCGACCTTGAGTCAATTAGATGCGACCTTGGATCGTTTAAAAAAAATTTAAAACTCACTATAAGTAAAGAATGTTTAAAAGAATATTTATAATTTTAATAGCCTTATTTATTTTTGCTCAGTATATAGATGTTTCTCACAGTGCTGGCGGTAATGGAGAAGATACTTATCTTGACTTGTACAAAGAGGGCAAACAGCTAGTAAAAAGAGCAGAAAAGATGGAAAAAAAAAATAAACTTGAGAGAGCTAAGAAGCTTTATGGTAAAGCCCAAGAAAAGCTGAGAGATGCTAATAAAGTTGAAAGGAACAACCCTGATATACTCAACTACTTAGGTTTTGCTTTAAGAAAAACAGGTAAGTTTGAAGAGGCTGAAAAATTTTACATGAAAGGATTGAAAATTAAACCTGATCATAATGGAATTAATGAATATTTAGGAGAACTTTACATTCAAACGGGTCGCAAAAATTTAGCAGAAGAAAGGTTAGCGGTATTAAAAAATTGCAAATGTAAGGAATACGAGGAACTTAAAGAAATTATAGAAAAAAATTAAACTACTTTTTGAAACTCTTTTTTAAAGAAATTTGACTCAGAAGATCTTCTTTCCATGTATCTTGCAAATCCTCTTTGTTTATCTCCACTAACTAAAGTGATAGTATCAATTTCTGTTCTTATATAGTTAATTTTTTTACTATCTAGTTTAAGATTATAGATTGACGGCTTCTTAAAATTTGTAAATGGAAGTTTGTTATTTTGTAACCATTCAGGAAAATCAAAATCAATTTGAATTTTGTTGACCTCATTTTCATTAATCTTTTTACCTGTTAGAATATCTTTTATCATATATAAATTTTTTAACCATTTTTCAGATGAGTCTATTACAGAAATATGTTCGTCACTTAGCTCATTTTTAAATTTTTGTCTTATGACATAAAAAAGAGTAGTAATAATATCATCAAGAACTAAGAGTCCTCTTCCGGTATATTTAGTCATTAAATTTTCTCCAACATCGCCTTGAATCAATGCCTTATAGTTTTCAGGTTTTGAATAAAAGACTATCGCATCCTCCCTTGTTTCAAAAAGCTCCTCAAATGACTCTTTACAAAAATCTTCGAACAAATCTTTAAACTTGCCTTTAAAATTTTTGTCTTGAACTACAGAAGTTACTGCACGAGAAAAATCGAACCAACCTATTCCTAGTTTTCTTGTCAGTTTATCTATAGGACTAAAAACTGGATGGCCAAGGAGCTTAACAATAAAACTATAATTTCTACAATTTAAATATTCTTTGTAACTCATTGTGTTAGTAGCAACACAAATCGACTCAATTTCAAAAACTTTTTGATTTCTGTAATCACCAAACTGTTTTGGAAGAATTCTCCATTTTGATTTCATACCAAATTGTTTTATAGCCTTATCCCTACCTAATTCGGCGCCACATAACATCATTAAAGTATAGGTTCTTGCTTGAACTTCATTATCCATTAAAAATTTTACACCTTCAAAATAAGATTTTTCTGTTTCACTTGGCAAAGGTATAATCATTTCAGATGTAGCTGATTTGCCTCTTTCTTTAACCTTTTCTAAAAACTGTAAGTATTGTTCTGCTGTCCAGTTTCTTCTCTTGATATCGGTCAAAGTTTCAATTTTTAATGACTGCATGGATAAATTTAAAGCCACTCTATTCTTTAGTTTGTCATTAATTTTAATTAAATTATCCCAGTTGCTCTTTGGTGTTAGACATTCAATATATTTTGGATAATCATATTTATCCATTACTTTAAGAATTTCATCAGCTAATCTTACATCTTTTTCAAACAATCCCCAGTTCGAGTCAAAAACCGCGATAGTTTTTGTAGACTTCTCTAATTTTGATAATTTTTTTGCAACATACTCAATTTCCTCAGCCATTCTCTCAACACTAAAAGCTGTAATCTTAGTATTATCTAAACCCTGGTCACAAAAAGTACAAAGGAAAGGGCAACCTCTAGCTGTTTCGAAAGCTGGAACAAAAACTCCATCTAAAAACTTATCTAATAATCCTGTAGTATAAGGCGAGGGAATAATGTCTCTTCCTTCACTTTTGACTGAGCCCTCCATTCCAATTCTAGGAATATACTCACCAACTTGTAGCTTACTTTTTCTTTTACTATCTAAACTTACACATCCTTTTATGCATAAGTTTTTGGATTTCATTAAATCAAAAGAATAGTCATTTTCGATAAGTTTTTTTACTACTTCTAAAAATGCAGTTTCTCCATCACTGTAGGCAAAATAGTCAACGAAAGGTCTTTCTTGAAGAAAATTTAGGCATTTATCATAAGTCATGTCCTCTTCACTGTTTATTATTTTCCTAGCCCCAGTGCCTGCAGGAAATTCAGGCCCTCCAAGTACTGTCAAAACTTTAGGATTTACTTTCTTGGCATATTCACAAATAAATTTAGATAAATGTGTGTTCCATATATAATTAGAGATACCAATAATATCTGGTTTCCATTCATCTAATAATGAAAAAGTTTCTTCAGCATCAACAGAGAGTTTAAGTTCCACATTTTTAAAATTTGCAAGTAAATTAGAACCTATATAACCAATACCTATTGGCACAAAGTAAGAATGAGATCCCACTGTCTTGTGTCTAGGATCGCCAAGTAATATTTTTAATTTTTTCATTTCAACTAGTGTTTAATAGCTTTTTGGTCATTAGTCTATTAGCATAATACCCCAAATATGAATAAAGAATAGTGGAAACTATTGTATTTACAAAAAACGGTATAGCTAATGTGTAACAATATATCAATCCATTAAGATTTTTTTCATACAAGCTACCAAATAACCAAACACCAAAATTTGAAATTATGAAAAATATTACCGATCCTACTAGACCAAAAACTAATAAATTCTTTGAGTTTAAATTTTTTGCAAATTGAAAAAAAACTAATGCGATAAATGATATAGTAAAATAAATAAGGAACATATTATTGTAAAAACCAATAAAGATATCACTTATAAACATTGAGATTAATAAGACTGATAAAGAAAAATACACATTTTTAAAAAAATATGCGCTCATAATTGCTACAGCAATAATGGGAGTAAAATTAGGTGGATGCGGTATTAATCTAGATAAAGCCAAGATAAACACCAAAGTTATTGGAAAAATTTCTTTTTTCATCAGACTTGATTATTAATATTTATGTCTAAATGACAACACAAATCTTCTACCTTCTTGATTATAAGTATCAGGCCTTTGATAATTTTCATCAGTTAAGTTAAGGACATTTGCTGACCAAACTGTGCCAAAAAGATCTTTTGATAAGTTTAAATTCATTATATCAGAGCTATCAACTTTAGCTCGAATAGATCCATTTTTCCAGTCCTCCACTTTACCTACATGTCTATAATCATAATTTAAATGGAAGGGCCCCAAAATATTTGTGAAAAATTTTTTAGAATAATTCACGCCAAATTGTTTTTCTGGTCTTCTTAGTTGTGGAGTTCCATCTCCTTCTCTACTTTTAGAAAAAGCACTGGATAGACTAATTTTTTGATTTGCATTTTTGAATACCAGGCTGTTTTCTAATCCTTCTTGTTCAATATCTATTATTTCATTATAGCCATATGTTGATGTGCCTCGATTTAAAACATCAGAAACCGAACCCTTGTACGCAGTAGATTCAATAAAAAAATTTTTAGAAAAATTGTATTTCGCTGATATTTCCCTTGTTAAGCTAGTTTCAGGTTTTGTAGTGTTCATAGCTTTAAAAGTTCCACTAGGATTAGCTCCATGTAAAACGAAAAGATCTGGATGTCTTAGTCCGCTAGACTCTGATAAACTCAGTGTTAGGCTATTAATTAATTTTGTAAAGTTAAATCTGTGAGTCAAATGTTCTTGACTATATTTATGACTATCACCCCTCAAATGAGCTGATAAAATTGTAGTATCATTTATTTCGTAGCCTAAATTTGAATATACACCCAAGTTATCCGAGTGACCCTTTGCCGATGAGCCCCAATTTCCTTTTATTTGAAAATCTCCTTTATTATAATTATAATCACTACCAAAACCTAAAGACATATTATCCAATAAATTTAATTTTCTCTCACCTTTAAATGTATAGGACTGAGAGTAATATTTATTTTTGACAGCTGTATCGTAGTATCGATCATGAACATGAACATGAACTGTAAAATTATCCTCTAAATCTTTTTTTTTATTTTCAATGCTTGATTGCAGGGCATACATTATATTATCAGCATTTGCATTTGGATCATCCCAACTGTCGTAACCACTATCAGTTTTACGCGAGTAGCCTGTAAATTTTAATTTAGTGTTATCATTCAAAAATTTAGTAGAATTATAATTTAAAGACAAGTTTTTGGTTCCATCTAAATCTTTTGAAGTATTTTGAGCGCTTAATTCTTCAACCTGAGAAGATCCAGCTTGAATATTGTGATGCCAGCCATTTTTACTTAAATAAGTATAGTTTCCGCTAAAAGAGTTTGTTCTGCTATCAGAGCCACTTACTGAAAAAGAATTTTGATAATCTATATCGGTAACAAAATTTATAGCTCCACCTATGGCTGCTGGACCAAAAATTGCACCACTTGCACCTTTATAAATTTCTACCTGCTGTAAACCTTGTAAGAAATCATAACCAAAATCAAACATAGCTTTAGGCGAGCTTTGGTCATTAATTGGAATTCCATTTAATAAAACCAATGTATGATTTGAATTAGTGCCTCTCATAAAAACTGAAGTTTTTTGTCCTTTAGGGCCGTCGCTATATACATCAACTCCAACGACATGTTCTAAAAGACTTCTTACATCTTTGTAGCCAGAGTCGACTATTTGTTTTTTTGTAATAACAGTTTTTCCTAAAGTTTTTTCTGTGATTTCTGAGGTATTAGGAGCTGAAAATATTGTTAAACATGGTTTACCTGAAGTATTTTTCCATTCACATTTTTCAAGTTCTTTACCGTTAACTTTAAAACTATATAAAAATAAAAATATAATTGTAATAAAAAATTTCATAACAGCATTCGATAACATGCCGATGTCAATTTTTAATTGCAGAACTAGACTTTTCCTGGCCATCATTCAACAGCGGACTATACTGGGTGGCGCTCGGACTTAAGTATTAACTTTTACCGTTGCAGGAACAGTTAATGATTTTCACATTATTCCCCACTCACTTATTCAGTACAGTACTTAACTATTAAATGTGTTTTAGTTTGTCAATAAAATTTTATTACGTTATTTAATGTATCAATGAAAAAAAATATTAAAAAATTGTTTAAACCTCAATTAACTCCAAAAAAAATGTTAGAACTCGGGGTTTTTGGTGGCTCCTATTTTTCTGGAACTGATATTAAAGAATTTCCAAAATCATGGTTTGAAAAAGCAAAGCTTAGCAAAAGATTTGATGTTAAGTTAAATCGATTTAGAGTTAAATCTGGCCTATCTAGACAAGAATGGATTAAAAAAGGATGGATTTTTAAAGAAGATCCTCTTGGGTGGTTTCAATGGTATTGCAGATATACGAATGGAAGAAGGATAGAGAAGATTGATGAAATACAAATTCAAAGATGGATAAATTTTACTCGACATGTGAAAGCAATAAAAAAAAATTGTGAAGAAGGAGATGTTAGTTGCAGAAGAAGACAAAGACAAGCAATACTTCAATGGGCCTATAATCCTTTTATTTAAATTATATTAAAGCACAACAATGTTTATATTTTTTTCCAGATCCGCAAGGACATTTTTCGTTCCTTCCAATTTTTTGACTCTTAAATTTATCTTCCGTTAAGTTTTGCTTTGGACTCGACTCATTATTTTCTGATGAAACAACAACATTAAAATTAAATAAAAATTTAATTAAATCTACTTTCACCTTTTCTAATAAACCTTCAAATAGTAAAAAAGCTTCTTTTTTAAATTCTGAAAGAGGATCTTTTTGACCATAGCTTCTTAAGCCAATAACCTGTCTAAGCTGTTCTAAATACTGTAAATGTGATCTCCAGGAAAAATCAATTATTTGAAGTAAAATTTTTTTCTCTATATCGCTGTTTTGATCTATCCCTATAATTTTAATTCTATCCTGCTTTTTTTTATTGAATAATTCTTTTATTTTATCAATAAAAAAATTTTTTTCTAAAGAAGTTAAAGAAATTAACTCATTATCACCAAGTATATTTCCGGTTAAATATTTTATATTTGTTAAATATAACTTTTTATCATTTGATTTTTTATAATCTTCTTTTATTCTTTCTAACTGTATTATGGTCTCATCAAGAAAAGATGTAATTATTTTTGAAATATCTTTGCTTTTAAGGATGTCAACTCTTTGATTAAATATAACTTGTCTTTGATCATTCATTACGTCATCAAATTTTATTAATGTTTTTCTTATATCAAAGTTTCTACCTTCCACTTTCTCTTGGGCTCTTGCCATCGCTTTGTTTAACCATGGATGGTCAATAGCTTCATTTTCTTTTAATCCTAACTTTTTGAGCATTCCATCAATAGACTCTCCTCCAAATATTCTCATTAATTCATCTTCTAAACTTATGTAAAATATTGAACTTCCTGGATCACCTTGTCTACCCGATCTACCTCTAAGCTGGTTATCTATCCTTCTACTTTCATGTCTTTCAGTTCCAACTATAAACAAACCCCCCAAAGATTTAACCTTACTCAAATCTTCATCTTTTACTCCAGATGGATTTTCTTTGCCTTCTTCAAAAAAATTCTTATTTCCACCTAGTTTAATATCTGTTCCTCTACCTGCCATATTTGTGGCAATTGTAATGGCTCCAACTTTACCTGCTTCGGCAATTATTTTTGCCTCCTTCTCGTGCTGCTTCGCATTTAAAACGCTATGTTTAATATTTTTACTTTTTAAAAGATTTGAAATTTTTTCAGACTTTTCTATGCTCGTTGTTCCCACAAGAACTGGCTGACCTTTTTTATTACATTCTAATACTTTATTTGTAATAGCTAAATATTTTTCCTTTTCAGTTCTAAAAATTTGATCGTTAAAATCTTTTCTAATCATTGGCTTATTTGTTGGAATAGAAACGACATTAAGCTTATAAATATCTAAAAATTCCTCAGACTCAGTCAAGGCAGTACCTGTCATGCCAGATAATTTTTTATACAATCTAAAATAATTTTGATAAGTTATAGAAGCAAGTGTTTGATTTTCTTCTTGAATTTCAACATTTTCTTTTGCCTCTATTGCTTGATGAAGTCCATCCGAAAATCTTCTTCCCTCCAAAATTCTACCAGTAAACTCATCAATAATTTGTACCTTTTCATTTTTAACAATATAATCAGTATCTTTATTAAATAAAAGGTTAGCTTTTAAAGCTTGGTTTACGTGGTGGACTAAATTTAAATTTTCAGGATCATAAAAATTATTATTCTTTAATACTCCAGCAACCTTTGATAATTTTTCAATTTTTTCAATACCTATATCAGTTAAAATAACATTTTTGTTTTTTTCATCAATTTCATAATCTACTTTTTGAAGTTTGTTTATAAAGTTATTTGTTGAAACGTAATAATTACTTTTATCTTCACTTCTACCGGATATAATTAGAGGAGTTCTAGATTCATCAATTAAAATACTATCAACTTCGTCTACTATACAGTAATTATGATCTCTTTGAACCATACCTTCAATATCATATTTCATATTATCTCTTAAATAATCAAAACCTAATTCGTTATTTGTTGCGTATGTAATATCGCAGGCATAATTTTTCTTTCTTTCATTATCTTCTAATTTTCCAACTATACATCCCGTTGATAATCCTAAAAAAGTATAAATTTTTCCCATCCACTCAGAATCTCTTTCAGCTAAATAATCATTTACCGTAACAATATGAACGCCTTTATTGCTTAGAGAATTTAAATATGCTGGTAACGTAGACACCAAAGTCTTACCCTCCCCAGTTTTCATTTCTGCAATTTTTCCTTTATGAAGCATTAAACCTCCGGCAAGCTGGACATCATAATGTCTTTCACCCAAAACTCTTTTAGCTGCCTCTCTTACAAGAGCGAAACTTTCTGGAATTATGGAGTCAAGGCTCCTTCCCTCAACTATGTTTTTTTTTAGACTATGTGTTTTTTGGATAAAATCATTATCTTTTAAAGAGGCCATACTGGACTCCAGATTGTTGATTTCTGCTATTAGGGGCTTTATTTGATCTAATTCTTGTTGATTGCCACTTCTAAATATTTTATTAAGAGCTTTAGTCAGTAGATTCATGATACTTCTATATATGTATTTATAACTTAAATTAAATAGTAATTATGACAATAAATTTAAAAAACTTCCTAAGTGATAAAAAAGGGTTGTCAAAAATGGGTGAGTTTCAAGAATTGAAAGGAATCGAAGGCCTAGAAATCTCCAGTGTTTCGGCAGATCTCTATGATAATGGGAGAGACGACCTGACCTTGTTTTATTTTAGAGAAGGAGCTCATTATGCCTGCATAAACACTAGCAGCACTATTCTTTCAGAGACAATAAACTGGAATCAAAAATCTAATAAAAAATCTATAAAAGCACTTTTGGTAAATACAAAAAATGCAAATACTTTTACTGGAGACCAAGGAATATACAGTCTAGACGAAATCTCAAAAACTTTATCCAGATGTTTAACTTTGAAAGAGTCTAAATCTGAAGGAGGTATTAATGAAACAGTAAAAATAAAAGATATTTTATTTGCTTCAACAGGAGTAATTGGAGAAAAATTTCCTGTTGAAAAGATAAATAATACAATTCAAATTCTTGTAGACAAATTAAGATCAGAACAAAATAAAATAATTTGGGTAAAAACAGCTTCAGCAATTATGACAACAGATACAAGACCCAAACTTGCCTATGAAGAAATTGTTGCAGGCAGTAAAACAATTAAAATAGCTGGAATTGCAAAAGGATCTGGAATGATAGCACCTAATTTAGCTACTATGCTTTCTTTTATATTTACTGACGCAGATATAGCTCCAAATATTTTGAGAAGTTTAATAAAAAAAGCTGCTGCAAATTCCTTTAATGCTATCAGTGTTGACAGTGATAAATCTACAAATGATATGGTAGCTATCTTTTCAACAAAAAAAGTAAAATTAGGGTACAATAGATCTATTGACGATCCAATCATTCAAAAGTTTGAAATAGCTTTAAAAAAATTGTGCTTAAACCTTGCACAGCAAATTGTGGCTGACGGAGAGGGTGCAAAAAAATTTGTTATAGTTAAAGTCTCAAATGCAAAATCTGTAGTGAGCGCGAAAAAAATTTCTTTTTCAATAGCTAACTCTCCTTTATTCAAGACCGCAATAGCTGGAGAAGATCCTAACTGGGGTAGAATAATTATGGGTATTGGAAAGTCAGGAGAAAATATCGATAAGGATAAATTATCTATTAAGTTTGGAGATTTAATGGTTGCAGAGAAAGGCAAAATATCAGAGAGTTATAATGAAGAAAAACTTAAAGAATATATGAAATGGGACTCAATAAAAATTGAAGTTGATCTTAATATGGGATCAGATTTTTTTGAATGTTATACGTGTGACTTTACACATGACTATATCAATATAAATGCAGACTACAGAAGCTAATGATTAAATATAATTTAATTTGTAATAATAAACATGAATTTGAAAGTTGGTTTTCCAACTCAGATGAGTTTGATAAATTAAAAAAAAAAAAGATTACTCGAATGTATTTTCTGTAAGTCTAAAGTAATTTCTAAATCTATCATGGCACCAAGAATTGCAAATAGTAGAAACAGTGAAAATGAAGAGGTGATGGTTCAAAGTGAGCTAAAAAAAATAAAAAAAGACTTATTAAAAATTAGAAATTTTGTAGAAAAAAATTTTAGATATGTTGGTGATAAATTTTCTTCTGAGGTAAGAAATATTTACTACGACAAAAAGGCAAAGAAAAATATCTACGGAACTACAACTGCTGAAGAAAGAAAAGAATTACAAGAAGAGGGTATAGAGTTATCAAGTATCCCCTGGGTAGATAAAGAAAATTAAACTTTTTTAGAAGTAATAATATAATTTACAGAGAGGTCTTGTGATCTTTTCCATTTATTGATCAAAGGGTTAAAGCTTAAGCCACTTATATTTTTTGTAGAAAGGTCTAAATCATTAAGCTTTTCCTCTAATTCTTCAGGCTTTAAAAATTTATTCCAATCATGGGTTCCAATAGGCAACCATCGTAATATATATTCTGCGCCAACTATAGCTTTAACATAAGACAAAAAAGATCTATTTATTGTTGCAGTAAACATTAAGCCATCTTTTTTTAATAATTTAGAACAAGATTTAAGATAGAGATTTAAATCATCAACATGTTCTACAACTTCAAGGTTTAACAATATATCAAATTCTTCTTTTGTATTCATTTGTTCTGGGGACTTATTTTGATAATCAATATTTAGTCCATTTTGTTCTGCATGTAATCGAGCAATTTTTACATTTTTTTCTGAGGCATCGATACCAGTTATCTTTCCGCCAAGTCTACACATTGGTTCACTAATTAATCCCCCGCCGCATCCTATGTCTAGAATATTCAATCCACTAAGCGGTGTATTTTTATCTTTTTGTAATCCGAAATGCTCTAAGCAATTATCAATGATATATTGTATTCTAGTTGGATTGAATCTGTGTAATGGTTTGAATTTTCCATTTTCATCCCACCATTCATCAGCCATTCGCGAAAACTTTTGAATTTCTTCTTTATTTATTGTAGTCATTCTTACTCTTTAATGTATTTAATTTACTTAATTCATATTATATTAAAATCTATTTATGGCAAAAAAAGTTTTAAAATTTGGTGGTACATCTGTAGGCTCTATTGAAAGAATTATAAATGCGGCAAATATTATTAAAAAAGAGCATTCAAAAGGTAATGAAATCATTGTTGTAGTTTCTGCTATGGCAGGAAAAACCAATGAATTAATAAGTCATTCACGATCAATTTCAAAAAAATTTAATAAAAGGGAGATGGATGTTTTACTTACATCAGGAGAACAGGTTACTTGTGCTTTAATTTCTGGTGCGCTTAATGAGATTGGAGTGAAATCAAGGTCTTGGTTAAATTGGCAAATACCTATACTGACAGAAGGTGACCATACTAATTCAAGAATTATAAACATAGGCGTTGACCGAATAAATAAATATTTGTCCGAGGGAGGTGTTGCAGTGATAGCAGGCTTTCAGGGTATTTCAAAGCAAGGAGACATAACAACTATTGGAAGAGGAGGTTCAGATGCCACCGCAGTGGCAATCGCAAAAATTTTTAATACTGATAGTTGTGAAATATATACAGATGTAGATGGTGTATTCTCAACAGACCCAAACAAAATTCCAGTAGCAAAAAAAATAGATAAAATTTCTTACGAAGAAATGCTTGAACTATCCTCTTTAGGTGCAAAAGTAATGCAACCTTCTGCAGTACAAACTGCCATGATGTATGAGATTCCTTTACAAGTGAGATCTACTTTTACTGAAAGAAAAGGCACACAAATATTTAGTCAAGAAAATATAGATTACAGTAAAAGTGTTACAGGAGTAGCGTATTCAAAAGATGATGCAAAAATTACTTTAATTGATGTTTTAGATAAACCTGGTGTTGCAGCAGATATATTTGAACCACTTGGAAAAAACCAAATTAACGTTGATATGGTTATTCAAAACATATCATCAGATGGAAAAAAAACAGATTTAACGTTTACAATTAAAAGAGAAGATCTTAGTAAAACTCTTGAAATTTTAAAAAATAACAAAAAGATCAAATTTAAAGAGCTTAATAGCAATGACAGAGTATCAAAAATATCAATAGTTGGCGCTGGAATGGTGACAACTCCAGGTGTAACATATAGAATGTTTAGGGCTTTGGCGGATGACAATATCAATATTTTGTCAATATCGACTTCTGAAATAAAACTGTCGGTAATTATAAATGAAAATGATACTTTAAAAGCTGTAAAAAAATTACATAATATTTTTGATTTAGATTAAAATGGAAATTAGACCTCACAGAATTATAAAAAGAAAAAAAACTAAAAAGATAAAGGTTGGTTCAATTAATGTTGGCGGGGACTCTCCCATAACGGTTCAGTCTATGACTAATACTTTAACTACAGATGCCAAAGCTACAATTAAACAAATCCACCAACTTGAAGAGTCTGGTGTGGATATTGTTAGAGTTTCATGTCCCGATACAGACTCCACAAAAAAACTTAAGGAAATAGTAAAAGAAGTTTCAGCTCCTATAGTTGCAGATATACATTTCCATCATAAAAGAGCAATTGAAGCAGCAAAAAATGGAGCCAGTTGCTTGAGAATAAATCCTGGAAATATTGGATCCTCAGATAGAGTTTTAGAAATTATTAAAGCTGCCAAAGATCACAATTGTTCTATAAGAATTGGAGTAAATGCTGGTTCCCTAGACAAAACTTTGCTTGAAAAATATAAAGAGCCATGCCCAGAAGCTTTAGTTGAAAGCGCAATGTACAACGTTAAACTAATGGAGGATAACGATTTCTTTAATTTTAAGCTTAGTGTTAAATCATCAGATGTTTTCTTGGCAGTAAAATCTTATGAACAATTGTCAGAAAAATGTAATTATCCCTTACACCTTGGCATCACTGAAGCTGGAGGTTTATTTACTGGAAGCATTAAATCTTCAATTGGAATAGGCAAACTTCTAATGAATGGAATAGGAGATACTATCAGGGTTTCTTTGTCAGCTGATCCCGTTGAAGAGGTTAAAGCAGGTTTTGAAATTTTGAAATCTTTAAACTTAAGATCTAGAGGAGTAAAGATAATCTCTTGTCCTTCATGTGCACGCCAAGCATTTCCAGTCATTGATACAGTAAAGATATTAGAAAAAAAACTTTCTCACATCAAAACTCCAATAACACTATCAATTATCGGGTGTGTTGTTAACGGACCAGGAGAGGCAGCACAAACTGAAATTGGTTTAACTGGCGGCGGTCAAGATAATAATCTACTATACCTATCAGGCATACCTCATAAAAAAGTCCCTAGTGGTGACATAATAGAAAAAGTAATTAAACTTGTAGAAGATAAAGTTAAAGAAAAAAGCTATTAAATAATGATCCCTAAAGAAAAAATTGAGCAAATAGTTGCTCGTCATGATGTTATAGAAAAAGAACTTTCGTCTGGAAATTTAGAGTCGAATAAATACGCACAAAAATCAAAAGAGTACTCTGAGCTAGGAAGAGTAGTTAATTTAGCTAGGGAATATTTAAATTTTGAAAAAAACAAACTGGATCTTGATCAAATACTTAATGACAAAAAATCAGATAAAGAAATGATCTTATTAGCTGAAAAAGAATTAAAAATGCTACTAGAAAAGCAAAAAGATTATGAAAATAAACTCAAAATCTTTCTTCTACCTAAAGACGACGATGATCAAAAAAATGTTATAGTTGAAATTAGAGCTGGAACTGGCGGTCTAGAAGCCACACTTTTTTGTTCAGATTTATTTAGAATGTATGAGAAAGTTTGTTCAAAAAATAAATGGAAAATGGAAATTATAAATATTTCAAAAAGTGAAGCAGGTGGTTTTAAGGAAGTTATTTTTTCTGTAAATGGAAATAATATTTATTCATACTTAAAATATGAGTCAGGTGTGCATAGAGTACAAAGAGTTCCTTCTACAGAAACACAAGGAAGGGTACATACCTCAGCTGCTACAGTTGCAGTTTTACCAGAAGCTGAAGAAGTTGATATTAAAATTAAAGACTCTGATTTAAGAATTGATGTTTTTAGATCTGGAGGACCTGGAGGTCAATCTGTAAACACAACTGATAGCGCAGTTAGGATTACCCATATGCCTTCAGGAGTTGTCGTTAGTCAGCAAGATGAAAAGTCACAACATAAAAATAAAGCTAAGGCTTTGAAAATTTTAAGAGCCAGAGTTTATGAAGTAGAAAAGCAAAAAAAAGACAAAGAAAGATCTAGTAATAGAAAAAATCAAATCGGAAGTGGAGACAGGTCAGAGAGAATAAGAACCTATAATTTTCCTCAAGGTAGAGTTACCGATCACAGAATAAATCTAACTCTTCATAAGCTTGATGAATTTTTAAGCGGAGAGATACACGAAGAGATGAATCAAGAACTAAGGCTTAAAGATCAAGACATGAAACTTAAGAGCTTAAATCAATGATTATCTCAGAACTAATTAATTTAGGGTCTAAAATATTAAAACAAAAAAATAACCCATCACATTTATTAGACTCTGAATTAATTTTATCAAAAGTCTTAAATAAAAAAAGAGAAAGCCTTTTGATAATGGATGAAAAAAAAGTGACTTCAAAATCTATAAAAAATTTTAAAAAATTGATTAAAAGAAGATTTAAAAACGAACCCTTGGCATACATATTTAATGGTAAAGAATTTTGGAGTAAAAATTTTTTCATTGGTCCGGGTGCTCTTATACCTAGACCAGAAACCGAGTTATTGGTTGAAAAAATAATAAAACATTTTCAAGGCAAAAATCCTTTTATTTTAGATGCTGGCACTGGATCAGGTTGTATTCTTTTGTCTTTATTAAGTGAAATGAAGCAAAGTCGAGGAATAGGAGTAGACATTTCTAGAAAGGCAATAGATTTAGCGCTTAAAAATGCAAAAAAATTCAATTTAGCAGGTAGAGCAAAATTTTATAAAAGAGCTGTTAATGAAATTTACGGCTATAAATTTGATTTAATAGTTTCTAATCCACCTTATATTTGCACTAATCAAATTAAAAACTTATCGGAAGACATAAGAAAATATGAGCCCAAGGCGGCTCTTGACGGGGGTAATGATGGGCTTGACGTAATTAGAAAAGTTATTTACAAATCTAAAGCTATCTTAAAGAAAAAAGGTATTCTAGCCCTTGAAATTGGACACGGACAGTATAAAGAAGTTTCACAGATTTTGAAATTACAAGGTTTTAAAGATAGGTTATTAATTAAAGACTACCAAGATAATATTAGATGTATACTAACAATGCTAAATTAGAAATTTTGGATTAATTTGAGTATAAAAATTATCATTTCAAAGTATGAATAATCAAAAAAGAAGAAACTATAGACAAAGATTACAAAAAAGTAATTTTAGGTCAAGAAATAACGGCCATAGGTCAAATAATAGTTCTCATTTTCAAAATAATAACGGAAATAATAATTTTAGTAGAAATGGATCTATGAATAATCCTTTTAACGTAGAAAAGGTTATTCAAAAATTCAAACAATTGGCTAAAGACGCTCAAAGCATCGGAGATCCAATTTTAGTAGAGAATTATTTACAGCATGCCGATCACTATGTAAGAAGACTATCTGAACTCAACATAAATAAAGCAGCACCTATAAAAGATGAAGAGAATAAAAATATAAAAAATTCCTCTGAAGAGGTTAAAAGCTCTAATTTAGAAAAATTATAATAAAAATTATTTATTTTTTCTTAATTCTGCAAGTTTCAAATCAATTTTAATTCTTTCAATTTCAAAATCTTTTCTTGCTTCCTTGTTTAGTCTTTTTCCAGAGGGTAATTTTAATTTTTGTGAATTTATGAATTTGCCATTGTACTTTACCGTGTAGTGCAGGTGTGGTCCTGTGGACATTCCTGTGTTACCGACATAGCCAATAATTTGTCCTTGCCTAACTTTTCTCCCAACCTTGGTTGCAAATTTCGAAAGATGTCCATAACCAGTTGTGTAAGAAGAGTTGTGTCTAATTCTAACACATTTTCCTCCGTTACCACACCAACCAGCTGTAATTACCGTTCCACTTCCCGAAGCCATTATGGGAGTACCTGTAGGAGCAGCAAAGTCCGTACCATTATGATGTTTTGTAAATCCTAGAATTGGATGTTTTCTATTTCCAAAACCTGAAGAAAGTCTAGCGCCATTAATTGGAGTCTTCATTAATGCTTTAACAATGCTTCGTCCATTTAGATCATAGTATCCTGTTTCACCTTGATGTTTAAAATTATAAAGATTTATTTCTTTGTTGTTAACATACATAGATGCGTATATTATTTTTCCAGTATCTTTTACTACTCCATTGTCATCTAAAAACTTTTCATAGTATATCTCAAACCAATCTTCTTTTCTAATATCTCTTTGGAAATCGACTTCAAAACCGTAAATTCTGGCAAATTCAATAATTATATTTGGTTCAATGCCAACACCAACTGCAGCTGAATAAAGATTGTTTTTGATTGAGTTTCTTACTACGACTTCTTCTTTGGTAAGTTTAATTATATTCTTTCTTATAGAAAAATTTTTATCAGTTTTCCTTATTTCTACATTTAAAGTATTTGAAACAGGGTAAAAAATATTTATTAGGTTTTTTTTTCCGCTTTTATCTTCTTTTACTACTAATGAAATTTCTCTACCTATATAAATATTTGATAATTTTTTTTTATTTAGTTCATTTGTTATAAATTTAATTTCTTCATAGTTTATTGAAAAACTATTAAGTATTTTTTCTATACTATCATTATTTTTTATTGTGTATTTATACTCCTTATAAGGGCTTCTTAGCTTATTCAAAAAAACTTCACGTATGTTAGAAAAATCACTTGTATTAATAAAACCACTAAAATTTTCTTCTTTCTCTTTATTATAAGAAAACATTTGATTTGAAACTAATGCTGGAATTACAAGGATGACTAAAAAAGCAATAAGATAAAAAGAGTATTTTTTGAATGAAAATTTACCATTTTGGCTCTTTTTGTTGAAATCAAAATTAAAATTTTTAAAAAAAAAGTCTTTAATCGCCATAGTTGTTTTCTATAAAAAATATTTCGAGTTTGCAATGATAAGTATTGAATAAGCACTGATTTTACTTACTTTTTTAGACAATATACGCCTTGACTTATCATGTAATTGTAATAAAACCAGCAGCTCACCTCTAAAGCAAAGACTTTTATCGATGCCAGAGGTGTGTAGATTTTCTTACGAAAATTTTAGCTGTTTTAAATTGTAAATTTTAAGAAGAGAAGTGTGGACGGTTAGGTTAATAAAGAAATTGTCGTACACACTTTAACGAAAGTAACTTTAGTTCACACTAAAGTTATTAAAGCTAGTGTGCGCCGTTATTAAACTTGAG
>MDTE01075677.1_pt1 | contig 83933 bp, 71 predicted proteins | sample 811231 | NCBI WGS metagenome assembly MDTE01 (sample SAMN05326651, study PRJNA326480) | marine metagenome | isolation source: seawater | place: Indian Ocean: Red Sea | collected 2010 | reverse complement strand
TCCTGGGGCGAGATGAGGCCCTGCCGGAGCAGACGAACGGGTCTGTCGAGAGCGACGCGCTGTGGGGAAAGCGTGTTGGAAGACCCGTCGACTCCGAGGCCTTACAGCCCGGGGCCGGCTCGATTTCCAGGCCTTAGAATACCACGACGAGAAGGGCAGTCGGGACTATAATCTCGTCGTCACGCTCACCCAACCACCGTCTTCATGGACGCATTGCGCGACAGCCTGCTGCCCCTCGGTCTTCCCGGGCTGTTTCTGATCGCCGTGCTGGACTCGGCCGGGATCCCGCTGCCCGGTGGGGTGGATATCGTCCTGATGCTGCTCGCCTGGCAGCAGCCCTCGCTGTTCCTGCTCGTGGCCTTGATCGCGGCCGTGGGCTCTACCCTCGGCTGTCTGGTGCTCTACCGGGTCGGTCGCACCGGCGGAGAGGTCGCCGTCCGGCGGCTCGACCAGGAGAAGGTCGAGCGGGTCACCGCCAAGGTCCGCGACAACGACGTGGCGGCCGTGATGGTGGCGTTGCTCGCGCCGCCGCCGTTTCCCACGAAGGTGTTCATGCTCGTGGCGGGTCTGGTCGGTATCCCATGGCCCCGTTTCGCGGCGGCCGTGTTCGCGGCCCGGATGATCCGCTTCGGTGCCGAAGCCTATCTGGCCGTGAGACTGGGCGACCGCGCCCTCGAGACGCTACAGCAGAACTACCCGCTCGTGGGAGCGGTGCTGCTCGGCGCCATCCTTCTCTATGTCGCGTTCCGGTGGTTCCGCGGCCGCGGTGCCCAGGCGGCGACCCCCTGAGACTGCCTCTCCCTACGGCTGCCCGTCGTTCTGATCGGTGGTCGTGCGTCGGGGATAGCGAAACGACTTGTCCGGGAATGGTGGCGGCTCGGGCGCGGCGCGCCACCTTCGTCCTCGGACTGGTGATGGGCCGGTTGGAAGAAGCGCTCGAGGAGCTGCGGCTTGCGCGGCGAGCCGACCCCTATTCGGCGCTGGCGGCGGGCTATGAGGCGAACCTGCTGGCGACGTCTGGCCGGGTTGATGAGGCGGTCGAATCGGCCCTCTCGGGTATTGAGCTCGACGCGGAAGGGCTCGTCAGCTACGTGGCGCTCACGACCGCGTACCTGGCCGGGCATCGCCCGCTCGAGGCCGTTGTCACCGCGCTCTCGGCGCTCAATCGATTCGGACCGGCACCCTTCATCCTCGTCTCGGCCGTATCGGCGCTGGCGGCACGTGGCCGTCATGCGGAAGCGCAGGAGCTGCACGACGAGCTCTCTGAGCGAGCTGCCGAGCAGTATGTCCAGGGGGGCCTGACGTGACCTCGACCGGCCGAATGACGTAAGATCTGGCCACACCCGCCGCGAGCGCGGCGCGCTACAGCGTCGCCGATACTCCCCTTAAAGGAACCAGCCATGCGGACCGCACTTTCCACCACTCTTCTGGTCGCCGCCAGCTGTGTCCTGATCGCCTGTGGCGAGGGCGCGCCGGGAGGCGCCGGCTCGGGTGGGTCGTCGTCGGCGCCGATATCGGGCGGCGTGCCCGAAACAGACGACCAGCGGATCCTGAACGCGCTCGGCCAGGCGCTGGCGCAGAACCTCATGCCGGCCGGCTTGACTGCCGACGAGCTCGCCTACGTACAGCGGGGGCTCAGCGACGCGGTCCTGGGTGAAGACGCGCTGGTCGAGCTGAACGAGTTTGGCCCCCAGATTCAGGGCTTCATGGAGGCCAGGGTGGCCGTGGCTTCCGAGGGCGAGCTCGAGCTGGCGAACGCGTTCATCGAGGAGCAGGCGGCCATGGACGGTGCGGTGCGCACCGACTCAGGCATCGTGATCATGGAGATGACGGCCGGCACCGGCGCCACCCCCACCGCCGACGATACCGTGCAGGTCCACTATCACGGCACCCTCAGGGACGGCACCGTGTTCGACAGCTCGGTCACCCGCGGCGAGCCAGCCACCTTCCCCTTGTCGGGAGTGATTCCCTGTTGGACCGAAGGGCTGCAGCAGATCGCCGTTGGCGGCAAGAGCACGCTCGTCTGCCCGCCCGACCTTGCCTATGGCCCCCAGGGCCGTCCCGGCATTCCGGGCAACGCCGCCCTCGTCTTCGAGGTCGAGCTGCTGTCGATCGAGTAGCGCGTCCCGCGCCGGATTCCCGAAAGCGTCGCCCGCCGCCTCAGGGGTATACTGGCGGCGATTCACAACATAGGTGGCCCTCGGCCCGCTCGCCTTGCGCGTGTCTTCGTACGGCGCTTCGGGTGACGGTCGGGGTGTGGAACTGAGCGCCTGTGGCCCGTCCTTTGCGTCGGAAAGACGATGCAAGCCAACGAGGTGGTCTCGCACTATCGGATCCGGCGGCAGCTGGGAGCTGGCGGGATGGGGGAAGTCTTCCTCGCCGACGACCTCGAGCTCCGCCGTCCGGTCGCGATCAAGCTGCTGACGTCCGAGGAGCTTAGCGACGACGAGGACGCGCGGCTCTGGCGGATTACGTCCATCTGGATCAACGACACCGAGCACACGGCGTCGACCTACTTGGCGAGCATCGAGGGCTATCCTGAGGAGATCGGCCCCTTCCAGTTCGAAGTGTACGACCCGGATTACCCGTAGGGACCAGTCGGCTCTCTAGCGGGCCACGACCACAGGCTCACCCAACCCCAGCTCGGCCATCCGGTCGAGCTGGGTCTCGGCGTCACCCACCACGACGTAGATCATCTGGCTCTCGTCCAGGTGGGTGGTGATTGTGTCGCGGAAGTCGTCGAGCGTCATCGCGAGCAGCGTCTCCTGATCCCGCTCGACGAAGTCGGCCGGCTTGCCCAGGCGGCTCATCTGCCGTAGCAGTCCGAGCTTCGCGCCGAGCGACTCGAAGGCTCGAGTGTTGCCCTTCACGATCTGGTTGCGGGTGACCTCGACATCCTCCTCGGTGAAGGTCGGGGCGTAGTCGCGGATCTGCTCCTGCAGTAGCTGGAGCGATTCGAGCGTGACGTTGGCTCGGACGCTGGTCTGCGCCAGCCACGGCGCGACCTCCCGGGTGGTGCCGATGCTCGACCGGGCGCCGTAGGTGTAGCCCTTCTCGATCCTGAGCAGTTGAAACAGGCGACCGCTGGAGCTGCCGCCGATCCGTTCGTTGGCGAAGTCGAGCCGCGTCCAGGCGTCGTCTTCGGCCGAGAGGGCGAGCCGGCCGGCCATCAGCACGGACTGCTTCGCGTCGGGAACGTCCACGAAGTAGATGCGTCCCGCCTCGGCCGATGCCGGCGCCGGTTGCGGCGACTGGTCGACCGGCCGTGCCTCCCAGTTGGTGCCCAGCGCCGCGAGGGCGCCCACCGCCGCTTGCTGGCTGACGGCGCCGGTCACATGGAAGGAGGCGTCGGATGGTGAGAACACGCGCTCGTTGTAGTCCCGCAGGTCGTCCAGCGTGATGCCGGCCGTCGTCTCTGGCGTCCCCGCCGGTGGCGTGCCGAACACGTGGTCGTCGCCGTAGAGGAGGCGATAGAACACGTCACTGGCGATGGCGGGCGGACTCGACTCGCGGTCCTTGAGCCGTGTCGTCAGTTCACGTGTCAGACGGTCGAACTCGTCCTCGTCCCACCTCGGCGTGAGCAGCATCTCGCTCACCAGGGCCATCGTCGGTTCGAACGTCCGAGCCAGGGTGCTCCCGGTCAGCCGGATCGCCTCACGACCGGACGAGACGCTGAGCCGGGCGCCCAGCAGATCGATGGCCGCCTCGAGCTCATTCGGCGTGCGGCGGGCTGTGCCTTCCAGCAGCAGTGAGGCAAGAAGCCCGGCCACCCCCGTCTTGCCCTCCGGATCCTGCAGCTGGCCGCCCGGAATCGTGAGGTCGAACTCGACGAGCTGGCTCTCGCGATGCTCGATGCCGTAGACGTCGAGCCCGTTGTCGAGCTGGCTTTGCCAGACCTCTGGAGCCCTGACGAGCGGGGTGAAACCGAGCGGGGGCTCCGACCGGTCAGCTTCGGTTGGCGTACGTCGGTACCGTGCTTCGTCCCCCTGGGTGACCTCGTCTTCGGCGCCAGCCACGATCTCTTCTTCGACGACGTGGGCGCGGTCGGCGCCTTCGAGCGCGAGCTCGGGTCGGCCACGCGGCACGAAGCTGGTCATGATCCGCGGCCGGTCCTTGATATAGCGCCGGTAGGCCGCCATGACCTCGTCGGCGGTCACGGCCGCGGTTCGGCTCGCGATCGTGGCGATGTGGTTCGGATCGCCGGCGAACTCGTTCCCTTCCGCCAGCTCGAACGCCTTGTCGAGCACGCTGCCGATCCGCTGATGCAGGCTGCGCTCGGCCTGCACCTTGACGCGCGCCAGCGCGTCCGGGCCGACGCCGTCTTGTTCGAACTGGTCAAGCGCCTCGTCGACGGCGGCCACGACGCTGTCCAGGTCGGTGTCGGCGGTGGCCCGCACTCTGAACACCAGCTCGCCGGCGATTTCGGCGGCGCGATGTCCCACCGAGACGTCCGGGGCCAGCTGCTGTTCCTCCACTACCGCCTGGTACAGCGGTGATTCCCGGTTGCCGGCAAGCAGCGCGGCCAGCAGGTCGAGCGCGTAGTGATCTTCGTGAAACTGCTCAACGGTGGGAAACACGAGTTGCAGCTCCGGGAGGGTCGCGAAGTTGTCTTCGTACATCAACGACCGCGTGGCGTCGAGATAGACCGGTTGCGGGTAGGGCGCCGCCACGGTCGGACCCTGCCGGATCTCGCCGAACCAGTACTCGACCAGCCGTTTGGTCTCTTCGATGTCGATGTCGCCGGCAATCACGAGCGTGGCGTTGTTGGCGCCGTACAGCCGGGTGTAGAACGACTGCACGTCCTCGAGCGTGGCGCTCTGCAGATCGTCGAGCGAGCCGATCACGGTCCAGTGATACGGGTGGTCCTCCGGATAGAGCGCCGCCTGCTGCACGGTCCGGGTGTGACCGTAGGGGGCGTTGTCGACGCGCTGCCGCTTCTCGTTTTTGACGACCTGTTTCTCGCGTTCGAGCGCGGCCTCGGTGACGGTGTTGATCATGAAGCCAAGCCGATCCGAGTCGATCCAGAGGATCTTCTCGAACGCGTCTCTCGGCACCACCTCGTAGTAGATGGTCATGTCGCGGCTGGTGCCACCGTTCCGCGTACCGCCCAGTTCGGGGATCAGCTTCCGGTTGGCGCCGCGAGGGACGTTCTCCGAGTCGTTGAACGACATGTGCTCGAAGAAGTGCGCGAAGCCCGTGCGGCCCGGTCGCTCGCGGCTCGAGCCCACATGGACGATGGTGGCTACCGCCACGATCGGGTCAGAGTGGTCCTCGTGCAGCACCACCTCGAGCCTGTTGTCCAGGGTGTAGCGTTCGTAGGTCAGACCGGGGAAGTCGCCGGTCGGGGCAGGCTCGACCGGTGGGGGTGGTGTATCGCAGCCCGTTACCACCACGGCGACCAGCAGGGTCGGACAGACGACAAGGAACCGGCGTCGAGCATAAAGGCTGAGCACGTGACCTCCCATCACTGTCTTACCATAGACAGATGACTCGGCAGGGCTGGATCGTCGTCGCGCTGTTGCTGTCGTGTGGTCAGCCCGTGGCCGGCCAGCACTGGCCGCAGTTCCGCGGGCCGGACGGTCGGGCCATTGCCGACGGGGCGCAGCTGCCGGACACCTGGTCGGCCGACGAGAACGTCACCTGGGCCGTCACCATCGGTGGCACCGGATGGTCGTCGCCCATCGTGTGGGAAGACCGGGTCTATCTCACCTCGGCCATCATCCAGGGCGAGTACAAGGCGCCGGAGCCCGGCATCTTCGGCAACGACCTGCTGGCCGAGCTGATGGAGCAGGGGCTCACCCAGGACGAGGCGATGGAACAGGTCTCGGCTCGCGACATCGAGACCACCACCCACGAGTCGGCCCCCGTCCGCTGGATGCTCTACTGTCTGGACGCGGCCACGGGTCGGACGTTGTGGTTCGAGGAGCTACACCGAGGTCAGGCGCCAGGCGGCCGACATCGGAAGAACAGCTACGCCTTGGAAACGCCGGTCACCGACGGTGAGTACATCTACGTGCACATCGGCAACATCGGACTGTTCGTCACCAGCCTGTCTGGCGAGCCGGTCTGGTCGACGCGGTTCGATCCGTATCCGATCTACCTCGATTTCGGCACCGCGTCGTCGGTGGCCGTCGACGACGAGCTGATCTACGTCCTGAATGACAACCTCACTCGCTCCTATCTCTCGGCGTATGGCAAGGGGTCGGGCATCGAGGTCTTCAGCGTCGAGCGGCTGGTGCCGGAGGGGTTCTTCCCATCGGGCTGGTCGACGCCGTATGTCTGGCGCCATGCGCAGCGGACCGAGCTGGTCACCGTGGGGCTCGGGCATGCGATCAGCTACGACCAGGAGGGCAACGAGTTGTGGCGGCTGGGCGGTCTGAGCGGCCAGCCGACGCCGACGCCGGTCGCTGACGACCAGCACGTCTGCGTCGGGACCGGTGCGCAGGGTGGTCCCAATCGGCCGCTGGCGGCGGTGCAACCTGGCGCCGAGGGCGACATCACCCTGGCGGAGGGCGAGACCGACAGCGAGCACGTGGCGTGGCTGCAGCCCGCCGGCATGCCCTACGTGCCGTCACCGCTGGTCTACCGCGGGCGTCTCTACTCGATCTTCGACAACGGGATTCTCAACGTCTTCGATACCCATACCGGCCAGCGCGTGTATCGCGAGCGGGTCGGTGGCGGTGGTGCGAGCTTCGCGGCGTCGCCGTGGGCCGCCGACGGAAAGGTGTATTTGCTGAGCGAGCAGGGCGATACGTTCGTCATTTCCGCGGGCGACACCTATGAGGAACTGGCGGTGAACAGCCTGGACGAGCTGGCCTTCGCTTCGCCCGCGGTGGCCGATGGTGCACTGTTCATTCGAACCATGACAAAGCTGTACCGCATAGAGGAAACGCCATGACCATGCGCTACGTCCTGCTCGCGGTTGCGCTGGCCGGGTCCGCCGCCTGCGCCGGTCCACCGCCCGAGGTGGTCGTGTTGCGTGCGCCCGAGGGTGCGTCACTCCCTCAGATGGTCATCGACGATGCTGGCGTGCTGCAGCTCATCTACTACACCGGGTCGATGAGCAGTGGCGATCTCTGGCACGTCAGTCGGGCCCCGGGAGACGACGACTGGTCAGCGCCGGAGCGGGTCAACAGTGATCCCCACTCTGTGCACGGTCTGGGCCCCATCGACGGAGGTCAGCTGGCGATTGGCCCGGACGGTCTGTTGCATGCCACCTGGTTTCACAAGGACCCCAACCGGCATTTCTACGCTCGGACCGACCATACCGGCATGTTCCAGGAGCAGCAGACTCTCTCGATGCACGACGAGGTGGGTATCGAGGCGGCCCCGGCCGTGACGGTGGACGAGGCGGGCAACGTCTATGTCTTCTGGCACTCGGGCGACGGCGAGGAGGCGAGTCGCCGCGTGCACCTGGCCGTGTCGCGGAACAACGGCGTGCTCTTCGATCTCCCCCGACCGGTGAGCCCGCCCGAGCACGGCGCGTGCGGGTGCTGCGGTCTCCGCGCCAGCGTCGACCCGGAGGGTGTGCTCAGGACGGCGTATCGGGCCGCGGGCGACAACGTCCGTCGAGGGATGCATCTGCTGACCAGCGTCGACCAGGGACGAACGTTCGACGACGCCCTTGTCCAACCCTGGGAGATCGGCGCCTGTCCGGTGGCGACGACGACCTTCGCGGTCGGCTCCGACCGCACGCTGGTGGCGTGGGAAACCCAGGGGGAGATCTACGTCGCCGATGTGGCGGCCCTCGACGAGGCGTTCTCGCCGCCGGGTGAGGGCGCGTTCAGAAGGAAGAACCCGACGGTGGCCACCAACGCCGCCGGCGATGTCTTGCTTGCCTGGGGCGATGGTCCCGGCTACCAGTCGGGCGGTACGTTCCACTGGCAGCTGTTCGACGCCGCAGGCCGAACCGTCGGCGAGCCGGGCGGGGGCAAGGCCCCCATTCCGGCTCGCAGCGTGCCCACCATCGCCACTCGCCCCGACGGCTCGTTCTTGATCGTTTATTGACTGGCCCAAAGCCCAAGCCCAAAACTCGGGCTCCAGGCTTCGGGCGCTACACCCTGAGGGCGCGGGCCGGGTCGAGGCGACTGGCTCGCCCTGGGTGATCTCGTCGGGCAGGAACCCTTTCCGGGCGGCAGGGACAATCCCGAGGGTTGGGAAGGCGTCGCCCCACCAGAACCCGGCGAACACGTTCTCCGTCCCCAGCTCGGTGATCTGGCGGTTGCCCATGTCCCAGGCCACGACGTCGGTGAGAGTCTCCGTCTGGCTCGCCACGTCGAGATACTCGGCGGGCGAAAGGTTCTCCATGAAGTCCAGCTCGGCGCCCGCCTTGGGATAGGCGGTCCTGACACCGACCAGACGCTCGGGTTCCGGGAAGGGATAGGGGTTCAACACCAGACCATCGGCGATGCTGTAGATCAGCGTGGTGGCCCCGATGCCGAGCGAGAGCGTGCCCACGATGAGGAGCGTGACGATCGGGGCTCGCCGAAAGGTACGAAGTGTGCGGCCGAGTGACGACAGAACCGTCATGGGGCAGTCTCCTGTTGCGGGGGTGCGTGGTATGAGACGAGTGGGAGCCGTGAAAGGTTTTGTCCCTCGCTGGCGTCTGGGTGACGTAGGCTAGGAAGTCGTCATTTCGGAACTTCAGGAGGTGTAGTGGTGGAAGCAACGGTGAACCGTTGGCGCCCGGTGGTCGTCGTCCTCGCGCTACTGGCGTCGGTGGGTGTGGTCGGCATGTTGTTTGTCGATGCCGCGCCCCAGGCCGCCGCAGCCGAGGCGCGTGATCTCGAGCTCACCACGCCCGAAGACGTCGGGGTCTCGTCTGAGCGCTTGAAGCGGCTGGACGCCGGCATGCAGGCGATGGTCGATGACGGGAAGCTGGCCGGCGTGGCCACGATGCTGGCCCGTCACGGGAAGGTCGTCTTCACCGACGCCGCCGGCAAGCTCGACATCACCAAGGATGCGCCCGTCGAGCTCGACTCGATTTTCCGCATCTACTCCATGACCAAGCCGGTCGTCGGCGTGGCCATGATGATGCTCTACGAAGAGGGCAAGTACCAGCTCAACGATCCGGTCTCGAAGTACATCTCCGGATTCGCCGACCTGCAGGTTTACACGGGCGAAGGTTCGGATGGCTCGATGGAGACCGAGCCGCTCGAGCGCGGTCGCCGGATCACCATGCGTGATCTGATGAAGCACACCGCCGGGCTGGGCTACGTGTTGAACCCCCGGCATCCGGTGACCCAGGCGTTCCAGGAGAACGCGGTGCTCGACGCGAACGCGTCGCTGCAGACGATGATCGACAAGATCGTCGAGGTGCCGCTGATAGCGCAGCCGCAGACGACCTGGGCCTACAGCTCGTCGGTCGATGTGCAGGGCTATCTGGTCGAGCATCTCTCGGGGAAGCCGCTCGCCGACTACCTCCAGGAGCGGATCTTCGCGCCGCTGGGCATGGTGGATACCGCGTTCTACGTGCCCTCGTCGAAGAAGGACCGGGTGGCGTCGATCCATGGTCCGACCCGCGAGGGTGGGCTCCGCCCGACCTACGAAGGTCGTGGAGCCCTGCGCACCGAGCCGCCGGCCGGCCCTTCGGGTGGTGGCGGTCTCTATGGCACGGCGCCGGACTACATCAGGTTTGCGCAGATGCTGCTCAACGGCGGCGAGCTCAACGGCGTCCGCCTGCTGTCGCCTCGCTCGATCGAGCTCATGGCGAGCGACCACCTCACCGACGAGGAGAAGAGCGGCTATCGTCGAGCGGGCCAGACCTGGGGCCTCAACTTCTCGGTCGTGCACGACGCGGCCGCCTCGGGAGAAGCCTGGTCGAACGGATCGTTCTACTGGCTCGGCATCGCCGGCACCTGGTTCTGGGTGGATCCGGAAGAGGACCTGGTCTTCGTCGGCATGATCCAGGCGAACGGACCGGCTATCAACGAGGTGCAGCAGCTTTCCCGCAGTCTCGTCTACCAGGCAGTCATCGACTAGGTTTCCTGGCGATCCGCCCGCGTGGCGGCGTTGCGACCTCGAAGACCGCGTCCGGGTCCTCGCTCTCGATGGTGACGTAGCCCTCGCCGCCCGGAGCGGAAGTCTGAAACGGGCCGAAGTTGGCGTTGAAGTGTCGGGTCACCCAGAAGCCGCCCCCTGCCGCCAGCGGCCTGGTCCCAGCCCTCTAGGTCTGACGCACCGTTGCGAGTCCCTGGGCTTCGAACGGGCCGAACGGATCGGCTTCGAGCGTACCCAGCGCTCCCGCTTCGTCGCGGAGGGAGAACTCCCGGACCAGACGGTCCAGATCGGCTGACGCGCGTCGGGCGGCCGGGCCCCGCGGCGGCAACGTGGCCTGCAGGCGCACTTGTGGCCCTTCGAGGCCGACCCCGTCGCCCGCCAGCGCGTAGGCGTCGACCCAGTCGGCGAGCACGTCGGCTCGCGACGCCACCGTGGCCTCGTCGGTTAGAGAGGCGGCGACGCCCGCTTTCAGCTGCTCGACCGCCTCGCGAAGGGCCGGTTCCAGATAGTCGGCCCCGTTTCCCACGGCGAACTCGCGTGGTCCGGCCGGTCCGCACGCTCCGGCGAGAAGCAGGAAACCGCCCACTAGGCTGTGTCGGCTCAGCAGTCGCATCGACGCCTCCGCGCGCCAGGATAGCGCGATTTCCTACCCGCCGCCGGCACGGGCCGGGTAGGATCCGTCCCGCGAAAGGAGTCGCTAGCGATGTCCCCGTCCTTCACCCGTTTCTCGTCGAGTGTCCAGCCGGAAGGCGCGTTCACCGTATTGGCCGCGGCCCGCCAGCTTGCCGCGGCGGGCAAGGACGTCATCGAGTTGGAGATAGGCGACAGTCCGTACGCCTCGCCCGACGGTGCGATCGAGGCTGGCATCCAGGCCATTCGGGATGGTCGGACCAGCTACGGCCCCTCGGTCGGATTGCCCGAGTTTCGAGCCGCCGCGGCCGACTACGTGAATCAGGAGCACGACCTGTCGGTGGCGGCCGAGCACGTGGTCGCCGGTCCCGGCGCCAAGACGTTCGAGCAGCTGTTCTGTGAGGCGTTTCTCGAGGTTGACGACGGCGTACTCGTGTTCAGTCCCTACTTTCCGACTTATGCCGCCAACGTCGCGCGGCGTGGCGCCAGGATGGTGCTGTCCAGCTTGCGTGCCGCCAATGCCTTCCGCCCCTCACTGGATGACGTGCGGCGGTTCCTCGATGAGGACGCCCGGCCGAAGGCCATCTTCCTCAACAGCCCGCACAATCCCACCGGGGGTGTCGCGACCGAGGCCGACCTCGCCGGTCTGGCCGATCTGGTGCGAGGGCGAGACATCGCCGTCTTCAGTGACGAGCCCTACGACTGCATGGTGTGGCAGGGGCGGCACCACTCGCTGTTGGCGCAGCCAGGCATGCTCGAACAGACCGTGGCGGCCTACACGTTCAGCAAGTCGTTCAGCATGAGCGGTTGGCGTCTCGGCTACGCCGTCTCGAGCCCGGAGAACATCGCGGTGTTCGACTTGCTCACCAACACCGCGCTTTCCTGCGTTCCTCCCTTCACGCAGATCGCAGGCGCGGCCGCGCTTCGACACGACCGCGCCTATCGGGATGCGCGGATGAAGGACTTCCAGGGGAAGGTCGAGTTGCTGGTCGCTGGACTCAACGAGGTGGACGGGGTCTCGTGCCTGATGCCGGGCGGCACGTTCTATGTGTTCCCGTCGGTGGCCGCCATCTGCAATCGAGCCGGTATCACCTCCCACGGGCTGGCGATGTACTTCCTCGAAGGTGCGGACGACGAGCTCGGTGTGGCCTGTCTCGGCGGCGAGTGCTTCGGCGAGGCCGGCGGCGGCTTCCTGCGGTTGAGCTGTGCCCAACCGGACGAACGCCTGACGGCCGCGGTCTGCTTCATCGCCGACGCCGCGACTCGTACCGCCCGGATCGAAGCCTATCTCGACACGCACCCGGAGTTTCGACTTACTCGGACCTACTCGCTCGACTGACCGAGCCGCCGTCTCACGCAGGCGACCAGCTCCATGACGGGGCGCGCGCTCGAGAGGTGAAGCATCGCCCAGCGTCGGGTCGGCGCGACCCACCGCTCGTACATAGGCTGCACGTCCCGCGCGAAACGCGAACGAACTTCGGCCGCGTCGCGCCCGCGCTCCGCTTCATCACGTGCGACGCGTCGTTCGAGTGCAATGTCGGGCGCGACGTCCAAGAAGACCGTCAGGTCGAACAGCGCGCGGGTCCTCTCGTCATGCAGTACGAGCAGTCCCTCGACAACCACCAGGTCTCCCGGCACGACGAGTCGGGTACGCTCGGTTCGCGTGTGGCTGGCGTAGTCGTAGACCGGGCTGTGGACGGAGGTCCCTGTCGCCAGCTTCGCCAGGTCCACCGCGAAACGCTCCCAGTCGAACGCGGTGGGAGTGTCGAAGTTCCACCGCTGGCGCTCGTCCGAGGTCAGCCCAGAAAGATCGCGGTAGTAGGCGTCCTGGGGGAGCACGACGCCACGGGAGGCTTCGGCCAGCGAGCGAGCCAGGGTGGTCTTGCCCGAGCCTGAGCTGCCGGCGAGCCCCACCAGGAGGGGCCTGGACCGCGATGCCATCACCGCCAACTCTATCGTGGCGATGGGAAAGGCGGGGGGTCGGAGCCCCCGCAACTGGCGCCTCGCTTGCGCCAAGCCTCCGACCCGCCCTGGCGCGACCTCGCCCGCCGGCTTAAGGAGGAGTAGCCGGCGTCCGGGTCCCGCGTCGTCTAGTCATAATGCAAGGCCCGGGCCAGGCGGCGCCTACCGTTGTCCGATGCGGCGCGGGTCTGAACGGGCCATTCTTTATGGGCGAATGTCGTACCCCGGAGCAGGGCGGGACGGTTGGCGAGCCTCGCCAGAACCACGTTTGTGTCGCGGTGCCCGGCGCGGATCCACAAAGCTGTGAGGGTCCAGTGCGCTAGCGCGTTTTCGGGGCCAGGGTCAGGGCGAAGTCGACGGCTCGTCGTACCCAGGCCCGAAGCGAAGAACCTGATGTCAGTCCGGCTGAGCCGATGTAGACGTAGCCCGTGAGCGCCCGGCCGGTGAAGTCCATCTCCCGCGCATGCGGGCGGGCGAGCGCCGCCCGGTATGCCTGCGGGCGGACGCGAGCCGTCAGCTCGTCGCCCACGATCCCGCAGCACATGTTGCCGGCCACCAGGAACGATAGCCCGCCGAACATCTTCTTCTCGGTGACGTCGGTGCGGTCCGCTAGTACCCGCCGCACGCGGCTGGCCAGTGTTTCGTCGTAGGCCATGCGGGGTTAGTCGAAGTACCGAACCCCTGAGGGCTACGGGCTCTTTGCCGAGCTGGTTGCCGGGAAGGTGAGAGAGCTGGGCTGGTAGCCGGGTCGCGCCTCAGATCGATTCGAGGTGATCGGCTCGGGTCCAGCCCACCTTGCCGTCTTCGAGAACGATCTCGACCCAGTCATCGGAGCGGCGGTCGATGCGGACCTTCGTACCTTCGTGGACCGTGAAGATCTGAAGGGTCGTATCTTCCGAGGGGGCGCTCTGCACCTCGGCTTCGACGCTCATCACGACCGCCTCTTCCGCCGCCCCGAGCGACAGCTCGCGCGCGACCAAGTTGATGCCGAGCAGCACCGTGATGGCCGCGCCCCCGACGGCGATCCGTTTGCCCCACGCCGCGACGGGGGTCGCGCGTCTGAGGACCATGCCGGTGAGACCCGACATCGCGGCGAGGTAGGCCAGCGCCACGACCCACAGCAGGGCCGAACGAGGAAGCAGGTCCACCCACCAGCCGATGATGCGGAACAGCCAGAATTCCGGCAGTGGCGTGATGGCATCGGCCGTCAGCGACCGCGCCAGTTCCAGATTTGCCGCCAGGTCGTCGTCGGCGGGCATCAACCGTCTGGCTCGTTCGTAGTACAGGATCGCCGGCCCCAGCTCGCCCAGCTTGAAGTAGGCGTTGCCCACGTTGTAGTAGAGCTCTCCGCTTTCGAGGCCCTGATCCAGGATCTGGACGTAACGGTCGAGCGCGCCGCGGAAGTCCCCCTCCTGATAGCGCTGATTGCCCTCGTCGAAGAAGGCCTCCTGGGCGAATGTGGTTGGCGTGGTCAACCAGAGAAGTCCCAGCAACGTCGCTACCACCGCGGCGAATCGGGTTGGCATCACAGTGCCTCGTCCAGCTCGGTCATGGCCTGTTCTGCCCGGGTCAGAAACGCGTGCATTGCACCGTCGTCGGGCGACGTTGGCGCGAAGCGTTGCCGGTCGCAGTCTTCCAGGCAGCCGAGGTAGCTGTCCACCAGATCCGCGGGGACGTTGCGTCCGTCCAGACGAGCGCGGACTTCGTCGCGCAGCATGCCAGCCTCCGCGATATTCAGCTTGTCGCCCAGGAATCCCTGAAGGGCGCGACCCACCTCGGCGTAGAACTCGCGATGCTGGGACGGGGAACGCAGTGACTCGGCCTGGGCGAGTCGCTGCTTGGCCACGCGGGAGGCGCGACGTCGCCTCGCGTACCCCACGTCGCCCTGCAGCCGATCCTCGTGGCGACGGAGCGCGACCGCCCCGGCCAGAGCGAAGAGAGGGAGGACCGCCACCGCCCAGAACCAGAAACTACCGAAGAGCGACCCGCCTCTCGTATGAAAGGTCGGCCTCGCAATTCGGATGAACCGGATGTCTTGTCGCTCCAGGTCGACACCGGTGCGACGCCGTCCGCCCCCTCCGGCTGGCGTCTCGGTGGGGTCTCCCGTCACCGTCAGGGTGATCAGGTCGGTTTCGGCGGTAGCGAACGTTCCGGTCTCGGCGTCGAGGTAGGACAGCTCGACCCGAGGGAGCGTGATCGTGCCGGGCGCCCGTGGCACCAGGACATACTCGAACGTCTTCGACCCCCGGATGCCGTCCGGCGTCGGTTCGATCTGTTCGGTGACGTCTGGTGGATACACTTCGAGTGAGTTCGGGAATGCCAGCTCGAGTTCCGGAAGCGTGCGGATGTTGCCGGTGCCGGAGACCGAGAGCCGGTAGGTCAGCGCGTCATTGATCTCGGCCGTCGTCTGGTCGAGGGACGCCTCCACATCGAGCGTGCCCACCAGGCCGGAGAAGGAGGCGGGTGCCCCCGTCGGCAGGGGCAGGACCTCGACCTCGAGCGGTTCGGAGCCGACCACGACCGGCACGCGGCGTCCAAAGAGGCCGCCGCCGAAGACGCTTCCGAACGGGTCCCCGAAGGGGTCGCCGAAAACGCTCCGGCCCCGCTGCTGGACCCGCACCTGGGTTTCGACCGTCAGCGGGTCGAGCGTTCTCGTGCCCGCCCCGGTGGGATAGAGCGCCACCCGCCGTACGACCGCGCTGGCATAGGCCACGCCATCTCGGACCACCTGTTCGACCTGGCCGGTCGGGCCGCCGAGCTCTTCGACCCAGAATCCGGCGGTGCCTGGCTGCCGGGTGATGTCATAACCCTCGACGTCGACCCGGGTGAAGATCCGGTATTCGATGACCACCGCCTGATTCACGAACACCCGCGTCGCGCTTGGGCTGGCGGTGAGGAAGAGATCTTCGGGGGCGATGCCTCCGTCGGTCGCGCCGCCAGCGGTGGGCGTGTGGGCGTTCGAGACGGTGATGGATAGAGGGTCCGTCGTCAGGGTCTGCCCCGCGGCCCGGACTTCGAGCGGACCAATCTCGAATGTGCCCTCGCTCGTCGCCTGATAGCGATACTGGATGGTGAGCGACATCGCCGTTCGCCCGTTGGCTATCTGCATCGAGGTAGAGGAGCCCGAGCCGAGATAGCTGGCGAAGGTCAGATCGGGGGCGGCCGGGTCCTGGTCGAACTGCTGGACACCGGTGACTTCCAGATTCAGGACGAACTGCCGCCCAACCGCGACCTGTCCCTGACTGAGGTAGGCGCGAGCGCTCTGGGCCTCGGCGGTGACGCTGGCGCCGAGGAGCGCCCATATCCAGATCGCCGCGCGGACTCCGGTCCTCACCACGGCCTCCGGATCGGCCTGGCGGGTGCGGTCGCCCGGCGCTGGCGCTGCACCTGGCTCGGGTCTTCATCGATCGCCTCCAGAAGACGCTGCGCCTCTTGCTCGCTCAGTTCTCCCGGGTTCTGATCCGTCCCGTCTTGGGGTTGCGGCATGTCGTCCGGTTCGGGCGACTCGCGCTCGCCCTCACCCTGGTCCTGGTTGTCCGGGTTCTGGTCCTCGGGTGGAGCGCCGTCCTGGGGCTGTGGCTGCCCGTCTTCCGGCTGTTCCTGCTGATCTTGCTCGCCTTGGTTCTGCTGGTCCCGCCGGTCCCGTTGCTCTTCGTCTTGCTGGTCTTGGTCCTGCTGATTCTGTTCGTCCTGTTGCTGCTGGTCCTGCTGCTGCAGTTGCTGTACGGCCAGCTCCAGGTTGTGCTTGGCGTCGGTGTCACTCGGATCGCGCCGCAGCGCTTGTTTGTAGGCCTCGAGCGCCGGCTCGAGCTGCTGCTGTCGGAACAGTGCGTTGCCGAGGTTGTACCAGGCACGGGCGTCGACCTGCGGGTTGCCGGTCTCGGCCGCTTGCCGATACGCCTCCATGGCCCGTTCGAACTCGTCGGTGCGATACAGCGCGTTTCCGTCATTGAATGGCGCTATCGGCGAGTCGGGGGCCTCTCGAAGCGCCTCGAGATAGCGCTCGTGAGCTTCGTCGTACCGCCCTTCCTCATAGAGTCGGTTGCCCTCCGTGACCGCCCTCCGGCCCGGCTGGGCATCGACGGCCGCCGGCCAGGCGAAGCTCAGGGCCATCAGGCTCGCGGTGAGACGAGCCCTCGTCACGAGAACCTCCCGGTCCAAGCCGAGCGCTGGCGCCGCCGTTCCGGAATCAGCGTCTCGGCGACGAGGAGCACCAAGGCGACGCCGAGGAAGACCTGATACTGCTCGTCGAACAGCGTCACCTGCTCGCTCTCGAACTCCTGACCTTCGCCGGCGCTCAGCTCCTCGGCCAACAGCGCCACCTCGGCTCCGCCCGGCGACGCGCGGTAGTAAGCGCCGCCGGTTCGGTCGGCGATCGCCTGGAGGCTCGCTTCGTCCAGGCTGGTGGTCACCACCGCGCCATCCTCGTCTCGCTGGAATCCTTGCGATTGACCGGAGCCGTCGAACTCGGGGATCGGTACGCCAACCGTGGACCCGATGCCCATGGTGAAGATCTCCACCCCCTCGGCGATGGCTCGCTCGACCGCTTCGTCCACCTCCGCTTCGTGGTCCTCTCCGTCGGTGATCACGAGCAACACCCGATGCCTTCGGTCAGTGTCCGAGAATCCGTCCAGGGCGACCTCCACTGCCTGGCCCAGATTCGTTCCCTGCACCGACATCATGTCCAGATCCATGGCGTTGAGGAACAGCCGCGCCGCCCCGTAGTCGAGGGTGAGCGGGCTTTGCACGAACGCTTCGCCCGCGAATGCCACCAGACCCACCCGGTCGCCGGTCAGTCGGGAAATCAGATCGGCGACGGCGAACTTGGCTTTGTCGAGCCGGTTCGGGGCGATGTCCTCGGCCGCCATCGAAGCCGACAGGTCGATGGCCACCATGATGTCTCGCCCTTCTCGTCGCACCGTCTCTACCCGGCTGCCGAACTGCGGCCGCGCCAGCGCAGTCACCAGCAGCGTCAGGGTCGCGAGCAGCAACGTCGCCTTCACGAGCCGACGGCGGTGGCTCACCGTGGCGGCGAGCCGCTCCAGCAGTGGAGGCTCGATGAGCCGCGCCATGTCGCGCTGTTTCCGGCGCCACGCCCACCAGTAGAGGATCGCCACCAGTGGGACGATCAGATAGGCGAGCAGCATCGATTCCGCCGCAAAGCGAAACATCTAGGCCGCGCCCCCCATCGGTTGCCGGTCCCTCACGTGCTTCACGGAATCTTTCTCAAAAGAGTACGGGACAGCCCCGCCTCCAACAGCAGCGCGCCGAGCGCGAACAGCAACGGGAGATGAAACAGCTCACCGTAGCGCGTGAATTGCTCCACGTCGATCTCGGTCGTCTCGAGCTCGTCGATCTCGTTGTAGATCTCGGCCAGGCTCTCGCGATTGGTCGCCCGGAAGTAGCGTCCGCCGGTCAGTGTGGCCGTCTCTTCGAGGGTCGGTTCGTCAATGTCGACGCGCATCTGGGCGTAGCGCCGTCCGAAGATCGGGTCGTTCACCGGTACCCGCGCGGTGCCCTGGGTGCCGGCGCCAATCGCATAGACCCGAACTCCGAGCGCTTCGGCTGTCTGCGCGGCAGTGATCGGATCGATCGATCCGCGGTTGTTCCGTCCGTCGGTCAGCAGGACGATCACCTTTGAGGCGGCCTCCGAATCGGCAACACGCTTGACGGCCGTCGCCAGTCCCATTCCGATCGCGGTGCCATCCTCGATGATGCCGACCTCGAGCTCTTCGAGCAACGTCGTGACCACGTCGTAGTCGAGGGTCAGTGGAGCCTGCGTGAAGGCGTCGCCAGCGAAGATCACGAGGCCGATCCGATCGTTTCGGCGACCCCGAACGAAGTCGGCGGCCACCAGCTTCACCGCCTCGATCCGGTTCGGCTCGAGGTCCTCGGCCAACATGGAACTCGACAGATCCAGCGCCAGGACGATGTCGATGCCCTCGGTCGTGACGTTCTCGGCGGTGACCCCGCTCTGGGGTCTGGCAAAGGCGAGAATGGCGGCGGTGACGGCCAGTACCCGGAGTACGAACAGCACATGCCGGTACCGTCCCGTCCGTCGCTGGTCGGCTCGACGCACCATCGCCAGCGACGAGTAGCGGAGGGGCGCGCTCTGTCGTCGGCCCCGAGCGACATACCAGTAGACGAGCGGCGGCACACCGAGGAGAAGCAGCAGATACCAGGGGTCGGCGAACCGCAACAGGGTGCTCATGTGGCGCCCCGTTCTTCGACCCGAGGGGTCGCCGGCGCCGGGTCGACCGGTCGGGTGGCGTCCACGACCGCCCGCGCCTGGGCGATGAGGTCGTGGGATGTCGCCTGGTCGGGCTGGAACTTCGCGAACTTCACCAGGTCACAGCGTTCGAGCAGCCGCCGAAGATCACCGCGCGTCTTCGTGTCGAGGTCGCCGAGAGCGAGCTGGTCGAGCACCTCGGCGGTGGTCATCTCCATGGCGTCGATGCCGAAACGTCCTTGCAGATAGATGCGGACGATGTCTGAGCCGCGGATGTGGAACGTCTTGACCTCGCCCAGTTCGAGTAACCCGGACGCCTCGAGCGCCGCGAGTGACTCGTAGGCGACTTCGTGGGCTGGCCGAGGAGGCGCCGGGGGAGGCGCAACCGGGGCCGACGCATCTCGACGTCCGTAGCGGCCGTAGAGCCACCAGGCCACGGCCACCACCAGCGCCAGTCCGATCACCCACGGCGCGAGTGTGAGCGGATCAAACGGGATCCCGATCGGGGCCTTGATGTCGCGGATGTCGCCGCCCTCATCCAGTCCGACGGTGTCGACGCTCACCGCCAGTGGGTCGGTGCTGAGCGTGGCAGGGTCGCCCGACGCGCCGGTGACGACGATGTCGAACGACGGCACCTCCAGCCGTCCGAGCTCGAAGGCCGTGAGCGTCAGCTCGAGCGTGGACACCGTCCGCCCGTCAGACGTGGTCGGAGGCACGGCACGCTGACCGATGACTTCGAACGGGGCCAGGGCGGGCGGCTCCGGCCAGCTCACCGTGTCGGCGGGGTCGTGGGTGACGGAGACGACGAGTCGAACCGGATCCCCGACGGTGATAGTGGTTGGGTCGAGCGTGGTCTCGATCGGGCGCTGCGCCCCGGCTGCGACGGCAATGCCCAGCGCCAGACTCACGACCACACCGAGCAGGCGAGGGGCGGTCATCGGAATCGTCGCGCGCGTTGTCGGAAGAAACGCATGAGGCGGTCGGCATAGGGGCTGTCGGTGCTGATCCGGATCACGTCGACGCCCGTTTGCCGAAAGCGGCGGTCCAGCGCATCGGCCGACGTCGTGACGTCTCGCTCGAAGGCGGCGCGAAACGCCGGGTCGGTCACGTCCACGGTCAGCCGCTCACCGGTTTCGGCGTCCTCCAGTTCGAGGAAGCCGATCGGTGGGAACTCCCGCTCCCGCTCGTCACCCATATGCACGACGATCGTGTCGTGCCGGCGCCCCGCCACCGTCAGCGGTCTCTCGTAGCTGTCGGCGAGAAAGTCCGAGACGACGAAGACCACCGCGCGTCTCCGGACGACCTTGGCCAGATACTCGAGCGCGCCACCGATGTCGGTGCCGCGGCCCTCCGGTTTCAAGTAGAGCAGCTCGCGGAGCACCCGGAGGACATGCTGGCGTCCCTTGCGCGGCGGCACGAACTTCTCGATCCGGTCACTGAAGATGATCAGGCCGACCTTGTCGTTGTTGGTGATCGCCGAGAACGCCAGCACGGCGCAGATCTCGACGGCGACCTCTCCCTTCATCCGCTCTCGCGATCCGAAGTCGCCGGAGGCGCTGACGTCGACCACGAGCATGACCGTCAGCTCCCGCTCCTCGTCGAACACCTTGACGAACGGAGCGCCGGTGCGCGCGGTCACGTTCCAGTCGATGTTCCGGATGTCATCGCCGTAGTCGTACTCGCGCACCTCCGCGAAATTCATCCCCCGGCCCTTGAACACCGAGTGGTATTCACCCGAGAAGACCTCGCTGACCAGCCCGCGGGTGGCGATTTCCACCCGCCGCACCTGCTTGAGGACCTCCCGGGGAATGCCGGTGGCGCGCGTCGCGGCCTCTGCGCTCATGGCACCTCGATGTTGTTCAGCACCCGGTTGACGACGTCGTCGGCCGTCACCTCCTCGGCCTCGGCCTCGTAGGTCAGCAGCACCCGGTGTCTGAGGACATCGAGACCGACCGACCGCACGTCCTCTGGCGTTACATACCCGCGACGCTTGAGGAAGGCGTGCGCCCGGGCGGCCCGCGCCAGATTGATCGAGGCGCGTGGCGAGGCGCCGAAGCCGATGAGCTCGGTCAGATCGCCGAGGTCGTAGTCGCCGGGCTGCCGGGTGGCGAACACCAGGTCCACGATGTAACGCTCGACCTGGGTGTCCATGTAGATCATCTCGACCGCCTTCCGGGCGCTGAGGATTTCCTCTGGCGTGACCACCGGATTCACTTCCGGCGTCGGGCCCGCCGACATCCGGCGCATGATCTCGAGCTCGTCGTCCTTCTCCGGGTAGCTCACGGCGAGTTTCAGCATGAATCGGTCGACCTGCGCCTCGGGCAGCGGGTAGGTGCCCTCCTGCTCGATCGGGTTCTGGGTCGCCAGCACGAGGAACGGCGTGTCGAGGTAGAAGGTCTCGTCGCCGATCGTGACCGTGCGCTCCTGCATCGCTTCGAGCAGCGCCGACTGGACCTTGGCGGGCGACCGGTTGATCTCGTCGGCCAGGATGATGTTCGCGAAGATCGGGCCTTTCCGCGTCTTGAACTCCGATTGCTGGGGGTCATACACGAGAGTGCCGATCAGGTCGGCGGGCAGCAGGTCGGGCGTGAACTGTATCCGTCGGAACGTCGTGCTGATGGCGTTGGCCAGTGTCTTGACCGTCATGGTCTTGGCCAGGCCCGGGACCCCTTCCATCAGCACATGCCCATCGGCCAGCAACCCGATGAGCAGGCGTTCGATCATGCTTCGCTGGCCGACGATGACCCGACCCACCTCGTCGAGCAACCGGCTCACGAAGGCGCTCTCGGCGTGAATCCTTTCCTGTATCGCTTCGATGTCGTGATGCATCGCGATCGTGTCGTTCCTTTCCCGGGGCCGTGATGGCCCACCAACCCCCTATTTTAAGAGGGTCGCTTCAAAGGCCCAACCCTCTCAGGCGTGGTTCGCCCGGTCCTGGCCGGTTCAGCACGGGCGGTGAGGCTCCGGTGGTAGAGTGGGGCCGGTTCCATGGCGAGTCAGAAGATGGATGATCGGGGAAGCATGACGGCGACCCGACGGCTCACCCTGGCGATGGCCCTGTGGGACAGCGCCGAGCAGTATCTCGCCGGTCCCGAACCGGGTCGTCTCCGCACCTGGGCGGGCACGCGCCTCGACCGGGCCGAGGCGGTTCAGGTGGGGGCGGAGGGGTCAACGTGGCGGTGCGCTACAGTCGCCTCAGCCCGACGGGTGCCACGCTCTCGAGCTACGAGGCGCTCTATCTCGTGACGACGCGTGACGGCCGCACCGGGGTGCAGGCGCGGTCGAGCTTTGCGCCGTGAGGGGGAGATGACTAGGACAGCGGTGCAGGGAGTCCGGCTGCTGGTTGCGGCCACGAGCGTGGCCATGGCGGCGTCGGCGCACGCCCAGACGCGTCCGGCTCCGGGCTCGGTCGATGAGGGCCGGGCCGGCTACGAGGACTCCTGCGCCGTGTGCCACCTGAGTGACCTGACCGGCGCCTTCGAGGCGCCGCAGCTTGCCGGGCCGAACTTCATGTCCGTGTGGGGACCGCGATCCACCGAGGAACTGATCGATCTGATCTCCACGTCGATGCCGCCTGGTCAGGGCGGCTCGCTGGGCGCGCAAGCCTACTCTGACATCGCCGCCTACATCCTGCAGATCAACGGGCTGCTCGATGGCGACGTCGCGCCGGCACCGATCCCGACCCAGGCAGCGGCCGGGTCCTCCGCAGCCACGACAACCTTTGCCGAGCTCGAGGGATACCGTCCGGTGTCGGAGGACGAGCTCCGAGACCCGTCGCCTGGCGACTGGCTGATGTTCCGCCGTACCTACGATGGATGGGGCTACAGTCCGCTCGACCAGGTGACGCGAGACAACGTGCATCAGCTGTCGCTGGCCTGGGTCTGGTCCATGACCGACGGCCGTAATCAGCCGACGCCTCTGGTCCGAGACGGCGTCATGTATTTGGTCAACCCGGGCAACGTGGTGCAGGCCCTGGAGGCGTCGACGGGCACCCTAATGTGGGAATACCGTCGAGATCTTCCCGAGCAGCTGCGGACCGGCGTGTCGCGGAGCCTGGCCATCCTCGACGACCTGATCTACCTCTCGACCCAGGACGCGCACCTCGTGGCGCTCGATGCGCGCACCGGGGCCGTGCGATGGGAGACGCGCCTTGCCGACTATCGCGATGGCTACAGCAACTCGGCCGGTCCGCTGGTCGCCGGTGGGGTCCTCGTCAACGGCATCAATGGCTGTACCCGGTTCCAGCCGGAGAGCTGTTTCATCTCCGGGCACGACCCGCAGACCGGTGAAGAGCTCTGGCGCACCCTTACCATCGCCCGGCCCGGGACCCCGGGCGGAGACACGTGGGGTGATCTGTCGCTGACACTACGGGCGGGTGGCGACTCGTGGATCACCGGGAGCTACGACCCCGCGCTCGATCTGATCTACTGGCCGGTGGCGCAGGCCAAGCCGTGGGTGCCCGCCAGCCGCGGACTCACCGTCCATGACGCCGCGCTCTACACCAACGCCACGCTCGCCATCGACCCTGCCACCGGCGAGATCCGCTGGTATGTGCAGCATGTTCCCGGAGAGGCGCTCGACCTCGACGAGGCGTTCGAGAAGGTGCTGGTGGACGACCGCGACGGGCGACGAGCGCTGCTCACCATCGGCAAGCACGGCATTCTGTGGAAGCTCGACCGCGAGGACGGTGCCTACCTTGGCCATGCCGAGACCGTTTTTCAGAACGTCTTCGACCGGATCGACCCGCAGACGGGCGCGGTGACGTATCGCGAAGACATTGCGACGGCGGGTGTCGGCGACTGGGTGTCGGTTTGTCCCAGCACGGCTGGCGGCCACAACTGGCAAGCGATGGCCTACAGCCCGGAAGCCAGAACCGTGGTCATTCCGTTGAGTCAGAGCTGTCTCGAGATCGCGGGCCGCGAGGTCGCCCTCGAACCAGGCTCGGGCGGGACCCAGGCGGACCGGAAGTGGTTCGAGATGCCGGGGACCGGCGGCAACCTCGGGAAGCTCGCCGCCTATGACGTCGACACCCTCGAGGAGCGGTGGAGCATCGAGCAGCGCGCCTCGATCCTGACGGCGTCGCTGACCACGGCGGGTGGGCTGGTCTTCACGGGCGATGTGGACCGCCACTTCCGCGCGCTCGATGTGGCGACCGGCGAGCGTCTCTGGGAGACGCGGCTCGGCACCTCGGTCCAGGGCTTCCCGGTGTCGTTCGACGTCGACGGCACACAGTATGTGGCGGTCACGGCCGGGGTCGGCGGCGGCAGCCCCCGCCGGGTCCCGACGCTGCTGAGCCCCGAGATCCAGTACCCGTCGTTTGGCAACGCGTTGTATGTCTTCAGGCTGGCCAGGTCCGCGCCGTGACCGCCGGCCAGCCGAGGAGCGCGAGATGTCCCAGTTGAACCTGACCCGACGAGAGTGTCTGACCGCGCTGGCCTCGGCCGCAGTGCTGCCGAACGTCCGGCTGAAGGCTGCCGAGCCCAAGGCGATGCGCGGAGCGTTCATGATCCTCAGCACGCCCTATACGACCGGCGGGGCGGTCGACTTCGACGATCTCGCCGGCGAAGCCGAGTTCTGCGAGCGCTGCGGGATCGAGGCGCTGGTCTGGCCCCAGAAGTCGAGTGAGCAACGTCATCTCACCAGGGAGGAACGGCTCCGCGGATTCGACACGCTCGCGCAGGCCAACGAGGGGCGAGCACCCGCGCTCGTCCTCGGGGTCCAGGCGGACGACACGGCCGGCATGCTCGAGTACGCACGGCACGCCGAGGCGTTGGCTCCGGACGCGATGATCGCGATTCCGCCGCGCACTGCCACCTCACTCGACGACTTCCGCCGCTACTACGCCGCGTTGTGCGAGGTGACGGATCGTCCGGTGTTCGTGCAGACGAGCGGCGGAGCGCCTGACATCGAGCCGACCGTCGACTTCATTGTGTCGCTCGCGCGCGAGTTTCCGCAGTGCGGCTACGTCAAGGAGGAGCACCCGCCCGTGCAGGAGCGGATGCTCCAGCTGGCCGAGCACCGACCCGATCCGATCCGGACGATTCTCGGCGCCAACTTCGGCCGGCAGTGGGTCTACGAGATGAGGCTCGGCACCGATGGGGTGATGACGGGTGGGGTGATGTACGCCGACATCTACGCCACGATGTGGGATCTCCACCTCGCCGGACGCCACGACGAGCTCAGGGATCTCAACGGCCGGTTGTTGCAGATGCTCAACCTGGACAGCCTCGTGCCCGGCGTCCGCCTCTACGTGCTGCAGAAGCGCGGCATCTTCAAGACGGTGAAGTCGAGGCGCGGCAAGTACAGCTTCTCCCAGACCCAGATCGACGAGATCGAGCACCGCTTCGCCGCGCTCGAACCCTACCTCCGCGCCTGAAGACCCGACCTCACCGCAACTCGATCGGCACCGCGGCGCGCATCTGTTCGTGCTCAAGCACGAGTGTGTAGATGCCGGCCGGCCAGCTGCCGAGCGGCGCCTGGAAGAACAGGTCGCCCGATGCGCCCCGGAACTGGTCCGCCTGCACGTCCTCCTGCACCGTGCGTCCCGAGGGCACCGTGAAGAACCGGAACGGTTCGACCCGACCTCGCCGGTTGAAGTAGCTGATTACGTCGTGTCGGCTGAGGTTGGCGTTCTGGACCAGCTGCCGGACTCGCGGATGGTCGGCGTTGAAGTCTCGCTGCGTGGCCAGCTCCACTCGCCTGTCGTCTGGAGTCAGCAGGTGAAACGCGCTGCGTGGAATGGTCGACAGTTCCTCGGTGGTGAACGCGGTCTCGATCATCATCCACCGCGAGTCGTGCTCGATCTGCGAGTAGTAGTAGGCCGCTACGAGATGCAGCTGGCCGTCGCGGTACTGGATCGCCGCCCGCCCCCACTCCTTGGTGTTCGGAAAGTGCTCGTTCTGCGCGGCCGCCACCCCTGGCGACCCCACGCCCAGGATCAACGACAGCACGGAGAGTCGGAACCACATATGGGCATCCTCCAACGGGGCAGGCGCCGGTCCGGGCTGGCAGGAGGGCATCCCCATCTTACCGCTCTCCGGGACCGGCGGAGCGTCGTCGCTGGAGTAGAGTGATCCGAGCCGCGATGGAACGACGACCCTACTTCGTGCTGGGTGACTTCGGCAGCAACCTGCTCGTTGGCGCACTCGTGGCCGTGGCCACCGGAGCGGTGGTCGGCGACGCGTGGCCGATGGCGCTGGGGATGGGACTGGGTATGCTGTTGGGCGACCTCATCGCGCTTCCCGCCGCCGTGGCGCTGAGCATGCTGTTTGGCGCCATGGAGCTGATGCTCCCGCTCATGCTGACCGGCATGGTGGCCGGGATGGCGGCCGGGATGGCCGGGACCGCCACCGCGCTGGGCACGGCCGATGGCGTCGTGCTCGGTGGCGTCTGCGGCCTCGTCGTCTGCGCCGGCACGTATGCGTTCAACGGCTATCTCCATGCCCGACATCGTCGGGAGCAGAGCTGACCAGCATGGATATCGAGACCAGGCGGAAGTGGGACAACGCGGCCCGGGGCTACGCTCTAATGAACGGTCGCGGTCCGGAGTGGCGCTGGGCGCCCCCGAAACGCCGTCTGTTCTCGGAGATGTCGGGGCGGGTGTTGTTTCTTGCCGTGGGGCCGGGGTTGGACATCCAGTTCTTTCCGCCCGGGCGCGAGATCGTCGGTCTCGACATCAGTCCGATGATGCTCGAAGCGGCCGCGCCACTGGCCGAGGCTTATGAGGGGACGCTCGAGTTGCGGTTGCTGGATGTACACGACCTCGACGAGCCCACCGGGAGCTTCGACCAGGCGTTCACCTCCTGCACGTTCTGTTCGGTGCCCGATCCGGTCGCCGGGCTCGAGGCGGTGCGGCGAGTGCTCAAGCCGGGGGGCTCGCTCGGGATGTTCGAGCACACCGGCAGTCGGTTCTTTCCCTTCAGCGCGATGCTCGATGTTATGACGCCGCTGACGTGGCGGTTCGGGCCGGAGATGAACCGGGACACGGTGGCGAACGTGACCCGGGCCGGGTTCGTCGATGTACGGGTGGAGCCGGTCTATCTCGACGTCGTCAAGATCATCCGTGCGGTCGCGTCCTAAGTTGGCCGGCGATCCGCCTTGCGGTCTTACTGATCGAAAAATCCCGACATCCGGCGGAGCCCGTCGGCCACGCTGTCGCGCGCGTCGTTGAGCACGCCGGTCACCGCGTCTTCCTCACGAGGGAGCGACTCGGCCAGATCGCGCGCCCGTTCGGTGACCGACGCCGATGCCGGTCCCATCTCGAACGGCAACTCGCCGCCCCCGAGCAGGAATCCGACCGCACCGGCGAGGCCGGCGACGAGTCCGTATCTAATCAGGCGTCCGATTCGCATCAGGCTGTCTCACCTCTCCTTGAGAATGTATCGGCTGGTCGCAGGCCGCTCAGCACCAGAGCCTACCGAACCGTGACCATTCCGCCCAGGTCGTGGAGCCCTGTCGCCGGGTCCCACAGACCCGTGTTGGCGAGTCGGATGCCGTATTCAGGGCGACCATAGAGTCCGGGTTCTGGATCGGGAAGGTGCATCAGGAGCCGGTAGGTCCCCGACATCGCTTCCGACCGGTCTGGGTGGCGGCGAAGACGTGCCGTGCGGTGCCGAACGCGTCGACTGTGCCCGACAGCGAGTCTCCGAGTGGCGGTGCTCGTGGCGGAGGGTCGGTCGGCCCTGGGCTGGGTTCGGGCGCTGGGGCGGGCTCAACGTCGATCACAGACGGACTGGTCGGCACGCTCGAGCATCCCACCGTGCCGGCGAACAGCACGAAGACGAGAAGAACGGCGTCTCTCAACGGAACTGGCTCGAGTGCACGTGGCAGGCCGACGCTCATCAATCTACCGCGCGTGCCTGAGTCGGCGCACGCGTCCCGCTCGGTCGTCAGCCGTGCCGGAGGGTGATCATCGGGTCGACCCGGAGGGCCCGCCGGGCGGGTACGGCACAGGCGAGGGCGGCCACGGCGATCAGGACCACGGAGACGCCGAGGAAGGTCAGTGGGTCGGTCGGCGTGGTGCCGTAGAGAAAGCCGGCCAGGATCCGACTGGAGACAAGCGCGCCGCCGATACCCAGGACGAGGCCGATCGCCACCATCGCGAGCCTCTGCCCGACGACCGTCGTGAGCAGGCTCCCTGGCGCGGCCCCCAGCGCCAACCGGACGCCGAACTCCCGGGTCCGCTGGCCGACCGAGGTGGCCATCACGCCGGCGATGCCGGCCGCCGTGATCACCAGGGCAAGCAGGGCGAATCCTCCCAGGAGCAGCAGCGTGACCCGGCGGGTCGCCAGCGAGTTGTCCCGGGTGTCGGCCAGCGTGGCGAACCGTTCGACCGGCTGTTCAGCGTCGACGCTCCGCACCGCCTCTCGCATCTCGGTGGCCAGCCCCACCGGATCGCGTCGCGCGCGGACGAGGATCCGCGTGGCCCCGGGCGCCTGCAGGAACGGCCGATAGAGTGCGTCGGAAGCGTCGGCGTCGAGGCCTGCGTGACGGACGTCGCCGACAACGCCAACGATGGTGAGCCACGAGTTGTCCCCATCCAGGGTGACGCGGCGATCGAGCGGCGGCTCGTCCGGCCAGTGGCGTCTGGACAGCGACTGACTGATGATGGCCACCGGCGCCGCCTCGTGGTCGTCGAGCCGGCTGAACGCGCGGCCCGACCGAAGTGGCACCCCGATGGTCTCGAAGTAGCTCGGGCTGGCGACCCGGACGTCCAGACGTGGCCGCAGGTCCGGGTCATCGTAGCGGCGGCCCTCGATCTCGAACGCTTGCTGCTGGGTCGGTTGTCCCTCGAGCGGGATACCGCTGGCGGCGGCGGCCGAGACGACGCCCGGCCGTTCACCGATCCGGTCGAGGATGCTGGTGAAGAGCTGTCGGCGGCCGTCCGGGCTTCGGTGCTTCGACCAGTTCGGGAACACCTCGGCGCCCGAAGGCGTGAACGTCACCTCGAGCTGGCCGACGAGCGGACCAGGGCCGGCCGACGTACGCACCGGCTTCACCTCGGTCGCGAGCAACAGCTCGAAAGCGCTGGCGGTCACCGCTTGCAACCCGGTTGGCGTCCAGATGGCGACGCAGCCGAGCACGGTCATCATCAGCAGAAGCAACAGAATGCGGATACGAGGCGAGCGCTTGACCGGTACCGGGTCCTTCGATGGTGTCCGCGGTCGGCTGAAGCTCCAGTCGATGTCGTGCGACTGGACCACCGGTTTGGGCGCGAGCCGGACCGGTCGCGCTTCCGCCAGCGGCGCCGCCAGGGGTTCGAGCGTCGGCGCACCGTTCTTCTTCTCCAGGCCGGCGGCGGGATGCGAAGGGGTCTCGGGTGGGTGCTGGCTCATCTCTCTCGCCCTACCTCGGCACGGCTGGCACTGGTGTTCACCGTCGCAAGGAGCGTGCCGGGGCGGTTTCTGGTCAGGATCTCGCCGGAATCGGCGGCTCCGGGGCGGCGTACCCCGGGCGTGGCATCGGATCTGGTGGGTATGATCACGATTTGGTCGCTCTGACCGGTCTGGCAGGAGGAACGATGCGGAGGTCCCGTAGATGGCTCGCTATGAGCCTGTTCGTGACGCTGGGAAGCGGCGTGGCGCCCGTGGTTGCCCAACCCGCCGATCACGACACGCTGGCCGCGATTCGTGACGAAGGGCTCCGTCGCTCCAAGGTCATGGACCACATCGGCTGGCTCACTGACGTCCACGGGCCCCGTCTCACCGGCACCCCCGCGATCGAGGCGGCGGGCGCCTGGGCGCGACGGACTCTGGAGGAGTGGGGGCTGGAGGTGCGCACCGAGCGGTTCGGCTTCGGGCAGGGCTGGTCGCTGGTGCGGTTCCATGCCCACATGGTCGAGCCGCGGGTGATGCCGATCATCGGGTTTCCCCGCTCGTGGTCATCGAGCACCGACGGGACGGTCACCGCCGAGGTGGTCCGGGTCGACATCCGCAGCGCCGAGGATCTCGAGCGGTTGCGGGGCACCCTGGCCGGCAAGGTCGTGCTCCCCCAACCGGCGCGTGATGTCCCGATGCTCGAAGGGGATGTGGTGCTCCGGATGTCGGAATCGCAGCTGGCCGATGCAAGCCGTATCCAGCCGCCGCCTCCGTCGACGAGCCGGCGCACTTCGTCCGCCTCGGCCGCGCGGGCCTTCGCGGCCCAGGTGCAGCAGTTCTATCGCTACGAGGGCGTCGTCGCGGTGCTGGACCGAGGAAGCGACAGCGTGGTCGTCGGCGCCGGCAGCGGGCTGCCCATCCGTACCCAGCGAACCGACGGCGGTACGATCTTCGTCGGCACAAGCGGGCCTCGTGACGACCGGGCGGGCTCGCAGGTACCCGCCGTGACCATCGCCGTCGAGCACTACAACCGGATGGTGCGGTTGCTCGAGAGAGGGATCGCTGTTCGCGTCGAGCTGCACGTCGAGACCGAGTTCCATCCAGAGTCGTCGGCGCCGGATTCGCAGAACGCCTTCAACCTCCTGGCCGAGCTCCCAGGCACGGATCTGGCCGATGAGGTCGTGCTGATCGGAGCCCACTTCGACACCACACATGCCTCGCCTGGGGCCACTGACAACGCCACCGGCGTCGCCGCCATGATGGAGGTCATGCGGATCCTCAAGACCATCGGGGCCCAACCTCGTCGGACGATCCGACTGGCGCTCTGGGGCGGCGAAGAGCAGGGCCTGCTCGGCTCCCGCGAGTATGTGAGGCGGCACTACGCCGACGGCGAGACCATCCGCCCCGATCATGCGCGGTTGTCGGCGTACTACAACATCGACAACGGCGCCGGCCGACTACATGGGATCTGGCTGCAGGGGAACTCGGCGGCGGCCGATGTCTTCGGTGACTGGATTGCGTCGATGGGCGATCTCGGCGTGACGACGATGGGGCCCCGTAGCGTGTCGGGTACCGATCATGTGCCCTTCGACGTGGTGGGCCTGCCCGGCTTTCAGTTCATCCAGGACCGTCTCGAGTACAACTCCCGCACGCACCACAGCAACATGGACTTCTTCGACCGGGTCCAGCGTGACGACGCCGTGCAGATGGCCGTCGTGGCCGCCATCTTTGCCTACAACACCGCCATGCGCGACGAGTTGATCCCGCGCAAGCCCCAGCCTTCCGCTGCCCGGTGACTTCACGACTTTTCTACGGGTGGGTCATCGTGGTGGTGGCCGGGGTCTGCTACGGATTCGGCATGTCGCCCGTGTTCTACAGCTGGAGCATCTTCGCCCCCCGCATGGTCGGCGACCTGAACGTCGGCCGGGGGGACATCGGCGGCGTCTTCGACCTGTTCAACGTGCTCTACCAGCTGGTCGGACTTCTGGTCGGACTGGCGATCGTGCGTATCGGGTTGCGCACCGTCATGGCGGCGGGGTTCTGCACGACCGCGCTCGGCTTGTTCATGCTCTCTCGAGCCGAGACGGCGACCGATGCCTATCTCGGGTTCTCGGTGCTGGGCGGGATCGGGATCGGCTTCTCGACGATCGTGCCGGCCCAGACCCTGGGCCAGAACTGGTTCCTCCGTCGGCGCGCGCTCGTCATCGGCATCATCTTCGCGGTGGGGGGGCTGGTCGGTCGTCTGGTCGCGCCGGCTGATGCCTGGGTGCTCAGGCACTACGACTGGCGCACCGGGTGGCTCCTGATTGCCGGTCTGTCTCTGTGTCTGGCGTTGGTCGCTGCCCTGTTCGTGCGTGAGCGTCCCGAGGTGCTCGGACAGCACCGAGACGGTGTCGCGCCCCGGAAGGATGAGGACCCTGGTCGCGTGATCCTGGCCGCCGAAGCCGACCGGTGGACGGCGGCCCAGGCGATACGGACGCCGCAGTTTGTCCTCATGCTGGTGTGTGGCGTGGCCTATGCCGTGCCCTACAACACCGTCGTGGCCCACTTGACGCTCCACCTCATCGATGTCGGACATGCCGAAGCGGTCGCCATCGGGTTTGTCGGCACCATGGCGCTGATCAGCATCGCCGGTCGGCTGGCCGGCGCGGTCGGTGACTGGGTGTCGCCGCAGCGCGCGCTCGCGCTGGCGCTCGCCATCGAGGGACTCGGCGCCGGTTTGCTGCTGTTGGCAGCCGACCTCCGGCTGGCGCTGCTGGCCGTCTCGCTCGTGGGGATCGGGTTCGGCATTGCCTTCGTCAGTATCCCGGTCGTCTTCTCGCACTTCTTCGGCAGACAGGCCTTCGCGGTTACGACCGGCATCCGGATGAGCTGCACCGGCGTGCTGGGAGGTCTCGGTCCCTGGCTCGCCGGCGTGGCGTTCGACAGCACCGGAAGCTACGCCGTCCCGTTCCTCGCGCTGTTGGCCGTCGGCGCGGCCGGCAGTCTGTCTGCGTTCGTGATGCGCCACCCGGGGGCGCCACCCCAGCCAGTCCCGGCAGCCGCGTAGGGGAGTCCAGATGTCGACAGGTTCGAAGCACCAGTCACCCGTTGCTCGACCGGGTGTGAGCCGGAGGACGTTCCTGCGTTCGTCGGCGGTCGGCGGGGCCCTGGCCGCGGCCGGGTCGCTCCCCGGTCGCTCGCCTTCAGCCCAGACAGGGGAGCGGGTCCAGCCCGGTGATTTCCCGCTGGAGGAACTCGGGGTGGCGGCCCTCGGTTCTGCCATGGCGGCCGGCGAGTGGACCTCGCGGCAGGTGGTCGATGCCTACCTCGACCGGATTGACCGGATGAATGACGCGGGTTCCACGCTGCGCGCCATCATCGAGGTCAACCCCGCGGCGCGCGCCCTGGCCGACGAACTCGACCGGGAGCGTCGAGCGGGGACGCTCCGTGGGCCACTGCATGGGGTGCCGGTGGTGCTCAAGGACAACATCGATACCGCGGATCTGATGACGACCACCGCGGGGTCTCTCGCGCTCGAAGGCTGGCGGGCGCCACAGGATGCGGGTCTGGTCGAGCGGCTGCGGGCCGGGGGAGCGCTGCTGCTGGCGAAGGCCAATCTCAGCGAGTGGGCCAACTTCCGCTCCCTCCGGTCCTCGAGCGGTTGGAGCGCGCGAGGCGGTCAGTGTAGGAATCCCTACGTCCTCGACCGCAACCCATGTGGCTCGAGCTCGGGCTCCGGCGTGGCGGTGTCCGCAAACCTGACGATGCTGGCCGTCGGGACGGAGACCGATGGGTCGATCGTGTGTCCGGCGTCAGCCAACGGCGTGGTCGGGATCAAGCCAACGGTCGGGCTGGTGAGCCGCTCCGGGGTCATCCCGATCTCGGAGAGCCAGGACACGGCGGGACCAATGGCCAGGACGGTGGCGGACGCGGCGGTCTTGCTCGGGGTGCTCGCCGGCGGCGATCCCCGAGACCCCGCCACGGCTGAAGCCGACGATCGTGGTCTCAGCGACTACACCGGCTTCCTCGATGCGGACGGGGCGCGAGGCATGCGGATCGGCGTCGCCCGCCAGCTGCTCGGGTTCCACGGGGAGGTCGATCGCGTGGTGGAGTCGGCAATTGCGGCCTTGCGGGACCTGGGCGCCGTGATTGTCGACCCGGTGGAGCTCGCCTCGACCGGTGGGTCCGGCATGTCGCTCGGGGCGGCCGAAACGGAGGTCCTGTTGTTCGAGTTCAAGGCGGGGCTCAACGCCTACCTCTCATCCCGCCCGACGGATGCCGAGGTGCGGACACTCGCTGACCTGATCGTCTTCAACCAGCGGCGGACGGATGAGGAGATGCCGTACTTTGGGCAGGAGCGCCTCCTCGCCGCCGAAGCCCGTGGGCCCCTGTCGGATCCGCGCTACCTGACGGCGCTGGCCACGGCACGGAGACTCGCGCGCGAGGAAGGCATCGATCGCACCATGGACGAACACCGCCTCGACGCTATTCTCGGCGCGACCGGGGGGCCAGCCTGGACCACCGACCTCGTCAACGGCGACCACTTCGGCGGGAGCAGTTCGGGATACCCGGCCGTCGCCGGCTATCCGAACATCAGCGTGCCCGCCGGCTCGGTGCACGGGCTTCCGGTGGGAGTGTCGTTCTTTGGCCGGGCCTGGAGCGAACCCACGCTGATCCGGATCGCCCATGCGTTCGAGCAGGCCACCCAGGCGCGCCGCGTCCCCGAACTCCGACCGACGCTGACCTGAGCCTTTGCCGACCGCTCAAGGGCCGGTGTCGGTGGCGTCGTCTCCCTTCAGATGGGCGGTTGCCCAGTTCAGCATCTCGGCCACGGTGTGCAGCACCGACTCGCGGGCGACGTAGCCGTGCGATTCGTGCGGCAGGGTGACGTAGCGCACTTCGGCTCCATGGCCCTTCAACGCCATGTACATCCGCGCCGACTGGATCGGAAAGGTGCCCGAGTTGTTGTCGTTCTCGCCATGGATCAACAGGATCGGTTCGTTGATCGTGTCCGCGTGAAAGAACGGCGACATCGCGGCGTAGATGTCGGTGGCCTCCCAGAAGGTCCGACGTTCGTTCTGGAACCCGAACGGCGTCAGCGACCGGTTGTAGGCGCCGCTGCGCGCGATGCCCATCTGGAACAGATCGGAGTGCGCCAGCAGGTTCGCGGTCATGAAGGCGCCGTAGCTGTGCCCACCGATCCCGATCTGGTAGCGGGTCGTCACCCCCAGTTCCACGACGGCGTCGATTGCCGCCTCGGCGCTAGACACGAGCTGTTGAACGTAGCTGTCGTTGGCCGTGTCGCCCGACCCGATGATCGGCATGGTCGGTCCGTCGAAGATGGCGAATCCCTGGGTGAGCAGCAGCAGATGAGACGCTCCGCGAATCGTGGTGAATCGATGATTGGAGCCGCTGACCTGGCCGGCGACACGAGGATCGACGAACTCCCGTGGATAGGCCCACATCAGCATCGGGACCGTCTGTCCTTCGACGTGGCCGGGCGGGAGGTAGAGCGTGCCCGAAAGCTGCACGCCGTCGGCTCGCTCGTAGGTCAGGAGCTGCTTGGTGACACCGCGCAGTTGCGGCGCCGGGTCCGGGAAGGTGGTCAGCGCCCGTGTGTCGCCGTCGAGCGACCGCACCATGTAGTTGGGCGGCTCGGTACTCGACTCCCGCCGCGTCAGGATCGTTCCTTCATCCAGCTGCGCCACGACGCGCTCGTAGGCGTCGTCGGAGCTGCGAAAGAGCCGCGTCGTCTCGAAGCTGTCCAGATCCAGGCGGTCGAAGAAGGGGCGGTCTCCCTCGGGGGACGCTCCGACGCCGGCGAGCCAGATGCCGCGGCCCGACTGGCGGATGACGTCGCCGCCGGGCCTGGTGCGAGCCAGCGGTGTCCCGGGGGCCGCGTAGCGGTCTTGTGAGCTCACATCCCAGAGCTGCCGTGGTTCGGCGCCTTCGCTCAGGAGCCAGGTGCGGGTCCACTGGGTAGGGCGGTCGTACTCCCGCAACAGGGCGGTGCCATCCTCGGTCCACCGGATCCCGTCGAACCGGAACTCGGTGGTCGCGAGCTCGCTCGCCTCCCCGGTGAACGGGGCTGACCGCGTCAACACCCGGTCGCGAGCTGACACCTCTCGCCTGGGATCGCCCCCGTCGAGCGCCTCGACCCAGACCAGGGTGTTGGGGAGCGTCGGGTTCCAGGCGAACTGTCGCGGACCGGTCGGTACGCCCCCGATCGGGACCGCGTCGGCCAGGGGCACGCGAGCGACCTCGGCCACGATCTCGCCGTCGCGATTGCGCACCGTCACGTCGCGGGCGAAGCTTCGAGCCGAGACCAGCCACGAGTAGGGGCGCTCGACTTCCTCGGTCAGGAAATACTGGCCATCGGGTGACGCGCTCACGCGCTGGAAGAGCCCCGGTGGTCCGACTGGAGTGCGACGCCCGGTTGCGATCTCGATGGTCGCGATCTGGCCCTCGAAGTAATAGTCGAACAACGCCTCGTCATGCGGGTCGCGCAGCAGATCCTGGAAGGTCCGGACCGGGGCCGCGCCACCGTCATGCTGCTGGATGTTCGGGCCGGGCGGGACGTCGGGGGGCGACGGTGGCGATCCTCGGGCCGAACGCTTGACGAGGCACACGACGGTCGCATTCTCGTCGAGCCAATTACACGGATCGCCCCAGACCGCGTTGACCGATGCGTCGGTGAGCGGCCGCGCCTGGCCGGTCTCGACCTCCATCATCCAGGCTTCGATTCCGTTGTAGCGCGTCAGGAGGAACAGCAGGCGGCTGCCGTCGGGCGAATACTCCGGTCCGCTCAGCGACGTTTCCGGCGGTGCGTCAAACGCCTGCTCCGTGCCGTCGGCGATCCGGGTCACGGTGATGCGGTGGCCCCCCTGTCGGGTCGTTGCGTGCGGGCCGTTCGTTCTGGGGTTGATCCGGTAGCCGGCCAGTCCCAGCATCGGTTGAGCCAGCTCGGACAGCGGCGGCATCGACCGCCGGTGGAACATGGCGACCGTCGTCCCGTCGGGGCTCACCACGGCGGGGGGAATCGGGGGCGCGTCAAGGACCTCGACGATCTCGGCTGGTGGGATCAGGAATGCCGCCGGCGCCTGGGCCATTACCGGGGCCGCGATGGCGATCATGAGCGCGGAAAGCAACGACAGGGTTGACGCTGACGGGTGACGCATGACGCACTCCTGATGTGAAGGGTTCCGGGATTATAATCGGGGACCGTGATCGTCGCGCGTGCCGACCGCGACCGGCGGTCTTTCCCAGCACCCGCGGGTCTTTCCGATGAGCCACGTCAACCGGCTGCTGTTCGTGTGCGCGGGCAATATCTGTCGAAGCCCAATGGAGGAGGCACTGTTCCGCCACTTGGCCGACGGTCGTCCCGAGCTGGAACAGCTCGACGTGAGCTCGGCGGGGACGATCGCGCTCAACGGCAACCTACAGTGCACCGATTCGGTCGAGGTGATGCGGTCATACGGGCTCGAGATCGCGGCGCATCGGGCACGGCCGCTGTCGCGCCGGCTGCCAGCCGACCTGGTCCTGGCGATGGACCGACGGACCGAGCGGGACGCCAAGGCGATGCGGTTGACCGCCCAGGTCGAGAGGCTCGGAGACTTCGTCGGCACCGGCGAAGAGGTGGTCGATCCCTATGGCCGCTCCCCGCGACGCTACAAGGCGGTGGCCGAGCAGCTCCATCGAATGATCGGGGAGGTCGTCGAGCGGCTTGACCCCGAACCTCCCGCTGAACCCGACGAGTCCGGGACATAGCCATTCGAGCGGCGGGTGCCGACATGTTCTCGGCTCGGGTGCCGCCGTTGGGGTCGAATCGGGTGTCGCGTGTCGTGGCGCGTCTGGTCGCGGCGGGCCGCCCGCCACTCGACCTGACGACCTCGAATCCGACCACGGTCGGTTTGACCTATCCCCCCGACCTTCTCGCGAGCCTCGACCATCCCGACGGACTCGTCTATCGACCGCACCCACGTGGTCATCTCGAGGCACGCCGAGCGGTGGCGGAGGACCTGGCCACCCGGGGGGTCGAGGCGTCCCCGGAGCGGATCGTGCTCACTGCGAGCACCAGCGAGTCCTATGCGGCGTTGTTCAAGCTGTTGTGTGATCCGGGCGATCTGGCGCTGGTGCCCCAGCCAAGCTATCCGCTCTTCGACCACCTGACCCGGCTGGAAGGGGTGGTATCGAGTGCCTATCGGCTGGAGTACTACGGCCAGTGGCGGGTCGATCTGGACAGTGTCGAGCGACGACTCGAGCCGCGGGTCCGTGCGCTGCTGATGGTCAACCCCAACAACCCGACCGGCTCCTGGGTCGCGGCCGACGAGGTGGCCCGGATACGCGAGCTCGCGCTCCGTCAGGATGTCGCGCTCGTGAGCGACGAGGTCTTCGATCGCTACGCCTGGGAGCCGGCGGGCGCCGAGCGGTCCGGTGCTCTCGTCAACGACGCCGAGCTGCTGACCTTCACGCTGGGTGGGCTCTCCAAGGCGGTGGGCCTGCCACAGCTCAAGCTGGGCTGGATGGTGGTTGGTGGGCCCGACCGGCTGGTCAAGCCGGCGCTCGACCGTCTCGATTTCATCTGCGATAGCTTCCTGTCGGTCTCGACCCCCGTCCAGCTGGCGGCGGCCAGGTTGATCGAGAAGGGGCGCCCCGTTGCCGACCAGATTCAGGCTCGGGTGCGAGACAACCTCGGAGAGCTCGATGAGGCCGTCGCCAGATACCCGGCCGTTCAGCGTTTGCGTGCCGAGGGCGGATGGTACGCTGTGCTACAAGTGCCGACCCTCGGTTCGGAAGAAGCGCTCGTGATACGCCTGCTCGAGGAGGACGGCGTGCTGGTGCACCCCGGGTACTTCTACGATTTCCCCCGGGCGTCGTTCCTGATCCTGAGCCTGCTCCCCTCGTTGGCGGAGTTTCGCGACGCCACGGCCCGCATTCTGTCCAGAGTGTCCGGATGAACAGCGCTCCGGTCCCGGTGCTGAAGGATCTCGTCCTGCTTGGCGGCGGGCACACGCACGTCGCCGTCCTGCGGCGGTTCGGCATGCGCCCGATGCCGGGGGTCCGGTTGACGGTGGTGGCGCGCGATGTGCACACACCGTACTCGGGCATGCTGCCCGGGCTGGTGGCCGGGCACTACGGGTTCGATGACGTCCATATCGACCTGGGGCCGCTGTGTCAGTTCGCCCGGGCCCGGCTCGTGCACGCCGCCGCCATCGGCCTGGACCTGGAGGCGCGTGAGATCCGGTGCGTCGACCGCCCCCCGATCCGGTTCGATCTGCTGTCGATCAACATCGGCGCGACGCCATCGCTCACCGAGGTGCCTGGCGCCGCCGAGGCCGTGGTGCCGGTCAAGCCGATCAGCAACTTCGTCGATCGGTGGGATCAGCTCCGCGCACGTATCGCCGCTCGGCCCGGCGCGGTCCGGGTCGGGGTGGTGGGCGCTGGCGCGGGGGGCGTCGAGCTGGCCCTCGCGGTCAACCATGCGCTCGGCGACCAGTTCGAGGCGCTGGGCCGTGCGCGAACCTCGGCTGACGTGCACCTGTTTGAAGCAGGAGACACGATTCTGCCGACCCACAATCGGGGCATGCGGGACCGCCTGCGTCGGCACCTGGACCGCCACGGTCTCCGGCTGCACCTGGGGCAGGCCGTGACTGCCGTCGAGCCCGGGCAGGTGACCCTGGCCGACGGTTCGCGGGTCGAGCTCGACGAGATTCTCTGGGTCACTCGAGCCGGCGCCGCGCCCTGGCTGCGCCGGTCGGGCCTCGCGGTGGATGACGCCGGGTCCGTCGAGGTGGACGCATCGCTTCAGTCAGTCTCGCATCCTGGCATCTTCGCCGCTGGCGACGTGGCCGTCGTGGTCGACCATCCACGAGAGAAGGCCGGCGTGTTCGCCGTCCGTCAAGGTCCCCCCCTGACCGCGAATCTCAGGCGTGCGCTCCTTGGCCAGCCGCTCGAGCCGTTTCACCCCCAGCGCCGGTTTCTGACGTTGGTGTCGACTGGTGACCGGTATGCGGTCGGGTCGCGCGGGTTGCTGGCGTTCGAGGGGCGCTGGGCGTGGCGGTGGAAGGACTGGATCGACCGGCGGTTCATGAGTCGCTATCGGGACCTGCCGGAGATGCCCACCGGCCCGCGACCGGAGATCGATGCCGGGCTGGCATCGCCCGAACTGCTGGCTGAGATCTCGACCGCGGCGATGCGCTGCGGCGGCTGCGGCTCGAAGGTCGGCGCGACCCCGCTCGAGCGGGTGCTGGAGCGGCTCCAGCCGATCCGACGCGACGATGTGATCGTCGGGCTCGACGCGCCAGACGACGCGGCGATCGTCCGGGTCCCTCCGGGCAAGGTCCAGGTGCGCACGGTTGACGCCTTCCGCGCAATCGTGGACGACCCCTATGTCTTCGGGCAGATCACGGCCAACCACTGTCTCGGCGACATCTTCGCGATGGGCGCCGAGGCGCAGTCTGCCCTTGCGGTCGCGACCGTGCCCTTCGGCATCGATCACAAGGTGGAAGACACGCTGGTCGACCTGCTGGCCGGGGCGGTCGCCGTGCTGAACGAGGCGGGCGCGAGCCTGGTTGGCGGCCATACGTCCGAAGGCGCCGAGCTTTCGCTGGGGCTGTCGCTGACCGGTCTGGTCGACGAGGGCCGAGCGCTACGAAAGGCTGGCCTGCGGCCTGGCCATCGGTTGATCCTGACCAAGCCGATCGGGACCGGGACGCTGTTCGCCGCCCACATGCGACTCAAGGCCAAGGGGCGCTGGATCGACGGCGCGATCCGTTCGATGCTGCAGTCGAGTCGAGACGCGGCCGACCTATTGGTCGACCACGGAGCCGTGGCCTGCACCGACGTGACCGGGTTCGGTCTCCTGGGTCATCTCGTGGAGATGACGCGGGCGTCCGGCGTCGACGTGGAGCTGCGCCTGGATGCGGTGCCCGCGCTCGACGGCGCGCTCGAGACCAGCGGCGCGGGCTGGCTCAGCTCGCTCCACCCGCACAACGTTCCGCTCCGACGGGCGGTGGAGGATGTCGACACGGTGGGGTCCCATCCGGGGTATCGCCTGCTGTTCGACCCGCAGACCGCCGGAGGGTTGCTGGCGGGCGTGCCCGAGGAGCAGACGGCGGGGTGTCTCGAGGCGTTGCGCGCCGCCGGCTATCACGCGGCCGCCGAGATCGGTATCGTGTCCGCCCGGAGCGACGGCGCTCCGGTGCGAGTGATCGGGTCGGCCGGATGAACCGGCGACCTGGTGTGCTGTGGGAAAGGACGGAGATCGCATGGTCGAGGTTGGAAAGAGCCCGCCCGCATTCACGCTGAAGGACCAGGACGAGCGTCCGGTCCGGATCCGCGCGCTCGCGGGCCAGTGGGTCGTGCTCTACTTCTATCCGAAGGATGACACTCCAGGGTGCACGATCCAGGCGTGCGACTTTTCCGAAGGAGTGGCGGGGTTCGAGGCGCTCGACGCCGTCGTGCTCGGGTGCAGCCCGGACGACGCGGACAGTCATCGTCGCTTCATCGCCAAGCATGGGCTGACGATCTCCCTCCTGTCGGATCCGGACCACACGGTGATGGCGAGCTACGGCGCGTATGGCGACAAGGTGCTGTACGGCAAACGGACGGTCGGTGTCATCCGCTCCACGGTGCTCATCGATCCCGACGGTAAGGTGGCGCACCACTGGAAGCGTGCCCGGGCCAAGGGGCACGCGGATCTGGTGCGACGCCGGCTGGAAGAGCTACGCGGGTGAGCGACTCCTCGTCTCCGTCCGACGACCAGATCTCCGAGCCAGGACCCGTTCGAGCGCCCGAGCTCGATGGCGCCACCGCCTGGTTCAATGTCGAGGCGCCTCTCACCCTGGCGGATCTCCAGGGAAAAGTCGTCCTGCTCGACTTCTGGACCTACGGCTGCATCAACTGCCTGCACCAGTTGCCCGGCCTCCGTCGGTTGCAGGAGGCCTATGCCGAGGAGCTCGTCGTCGTCGGGGTCCATGCGCCGAAGTTTACGAACGAGCGGGAGACCGACAACCTCCGTCGCGTGCTCGAGCGCTACGAGATCACCCATCCGGTGGCCAGTGACCCGGACTATCGAATCTGGCGCGCGTATACGGTTCGGGCCTGGCCCACGCTGGCGCTGATCGACCCGGCGGGCTATCTGGTCGCGGCGGCATCGGGCGAGGGACATCTCTCGCAGTTCGACCGGGCGATCGCGGCGGTCATCCAGGTCTTCGACGAGCGGGGGGAGCTCGACCGAGCTCGCCGCGTCGGTTCCGGTGGGCCGGGGGGCGGATCGGCGCGTGGTCCGCTGGCGTTCCCGGGCGGATTGGCCTGCGATGCGACCCGAGGCCGACTCTACGTCGCCGACACCAATCACCATCAGGTGCTCGTGGCGACCACCGACGGGGCGCTTGTCGGCCGGCTCGGCAGCAGTGCCGCGTCCGCCGTCGACGGTGTTGCTGACGCGTCCGGCTTCGCTCGGCCCCAGGGGCTCGCCGTGCAGCCTTCCGACGGCCTGGTCTTCGTGGCCGACACGGGCAACCACCTGGTCCGGGCCGCCGATCCCGACAGCGGGGCCGTGACCACGATCGCCGGAACCGGGGTCCAGGCGCGACCCGGTGACCGTGGCGGCGGGGTCGATTCGACGGCGCTCAGCTCGCCGTGGGACGTGTATCCGGTCGGCCGGCTCCTCATCATCGCGATGGCGGGCGTGCATCAGCTCTGGGCGCTCGACGTTGGACACGGCCTGGTCTTCGCGCTGGCCGGGTCGGGGCTGGAGGCGCGCCTGGACGGCGATCTCGACGACAGCGCGTTCGCGCAGCCGTCCGGCCTGGCTGGCGCCGACGGAGCCGTCTTCGTCGCCGACAGCGAATCGAACGTGATCCGCCGGGTCGAACTGCCGCCGCGGAACCGCGTGCGCACCCTCGCCGGAGGTGACCTCTTCGAGTTTGGCGACCGGCTCGGGGTTGGAGACGAGGCCCGCTTTCAGCATCCACTCGGGGTGGCCTGGCTTCAGGGTCGGCTCTTTGTGGCCGATACCTATAACCACCGGATCAAGTGGGTGCATCCGGAGACGGGGGAGGTCGGCTTCCTGTCAGGATCCGGGCGGCCCGGGCATGAAGATGGCGACGCTGGGCAGGCGTGCTTCCACGAACCGGCGGGATTGTCGGCCGGGAACGACCGCTTGTATGTCGCCGACACCAACAACCACGCCGTCCGCGTCGTGGACGTGGTTTCCGGTCGCGTCGAGACCCTGATCGGCCCCTGACGGAGGTCGTCTCGATCCCGCAAGTCTCATGCTGATAGTGTGTTAGACTCAGAAGCTTATGTTCAGGCGGCTGTCGTTTCCGTTGCTGGTCCTTACGGTCGGTCTGTCCGGGTGCGCCTTCCAAGAGCCCCCGCTGCCCGAGCCGACCAGCGGCCCTGACGTTTTTCTCAAACCCGACACCACCGTCGTCGAGGACGCGGTGCCGCGCAACGCGACGCTGGCCACCCTGCTGGCCTCGCACGACATGCCGAGCGACTTCGCGTACCAGTTCGTCGAGGCGCTGCGGGAGGTCTTCGACCCAAGAGACTTGCGTTCGGGGCATCCCTACAAGCTGGTGTACGGCCCGGACGGCCGGTTCCGCCGCTTCGAATATCACGTCGACGACGACCAGTATCTCCAGGTCGAGAGTCTCACGGAGGCCACGACGTTCGATGCCGTCCTGGTCGACTACGAGAAGCGGCGCGAGCAGGTCTCGATGCGTGGCGAGATCAATCAGCAGAACAACTCGCTCTTCGCGGCGATGATCGCGGGCGGCGGCGATACCCAGATCGCCGTCGACATGGCCCAGATCTTCAATGGCGAGATCGACTTCAACACCGAAGTCAGGCTGGGCGACAACTTCGCGGTGCTCTACGAGCAGTTCGTGCGTGAGGAGGTCCATGTCACCCACGGTGACGTCCTGGCCGCGGCGTTCGAGAACGATGGTCGCCAGGTGTATGGCTTCCGCTTCGAGGTTCCGGGGGAGGCGCCGGCCTACTTCGACACCGAGGGCCGGTCGCTCAAGCGTCAGTTCCTGAAGTCACCGTTCCGGTTCGATCCGCGGGTGACCTCTCGGTTCTCCTATCGCCGGTTGCATCCGGTGCTGGGGACCCATCGCCCGCATCTGGGCGTGGACTATGGGGCACCCACGGGCACTCCTGTGATTGCGGTGGCCAACGGGACCGTGGTCTCGGCGGCCAACAGTGGTGGCTCCGGCAACATGGTGCGGCTGCGCCACAACAACGGCTACGAGACCTACTACCTGCATCTGTCCCGTTTCGCGAAGGGGATGCGGCGCGGCGCCCGGGTGGCGCAGGGGTCGGTGATCGGCTACGTCGGTTCCACCGGGCTGTCGACGGGCCCGCACCTGGATTACCGGATTCGCAAGAACGGCACGTTCGTCAATCCGCTGACCGAGCTGCGGAACATGCCCCCGGGCGATCCGATTCCCGATGGGCAGATGGAGGCCTTCCTGGCCGTGCGCGATCGCGCCATCGCCCAGATGGCTGGACGCCAGCCCCCCCTCGACGAGCCCCCGATCGCAACGACGCAGTAGCGGCCCCGTGCTCGCCGTCGAGGCGACGGTTTCGATCCGGTCGACGCTCCTGATAGAGTGGGGCGAGGCGTGGGTCCTCCCCGCGTCTCACGCTGGCTACCCCCCAGATCGAGGCAGACCGCACTATGGCCGTCGTCCGTCCGTTCCGCGCTTTGCGCCCCGTCCCCAGCGTCGCATCAGCGGTCGCGTCGGTGCCCTATGACGTGGTGAACGTCGCAGAGGCCCGCTCGCTCGCGGCCGAGCTGCCGCTCAGCTTTCTCCACGTCACGCGACCAGAAATCGACCTGCCGGACGAGACCGATCCATACGCCGCCGCGGTCTACGAACGGGCACGCGCCAACCTGGCGTCTCTGCGCGAGCAGGCGCCGCTCGTTGTCGAGGACACGCCGTCGCTCTACGTCTATCGATTGCGAGACGGAGCGCACGTCCAGACGGGCGTGGCCGGCTGTTACTCCCTGGACGAATACGACGCAGGCGTCATCAAGAAGCATGAGCGGACGCGGCCCGACAAGGAAGACGACCGCACTCGTCACATGGAGACCCTCGGCGCCCAGACCGGCGTGGTGTTCTTGACCTACCGTCAGCAGTCGGCGGTCGACGATCTGGTCGCCCGGATCTCTCGGGATGAACCGCTCTTCGATTTCACGGCGCCGGACGGGGTCCAGCACACGGTATGGCGAGCGCCGACGCCGCTGACGACCGCGCTGTCGGCAGCGTTTGACGCCGTGCCCGCGCTCTATATCGCTGACGGGCACCACCGGGCGGCCAGCGCCGCTCGCGCTCGGTCCGCGGCGGCGGGCGACGCGACGTCCGCGGGGCGGGATCGATTCCTCGCGGTGGCGTTTCCGGATCACGAGACGCGGATCCTGGCCTACAACCGGACGCTCTCGGATCTGGCGGGCGCCACGCCCGAGGCGTTTCTGAAGGCCGTGACAGCCAGGCTCGACGTGAGTCCCGACGCGAACCCCGTGCCAGACAGGGGGCACAGCGCCATGTATCTCGCCGGGCGGTGGTACGGGGTGCGGTTGGCCCCGCCAGCGAGCACCGACGACGCGGTCGGCTCGTTGGATGTGGCTCGACTCCAGGACCAGATTCTCGGTCCCTTGCTCGATGTGGTCGACATCAGGACCGACCCCAGGGTGCGGTTCGTGGGCGGCATCCGGGGCACGGCCGAACTCGAACAGCAGGTCGATGGCGGGGCGGCCGCGGTGGCCTTCTCGATGGCACCGGTGACCGTGGCCGAGCTGCTGGCCGTCGCCGATGCCGGCTCGATCATGCCTCCCAAGTCGACCTGGTTCGAGCCGAAGCTACGTGATGGGTTGCTGACCCACCTCTTCTGATCGTGTCCGCCGGCGGACGCGACCGTGATCGAAGGAGCTCCATGTCGTCCACCGACCGTATCTTCAACTTCAGCGCCGGTCCGGCCGTGCTGCCTGAACCGGTGCTCGCCCAGGCGCAGCAGGATCTGATGTCGCTGCCGGGCGTCGGGATGTCGGTGCTCGAGATCAGTCACCGTTCCGCGGCATTCGACCGGATCCTCGAACACGCGGAGGCCGACCTGCGCGAGTTGACCGGCATCGGCGACGACTACCACGTGCTGTTCCTGCAGGGTGGGGCGAGTCAGCAGTTCGCGATGGTGCCGATGAACCTGCTGGGCCCCGGCGCGGTCGCCGACTACACGCTGACCGGAAGTTGGGCCAAGAAGGCAGCAGCCGAGGCGAAGAAGTTCGGGACGGTCAACGTCTGCGCCTCGACCGAGTCCGACTCGTTCACCCGGGTACCGGCGCAGGATGAGCTGAATCTGACGCCCGGCGCGGCCTACGTGCATCTGACATCGAACAACACGATCTGCGGCACCGAGTGGCCGGCACTTCCGGCGACCGGAGACGCGCCGCTCGTGGTCGACGCGTCGTCCGACTTTCTGTCGAGGCCGATCGATAGCGCGGGCGCCGGCCTGATCTATGGAGGCGCCCAGAAGAACCTCGGTCCGGCCGGGGTCACGCTGGTCATCATCCGGAAGGACCTGGCTGAGCGCGGCTCGGAGTCGCTCCCGGCGACGCTCCGCTACGCCACCGCGGCCAAGCACGGGTCTCGCTACAACACGCCGCCCGTTTTCGCGATCTACCTGGTCGGTCTGGTGATGCGGTGGCTCAAGGCGCAGGGTGGGCTCGCCGCCATCGAAACGGTGAACCGGCGGAAGGCGTCGCTGCTCTATGAGGCGATCGATGGGAGCGACTTCTACCGTGGGACCGCGGAGCCCGAGAGCCGCTCGCTCATGAACGTAACCTTCAGGCTTCCGACCGAAGAGCTGGAGGCTCGTTTCGTCACGGAGGCGTCGGCGGCCGGGCTCTCCGGTCTGAAGGGGCACCGGTCCGTGGGCGGGCAGCGGGCATCCATCTACAACGCGTTTCCGGAGGCGGGTGTCGCCGCGCTGGTAGAGTTCATGGGCGCGTTCGAGCAGAAGAACGGGTAGTCACGAGACAGAGCCGTGAGACAGATGGACGGTTCGGTCGTCTGCGCCCAGTGCGGACGGCTGGTTGGCGTCAACGAAGAGAACTGCCCGTTTTGTGGCGCCTGGCGCCCCGGCCTGTTCGGCTGGGCGACGGTGCTCCGTCGGGCGCTTGGCGGGCGTCTCGATCTGTTCACGCTGATCGTCGGCACCTGCGTCACCCTCTACGCCCTCGCGCTACTCCTGCAGCCTGAGGCTATCCTGCAGCCCGCCGGGCTGATGTCCATCCTGTCGCCCGGCGCCCGCGCCCTGTATCAGCTCGGGATGACGGGCGGACTGGCGTGGCAGCAGGGGTGGTGGCTGACGCTGCTCACGGCGATCTACCTGCACGGCAGCCTGCTTCACATCATCTTCAACGTGATGTGGATCCGGAACCTGGGTCCGGCGGTGAGCGAGGTCTATGGCGCTGGGCGCGCCTTTCTCTTGTTCAATGCCGCGGGAGCCGGCGGGTTCCTCGCCTCGAATCTCGCCAGCGGGGTGCCCACCATCGGCGCCTCCGGAAGCATCTTCGGACTGCTGGCCGCGTTGATCGTCTTTGGCCGTCGCCGGGGCAGTTCGGTGATGACGCAGCAGCTGTGGCAGTACGCCATCATCCTCGGCGTCTTCGGCTTCATCATGCCGGGAATCAACAACTGGGCCCACGGTGGCGGGTTCGCGACCGGCTGGCTGGTCGCTCAGGCCATGGACCTGGATGACGACCGCCAGGACTCGAGCTGGGTGCTGCTGGGGTCGCTCGCGCTAATCGTGCTGACGCTCGTCGGGGTCGGTTTTTCGTTCGTTCGGGTGACCGCCATCCTGCTGGGGTGACGTCCCGTCCGCGGTCTGGTCGGCAGGCCGCCGTCGCCGCCGTCGTCGCCGTCTCCGCCTCGGACGCTCCTCCTCAACCCCCTCGATCCCGTGGGCGGCGGCCTCTCGCCAGGACGCCAGCAACTCCGGTGTCTCGCCGTGAATCTCCATCCAGGTCAGGGCATCTGGGAAGGCGCTGCGGTTGAGGAGACCGCGTCGCACGCGCGGAGTCAGGTTCTCGCCGGCCAGCCGGCGTTGCAGATCCAGGATCTGGCGCAGTCGTTCCACGTCTCGCCGGGCCACCGGCAACGCACCCAGCTTCACCTCGAGCGGGTGCTTGGACAGTGGGTCTTTGGACGCCCGCCGTCGCGGCGGTTCGATCCGGGTGAACGGAGCCACCATGGTGCCCAGCAGGATCGGGTTGCTCAGCGTCGGCGGGCTGTCCTCATGCTGACGCCGATAGTGGTCGAGGGCGGCCAGTGAGCGGGCCAGAGGCTGGGCTCGCGCCTTGTCGAGCTCGGGGGCGATGTGGCGGAGCAGGCCCGCTTCCCCCAGGTCGTGGATGATCCGCTCCGCTGACCCGCTGCGCCCGATCTTGTAGAGTTCCTCGACGAGGCGGGCGGGCGAGCTGTGCACGATCTCGCCCCGATGCTTGCGAATGGCGGTCTGCACCGCCGGGTCGATCGTGAGGTCCAATCGGGCGGCGAGTACGACCGCGCGAAGCATACGAACCGGGTCCTCGATGAATCGTTCGTTCGGGTCGCCGATGCTTCGAATGGTCCTCCGCCGGATGTCCTCCATGCCTCCCACATAGTCGAGGATGGCGCGGGTGGAGGCGTCGTAGAAGAGCGCGTTGATCGTGAAATCACGCCGGAACGCGTCCTCTTCGGCCGTTCCGAAGGTGTTGTCGCGGGGGATGAACCGTTTCGGTCGCGTACCGGTCCGCTCCGCCTCGCGCTTGGCGCGCTCACGCTCCGCTTCGCGAGCCGCCCGTTCGGTGTCGGTCTCCGGTGGCAGCTGCTTTCGGAACGTGGCCACCTCGAGCGTCTTGTCGCCGAACTTGATGTGCGCGAGCCGGAAGCGGCGGCCGATGATCCAGCAATTGCGGAACAGCTTCTTGATCTGTTGCGGGTGGGCGGAGGTGCCGAGGTCGAAGTCCTTCGGACGTCGATCCAGGAGCAGGTCCCGTACGCCGCCGCCCACGAGGTAGGTCTCGTAGTCGTGCTGCTGCAGGCGATGCATCACCTTCAGCGCGTCGTCGTCGATGTGCTGTCGGGAAACGGGGTGATCCGACCGAGGGACGGTTGTCGGCACCATCGGGGAAGGATTATACAACCGCCCTGATCTGCGCGTCTTAGACTCAGCCTTTTGCCGCCAGCCAGTCGTCGCCGATCCCGAGGTCGACTTTCAGGGGGACCTGGAGCTGGGCCGCCTCCTCCATCTTGCTTCGGACCACGGCCGCGACGGTCTCGGCGTCGTCGCGCGGCGCCTCCAGAACCAGTTCGTCGTGGACGGTGAGGATCATCGGAGCGGTGGGGGGGAGCGCATCGGCCAGGTCGAGCATCGCGCGCTTGAGGATGTCGGCGGCCGTGCCCTGAATCGGCATGTTGACCGTGGCCCGTTCGGCCGCGGCCCGGATCTGACCGTTCCGGCTGCCGAGCTCAGGTACGAGGCGTCGCCGCCCGTACATCGTCCGCACCTCGCCGGTCTCCCGCGCCTCCTCGACCACACCTTCGAGGAACCCACGCACCTTGGGGTAGCCGTCGAAGTAGGCGTCGATGAACTCCTGGGCCAGTCCCGGAGTGACGCCGATGTCGCGAGACAGGGTAAAGGCGGTCTTACCGTAGAGGAGCGCGTAGTTGATGATCTTGGCGCGCCGTCGCAGCTCATGCGGGTCGAGGCCGCCCTCGGCGCCGAAGACGTGCATGGCGGTCCGGTCGTGGATGTCCTCGTCGTTGGCGAACGCCTCGATCAGCGCCTCGTCCTCCGAGAGGTGGGCGAGCACGCGCAGCTCGATCTGCGAGTAGTCGGCCGAGATGAGCACATGGCCGTCCCGAGCCACGAAGGCTCGTCGGATCTCGCGTCCCAGGGCGGTGCGAATCGGAATGTTCTGCAGGTTGGGGTCGCTGCTACTCAGTCGCCCGGTGGCGGCGACGGCCTGGTTGAAAGAGGTGTGCACTCGGCCGGTGTCGCCCCGAACCAGCTGAGGCAGCGCGTCGACGTAGGTGCCTTTGAGCTTCTGGATCGAGCGCCACTCGAGTACGAGCTTCGGTAGCTCGTGTTGCAAGGCCAGCTCTTCGAGCACTTCGACCGACGTCGACGCGGTGCGGGTCTTGCCGGTCTTCTTCTTGGTCGGGAGCGCCAGCTTGTCGAACAGGATCCCCGACAGCTGCTTGGGGGAGTTGATGTTGAACTCCTCTCCCGCCTGTTCGAAGATGCCGCTCTGCAGCCCCTTCAAGTCGCCGGCCATGTCGCGCGAGCGCTCGGCCAACCGCTCGACGTCGATCGCGATGCCCGCTTCCTCGATGTCGGCCAGGATCGGGATCAGTGGATGCTCCAGCTCGCGATACAGGGCGTCCAGCCCGTTGGCTTCGAGCTCCTTCTGGAGTGGTGACGCCGCCTGCAGCGGCAGGTCGGCGCGTTCGCAGGCATAGCCGAGCAAGTCGCCGGGAGGGATGTGGTCGAAGTCGGGCGCCTTGACGCCCTTGCCCCGTACGTCCTCGGCCGTCCGAGCCTGGTAGCCGGTGTGTTCCAGCGCGATTGTCTCTAGGGTCGGCGTGGCCCGGGTGGCGTCCAACAGGTAGCCGGCCAGCATCGTGTCGAGCTCCAGACCGCCCAGGCGAACCCCGTGCGGCGCGAGCCAGAGCATGATCCGCTTGAGGTCGTGGCCAACGACGGCGATCGCATCGTTTTCGAGCAGGGGCCGAAGCCGGTCGAACACCGTGGCGCGGTCGAGGTGCTCGGTCAGGGCCAGGCCTTCAGTGGCGGCGAGCGGCACATACGCCCCGGTGCGGGTGTCGGTAGACAGCGCGATGCCGACCAGCCGTTCCGCCGCCGGCGGACCGCTGGTGGTGACCAGTCCCAGACCGCACCGTCCGCGTCGCCCAACCTCGGCGACCACGCCGTCGAGCGCCGCCGTGTCGTCGATCAGCCGATAGTCGGTCGCGACGCTGTCGGCGGTTGGTGCGAACTCGGCAACCAGCGATTTGAATCCCAGCTCCGTGCAAAGGGTGAAGCAGCGCTCCCGGTCGGCGCCTTGGTAGCGGTACTGGTCTGGCTCGTACGGCACCGGCACGTTGGTGTGGATCTCGACCAGCGCGCGACTCTGTCGGGCGTCGTCGGCGTGCTCCGTCAAGGCGGTGCGGTACTTCTTCTTGGTGAGCTCCGGGGCCGAGTCAAGGAGCCGGTCCAGCGTCTCGTGGGTCGTGATCAGCTCGCGGGCGCCCTTCTCTCCGATGCCCGGCACGCCCTTCACGTTGTCACTGGAATCGCCCATCAGCGCCAGCACGTCGACCACCTGGTCGGGCCGCACCCCGAACTTCTCCACGACGCCATCGGCGTCGAACCACGTCCCTTCGTTGCGAGGGTTGAACACCTGAACCTGGTCGTTCACCAGCTGGAAGAAGTCCTTGTCGCCGGTGACCAGCACGACCTGAAGGCCGCCCGCGACGGCGTGTTTGGCCAGGGTGCCGATGACATCGTCCGCTTCGAACCCCGCATGGGTCACGATCGGCACGCCGAACGCCGCGCACGCGTCATGGACCCACGGCACCTGCTCGACGAGGTCTTCCGGCATCGGTTTGCGGTTCGCCTTGTAGTCGGCGGACAGCTCGTTCCGGAACGTCGGGCCCTTCAGGTCGAACGCGGCCGCGATCAAGGCGGGCTCATGGTCGTCCAGCAGCTTCCGGAGCATGGTGATGAACCCATACACCGCGTTGGTCGACCGTCCATCGGGACCGGTCAGTCCCCGGATCGCGTGGTAGGCGCGATACATCTGGGAGTTGCCGTCGATGAGGAAGAGCCGCTGGTCTGAGGACATCGGGAAGGCTGGCCAGTATATACCGCGGTCCCGGCGCGGTTACGGGCGTGGCGAGCGGGCCGCCCGGCGTCAGGGCTGGCTGCCGCTGAGCGTCAGATCGAGCGTGCGGGGCACTCCGGCGCGCAGGCTCACGCGGGCCGCGTCGTCGCGGCCAGACAGCGCCAGCAGCCCCCACAGCGTTGCCGTGCGGAGCCGAAGTCCGTTCATCGTGAGCGCAGGTCTCAACTGTACCCCAGACTCTCTGCCCCTGGCGGATATTCCATCCCGCGCCCGACGGGCTGGGACTCTCGGCAGTTGCTACGTTGTCGGGTGGTGCGCGGAGGTCCCCTGCCTCGGCGTGCGGAGGCCGTTGGTCACCGAGCGCGCCACGCTCTGAGCGACCGTCTGGGCCACTACCCGGTCCGCCTCGGTGTCCACGAAGCCGGCGAGTGTGACGCGACCCTGTTCGACCACGATGTGGACCGCACCTCCGCCGTTGACGCCGTATCGCCAGAGTTCGGGATGGCCGTAGACGGCGCGGGCGGTCGCCAGCCTCAGGTCCTGGTCCCGAGTCGACACGGGAAGCACGCTGATCTGGTTGTGCAGCGCCGCCACCCCCTTAATGCCCCCGACGATGTCGGCCAGCTCACCCAGCATCGCCTCTTCGAGGACCCGTCCGCTCAGCGTGACGATCCGGGCTTCGTCGATCGCCGTGTCGACATGTTCGAAGACGCTCGGACCGGCGTCCCGAGCAATCGCGGCGGCCACACGGGTCACCAGTGACTCGGCGCTCCGCCCTTCAACATCGTGGCGTGAATCGACCCTCGCTGACATCGTGGCCGTCGGTCGCATGTCGTCCTCCCACAAGCTACTGCCGCAAGGGGGATGCCAGATCATGCGTGGTGGAAAGAGCGCCTGTTTTCAGGGTGTGTCCGGCCCGGGACCGCGGCGCCAGGCCGCGGGGTGTCCCCCACGGTGGACGTTGGATGCGCGGCGGGCCGCCCGTGCTACAAGAGCACGATGGTGCCGATGCCGGCGGCGATGAACACCACCTGGCGAAGGGCGCCGACGTCCACCGCGTCTCGATGCAGACCGGGGATGAGGTCCGACATGGCGACATACAGGAAGCTCCCCGCGGCGAAGGCCAGCACGTAGGGCAGGGCGAGCGGGGTCCAGCTCGACGCCCCCCAGACCAGGGCCGCGCCAACGGCGCAGGTCGAGGCCGACAGCGCGTTCAGGGCGAACGCCCGGACACGGGAGTAGCCAGCGTCGAGCAGAATCGCGTAGTCGCTGACTTCCTGCGGGATCTGGTGGGCCGCCACGGCGAGCGCCGTCGTCAGGCCCAGCGGTATCGACGTCAGCACGGCGGCGCCGACGATGGCGCCATCGGTGAGATTGTGCAGCGCTCCACCGATCAGGATCAGCAGGGCGCTCGTGTCGTGGGCCTCGCAGTCGTCGGTGTGGCAGTGCCGCCACAGGACGAATTTTTCGAGCACGAAGAAGGTGAGGATGCCGGCCAGGAGCGCACCGAGCGCCGCCGTGGCGTCGAGACTCTCGAGTGCCTCGGGCACCAGGGCCAGCATCGCCACGCCGAGCAACGTGCCGACGGCATAGCTGATCAGGCCGGGAACGATCTGCTGCCGGCGCCGCCGTTCCACCAGAAGCAGGGGTGAAGCCAGGACGACACCGCCCCCGCTCCCGAGTAGACTCAGACCGACCGCCGCGAGCAACTCCACGCGCGGGATGTTATCGCGAAGCCGAGCCTACGGTGTGGCCGTGTAGCCCCGTCGTGCCCGAACCCGATACTGGCGGTCCTTCACCTCTACCCGGATGGTGTGCCAGCGCCCGTCGCGCGCGGACTGGGCGGGGTAGGCCAGGTAGTACTGCTGGTTCAGCTCGCGCGCGATCCCCTCGGTGGCCGGATCCAGGTCGTCCGCGTCGCGGATGATCTCGGTACGCCCACCGCTATCGTCGGTCAGATCGCGGAGCGCGGCGACATTGACGCGGTCGTCCCGGCCCTGGCTGATCTGGCGGCGACCCTGGGGAATGGGCGATCGGGGACGTCCTCCACCCGGGAACGGGAGCGGGGTCGGGGGAGGGATCCCGATCGCCGGGCCGCCACGGTTCCACCCCCGGCGGCGTGACGCGCCGTCGATCCCGATGGCATACACGAGCGCCTCGTTCTCGCGAATCATCGATTGCAACTCGCGGACGTCGATCTCGCTGTTGGTGTCGTTGCCGTCGGAGATGACGAGCACCGCCTTCTTCCGGTGCCGTCCCTCGGCCACCTGCGGTACCGATTCGGCCACCGCGTCGTACATCGCCGTCCCACCGTTCGGACGAAGGTCGCGCAGTGCCCGGCTGAGTCGGTCCCGGTCCGTGGTCCAGTCCTGGATCAGTCTCGGTGTGTAGTTGAACTCGTAGACGAACACCTCGTCGTCGGGCCCAAGCAGGTCGTAGAGGAAACGGTCGAGCGCGTCCCACGCTGCGTCCATCTTGCGACCGTCCATGCTGCCGCTCGTGTCCAGCGCGATGCCCAAGCTGACCGGAACGCGGTCGTTGTTGAAGTGGGTGATCTCGACAGGTTCGTCGTCCTCGTAGACGAGGAAGTCGTCCTGCGTCAGCCCGTTCACGAACCGGCCACGCCGGTCGGTGACCGTAGCCGAGATGTTGATCAACTCGACACCGGTACGGAAGACGAAGGTCGTGTCTTCCGGTGGGTCCTCCGGCGGTTGCTGACCGCTGACCACGATCGGGATCACGGCCACGGTGGCCAGCTCGACGACCTGATGGCGACCCCAGCTCATGGTTGTTCTCTCGCGCCGCCCATCCCGGCGCGTAAAGGCCCATCGGTCCCCCGGCGGTCGACGTGCGGCAGACTCGTCTGGGCTTCGATGAAGCTGACCCGATAGCGGTTGATCTGGTCCGCGTCCGGCAGCGCGATCGTGAACGGAATCTCTCCGCCCGGCCGAAGCACCTCGATGTCGAGCGGCGTCTGCCCCCGGCTGACCACGTCGCCGTCACGGTCGAATACCGTCGCGGCGACACTCAGCTGTCGCCGTTCCACGCCCTCGGCCGGATTCCGGATGGCGCCGCGGATGGCAAGGAAGTCGCCTTCACGAGTGTGATCCAGCGACAGCAGCTCGACCGGGAGGCCGGCCGCCGGCGGAGCCGGCGTCTCATCCGATGGCCAGAGTGCGCCGAGGGCGATGGCCGCCACCACCACGCCGACGGCTGCCACCGCGAGCAGCGGGCGACCCGCCGGCGCATCGACGGTCTCGGCGCCGAACAGCGCGTTGCCGGACACCAGGTCCTCCCGGTCGGGCGCCATGGTGTGAGAGGGGACCAGCGGCGTGTCCGCCACGCCACGCCCGGTCCTGACGTCGGCGGGCGTCGCGGCCCCGCGTCGCGTCGGCGGTGGGGCCGCCGACGTGCTCCCCGACCGGTGTCGGCCGGCGCGGACGCGTTCCAGCTCCGCCATCAGGCTGGCCACCCTCGCGTCCTCCCGACGCCGCTCTTCACGCAGCAGACGCCAGGTCACGATGCCCATGGCAAGAGCCATCGTGAGCGAGATCACGGTAACGGTGAACAGCGCGACATCCATGCGTCCGTCTCCTTGCGCGACTTTGTGGTCCGCGCTAACGCAACGAGAAGCCGACGGCGACCTCCACGATGACGGCCACCGACGTCCCCTGGCGGCTCGCCGGTGTGAAGCGCCATTGTCGCACCGCCGACACGGCTTCTTCGTCCAGGCCAGACCCGAGTCGGCGCAGCACCCGTACTTCGCTGACCGCACCTTGCGCGGTCACGACGATCTCGAGCAGGACTTCGCCCTCCACACCGGCGCGGCGAGCCCGTTCCGTGTAGTCCGGGGGCACCTCGTGCACCAGCCGTGGCGGGTCGATTCCGCTCCCGGGTCGATACGGGCCTCCTCCGACGTCCCCACCCGATCCCGGGCCAACCCCGCCGCCCGATCCGGATCCCAGGCCGGTGCCGGTGCCGCTCCCTCCGCCGGTGCCCGGCCCTCGGCTGAGCGCTGGTGGAGCCGAGGGATTGACCAGCGCACTCAGCAGCCCTGGGGTGTGACGCTGGTCGGCCCCGAGCGCCGCCAGCGGGGCGTCCACCGGAGGAAGCGCCTCGGGGGCCGGCTCCGGGGCGGGCCGCCTCGGACGTGCGAACTATTGGCTCAGCGGCGGCAATCGCGGCGGCCGGCGACGCGGGACAGGGTTGCTGGCCCGGTGCTCGCCCTGCCGTTCGGCCGCTGCCGGCGGTTCCGCTTCCCGGCGCCCTCCGCCGCCGCCTCCACCGCCCGGACCCGGCTCGGCCACGAAGATCATGCGCGCGGTCTCGTCGGCCGCCGACTGCGTGGTCTCGGTACGTCCCTGCGACATCGCGGTCGTCCCCATCCAGGTCAGCGCCACCGCGACAAGCAGATGAACTGACCCTGCGCCGACGAACGAGAGGCTCGCCCCGCAGCCGGAGCGCGTCGACGGGGCGTCGGGCTGAAACAGCCGCAGGCCAGTCGGTCGGGTTGGTCGGCGTCCGTCCAGCAGTGCCCGGCACGCCCGAAGAGCGTCGCGGCGGTTCGAATCAGGGCGCGGAGCCTTCGGGTGGGGAGTCCCGTCACCCTGGCCAGGTCCTCCGCCGAGAACACTTCCGGGCTGGGCGGCTCCCGGTTCGTCATCACCCTCTCCTGCCCAGCACGGACCGCACCCGTGCGGCCCTGAGAGTTGCAAGACTCCTGCCGGGGCTACGAGGACCCCAACAGTAGGTTTCTCGGTGATTTGACGCCGGATCTTTGGGTACGGTTGGCTGGCGGCTGGCCGTCAGGGGCTCGGGGATCGTCCGTCGGTGGGGGCGCGTGTGTCCTGCGGAGGTCAGTTGCCGGCGTCCCGGTCCGGTTTCATCCCCTCGGTGAAGAGCCATCCCTCCCGCTCGGCCAGGGTCCGGACCGGGTGGAAGCCTTCCGCCTTCAAGGCGGCCTCGGCGCCGCCCTTACTCCGGTAGTGCGAGTCCATGCTCCGAGAGGAGAACAGGGCTCCCAGGCCGCCCCGGGGCGCCGTCTCGATCACGACCACCCGACCGCCGACCCGGAGGACCTGTCGCACCGCCTGCAGGGTGCCGACACGTTCGTGGGGGCGCATCGTCCCGATCAAATCCGGCACGACGACGGCGTCGAACCAGCCCTGCGCGAAGGGAGGCGTCCGCAGTGGTGAGACCTTGACGTCGACGAGGACGCCCTGTCGTTCGGCCGCCTTGGTCACCTGGTCTGCCCCGGCCTGGTCAGGGACCAGCGCTGACGCCTGCCCGCTCAACCCGACCTTGGCCGCCAGCTGCGCGGCGAGCGTCGGATCCTCGGCGCCGACCTGGAGCACTCGGTCGCCCATCTTCACGCCGGTCATGACCGTACGAAGGTCCTCTTCTCCTCGGATCTTCTTGAAAAAGGGCATGTTGGACCGACGAGCCGACTCGACACGAGCCCCGATCACGCCGTAGCCGGCGCCCAGGACCCTCCTGGGCGCCATGATATAGTGTCCGGCCGTGAAACACCCAGTTGAAATCGCCCCTGCGTCCGGCAAGCTCGGAGTCCTGCTCGTCGGGATGGGCGCAGTCAGTACGACGTTCATCGCCGGCACCCTGTTGATCCGCAAGGGCCTGGCGCCGGCCATCGGCTCGCTCGCCGAAATGGGCACCGTGCGTCTGGGCAAGCGCAACGAGAGTCGCTCGCCGCTCATCAAGGATTTCGTGCCGCTCGCCGGACTCGACGACCTCGTCTTCGGCGCCTGGGACATCTTCGAGGAGAACGGGTACGAGGCCGCTACCACGGCCGGCGTCATCGAGCCGCCGCTTCTGGAGCGGATCCGTCCCGAGCTCGAGGCGATCACGCCCTGGCCTGCCGTCTTTGATCAGAAGTATGTGAAGCGGCTGGCCGGCACCAATGTGAAGACGGGCGCCAACAAGCTCGATCTGGCCGAGCAGCTACGCGAGGATATCCGTCGCTTCAAGGAAGCGCACGGCGTCGACCGGCTCGTCATGATCTGGTGCGGCAGTACGGAGATCTTCATGACGCCAAGCGACGCGCATCAGTCGCTCGAGGCGTTCGAGGCAGCCATGGAGGCCGATGCCGACGAGATCTCGTCGAGCATGATCTACGCCTACGCGGCGCTCAAAGAGGGTATTCCCTACGCCAATGCCGCGCCGAACCTCAGCGCGGATGTCCCGGCGCTCGACCAGCTCGCGCTCGATAACGGGTCGCCGGTATGCGGCAAGGACCTGAAGACCGGTCAGACCCTGATCAAGACGATCATCGCTCCCGGGCTCAAGGCGCGTCTGATCGGCGTGTCGGGCTGGTATTCCACCAACATCCTCGGGAACCGGGACGGTGAAGTACTGGATGACCCGGAGTCGTTCAAGACCAAGGAGGAGAGCAAGAAGTCGGTGCTCGACTACATCCTCCAGCCAGAGCTCTATCCAGAGCTCTACGACGAGCTCTGCCACGTCGTCCGCATCAATTACTACCCGCCGCGCGGCGACAACAAGGAAGGCTGGGACAACATCGATCTGGTCGGGTGGCTCGGCTATCCGATGCAGCTGAAGATCAACTTCCTGTGCCGCGACAGCATTCTCGCCGCGCCCATCGTGCTTGATCTCGTCCTCTTCCTCGATTTGGCCAAGCGGGCCGGTATGAGCGGCATTCAGGAATGGCTGTCGTTCTACTTCAAGAGCCCGGTCCATGCACCCGGGCTGTATCCGGAACATGACCTCTTCATTCAGCTCATGAAGCTGAAGAACACGCTGCGTTTCATGCGCGGCGAAGAGCTCATTACGCACCTCGGTCTCGAGTACTACGACTGACCCGGGCGCATCTCCGACAACATGGGGCAGATTCACCTCCAGGCCGTCCTTGCCGGTGGGGTCGTGCTGGGTGTGCTCTCGGCGCTGCCCATCGTCGACACCTGCTGCTGCCTTTGGATGATTGCCGGCGGCATGGTGGCCGCCTATCTGACGCAGCAGAATCGCCCTGACCCCATCCAGATGGGGGACGGTGCGCTCGCCGGCTTGCTGGCCGGCATCGCTGGTGCGGTCATCTACGCGCTGGTGTCCCTGCCCGTGCAGTTCATCACCGCGCCGATCCGACGCCGCGTGTTTCAGGGGTTCATGGATTCGGCCGCGGACATGCCCCCCGAGTTCCGGGAGTATCTGGATGGGTTCGCCGCCGCCGACGGTGGTATCGGCGCCATCTTCATCGGCCTGCTGGTCTCGTTCCCGTTCATCCTGATCCTTGGCAGCGTCTTTTCCACCATCGGTGGGCTGCTGGGCGCGCTCTTCTTCAAACGCAACACCCCGCCCGTTCCCGCCACCGCGCCACCCCCACCGCTGGGCTAGCAGGTCGCTGAAATACCAGTACGGTCGGGCTTCTTGGCGAGAAACCCTAAGGTCTTCCGCGGTTTCGACCGAAACTCCGGGTGGAAATTGTGTGCAGCGGCGTGCGAGGTCGGACATGAGCAGGGTCTGGACGGGATGGCGGCGTGGCGTGGCGCCCGTGCTGTGGGTAGCCGTGTCCGGGTGTGCCGTGCTCCCGGGCGCCGGGCTCCCGTTCCCGGATGAGATCCCGTCGGTTGAGGGGGCGCCGGACGCCGATGTCACCGAGACGGCCGTCGTTCCGCCAGTCGTCGAGCCGATCGCAGAGTCTGAGGCGCCGCTGGCCCCGGTGGCCCGTGCCGACGCGCCGGAGCCGTTGGACCAGTTCCCGGAGCTTGCTCCCCTGGAACCGTTGGCCGTGAGCCAGCTCGACCTGGCGACGCCGGCGCCGACGCTCGACGACGAGGTGCTGTCGCTGCTGCTGTCGGAACCACTTCCGGTGGTCGATCTCCTCAGGTTGCTGCTGAGAGAGACCGGCATCAGTCTGGTTCCGGACCCCGGGATTACCGAGACCTTCACGGGCGAGCTCAAGAACGTCACGCTCCGGCGTGCTCTCGACCTCGTGCTTCGACCGATCGAACTCGAGTACCGCCTGGATGATGACGTGCTGCGAGTAGTCCGTCGGCCGCTGCAGACGCGGGTCTTCGAGGTGAACGTGCCGGCCACGCGACGAGTGGCGGAACGGGTGGTGTCGGCCGGTCTCGTCGAGCCCCGGGTCGGGTCGACGCTTCGCTCCACCGACCATCGCGATCCTCTGTCCGACGTCGCGCAGGCGGTCGAGGCCATGCTGTCGCCCTTGGGTGAGTCGCACCTCGACCGGGGAGCCGGCTTGCTGCGGGTCCGGGACACCGCCGAGACGCTTGACGCCGTGGCTCGCTACCTCGAGCGGGTACGAGACCGGGCGGGTCGGCAGGTACGGCTACAGGCGCGGATCCTGGAGGTTGCGTTCTTCGACCCTGCAACCGTTGGACTCGACTGGCCTCGCCTCTGGCAAAGCGTGACCGATGAAAGCGCCAGGGCCACGGACTCGGTGCTCCGTGGAGCCGCCGAGGTAGCTCGGTTCATGGCTGCCCTCGAAACGCAGGGCGTCGTGACCACGGTGTCGGAGCCGATGGCGGTCACGCTCAACAACGAGCCGGCGCAGGTGCGGGTCGGCGGCCTGGGAGAGCGCGATGCGGTTGTATTGGCCATGACCCCGCAGGTGGGTCTGGATGGCCTCGTGACGCTGAGTGTGACGCCGCGGGTCACGACCCTAGGCGCCGACCTGACCGTGCGCGAGCTCGACACCCTGCTACGGGTGCGGGATGGCGAGACCGCCATTCTTGGAGGTTGGTTCCGCCGTCGTGCATCCCACGACGAAGGGGTGGAGGCGTCGGGACGGATCGATGGGGCCGCCGCGGGCAGCACCGCACCGGCGCCGCCGGTGGCGACCGACCTGGTGATCCTGCTGACCCCGACGGTGCTGCCTGACGCGTGAGGTCCAGACATGTATGAGGAGTACTATGGCTTCACGGAGAAGCCGTTCGGTCTGACGCCGGACCCTCGGTTTCTCTTCCCGAGCGAGACGCATGCGGGAGCGTTCGAGCTCCTCGAGTACGCCATGCGTCGCCGCGAGGGGTTCGTCGTCGTCACCGGAGACATCGGCACCGGAAAGACTACGCTCTGCCGAGCGCTGCTCGAGCGGCTGGACCAGCAGACGTTCAGTGCGCTGCTGCTGAACCCGTTTCTTTCGGAGACGGACCTGCTGCGACTGATCCTGCAGGACTTCGGTGTGGTGTCGCGCGACGAGCTTCACCACGGCGCGATGAGTCATGTAAGCAAGCAGGCGCTGATCGACACGCTCAATGACTTCCTCTTGTCGCTGCTGCCGCTCGGCGCGTGCGCGATGCTCATCGTGGACGAGGCCCAGAATCTTCCGCCTCAGGTGCTGGAGCAGATCCGGATCCTCTCGAACCTCGAGACCGACAAGGAGAAGTTGCTCCAGATCGTCTTGGTGGGCCAGACCGATCTCGACCGGACGCTACGGGCTCCGGGGCTCCGCCAGCTCGCCCAGCGGGTCTCGATCTCGCACGAGCTCCGGCCACTGACGCGTGATGAGGTGGCGGCCTACGTGCTGCACCGGTTGACGGTGGCCGGCGGTGGTGCCTCGGTCGTCTTCCGCCCCGCGGCGATCGATGCGGTGCATCGGCTGTCGGGTGGCACGCCTCGCGTCATCAACCTCCTGTGCGACCGGACGCTGCTGGCGGGCTGCGCCGCCCGTACGAACGTCATCGAGGCCGAGCTGGTGAACTCCGCGTCCGAGAGCCTCGAGCTGCCCCGAACGGCCGGCACTCCGCCCACGATCGGACGTCGCGTCCGCCGTCGTGTCGCCGCCCTGGTCACCGCGGTTGGCTTGACGGCGCTCGTGGGCACGGTCGGGCTGGGATATCTGGCGTCTCAGGGCTTCCGGGTGACGCGCACCGAGCAGTTTCCGTTGTTCGCCGTGGAGCGTTCGATCGACGGGGCGCCTCGGTCTACCACCACCGTGCGATGAGTCAGCTGCTCGACTCGCTTCGGGGCGCCAAGGACACCACCGGTGCGCAAGCGGCGCCAAGAGGACGGCAGGCCGACGCCATCCTGAACACGCTCGGCTACGCGCGGCGACGCTCGGGCGGCCGTTCCTGGCGGGGGCTCACGCTGGTCCTGGTCGCCCTTGCCGTGGGGGTGGCGGCGGTCTGGTATCTCGATCCGTTCGGGACCGCGGAGCCGGAGTCGACGATGGCGGTCGCGGAACCGACGCGGACGACTCCGCGCCCCACGCCGCCGAGCCCGGCCATCGAGGCGTCCGCACCGCCTCCGCCGGTGCCACCGGACGAACCTGGCGCGTCCGAGGTCGTCGACCAGGTGCCAACCCCGCCCGGGTCGACACCCGAAGTGGAGGAGGCCGCCGATGCGTCGTCGTCCGAGGAGATAGCCGAACAGCCTGACGCCGAGGCCGCCGTCGACGGTCTGGAGGTGTCGGCTGACGATCCGCCGGCCGAACCAACGCCGACAGCTGACGCCGCGTCTGACGCGCCGTCGCTGGACGCGCCGCCGCTGGACGCGGTCCCGATCGACCCCGCACCGGAAACCGAGCGCACCAAGTCCCTGCCTGGTCCGGCGCTCCCCGAGCGTCCCGAGGAGTCAGTGCCGCCACTCGACGCCGCTGTCGATCCACCGACCCCGATCGAACCCGGCCCCAGCGTCGAAGTTCGTTTCGCACGTGCGTTGGAACGTCAGCAGGCGGGCGATGCGGCCGCCGCCGAGCGCGGCTATCTCGAGCTGTTGCAGGAAGGAGCGGCCAGCGCCCAGGTCCACAACAATCTGGGTCTGCTCTATCAGGCGAGCGGACGGCTCGACGAGGCGGCCTCGGAGTACGAACGTGCGGTCGCCCTCGATCCCGCCCATGCCAAGGCGCACAACAACCTGGGCGTGGTCCGGCTCCGGCAGCGCGAGTGGCAGCGGGCCGTGGCGAGCTTCCGAACCGCGCTCGACCTGGAGCCGGCGAATCTGGATGCGGCGGTCAATCTTGCGCTGGCCCAGGACGGGGCAGGCGACCGGCAGCGGGCCACCCGTATCCTGTTCGACACCTTGGAGCGAGACGTCCGGTTTGCCCCGGCGCACTACAATTTGGCGAGGTTCTTCGAGCGCGCCGGCGACCCCCATCGGGCGGTTCAGCACTACGCGCGATTCCTGGAGTACGGCGGGACGGCGCATCCCGAACTGGTTGAACCGGTCCGGACGCGGCTCTCGGCGCTCCGCTCGAGCCAGACGGCCCGTTGACTCGACACTGAACGGATCGGCTCGCCTCGACGTTTTCTCAAGTGTCGGACTCGACCAACAGGTGTTAAGCGCATGGCGATTATCGAAACCCGCGACCTCTGGAAGACCTACCGCATGGGCAACGAAGACATCCACGCCCTGCGCGGAGTGTCCATCGAGATCGAGCGGGGCGAGTATGTGGCGATCATGGGGCCATCGGGGTCCGGCAAGTCCACCCTGATGAACCTGATCGGCTGTCTCGACACACCGTCCAAGGGGAGTTACCTCCTCAACGGGCATCAGGTGCGCGAGCTGGACGACGACGAGCTGGCGCGGATCCGCAACGAAGAGATCGGGTTCGTCTTCCAGACCTTCAACCTGCTGCCGCGCGCGACCGCGCTGCACAACGTGGAGCTTCCGCTCGTCTACGCCGGGATCTCGGGTGCCGACCGGCGTTCCCGGGCCATGCAGGCGCTCGAGCGGGTCGAGCTGGCGGACCGGGTCAGTCATCGGCCGAACGAACTGTCCGGCGGACAGCGTCAGCGTGTCGCCATCGCGCGGGCGCTGGTCAACACGCCGTCGATCCTGTTGGCGGACGAGCCGACCGGAAATCTCGACTCGAAGACCGGGCTTGAGATCATGACGCTGTTCGAGCGGTTGCACGCCACCGGCAACACCATCGTGCTCATTACCCATGAGCCCGAGATCGCCGAGTACGCGCACCGGGTCATCCACCTCCGCGACGGTGGGGTGGAGGAGGACGTGCGCCAGACGCATCGTTCACCCGCCATGGGCGCGACGCCCTGAACTCCGTCGTTCCCCAGATGTTCTTCGAGGTCGACGGCCTCACCACAGTGTTCCCGGTCGGTGGTCGGAACCAGCCCGCCCTGCGCGGTGTGAGCTTCGGTGTGGCGGCCGGAGAGACGCTGGCGCTGGTCGGTGAGTCCGGGTCTGGCAAGTCCATCACCGCGCTGTCCTGTCTTGGTCTGGTGCCGGCTCCCGGCCAGGCTGTCGAAGGCAGTGTGAGGTGGCGTGGACGCGATCTGCTACGGCTCTCGGAGCAGGAGCTTCACCGGGTGCGCGGGCGCGAGATCGGGCTGGCGCTGCAGGACACCGGGTCGGCGCTGAACCCGACGTTCACCGTCGGCGACCAGTTGCGCGAGACCATCCGGACGCACGACGGCCGGGCGCGCGAAGGCGGCGGTGATAGAGCGGCCGGACTGCTGGCGCGGGTGGGCATCCCCGATCCGGCCAGGTGCGTCGACGCCTATCCCCACCAGCTCTCGGGCGGTCTCCGGCTGCGCGTGGTCGTCGCCCTGGCGTTGGCTGGCGATCCGGCGCTGCCCATAGCCGACGAGCCGACGACCGGTCTCGACGCGACCACCCAGACGCATGTGGTCGAGTTGCTTCGGACGCTGGTCCGGACCGAGGGCTTGGCGCTGCTGCTCATCACGCATGACCTGCGCGTGGCCCGCCAGTGCGCCGACCGGGTGGCGGTCATGTACGCGGTGAGATCGTCGATGAGGCGTCGGCAGACACGCTGCTGGATGCCCCTGATCATCCCTACACGCGTGGACTGCTGGCCTCGTCACCATCCGGCGACGCGGCGCCGACCGGCATCGCGGGGACGGCGCCACGACTTGGCGCTTTTCCACCAGGGTGCGGCTTCGCGCCGCGTTGTGGCGAATGCGTGCTTCGTTGCGACGACGAGGCGCCGCCGCGCGTCGACCGTGGGAACCGCGCCGTGCGCTGCCATCTGTTCGAGCCGCCCGCATGACGCCGCTCGTCGAGGTCAACCGCCTGTCTCACCGCTATCACCGGCGTCGCTTTCTGCGTTCGGTCGATGCGGTCGACGCGGTGCGTGATTTCAGCTTCCACATCGAGTCGGGTGAGACGCTCGGTCTGGTGGGCGAGTCGGGCAGCGGCAAGACGACCGTTGCCCGCTGCATCCTCGGGCTGGTCTCGCCGACCTCCGGCGAGGTGCGCCTGGAGGGTCAGCTGGCGGGCGCGCGTCGCTCTCTCGCTCAGCGCCGGCTCGTGCAGCCGGTGTTCCAGGATCCGTTCTCGTCACTCGATCCCCGGTTCCCGATCGGCGCCAGCATCGAGGAACCGCTCGTGGTGCACCGGCAGGGCGGCCGAGACGAGCGGCGGCGGGTAGCCGAGCTCCTGATGCAGGTGGGGCTCGACCCGGAGCTGGCGTCGCGTCGACCTGGAGCGCTCAGTGGCGGGCAGCGTCAACGCGTGGCGCTAGCTCGAGCGCTGGCGCTGGCCCCGAAACTGCTCCTGCTTGACGAGCCGGTGTCGGCGCTCGATGCGTCGGTGGGCGCCAGGATTCTCGCCGAACTGGAGCGCCTCAAGACCTCCCTGCGGCTCGCCATCCTGTCCATTACCCACGACCTGCGTCTGGTCAGACAGCTGGCCGAACGTGTGGTGGTGATGCGACGGGGTGAAGTCGTCGAGCTCGCGCCAACGCGCGAGCTCTTCAGGCGACCGCGTCACCCCTACACGCGCGCGTTGCTGTCAGCTTCCGAGCTCCGGGCGGAGGTGGCGTCTGATGACGAGGAAGCCGAGGTCAAGCGTCCGCTGGTCGAGGTGGCATCGGGGCACTGGGCCTGCGTCTGACCCGAGGCGCCGTCAGCCGTCGTCGCGATACTCGCCAAACACCGCACGCAGCGTGTCGGCGATCTCGCCCACGGTGGCATGCGACTCGACCGCCGTGATGATGGGGGGGACAAGGTTGGTCTCGCCGCGAGCGGCTTGCCCGACGGCGTCGAGTGCCCGGGTCGTGGCGGCGTCGTCACGTGAGGCCCGCACGGCGGCCACTCGCGCCCGCTGATCCGCCTCGACCTGGGGGTCGATCCTGAGCACGTCGAACTGCACCGGATCTGGGTCGATATAGCGGTTCACGCCGACCACGATCCGATCGCCGGCATCGATCCCTTTCTGGGTTCGATACGCCGACTCCTGGATCTGCCGCTGGATGGCGCCCCGCTCGATCGCGGCGAGTGTGCCTCCCTGTTCGTCGATCTCGGCCAGAAGTGCGGTCGCGTCCGCCTCGATCGCGTCGGTGAGCTGTTCGATCGCGTAAGACCCGGCCACCGGGTCGACCGTGTTCGCGACTCCGGTTTCGCTGGCGATCAGTTGCTGCGTGCGAAGCGCGATCCGCGCCGACGTCTCCGTGGGGAGACCGAGCGCCTCGTCACGCCCGTTGCAGTGCAGCGACTGCGTGCCGCCGAGTACCGCGGCCATCGCCTGCAAGGCCACCCGCACGATGTTGTTGTCGGGCTGCTGGGCCGTCAGCGTGCTGCCCGCCGTCTGGGTGTGGAACCGCAACTGTTGCGCCTTCGGTTCGGTGGCGCCGAAGCGGTCCCTCATCAGCCGCGCCCAGAGCCGACGGGCGGCTCGAAACTTGGCGATCTCTTCGAGGAAGTCGTTGTCCGCCGAGAAAAAGAAGGAAAGACGACGCCCGAAGTGATTCACATCGAGCCCGGCCGACATCGCCGCCTCCACGTAGGCGATGGCGTCGGCGAAGGTAAAGGCTACTTCCTGCGCCGCCGTCGCTCCCGCCTCGCGGATGTGGTAGCCGCTGATCGAGACTGGGTGCCAGGCCGGGATCTCCGCGCCGCAGTAGGCCACCACGTCGGTGACGATACGTAGAGACGGTCGCGGAGGGAAGATGTAGGTGCCCCGGGCGATGTACTCCTTCAGGATGTCATTCTGTACGGTGCCGGCCAGCGAGCCTGGCGCCACGCCCTGGCGTCGCGCGGCGGCGACATAGAGGGCCAGCAGGATGATTGCCGTCGCGTTGATGGTCATCGACGTTGATACCTTGTCGAGCGGTATCTCGTCGAACAGGACCGCCATGTCCTCGATCGAATCGATGGCGACGCCCACCCGCCCGACCTCGCCAGCCGCCAGCGCGTGGTCCGAGTCGTAGCCGATCTGGGTGGGGAGATCGAACGCCACGCTCAGTCCGCTGACCCCCTGGTCGAGGAGATAGCGGTAGCGGGTGTTCGACTCGGCCGCGGTCCCGAAGCCGGCGTACTGCCGCATGCTCCAGGGGCGACCCCGATACATCGTCGGGTAGATGCCACGCGTGAACGGAAACGCTCCGGGGGTACCGAGCGCCTCCTCGGAGCGCCAGTCTCGCAGGTCCTCGGCCGTGGCCGTCTTCGACTCCATCGCGGCGATTGTAGTAGATCCTGGACCACGACCTGCCGGTTACGCCCGTCATGGTCTTGACACACCTATATATGGCGTATACCATTGCTTTGGGCCCTACATTTAGTTGCCTCCCTTGATGACCCTGGTTCGGTTTCAGCCTCGTCGAGAGGCGTCGTTCGCCGGTCAGACCGGGGTGTCCACAGCCCATTTGCCATACGGCGGCCCCAGACCCGCTTGGCGGCAGGCCACCATGCCGCTTGCCGAGGAGGTTCCAGGATGGACGATGTCGTGAACCGTTTGTCTCGAGAACTGGCGACCGCGATGGCCGCCGCCGTGGCCGACGATCAGCGGGTCGAAGCCTGCCGTGAGAAGGCGCGGGCTGCCGGCTACGACATGAAGGTGTCGCTCGAGGCCGTGATCGGCTTTGCCAACCGGTCTGAGGAGACCGCGCTCGCGCCCGCGGCGGTACGCGCCGAAGGCGAGACACCTCCGGACGACTCGACGACCGATGGTGATCAGGCTGAATCGAGCGATGCGCCGGGCGCCACCGTGCAGGTCATGAGCTCGAACGACCGCCGCTTCCTGCGGTCGTTGCGGATCGCGGCTGACGAGACCCCACAGGCGTAGGAACCCGTTCCTACGACCATTCCCTGAGGTCGCGACCGGTCATCTCCGCCGGTGGTGATATTCCGAGCACCCCGAGCATGGTCGGGGCGACGTCCCGCAGGGATCCGTCTCGCATCGGCATCCCGGCGTCGAGCCCCCGAGCCACCATCAGTACCGGCACCGGGTTGGTCGTGTGCGCGGTGTGGGGCCCATTCCGTTCCGCATCCCACATCTGTTCCGCGTTGCCATGGTCGGCGGTCACGACCAGCGTGCCATCGGATCCCAGCACCGCGGCGACGATCCGTTCGAGACACCGATCGAGCGTCTCCACCGCGGAGACGGTCGCCGCCATGTCGCCAGTGTGTCCGACCATGTCGGCGTTGGCGAAGTTGCAGATCACGACGTCGTGTCGGCAGGACTCCAGATCCGCCACCAGGTGGTCCGTGATGCCGGCCGCGCTCATCTCCGGCTGCAGGTCGTAGGTCGGGACCTTCGGTGACGGCACCAGGATCCGTTCCTCGACCGCCGAGGGTGTCTCCTCGCCGCAGTTGAAGAAGTAGGTGACGTGCGCGTACTTCTCGGTTTCGGCAAGCCGGAGGTTCGTCCGCCCGTGCTGGCTCAGCACGTCGGCCAGATTGCCGGAAAACGTCTGCGGCCCGAATGCGACCGGCAGTCCGAACGTCGCGTCGTACTCGGTGAGGGTCAGCATTCTGAGGCGGGGATGTCTCGTTCGCGTGAACCCGTCGAAGTCGTCGAAGGCGAGTGCTCGCGTCAATTGCCGAGCCCGATCGGCGCGATAGTTGAAAAAGACCACCGCGTCGTCGTCGTCCGGCCGTCCGATCGGGTCCCCGCGCTCGTCGACCACCACGCTCGGCTCGACGAACTCGTCGGTCACGTCGCTCGCATACGACTGCTCGACCAGCGCCACCGGATCGGTGCCCGTGGTGCCGATACCCGACACGATCGCGTCGTAGGCTCGCTGCGTGCGTTCCCAGCGCTTGTCGCGGTCCATGGCGTGGTAGCGGCCGCAGACCGAGGCGATCCGCGCGCTGCCTGAGTCCCGGCAGACGCGATCGAGTGCCGCCAGGTACTCGCGTCCTCCGGTCGGCGCCGTGTCGCGACCGTCCGTTAGGGCGTGTATGAACACCCGCGCAACGCCTCGACGAGCCGCCAGGCGCACAAGCGCTTCGAGGTGCCGCTGGTGCGAATGCACGCCGCCATCCGAGACCAGTCCGACGAGGTGCAGCGTCCGGTCCCGGCTGAGGCAGTGCTCGAGGCTGGCCGAGAGCTCGGGGTTGCTGTCGAGCTCGCCGGCCGCGATGGCCTGGTCGATCCGGGTCAGATCCTGGAACACGATCCGGCCCGCGCCGAGGTTCATGTGGCCCACCTCGGAGTTGCCCATCTGGCCGGCTGGGAGGCCGACCGCCTCGCCACAGGTCGTGAGCAGCGAGGACGGATAGGAGTCGCGCAGTGCCTGATACACCGGAGTGCGGGCGGTCCGGATAGCGTTCCCCTCCGGCCGGGGCGCTTCACCCCAGCCGTCGAGGACGACAAGCACGATGGGTCTCGAACTACTGGTCATGAGGTGTCGGGCGGATTCGCGGCCGGATGATACCACGCGTCCGATCGAGCGCCTCGGGCGTAACCTCTCGCAAAATCAACAGGTTGTGGCCATTCTGCGTCGCATTGACTTGCATCTCGCGGGTCCACTAAGATCGACGATGTCTCGGTTTTTATTTGCTGGTCTGGCCCCAGCCAGCGGTGAGGCAGCTGGGCGAGACCTGCGGACCGTGCCGATGGAGAGCGCGACTTTGTCGGCGTGGCTCCGCCTGCACACGAGGGACCGATGATCGTTCGAAGGAGAGCTCGTTTTATGACGTCGATTGTGGGATCCCGAGCCCGGGTGCTGATCTGGATCACGGCGCTCGCCCTGGCCGGCACGACTGGCTTGCAGGCTCAGGAACAGGAACGGACCGAGGAGGAAGATCGGGAGATCGTCTCGCTCGCGACAATCGTCGGGGCCGCACTCCAGGGGCAGATCGTGCCGACCGAGGAGCCGTTCGAGTGGGCCAACGATTACCTGAAGAGCAGCGAGCAGACGACGTTCATCCCGTTCACGCTGTCGGTCGAGCAGGCGAAGCTCAGCACTCCGGCGGTCGCGATGTACATCTTCGTCGCCGAAGCGGGCGCGGCGGGGACGCCCGCCGCCGACGGGGGCGCCGTTCCGCAGTTGCCCGAGCCGGCGTTCGAGGACGCCTATCACATCGATCTCGGGGCGCCCACGCCAACCGGGATGTATGAGATCCGGCGCGGCTTCTGGGCGCCGAGCGGCACCTATGACGTCTATGTCGCGCTCAGCGAGAGCGCCGTGCCCGACGGCACCGAAGCGACCACGATGATGCTGAAGAAGTCGGTCGACGTTCCCGACATGTGGGGAGCCCGACTGACGACCAGCAGTGTCATCCAGGCGACCCGGATCGAACCGTTGACCGAGCCGCCCCCGGCAGACCAGCAGCTGGCGAACCCGTACACGCTGGGCACGATGCGGATCGTGCCGAAGTCGACGCCGACCTATCTGACATCTGACGAGCTGTCGATCGTGTTCCTCGTCTACAACGTCGGGCTGACGCCGTCCGGTTTGCCGGATGTCGACGTCACCTACACCTTCAACACTCGCGGGGCGGCCGGGGTCGAGTACTTCAACCAGACCAACCCGCAGGCGTTCAACGAACAGACGCTGCCGCCCGGGTTCGACCTGGCGGCCGGTCACCAGCTGGTGGCTGGGCAAGCCGTGCCGCTGACGTCGTTCCCGGCTGCGGACTATCGACTCGACATCACGGTCACCGACAAGACCAATGGCGCGACCTTGACCCGGAACATAGAGTTCTCGGTATCGGCGTCCTGAGGCAGTCACGATGCATGTTCCCCATCGATTGCTCGTCGGCGCATCCGTCAGTGTGTGGTTCGGAACCCTTGGAGCCGCCGCGGTCACTGCGCAGGTTCCAGTGTCGGCATCGGCCGCCGGGCTGACAACCGCAGCGGTGGTGACCGGCGAGATCGTTGGCGCCGTCACCGACGCTGACGGCGAACCCCTCTCGGGCGCCCTGGTGTCGGTGTTCGGTCCCTCGGGGGCCGAGCTCGCCCGGTCCGAGCGCGACGGCGGGTTCTCCCTGTCGTCTTTGATTCCCGGGTCCTACCTGGTGCAGGTGCACCGCGCCGGGTTCGCGGCATCGCGTCGGGAGCTGGTGCTGGTCGTGTCCGGGCCGCCGGTCGTGCTGCCGATCTCGCTGGCTCCGGCGACCGAAGACGCTTCGGCGACATTGCTCGCTGGCGCGGCCCTTCCGACCCGGGCGATCGGCCTCCGAGAGGACGCGGAGGAAGACGCCGAGTCGGAGGACGTGGTCGGGACCACGGCGCCGCACGACCACAGTGAGCGGGCGTGGCGACTCCGTCGCGCGCGGCGCAGTGTCCTGAAGGACGCCGCCGCGGGTGGATTTCTGGGCGATTCCGACGACGCCGGTCATCTGGCGATGGATCGTAGCCTTGGGTCGTCCCCACTCGAGCGGCTCCCGCTGCGCGCCGAGGTCAACCTGCTCACTCGAGGGACGTTCGAGTCTCCGTCGCTCTTCGACGTTGGCCAGCCGCGGTCCGCCGGGATTGCCAACCTGTCGGTCGGCGCGCCGGTCTGGGGCGGCGACTGGTCGGCGCAAGGGGCGATGACGACGGGCGACGTGAGCTCCTGGGTGGTGGCGGGAGAGTGGGTCGCCGATTCGGATACGTCGCATCAGCTGGGGCTGGACGTGTCCTATGGGCGGCAGCAGTACCACGGCGGGAACCCCGCAGCCCTGACCGTCGGCTCAGAGAGCCGATATGCGGCGAGTTTCGGGGTGTCCGACCGGTGGACTCTGAGTCCAACCCTGACGGCCGACCTGGGCGCGCGGTACGCGACCTACGGCTACCTGCAGGAGCGAGGGCTGTTTAGCCCCCGCGCCGCGCTGACCTACGAGTTCACGCCGGGCGTTCGTCTGCGGGTCGCCGGGTCGCGTGAGGTCACGGCGCCGGGCGCCGAGGAGTTTCTCCCGCCGGTGGACAGCGAGCTGTGGCTCCCGCCCGAGCGGACGTTTGCCGCGCTCCTGCCCGAGCACGGGTTGCACGCTCAGGTGACCCGTCACTTCGACATTGGCATCGAAGGCGATGTCACCGACGGTTACGTGGTCGGCGTGCGTCGCTTCTATCAGGACGTCACCGATCAGATGGCCACGTTGTTCGGCATCGACGAGCTCGGCCTGGCTCCAACCGGACACTACTACCTGGCCCGCGCCGGTGGCGTCACGAGTCGCGGCTGGATCCTCAGTGTGCGGCGCGAGTTCGGCGATCGCATCAACGGGTCGATCGACTACGCGATGGCCGACGCGTTCTGGGCCCAGTCGAGTGCCGATACCGAGCTCGGGCGGGCGGCGCCTGGAGTGATTCGTCCCCCGACCGAGTGGTTCCACGATCTGAGCGCGACGGTACAGGCTGAGATTCCCGAAACGTCGACGAGCATCTACGTCCGCTGCCGGGTCAGCGGTGGCTTTGTGCCAACCGAGTCCGACGACGCCGACGGGATGGAGCCGCGCTTCGACATCCGGATCCGCCAGGAGCTGCCGTTCTCGCCGCTCGACACCGGGCGCTGGGAGGCGCTGGTCGCCGTGCGCAGCCTCTTCTTCGGACCCCAGAGCGCAGCCTCGATGTTCGACGAGCTTCTGGTCGCACGACCCCCCAAGCAGGTGGTGGGCGGTCTCGTTGTGCATTTCTGACTCCGCTTCGACCCCAACAGAGTGCAAGGTGTGCGAGCCAAAGGCGGGCCGGAACCCGCTCCACCCGTCAACCAGATCCAAGTTATTGGATCAGGGAGCCGTTTAATTGGGTTCTGGGCCGGTTTCGACTCGACCATGGTCTGGCAAGTAGCTTCTTTGCTGTGATTTAGGGACGATGTACGCGCTCTCGATGGAACGCCGCTTGCAGCGAATCCAGCTACAGATGGATCGAGGAGTGCTCGCGTGAACCTGCCAGCCGCGTCGGTGCGCCGACGACAGCGTTGGCGGGGCTGGGTGCCGGCCGGTCTGGCCGTGGCGCTCGTCGCGTCACTCATCTGTCTGGCTGGCGCCAACGTCCTCGTGCGCTCCAACTGGAGTGAGCTCGTTGACGGCGTCCTGTGGGCCACTGGGCCCGACGGCGTGGTGGCGTCCGAAGTCGGTCCCGGAGAAGCTGGCGCGTTGGCCGGGGTGGAGCCAGGCGACGTGCTCCTCTTCATCGGCGACCATCCCATCGAGACCGAAGCGGACGTGACCGCCGCGCTCCATGCGAGCCGGCCGGGCGCCGCGTTGACCTACTCGCTGCTTCGGCTGGGTGAATCGCGGTTGGTGCAGCTGTCGTTGCGGCCCGTGCCGACCGGCCAGACGCAGGTCTACTTCGTCCTGGCCGCCATCGGCGTCTTTACCTTGCTGGTGGGAACACTGGTGCGGCTGCGTCGACCCGGCACTCCCGCCACGTTGCACTTCTTCTGGTTGAGCGTTGCCTTCTTCGGCATGTTCGCCTTCTCGTTCTCGGGTCGGCTCGATCGGCTGGACTGGTTGTTCTACTGGGCCGACGCGATCTCCACCCTGCTGCTGGCGCCGATGTTCGTCCACTTCGCGCTGGTGTTCCCGGAGCGGGCCACGGGCTGGATCCGGGACCGTCTCGGGCGTGCCCAGCTACCGCTGGTCTACAGCCCGGCCGTGGTACTCGGCGTGGCCGAGGCGATGGCATTGACGGGCGATGCCTCGTCGGCGTTCTTCTCGTCTTCGATCGAGACCATCTGGCGGCTGCAGTTCGCCTATCTGGCGGTGTGCGTCGTGTCGGGCCTGGCGTTGATGATTCTCACGCTGCGGCGCGTGCCGTCGATGACGTCGAAGCGGCAGCTCCGTTGGATCGTCGGCGGCGCGGTGCTGGGCGGGTTGCCGTTTGCTCTCGGCTACGCGTTTCCCTGGGCCTTTGGCTTCGACACCGCTCCGCTCGATCTGACGGCGATACCGCTCAGCCTCATTCCGCTGGCCTTTGCGTCGGCCATCGTCCGCTATCGCCTCCGGGACGTCGAGGTGATCATCAAGCGCGGTCTGGTCTATACCGCCGCGGTGTCGGCGATGGTCGCCATCTACATGGTCCTCGAGCGGTTGGCCACGGAGGTGTTTCTCGACGACGAGGACGGCTATAACTCCGTGATCGCACTCCTCGCCACCGCGGTCGTCGTGCTGGTCGCGAGCCCCGTCAAGAATGCCATCCAGTCCATGCTGGACCGGGTGTACTACCGGGATCGCTACGACTATCGTCGGGCGCTGGTGGGATTCGCGCGCGAGCTGAACAGCGACCTGGATCTGCCCCGGCTGGCTGCCCGGCTCGTGAACCGGGTGACCGAAACGCTGGTCATCGACCACACGGTGTTGATGCTGTCACCGCTCGACGGCGAAGGTGGCGCCTTTGTGCCGTTTCGCGCTGGCGGCGAGCGGCCAGTCTCGAGCTGGCCGGTGCTGGACCGGCAGTCGAGCATCGGCCGACGCCTGGTCGAGGGCCACACGCTCATGCTGGATGAACCGGCCGTGATGCGCCGCCATCCGGTGGAGGACGTCCAGTTCTGGCAGGACCAGGGGATCCACTACTTCGTTCCCTGTGTCTCTGAAGGTGGCACCATCGGTGTGTTGGCGCTTGGCGCCAAGACCAGCGGAGAGCCGCTGAGCAGTGAGGACGTGGCGCTGCTCGCGGCGGTCGCTGCCCAGGTAGCCACCGCCATCGAAAACGGTCGGTTGTACACGCAGTTGCAGGACAAGGCCTCCGAGGTCGACCAGATCCGGGAGTTCAACGAGAACATCATCGAATCGCTGAACGATGGCCTGGTGGTGCTGGACCTCGAGGACCGGATCGTCCGCTGGAACCTCGCGTTGGGCCGTCTGCACGGCGTGTCTCGAGCTGAGGCGGTTGGCCAGCCATTGAGCGAGCTGTTCGACGCGAGCTTTGTCGAGCGGCTCGGTCAGGCTCGACGGGAACACCCGGCCGGAACCCTGCTGTACCGAGTGCCGCTTTTGTCCCGGCATGAAGACGAGCGGCGACAGCTGCTGGTCAACGCCGCGGTGGCGCCGCTGCGGACGTCCGACGGTGGCACCGAGGGCACGATGGTGATCCTCGAGGACATCACGTCTCGAGTGCAGCTCGAGGAGCAGCTTCAGCTCTCGGACAAGATGGCGTCGATCGGTCTGCTGGCGGCCGGGGTGGCCCATGAGGTGAACACGCCGCTCACCGGGATCTCGAGCTTCACCCAAATGCTGCTCGAGAACACCGACACCGACGATCCCCGGACGCAGCTGCTCGAGAAGATCGAGCGACAGACGTTCCGGGCGGCCAAGATTGTCAACGGACTCCTCAACCTGGCTCGGCCGGGTCGGACCGATGCAGCCGGACCGGTGGACGTGAACGCCGTGATCAACGACGTCCTGGGTTTGGTGGAGCACCAGCTGCAGACGAGCAACATCCAGCTTCGTCGCGAGCTGTCGGCAACGCCCACGGTGGTGCAGGGGGTCGAGTTCAAGCTCCAGCAGGTGTTCTTGAATCTGTTCCTCAACGCCCGAGATGCGATGCCCACCGGTGGCTGGCTGACCGTGATGACCCGGACCGACGAGGACCAGGCGATCATCGAGGTGGCCGACACCGGCACCGGGATACCTCCCGAGGTGCTGTCCCGGATCTACGACCCCTTCTTCACGACGAAAGCGGTCGGGCAGGGCACCGGCCTGGGACTGTCCATCACCTACGGCGTGATCAAGGAGCACAACGGGTCCATCGAGTGTCAGAGCGGGCCGGATCAGGGGACTCGTTTCCGCGTCGTCCTCCCGCTGGTCTCGAGTTCGGAAAGGCTGTCCGGTGTCCAGAGTTAGCGGCGTCGCGGAGCAGGCGGTCGACTCGCCGATGTTGCAAGGGGCGTCGGTGCTGGTCATCGACGACGAGGAGATCATGCGGGAGATCCTGCAGACCCTCCTCGATCGGGAGGGGTGCCGGGTGTCGGTTGCCGCATCGGGCGAGGAAGGGCTCGCCCTGGCGCGGTCTCGCGCGTTCGACGTTGCCGTGGTCGACGTCATGATGCCGGGCATCGACGGGATCGAGACGCTGGATGAGCTGCATAAGCTCGACGATGAACTTCCGGTCATCCTGATCACCGCGTTCGCGTCGGTCGAGAACGCTATCGCATCGATGAAGCGTGGCGCGTTCGACTACGTCACCAAGCCGTTCAAGAACGAAGAAGTCCTCGTCGTCTTGCGCAACGCCGTCGAACGCCGGCGCCTGGTCACCGAGAACCGGACGCTTCGAGAGAACCTGCGCGCTCGCACGAGTCAGTTCGGCGACATCATCGGGCGGAGCCAGCGCATGGGTCAGGTGTTCGACCTGATCGCGCAGGCGGCGCCGAGCCGAACCACGATCCTGGTCGAGGGCGAGAGCGGGACCGGTAAGGAGCTGGCGGCACGGGCCCTGCACGGGAACTCACCGCGCGCCGACCGGCCGTTCGTGACCGTCAACTCCGGGAGCCTGCCCCCGGACCTCCTCGAGTCGAACCTCTTCGGACACTTGAAAGGCGCGTTCACCGGTGCGGTGGCGCCGAAGAAGGGCCTGTTCGAGCTCGCCGATCGGGGGACCATCTTCTTCGACGAGATCGGCAGCGTGCCGCTCGAGACCCAGGCGAAACTGCTCCGGGTGATTCAGGAGCGGGAGTTCATGCGGTTGGGCGGAGTCGACACCATCAAGGTGGGCGTCCGGATCATCGCGGCGACCAACGTCGACCTCAAGGGGATGGCGGAGAAAGGCCGGTTCCGTGAGGATCTCTACTATCGCCTTCACGTCATCAAGGTGGAGCTCCCTCCGTTGCGCGAGCGCCGAGATGACATCCGTCTGCTGGCGCAGCACTTCCTCGAGAAGTACGGGGTAGAGAACGAGAAGCGGGACCTCGAGCTGACACCGGCCGCGCTCGACCTCATGGAAGAGTACGACTGGCCCGGGAACGTGCGTGAGCTCGAGAACGTGATCGAGCGGGCGGTGGTGCTCTCGACCGAGGATCGGATCGGCCCCGACCTGATTCCGGACGCCGTCCGCACTTCACGGCCGTTCCAGATTCCGCAGTTCGTGATGCCTCCCGAGGGGATCTCCTTCAAAGAGGTGATCGCGGCCTTCGAAACGCAGCTGATCGAGCGCACCCTGGTCGCCGCCGGCGGTGTGCAGAAGCGGGCGGCCGAGATGCTGCGGATCAAGCCCACGACGCTGAACGAGATGATCAAGCGCCACGACATCCGCCCGCGTCGGCGTCGAGCGGGCGCCAGGGCGCCGGTCGACGCGCCAGACGGTGGGCTGCAGGACCCCGGCACTGGACGGGCCCGCGTCAAACGCCTGGTCTAGGAACTGACCTGGTTTCTGTTGCTGCTGCGTCCGCCGCGTCGGCGTCCCCGGCGCTGGCGTCCTTCCTGACGCGGACGTCGAACGCCACCAATCAGACGGTCGTACTTGTCCATGATGACGTCCCATCGGTAGTTGGACCGGACGTACTGCCGACCGTGTCGACCCATCGCCGCGCGCAGTCGGTCATCCGCCACCAGGAGCCGGAGGCACTCGTGGAACTCCTCCCGACTGCCGTAGTAGAGGCCGCCGTTGCTCCGCTGGCAGTGGTCCATCACCACCTCGCTGCGGGCATTGGCCAGGACCGGCGTCCCGACCGAGAACGCTTCCAGGGCCAGGAGTGACAGGCTTTCGAACGGTGACGGCACGACGACCACCGTGGCCGCTTCGAGCGCCTCGAAACGTTCGGTCTCCGAGAGCATCCCGGCGAACCGGACACTCGGCGATTCGGGGATCGGCATGAGCTTGAGACCCATTAGCACGAGCGACGCGTCGCCGTTCGCCTCGGCGTAGGAGCCGAAGTAGTCGAGCAGCTCCTCGCATCCCTTCCCGGGATCGATACGCCCGCCGTAGAGCGCGAACGGTCCATACAGCCGGTGCCGACGGCGGAACACGGCGCCCCGGGCGGTCAGCGGGCTGCCCATGGGCTGGTCGTTCGACTCTTCGCCTTCCGGCGGTGCGGTCTCTTCGGTCTCCTGGGTCGCGCCGCGCGTGTGCCCGGGGAGCTCGTGCAGCCTCGACGGAGGCAACTCGACTCCGCAGCCCACCGTTTCCTCGACCTTCGCCTGCACCTTGAAGAGCTGCTTCAGGAAGCCGCGTTCTACATGGGTGTTGTAGGCGATCCCCGCCGGGCGCGAGAAGACGTCCCGATACAGGCCCAGCCGGATCGCCGGCTCATCATGGGCCGTGGGCACGAGAATGCTCCGCGCCGGGTCGACCTTGAGCCCGAGCACGGTCGGTGCGTAGAGGTAGGTGAAGAAGATGAGCGCGTCGTAGCGCTTGTGATGCTGTTCGAGATAGGCGATGAGCGCCGGACTCCACGGACCCTGCTGTTCGAGCCACTTCTCTTCATCGGCCGGCGTATGGTCGTTGTGGAAGATCCAGTCCGAGTACTCGTTGAACGACTCGAGGTCGCGCGTCCGGTCGGTCGGGAACCGTCTGACCGTCACCCCCCGGATCCGGTCTTCGCCTTCCGGATACTCGTTCTTCCAGGTGATGTAGTCGCGGGCGCAGGTCGTCAGCACGTCGACCTGATGTCGCGCGGCAAGCCGCTCGGCAATGAGGCGGCAGTGATACTCGGAGCCGCCTATCAGCTCCGCGCCGTAGCGCTGTATGACGAAGGCGATCTTCACCGTGTCCTCAGGCGAAACGCGCGACCAGTCGATCCAGGTGACCGGCAAAGGTCGCGTCGGAAAAATCTCGGAGCCGCCGCCGTTGTCCCTCGAGGACCTGGCTGCGCAGCTCGTCATCGTACACCAGGAGTCCCAGCGTCTCAGCGGCGTACTCGAAGTCCTTGGGTGAGAACGTAATGCCCGCCCCACCCATGGTTTCGGGCACGGCAGTGGATGCGTAGGCCAGTACCGGCACATCGGTGGCCATCGCTTCGAGGAGCGGCACGCAGAAGCCCTCGTGCTCGCTCAACGAGACGTAGGCGCTGGCGGTGCGATAGAACACGGCCAGGTCGGCGTCCGGCGCCGAGCCGACGAACCAGAACCGCTCGCTGGTCATCCGGTATTCGTTCATCAGCGCCCGGATCATCGAATAGTAGCGAGGGCACGCATCCTCACGCCCCACGAAGATGAAGCGGTGAAACGCGTCGATATACCGCTTGTACTGTTCGGCCAGCCGCAGATGATCTTCGAGTCTCTTGTTCGGGACCATTCGACCCACGAACAGGATGTTGGTGAGACCGTCGTTGAGCACCCGCTCGAGGGCGGGCTGCGGCGGGGCGGACGTCAGCCGTTCCGTGTCGACGGCGATGGGGAAGACGCCGGTCTCGGCGAATCCGAGTGCCTCCAGCTCTTGGCGGTTGTATTCCGAGTCGCCGAGCGCCAGGTCGACCCGGCCAACCAGGCTCGCGAGCTCTTCCCTGCCGCGGGTGACGAGACCCACCAGACCGGCGTCGTACCCGGCGAAGAAATGCGCCGGGGTGATGTTGTGGTACTGGATGATCCGCACCGTCTCCAGACTGGCCAGGGCCTCGGTCAGCGGCGAGGCGATGGCGAAGTGCAGGATTGTCACGTCTCCGCGTCTCGCCGCGGGGTCCGAGAATGGGCGGATCTCGCTCTGCAGGTCGTCGTCGATCGTCAGCGCATAGATGTCGGAGTCGTGGCCAAGGGAACGAAGCAGCGCCCGCCCCCGCCGGGCGCTGTCACCCACTGCGTCCCCGCGGTGCGCCGCGGGCAACCACTGGTTGATGATCATCGGCTCACGCGTCGCGACGAGTCATGGGTTCTCGCTACCTTCGGCAGGCGCGAACGGCAGCGCCTTGTAGGCCGACGGTCGGTACAGTCGGAGTTCTTCGAGTCGCTCCCATTCCGCGAAGCGATCCCAGAAGTCGTCTCGCACCTGCGGGCGTGGCTGGCGTGGCGTGCTGACCACCCGGTCGACGGCCTCGAGCAGCGTCCCACGGAAGTCGCGGGCCAGCAGGCGGTCGAGGGCGGCGTCCTGTTCGCGTACGATCTCCTCCTCCAGGGTGGGGTTCGACAGCACGGTGTGCAGGATCGAGGCGACATGACGCGGGTCCTTCGACTCGTAGAGCACCCCGGCGCCATCCATCGTCGCCGGCACCGCCGCCGCGGCATAGGCCACTACCGGTACGCGCTTCGAGAACGCTTCGATCAGCGGCACGCAGAAGCCTTCGTGTTCGCTGGCCGACAGGAACAGGTCGACCACGTCGTAACAGGCCGTCAGCTCGGCGTTCGAGACGTGGCCCAGCAGATGGACGTCGGGGATCCGCAGGTCCGCGATCAAGTGGTGCAGGGACGCAAGGTAGGACTCGAACCCGCCCCAGGCGCCGACCAGCAGCAGCCGCGACCGTGGCTGGTACTTGGCGCGGTAGGCATGGTAGAAGCGGATGACATCCTCGATCCGCTTGTTCGGGATCACGCGTCCCACGAACAGTAGGTTCACCCGTTCATCATCGAACTCGGAGACCAGCGTGCGGTCCGGGGGCTCGTCAAGATGGGTGAAGCTCGGAACCACCGGCAACACACCGGTGCGTTCGAACCCGAAGCGCTCCAGCTCCTGCCGGTTGAACTCGGAATCTCCCAGCGCGAGGTCGCATCGGTCGACATAAGCCTGCAGCTCGCGCCGTCCGCTATAGCAGAAACGGACGAGATCCTTGTGCACGCCGACGAAGTACTCCGGCGGTGTGATGTTGTGATACACGAGCGCCATGCGGTCCGGAAGCGCGTAGGCGATGCGGGAGGCTCTGGAGCCGATCGAGAAATGGTGAATCAGGACGTTGTCGGGGTGAGACGCGTCGATGAGATCGCGGTAGTCGAGCGTGAGGTCCTCGAGGCGTGGGTCAGCGGTCTCGACGAAGATCTCCGATTCGTATCCCGCCTCACGCAGGACCCGGGTGATGCCCAGCACCTCGTTGCCGATCGCATCTCCGTAGCCCAGCGTGGCGAGGACCTGATGCACCGCGCGCGGGCGGGCCGTCGTGGCGCTGCTCATGACGCGGCCGCCCCACGGTCCTCGCTGGCGGCTGGTCCCCGAGGGAGCCGGTCGACGATCTCACGTGCGGGAGGCGCCGTCCGACGACGACGACCGATCCAGCCAGGCAGCCCCTCCCGGGGGGCACGGTCCGCCGGAGCTTCCCGCCGGAGCCGGTCGAACATCTCCAGATACTTCCGTTCGACGGTCGGCCAGGTGTAGTGCTGGTCGAAGTAGATCCGTCCGTTGGCTCCGAGCGCTTCGCGGAGCCGGCGCTGCGTCAGGATCGTGTGGAGTGACTCGGCGAACTCCTCGTAGTTCTCGTAGTAGAGGCCCGCGTTGCTGCGGACACACTGCCCGCACAGCACGTCACACTTGCCATTGGCGAGCACCGGGCGCCCCAGGGCCCAGGCCTCGAGCGTGACCATCGACAGGCTTTCGTAGTAGGACGGAATCACGAGCAGCTCGGCCGCGGCCATCGCGTCGAACTTCTCCTCGTCACTCACGAAGCCGAGGTGCCGGATGCGCGGATGCTCCGGGATCGGCATGATCGGATTGCCGATGAGCATGAGCGTCAGGGCCGGGTCGACCCGGGCGTAGCGCTGGAAGAAGTCGAAGAGCTCCTTGCACCCTTTGTTCTCGTCGATCCGGCCGACGTAGATGATGGTGGGACCCTGCAGTCCGGTGCGTTGTCGGAACCGCTCGGGCTGGGGATCCGACGGCACCTCCGAGCCGATGCCCACCACCACGCCAGGGACGTGCTCATTGCCGGACACCCCCTGAATCAGAGCGCGCTCCTCGTGCGAGTTGTACATCAGCGCTCGCACGCCCCGGAACGTGGGACCGAAGATCTGCAGGCCAAGAGCCGGATCCCGCTCGGCCGTCGGCACCAGCACCGCCCGGTCGGGCGTTACCCGTGAGCCGTGATACGCGTGGTAGTAGCGATAGCTGAAGAAGACACAGAAGTCGTACTCGTGTCCGTGTCGTCGCAGGTGCTGCACGAGCGTGGGACAGGTCGGGCCCTCACTCCGTAGCCAGGCGAGCTCGGACGCGATGGAGTGCTGTTCCCCGAAGACGTGCTCGGACCGCCGCCCGAAGTCGTCTGGGTCCCGCTCTCGGCTCACCGGAAAGCGGCGCACCGGTACCCCGTGAACCTCTTCGATTCCCGGTGTCAGGTCGTTCTTCCAGGTGATGTAGTCGGTCGTGCTCGTCGTCAGCACTTCCACATCGGCGTGTGGAGCGAGGTGCTCGGCGACGTACCTGGCGTGAAGCTCGGCGCCGCCATTGAGGTCGGCGCCATAGCGTTGAACGACGACGGCAAGCTTCACGGTTCGTCTGGGCCGTTCGAGCGCTCACCCGGATCGGGAGACGCCGATGCTGGCGCCGCCGGGGGCGAGTCGGGAGGCCCGCTCGTCTCTCCACCCGCGTCGGCCGCGGCTGATGGCGGCTCGGCGGCTGGTGGTGTGGGGGCGGGCGCCTCGACGGCGGGTGCTTCGACCGCGGGTGTTTCGACCGCGGATGCCTCGACCGCTGGCGCGTCCAGGGCGGCCTGGCTCGGGGGCAACTCCGACGCCGGTGCATCGGTTCCCGCGCGGTCGTCGACGGCGGCCGTGTTCGCGTCGGTCGTGGCGTTGCCCTCGCCCGATGCGGGAGACGAGTCGGCTGACGTCGCGGATGCGCCGCTTCGATCGTCGCCTGACGACTGGCTCGACGCCGCGGCCTCCGATTCGCTCGAGCTGCCGCCCCGCCGCCGCGAGCGGCGCCGCCGGCGTCTGGTGCGGCCCGTCCCGGAACTACTCGCGGTGTCGCCGTCTCCCGACCCCGATTCGTCGGTTGCCGGCGTCGAGCGGTGCTGCACCACGGTTTCCAGGGCTCGCGTCCGGCGTTCGGCGAAGTCGAGGCGGCCGGCCACTGATTCGACCCGCATCATGTGGTTCTTCGTGTCCACCGACAGCCGGGTCATCTCGACGACCAGATTGTTCAGCACCTCGTAGTTCAGCGAGTCGAGCTCTTCGCGCGCCTGGAACTTCGCGCCGGCTCGTTCGAACTGCTTCGTTACTCGCTCGGCGAGGTCGGTCTGCTGCTTCAGGAGCTGGAGCGTGTACGCGTTGATCTCGGCCTGTCGAGACAGGGCGTAGACCATCGGGTCGGGGTTGAACAGCAGCTTGAGAAACGGATTCAGGAGTTTCCGGATCATCTGGATGATTTTCCCCGTAGGCCCACGGGATGACTTGTAGATGGTTTCCGTGTCGAACTCGAACGACTCGGGAGGCGGTCCCAGGAGCGACGGGGTCGACCAGTCGATCGGGTCCTGCCCCTCCGCAGCATCCAGTTGACGATACTGCTCGACCAGACCCGAACGGACCTGACGGGGGTCGAGAAAGCGTTCGAGTTTCACCGAGGCAAGCTCGCGAATCTGCTCTTCGGTGTAGTCGGCGCCCCGTTTCTCACGGATGCGTTCGCGGATCTGCTCCATGATCCGGGTGACGTCGACGGAATCTGACTGAATGTTGAACTCGGCCATCGTGTGCCACACAAGTGTAGTAGATGCGGGCCCTATCCGAGCGGGCGGTAGATGATCAGCGCGACCGCCACCGACCAGCCCACCGCGCACCAGGCCAACCCGTGGTCCTTCAGCAACAGGTCGGAGGGGCCGGCCAGAGGGTGCTCTCGCATGATCAACAGGTAGCGGAGCACCCCGTAGATAGGGAACGGAATCGTCAAGGTCAGCAGATCGGTGCCGAAGGTCTCGATCGTGTTCGGGTCGGTCGTGTAGACCGCATAGCTCAGCAGTGTCGCGCCGGCCACGATTGTGACCATCTGGTCGAGCCCCTGCGCGCTGTAGCGCGCCAGCGCCGGCCGGTGCGCGGTGGCGTCCTCACCCAGTGCGTCAACCTCCTGCCGCCGCTTGGTCAGGCCGAGGAACAACGCGCCCAGCAGCGTGCAGACGAGCAACCACTGGCTCGACGGCACGCCGACCGCGAGGGCGCCCGCCACCGCCCTGAGCACGAAGCCGACCGCGATCGTCAGCACGTCCAGCACGACGAGGTGTTTGAGGAGCTGTGAGTACAGCGTCAGCAGGACGACGAAGAGCAGCGAAAGCCCGCCCAGCATCGGAGTCAAGGCGACGCTGGCCCCGAGACCCAGTAGCAGCAGCACCACCGCGGCGCCCATAGCCATGGTGGCCGAGATCCGACCAGCCGCGATCGGACGTCCGGCCTTCACCGGGTGCAGCCGGTCCGCGTGCCGGTCTCCCAGATCGTTGACCAGGTACATCGCGCTCGAGAGTGCACAGAAGGCGCCGAACGCGACCACGGCCCTGAGCACGGACGTCGGGTCCGTCAGCTGCCCGCCAAAGACGAGCCCGGCGAACACGATCAGGTTCTTCGTCCACTGGTCCGGCCGGAGGGAGGTGACGAGATCGGCCGCCGGGTTGGAGGCCGACGTCTCCCCAGGGGGCGAGACGTCGGTCATCCCGTGCTCGGAGCTGTGGTGCGCCATCGCGGCCGGCGCCCCGCGCCGGAGCGGGGCGCGAGCGTGGCGGGTCGGGGGCGACCCGACCCTCAGCTGCTGAAGCTGCTGACCGCGTCGGCTTCAGACTCGAAGGTGTCGAACACCGTCAACAGCTTGGTGATGGCCAGCAAGTCGGTGATCCGCTTCGTGAGGTTCACGAGCTTCAGATTGCCACCTTGGCGGCTGACGGTCGTGTAGGTCCGCACGATTTCGCCCAGCCCGGCGCTGTCGACGTAGGGAACGTCTTCGAGGTTCAGGAGAAGGTTCTTGTGCCCCTGCTGCATCAGGTTGTTGATCTTTTCCCTCAGGAGCTCGTCGCCTTCACCGATGGTGAGCTTCCCTT
>MDTE01175494.1_pt1 | contig 83980 bp, 83 predicted proteins | sample 811231 | NCBI WGS metagenome assembly MDTE01 (sample SAMN05326651, study PRJNA326480) | marine metagenome | isolation source: seawater | place: Indian Ocean: Red Sea | collected 2010 | reverse complement strand
ATGCCTAATATGTTAATTCTACCCAGAAAGCGGCCTTAAGATTAAAAACTCAGACGTAACTAACGGCTAAAAAATTATTTTTTAATTTGGACCCTTATGGGATGTTAACATTTACTGATAAAGGCCCCAAAAAAATGGCCATTTCCGATAATAACTCAGTTCAGGGACATAGGATGAGCCAACTACGACTTACTTTTGCCGCATGGGATTACGACCGCGTTAAACCAATAATGGATGGAACCCTTCGCCCAGAAGGGATAGAGATAGAGCCTATTGTATCTCGACCAAGCGAGACTTTTTTTAGAATGCTCAGAAAACAAGAATTTGATGTATCAGAACTTTCTCTGGCTAACTACACAATGTTGCGGGCAGAAGGCGACAAGAAGTTCATTGCAATACCAGTATTTCCATCAAGACTCTTTCGTCATTCATGTATTTTTGTTAACAAAAAAGCAGGTATTAATGAACCTAAGGATCTAGTTGGCAAAAAAATTGGAGTACCTGAGTACTCTATGACTGCTGCTGTATTCGCACGAGGGCTATTACTACATGAATATGGAGTAGAGCCTGATTCAATTGAATGGTTTTCCGGAACTCAGGATGGCCTAAAGCGACCTTCTAGAATTGATTTTGATTTGCCAAAAAGTATTGTCCTCCATCGAATGCCGCCTGAAAAAGACATGGGACCAATGCTAGATCAAGGAGAACTGGACGCCATTATTTCACCTAATGCACCCCATTCTCTCAATAATGATCCATCACCCGTTAGACGTTTATTTCCAGACTACCGACAGTCTGAAAAGGATTACTTTTTGCGTACCGGGATTTTTCCAATCATGCACACAGTGGTATTCCGTCGCGAGATCTATGATGCTAACCCATGGGCAGCATTGAGCTTATATAGTGCTTTTAAAAAGGCTAAAGAACTAGCCTATGCAGAAATGATGGAAACCGACGCACTCAAAATAACACTTCCATGGGTAGTTGCTGAAATGGAAGAAACTCAACGTGTAATGGGACATGACTTCTGGCCATACGGCATAGAACCGAATCAATTAGCATTAAAGGTTCTGCCACAATATTTGTATGAACAGAACTTGATTTCTCGAATCCCTAAAACGGAGGAGTTATTTGCTGAAAACACGCTGGGGCTAGAAAGTTAATCCGAAAAAATTGGTATTAAGCCTTCATAAATTAGCCGCTCATAGCCAACCCCTGTAGCAGCTATGTATAAATTACCCCGTGAATCTGTCTGAATATGATGTCCAGTTCCCACACTAGTTTTAATGCTTGCTAAAAAGCGAAGACTCAAACGATCAAAGACCTCAATTCCAGAACCACCCCCAACATAGAGAAATCTTTGCTCTTGGTCTGGTGACAAGGCAATGTTACGTGCAAAAGGTGTTTCTCCTCTAATAATCTGATCCACATATTCTCCATCAATCGTGAATATTTGAACACGTCTATTTTCTCGATCAGCAACATAGACCAAACCATCATTTGAAACACGAATTGCGTGAACAATACTAAATTGTTGTGGACCAGGGCCAGCTGGCACAGAATCAAGAAAAACGTACGGACACTGCTCATTATCTACTGGTATATTACCGAAAGCTCCCCACATACGCTTAAAAATCCCCGTCTCAGCATCGAAAACAACAACTCTATGATTACCATATCCATCTGCAACAAAAAGCTCATTTGTTGGGGGGTAAACAACCGCATCTGCTGGCCTATTGAGGTTAACTATATCCGAATTGCCGCTACTCGCATCACTACTCCCTACCTGCATTATCAATGCCCCATCAGGCGTAAATTTTAAAATTTGATCGTCAGATATAGGATCAAGTCCTGGCTCATTTTGAGCAGGACAATTATTACCGCCTATCCAAAAATATCCCTGATAATCGATATGCAAACCGTGTTCTCTCTGTGGCCACTCATAACCTTCACTTGGACCGCCCCATGCACTAAGAAAAGTCCCTTCTTTATCAAATCCCACAATCTGTGGAGCTGCCATGGCAATGTTCTCTTGGGAAAGAGTCCAGGGCCGGTGCAAAAACCAAGCATTATCCTGACCATCGATAGCAATACTTGAAACCTCTCCAAGCTTCCAATGTTCAGGAACTTGAGGCCAATCTGAATCAATATGAAATGATGGGATACTTTTTGCCGAAAGGTTAGCGTTTGAAATCTGTGACAAATTAACAGAACTTTGACATCCCCAAATACCTAAAAATGCTGCAAATAGCCCAATAAAACATTTAGATTTAAATATCTTAAACATCAACTTGACACTGATCTCCAATTATCAACCAAATACTGTGCAGTTCGCCATGCAAGTGCCTGCACTGTTAATGTGGGATTACGAGCACCGCTTGTCCCCATTACTGATGCTCCTAAAACACCCAGATTAGGAACTTCATGTGAAAACCCCCAGCGATTAACAACATTAGTGTTTGGATCATTCCCCATACGAGTGCCTCCGTATGCATGAGTTGAAGGACCCATTGGTCCCAAGGGCATTCTAAAAGTATCTATTGCTCCTGCTTCAAGGAACCATTGTTCCATTTTCTCTTGAGTAAAAGCAGCTAGCTTTTTTTCATTTTCCTTATATTCTGCTGTGATACGACAAACTGGAAATCCCAAAGGGTCCTTAACAGTAGGATGCAGATCAAGGTAATTATCCTCATAAGGCAAGGTAGTCTTTTGCAAATGTGCACCAACCCATCTATCTGCATTCTCCATAACAAACTCTTTCCATTGAGACCCCCAACGAGGAGCACGCCCAAACGTATTCATTCTAGCAGCCAAAATAGGTCGGGAATCCTGAGATACCCAAAAATGAGCACCACCAATGAAATCATTATCACTATGATCAAAGTTGTCATCTGCCCACTCATCAATCCCTGAACCTTGAGCAGGAAGCCCATACCATCGATTTAGCCTATGAGGAAACAACCCAAGAACTCCCCCTCTTTGAGCATGTGTCATGTAATGACGCCCTACCTGACCATGATTATTTGAAAGCCCTGAGGGATAAGCATCTGAGGATGAAAGAAGAAGTAGTCGTGAATTTTCATATGTATAGCCTGCCAGCAAAATAACTTTAGCTGGCTGCAAAAATAGCTCCCCATCACGCAAATACTCTACCGCACTAGCACGGCCTTCAGAATCTACTTGTATGTCTGTAACGTGAGCTTCCGTCACAATTTGTAAGTTCCCAGTGGCTTGAGCCTTAGGAATAGTAGTTATAGCAGTCGAGTTTTTTGCTTCAATGTGACACCCACCACGATTACAAAAGCCATGGTATTGACATGCAGGTCGATTGTTATGCGCTTGAGAATTAATAGCTGCCGGAGAAGGAAAAGGATTGTATCCAAGACGTCTTGCAGCATCAGACATCATTTCTGTGAATTTTGTGCTCCTAAGGGGTGGCATTGGGTAATCACGAGCACGGGGACCTTCGAAAATATTACCACGCGAATCAATATTGCCATTTATATTCCCTGCAAAACCACCAACTCCCAACTCATATTCAACCGTATCGTAAAACGGCTCTAAGTCTGCATAAGTCAAAGGCCAATCTTCAACAGTTGAGCCAGTTGGAATTCTGGAATCACCGTAACGACGAGTAGTTTCACTGACCACGCCAAAATCCCAAGGATGCAGCCTGTAACTCCGAGCATAGTAGTGAAGGGTAGTACCTCCCACAGCATTCATCATTGGGTGTAAATTATCTCGTGGGGACTCTGGGGACTGCTCATTAGCCCGATGTACAGGAACCTCTCTATTAGCTTTTTGTACAGAATGTGGCCATCCTCTATAGTTATTACGCAACTCGTCCGGCGCAAAATCACGAGGTGTCATCCACCTGCCAGCCTCAAGGGCAACAACTTCAACACCAGCTTCTGTTAGAGGTAATACTGCAATTCCACCGGCCCCACCTAACCCAATCAAGACAACATCAGTCGAAGGCAATCTAGTCGTCATTAGCCTCCACCTCTGAAATTGTCACGTCAAACATAGCCATGTCATGAGCAGATACTCGGGTCATTTCTGGAACATAATCCATTTGTTGCTGTTCAACAGTAACCCCCAATCTAAGACCTGGATATCCAATCATCTCCCACCCAATAAAATCTTGGTTTCCGCCATAGGCAGGATCGGAAAATGTACCCTCTATAGTGTGGCGCAACATGAGATTAAAGAAAGTTGCAGAATCCGGATCAAAACCAGACACCCTGTTTTGCTCTATATTTTCTAACAAAGTGTCCTGTTCAGCAGGATCAAGATCTACGAACCGTTGACTATTTGCTTCTTGTGCATACTGATCCAACGCATCAAGGCCTATCGAGTACATATCGCGTGATTGAGAAAGCGCATTTGCTAGTCCTTTATCAATGTAATTTGCTGCTCCAGCTTCTAGCGCGCCAGGACCATTATTGTCTGTAGGTATCAACCGAGAAACAACTGCCTCAAGAATTTCTGCCTCAGTGCTACTTAAATTTTCAAATTGATCGCGAGCTCGATCTGGAAGAACTTGCGCAAGACTTTGCGCTGGAACTGCACTAGTCACCCCTGCGGCTGCAGCACGTTTGAGAATCTCTCGTCTTGACAAAAAACTTGCCATACAAACCTCCACTTTATAATTTAAAGAAGGTCTTTCTTATTTTAAGGCAATATAACTACCCTCTTAAGAATAATTATCAGTAATGTTTCTCTTCTATCAACTAACACCCATGAACCAAAACCAAAGTAGCATTAGAAACTGAGTGCCTTAGTTTTTTATATGGCTCATAGTCTGGGTCATTGTAAAAGGCAAGTGCTGCTGAACGGTCCGGGAACTCTAAAACAATCAACCTTGAAGGATGATAATCACCCTCTAGGACCTCAACATCACCACCACGGACCTGATACTTCCCACCATGCCTTTCCACTAATGCAGGCACATTTCTCACATACACTTCATAACGCTTTATATCATGAAGGTTTATATCGGCTATTAAGTAGGCGGAACTCACAACCTGCCCTTAACTCTCGACCAAAATTATAGACAAATGGCCATTATGGTCCGAGATTTAATTATTTTTTCACTCCTCAGAATGACTGGTTATTACAAACCAATCAATCCCAGAGTCTTTCTACACCATCTTCCCCAGTTAAAAACCCGAGAAGACACCCTTTGGAGCCATCTCTAAGCTGATGGCAGCGCACAGAAACTGATTCTCCAACCGATATAGTATCGTTGGTGATACCATTTCTCGAAAGAGCACGTAGGCTACCTGCCTCCAGTGCCCACATCTCTGACTCTCCATTTTGCATCACTTCAAGATAAATCCATGCATGAGGGTTTACCATATGGAGTTCTCTAACAACACCCTGAAGATTAACGTACTCGGTCATTTCATAGTTACCATGTGAATGGTGGGCGGACAATGTGCCAGTAAATACCATAACCAACATACAACTTATTACTTTCGTCATTCGATACATGCTATACACTCCTAAGCATAGTTTCAGAGGCACTTAGCCCAATTACCTTGTCCAATCGTTGCATGCTATACCCTCTTGAATCTCACCGCAGGATCTACGAACCTTGCTCGCCTCAAGAAAATTCTCGTAACGAATACGTTCTCCATTTTGATCCATAAAACTTAATGACTGCTGAAACATACCAGGGGGCAAGGACCCCGGTACGACCGTGGCTTCAATAATATAAAGTCTACTGTCATGAAGATAAATTGCCGCATAAGTTCTTGATTCATTTTCATTAGTTATCTGAAGCTGATGCCCTTCCACTCGATCAATATAGTGATATGCGTCATAGGTTACTTGACCACCTCGTTGACGAAAACTGGTTGCAGCATAGGCTACCGAAGCTCTGATATCTATTTCCCAATACAAAAGATACTCGGCCTCATTCCTATCTCGCTCTTCGTGCAATCTTTCAGCTTGAGTGTAATCAACTACCGTAACAGAATAATTATCTCCCCCCTGTGAATAATTATATTTACGAGCCGGAAGTACAACACCATACTCAGATGGATAGGCCATCTCTTCGACTTCAAACTCGCCAGGTGCACGAATACGAAAATCATCAAGAGAACTATAATAATCAATCCAAGTCTGAGTAAAAGCAGGGCCGGAGCACAGAGCGGCAAAAACAACCGCCATCACTCTAGAACTATTCATTGTTTGTTCCTTCCTTATTAACTAAATTTTGTAGAGAAACCATCATTTCAAGTCAGCTAAGATAACCCACATTAACAAGCAAATACCAAGATTTAAAAAACTGTAATTCAGTTATTCAAGAGATGGCGTAGTGCTTGGTGGTTGACGATTTTTAGTAGCTTGCTCGTAAGCATAAGCAAAACCAAGAAGCATTCCTTCGCTATAGGCCCTACCAAGCATCTCTATACCAATAGGCAAACCATCTACTGTAAAACCAGCAGGGACTGTTATTGCCGGAAAAGCTGTTATAGGACTGAGACGACGGTTATTACCCAATCCATATGCATCGTCAGTATCTGAATTACTCAAAGCATCTGGCGCAATCAGCGTCGTTTGATGATCAAATGTTGCATATATCAATGCATCTAAATCTAAATCAGCCATGTATGCAAGTACTGATTGACGTATAGCTTCCCTTGCAAGCATAAATTTATGATACCCCGGATCTTGAATAGACTTGCCTATAACACCTATAAGATCGCTAGCACGCCAAGGAGTAACTATTCCCTTCAAAAGAATTTCTCTAAGACTTGAAACTGGGGTTCCCGGAAGATCTGCTAAATATGCATTGATTGCTGCTTCCGTTTCATAATTATTTTGTCCATATGTTCTATGAACAGTATCCATAAGAGAAAATTCGACCGGATCTACCATGATCGCACCAAGCGCTTCAATATCTCCTAAAGCCTGATTAATAACTTCTCGAACCTTCTGATAATCCTGTGACTCTGTGTCTGTATTTGGATCCATAGGCTGGCGAATTACGCCAATTCGAGCACCTCGCAGACTATTTTCATCAAGAAATTCTTTATAACTTTCTGGAATTCTGCCAACAGAATCAGCAGTAACTGGATCATTGGGATCATAGCCAACAAGAACATCCAACAAAATTGCAGCATCTGTCACTGTTCTAGAAATTGGACCTAATGTGTCATTGGTAGGATTGGCTGGCATCATCCCAAAACGACTAACTAGAGGAACAGTAGGCCTTAAGCCGACAAGACTATGCACTGAGGCAGGACCACGGATCGAACCACCTGTATCTTCGCCAATACCCAATAATCCAAAATTAGCTGCTATCCCAATACCAGTTCCAGCAGAAGAACCACTGGGATTACGTGAAGGATCATAAGCATTACGAGCAACCCCAAAAGCCGAACCCAGATATCGAGAGGCATATTCTCCCATAGTAGTCTTTGCAAGAATGATTGCCCCTGCCTCTTTCATACGAGTCACTATGGTGGCATCACGTCCTGAAACAAACCCTTCAAAGACTAAAGACCCATAGGTGGTTGGCATATCACTTGTTTCAACCTGATCTTTCAGCAAAACCGGCACACAGTGCAATGGCCCTACGAGACCAGAATTCTCAAATGAAGCATCAAGAGCATCGGCTTCATCAAGAACACTAGTATTAAGATGTTGTATTGAATTAAGAACCGGCCCCTGCTGGTCAAATGCTTCGATTCTTTGCAAATAAAACTCGACCAATGAACGACATGTTATGTCGCCAGAGGAAAATAAAGCATGCACCTCATCAACTGTTGTCTCCAATAATTGATTTTGCCCATTTGCATAATTTGATAGCGACAAAAAACAGAACGCGCTTGAAAAAATCAAAAGAATTTTGGGCAATTTATAACATGAGATTTTTATTTTATTTTTCATAGACAATACCCGCTGAATTGTGTTTTTCAAAAAATTTAATAATTCGATCTTTAACTAACAAATAACACTTTTATCTTTTTGTATATCTTCTCAATGCCATTCCACCTGTTAAGGAGCCATAAATTACACCATTGACATCAACAACAATTCCTTCTTGTGAGCCATCACCATCAGGGTCCTCTATAAAAGCAGTTACAGCGCCATTTTTTGCACTACCTATGCGGATACCTTCCTGCCATCCTGGGTTGTTCCCCACTGAACTTGAGTCTGCCACGTAAAGCATGTCATTTCCGTCTATATGCATGCCGCTCGGCCGCCCAAACTGGTCCCATTCATCGATAAAATTGCCATCCTGATCAAAAATTTGTATCCGACTATTTGCTCGGTCGCCAACAAACAATCTACCTTCAGAGTCCATTGCCATAGTATGCGGTTCATCAAAATCTCCCGGAGCTGATCCATGCTGTCCCCAAGATTTAATGAAAGTTCCGTCACTGGAAAACTTTAATACTCTTGCATTAGAACCATTACCATGGCCATCACCAACAAAAATATCCCCATTAGGTGCTACCAAAACAGCAGAAGGTTTATTAAATTCATCAAAACCATTTCCTGCAACACCTGCCTTCCCTAAAGTCATTAACAGCTCCCCCTCCGGACTAAATTTAAAAACCTGGTGACCTTTTCCGTTACGTCTTGGGTCTACACCATCAGGTCCTTCAAAATCCGTAACCCAAATATTTCCCTCGTAATCAACATGTATACCGTGTGGACGGTTAAACATATTTTCTCCAAAACTAGTTACTAGATTTCCAGAAGCATCAAATTTCTGAATAGGCTTTAGATCAGAACCAACACACCAGTTGTCACCGCACCTATCAAATGTCCAGATGCTAGTCCCATCAGGGTCTAATGCCATTGCCGCTGTTGAACCAATGGGCCGGTCATCTGGGAAAGTAAAATAATCCTGATCAAGTACATAAGGATCTAGCTGAGCATAAGCTGAACCGATATAACCAAATATTAGAATGAGCCCAAAAATCAATGAGTATTTAATGTTCTTGCCACGCATATTATTCTCCGGTTTTACTCTCATATGGTAACAGCATATCAAACCATCGGATAAGACTTCTTAAGTAAAAAAGAGTTTTGGAATTCAATACGTTAGAAATCAATGCGACTATTAAAATTGATCGCTATAATATGCTGATGCGCTTTACTACACTCAAACTCCTGAGCATAGTGCTATCCATTTTTACAGCCACTACAAAAATAGCTTGGCCACAGGAACTGCAATACCTAAATGGTGAGCTTGAAAATGGACAACAACCCCCACGATTTAAAATTGAAATTATCGCCTTTTCTTACAATGAATTTGACTCTTCCGAAGAAAAATTCTCAATAAAAAGTAATTCTAGACTTATTAAAGCACCTCCTCACAACCCTATTAAAATTGTAGGTACGGAGTTATATAAACCAAAGAACATCCACTCATTACTTCCGGTTCTGCAAACAGAATCCGATCTGCTTATAAACCTTTTTGATCCTCTATTTGATATCAGCGTCATCGACCCCCTTAATGAAGACAGTCCTCTGATAATCTCTCCTGAGTACCTAATTGCTGTACAGGAAAATTTGAGGCTAGTGGATTCTCTAAAACTGAGAGTCTTAAAGAATAGCTCTGAATATCATGGTTATAAAACTCGTGTTTTAGACCAGGATGAACTTGAATTAAAACTTTCCGCTGCGCGGCTTAATCGCCTCAATGCCTACACAGTTTTAGCCCATGGCGGTTGGATTCAAGCAGGATTGTCGGAAGAAAAATCAATACCTATGGAAATTTGGAAATTAGACTCTCTTAACCCAATAGGAACGGTTAAGCTCCACCTGAGCCGCTTTCTGCATCTTACTGTAGCCCTTGATTTTTATTCAGAAGAATTGAAGCCATTAGGAATACCAACTAATTTAGAAAATATTACCTTGACCCCCGCCCATGAACTTCGGGCAACAAGGCGTGCTAGAAGCGGAGAACTCCATTACTTTGATCACCCAGCATTTGGAATTTTGGTTTCAGTAGAACCTGCTCCTCCAGAGCCAGAGCTTTCAGAGGAATCTAATGATTTAATCACCCCATTGCTAGGACCGGCTGCTTAATACTAAAAATAAAGGTTACACTTTTAATTAGTAGCTTTTGTCTAACATAGCAATCAAAGGATTAATGAACCTTGAAAGGCAACCTGTTGCCTTGCTTATATACCGTTCTATTTGATTATGAATTCCTACCGTTCCATCTCCTCGGCCCGCTGCAAAATTCACTGCCATTGCGCAAATTGCATAGCTCATATTGAGTTCTTTTGCTAAACCAGCCTCTGGCATCGCCGTCATTCCAACCATAGTACAACCATCTTTTTCCAATCGGTCTATTTCAGAGGCAGTTTCCAGTCTAGGCCCTTGTGTTACCCCATATACACCACTCTGGAGAAAACAATCAGATAACTTTGCTACCGAGATTAATTGCTCTCGAAGACTTTTATCAAAGGGGCAAGTGAAATCAACGTGTCTGAGATCAGTTCCCCCATTACAAAAACTATGTTCTCTTCCCCAAGTGTAATCAACGAGCTGTTCTGGGCTTGCTAATTCACCCGGTAGGAAGTTTGGGTCGAGAGTACCAACTGCACTCAATGCTATACAGAAACGCACACCATGCTCTCGCAAAGCCCAAATATTAGCCCGATAATTAACCATATGTGGTGGAATATTTGACGTTTCACCATGCCTTAAAATACAAAGCGCCTTGTGATTCCCAAAAGCAACCTCAAGAACTGGACTAGAAGGCAAACCAAAAGGTGTTTTTGTTTGACTCCTAGATTTGATATCAAGGACTAAGTTGTCATGAATGCTTCCTATGATTAAACCAACAGCACTCATTAATATTCACCTAAACTATGAAGAGATTTCAGTCCACGCCAATAACCTTTGTAATCTAAGCCACAACCAAAAACATAGACATCTTCAATCTCAACGCCAACAAAATTCACATTCTTATGATCTATAGACTTAAGTTTCTTTTTAACGAGCACAGCAGATAGAATCATTGACACACCATATTGATACAATTTTTCATGTATCTCTTGAAGTGTTTTACCTTCATCAAGAATATCATCGACTACTAAAACAACCCGGCCTTGCAGGTTCTCTTTTGGCAGAACGAACCAAGACAAATTTCCACCCTTTAAATTTTTGTCGTAACGGGAAACATGGATGAAATCAAACTCATGCGGAAAATCAAAACGACAGCAAAGTTCAACTGCAGTAAAAGCTCCTCCTCTCATTACAGCTAAAACAACAGGATTTTTAGTGCACAAAAACTCTGAAGCTTCACTTGCCATACGATCTAACGCATTTGAAACCTCCTTTTCAGTCGCTATCTCGCAGCTATTTTTTCTTGCCCTAATTGCATCTTCTATACAGGATCTCACCCTTTAAGCTCCAATTCAGGTGTTGTGTGAAGCAAATCAATTTCATCCCTTATTTTCTTCCAATAGTCAGACCCATGAAGTTCATCCCAATTTGTATCTTTTTTGCCTCTCATTCTCATCAAACGGACTTGTGATGCAGGGGAAATACAAGCATTTGCTGCTTTAATAACAGATGAGATCTCATTTTTTTTATTACAAACCAAAACCATGTCACAGCCTGCTTCGAGAGATTTAACCATACGTTCGGAGCATGTACCACCAGATGCCGCCCCCTGCATTCCTACATCATCAGAAAAAACAACACCTTTGAACCCTAACTGTCCTCGAAGTTCTTTCTCGATCCACCATGACGAAAAACTTGCAGGCAATGGGTCAACCTCAGAAAAACTTACATGTCCCACCATAACTCCTTCCAATCCAAAAGAAATGAGATGACGATATGGGTGAAGGTCATCCCATAGCTCACTATATTTCCTCGAGTCTATTGCGCCATCGGTATGAGTATCATTAAGAACACCCGCATGAGTGGGAAAATGCTTTGCTACAACAGCCATACCTGCTTTTCTTGTACCTTTGGAAAATTCTGCTGCCAGAGCACCAACAATAACTGACTGGCTATGCAAAGCACGGTCACCAATTACTGAAGCTAAACCGAGATCTAGATCAACAACTGGCGTAAAACTTAAATCAACACCTACTGAACGCAACTCAGCGGCCATAATCCACCCAAAAGACTTGGCTGCTATTAATGCACGAGCCGGATCCTGGTCATAGAGATGGCCTAAAGAACGCATAGGTGGAAGAATAGTGAATGGCTCACAAAAACGCTGCACTCGCCCTCCTTCTTGATCAACAGCAACTAGCAATGGGGGGGAGCGTACTTGGTGGATCTCAGAGATAAGATTGGTTACTTGCTTCAGGTTTTCAAAATTACGCCTAAATAGTATAACTCCACCAACAACTGAAGATTTTAACCATTCACGTTCTTCGGGCTGAATTTTCACGCCCTCTAAATCAATCATTAATGGCCCAAGCGACATGACGTTAGCTAATAATTTCCACAGTCGTTCCTACTGACACTAACTCATAGAGTTCAGTAATATCAGCACAACTCATACGGATACAACCAAGTGATCCAGGGTTGCCGAGTCTATTAACATAAGGAGTTCCATGTATATAAACAAATCGCCGCATAGTGTCTACACTACCAAGACGATTTCTACCAACCTCAGTCCCAGAGAGCCAAAGAATGCGGGTAAGTACCCAATCTCGATCGGGATCATTAAGTGCAAGTTGTTCTGAAAAAACCTCACCAGTAGCTCTTCGACCTTCAAAAACAGTACCTTTCTCTACTCCTGCTCCAATTTTTGCACGTATAATATGTCGACCACGGGGGGTCTTAAAGCTGTTGGCTAGCTCACCCTCACCGTACTTTGATGTAGAAATTAAATAGCTACCCAATAAATGGTTGTCATCGAATAGCTCCAATTTTTGAGCACTTAAACTGACATTAATTCGACGCTCTATCATGTCTTTTTTTTGCACATCTTAATTTCTGATGATCTCAGTTCGACTCTCTAGTTTGCTCTCATTGTTAACGATCAAAGATTGCCATTACTTCTACATGATGAGTATGCGGAAACATATCTGCAATTCCAGCAACAGTCATTCTGTAACCCTGCTTAATCAATTGCTTTGCATCTCTAGCTAATGTTGCCGGGTGACAGGAAACATAACCAATACGCCTAGGAGGTGCTATTGCCATCTGCTCTATAACGGTTTGAGCACCCGAGCGTGGAGGGTCAAGCAAAACAATATCCCAATATTTTTCCATGAAGCTCCAATTAGACTCACTCAAGTCCGCAGTAATAAAAGAAATATTTTCAATATTGTTTTTCGTTGCATTTTTAGCAGCCCGAGCTACCAAGCCAGCATCCCCTTCAACGCCAAGTACGGTATCAGCCCGCATTGCCAACGGAAGACTAAAGTTCCCAATACCACAATACAAGTCTAGCACTTGGTCAGTGGACTCTACCTGCAAAAAATCTACTACTTGACTAACTAGTGAGGCATTAACTGTTGCATTAACTTGAATAAAGTCAGTAGGGCCAAAGTATAAACATAGACCAAAGTCATTTAACCTATAATAAAGTTGATCTGTTGCTTCTGGGTTGAGCGCAAAAACGGTACCAGGCCCACCTCTTTGCAGATAGATATTAATATCCCACTCTGAAGCCATCACACCAAATAATTTAAGATCTTGTTCGTTGGGTTCGTCCAATATCCTTAAAACCATTGCACGTACATCATCTCCAGCCACTATTTCAGCCTGAGGTAATCGAGTGCTCAAAGAACTACGACCAATCATCTTGCTTAATGCACCTGGAAGCATATCTAGCGGTTCCACCAGTACACGGCAAGTTGACATATCAGTTACATAGCGTGTAGCACGTTCTTTAAACCCCACGAGAACACGATCTTTCCCCTGAACATACCTAACACCTAAACGCGCACGACGTCGATAGTGCCACTCAGAACCTATTATCGGCTGCAACCAACGATCAGGCCCTACTGAGCCAATGCGAGCAAAGGCTTCTTTAACAGTTTTTTGTTTAAAATCAACTTGGGCTTCATACGATAGATGCTGGACTGCACAACCACCACATCGCTTAAAGTATTCACATGGTGGATCTACCCTCTGAGAGGAAGGCTCAATCAATTCAATTAAATCAGCTTCATGATACTGTCGTCGACGTCGACGTGGGGCAAGTAGTATTCTTTCTCCAGGTAATGCTCCTGACACAAATACTCGTCGGTCACCAAGATTTGCTATTCCCCGACCATCATGGGTTAAATCAACTATATGGACATCTAGAAACTCAGAATCAACTGCCATAACCAATCGCTTGCCATGCATGGAGATATTCTTCCAAATGTACGCCCTCTGATTGCTCCAGCTTTACCTTAACCTTTGAAATTTCTTCCTCTAACTGTGCTTCACTTAAGATTCCTCTCATGAGCTGAAAACGCAAGTAAATCAAATAGGTATTAAGAACATCAGTTTCGCAATAATTACGTATTGATGGAATATCACCAGCAAGATACTGGCTCAAAACTTTTTCACCACTCATACCAAGCTTACCGGGGTATCCCAATAATGTTGCTACCTGATCTAGTGATGCACGACCACCTAACTGAACCCCTGCCAATATATCCATTAAGTCAAGATGTCTCCAGTGAAAGCGACTCAAATAATTGTTATAGCGAAATTCCCTATCAGTTTCTCCTGTCTCCCAGTAACGATCAGCATTTATTCCATATAAAAGCGCCCTGTAGTGAAGCACGGGCAGGTCAAACCCTGAACCATTCCATGATACAAGTTCTGGCAAGTAACGTTGTAACCCTTCAAAGAATCGTGTTACTAATTCTTTCTCAGAAGATTCAACCTCACCAAGACTAAAAAGATGCAAATCATTTTTGGTTCGAAGCACCGCTGAGATAGCAACAATTTTATGCTGAACTATTGGTAGAAATTCAGTGTTACGAGCTTGACGTTGTTTAAAAGACATAACTCGCCCAACACCTTCATCGTCAAGGTCCTGTAGACCGTAGAGTCGGCGACCAAAGTCGGTGTCTGGAACAGTTTCTATGTCAAAAACCAGAACATTCAATTAACTACTTTCCTTTCTCATTAAAATGGCCACAGCTACAACCAAACCCGCTTCATCACTAAGGGTGAGATGCCCATCAGAAATACCAAGGTCTTCTCGAATAGTTTGCCCACGAGCTGAATAAATAATTCGTGGCTGCCCCCTATCATTTGGAATCGTTCCAACATCCCGTATCCATATGCCATAGGAAAATCCAGTTCCCATAGCTTTGACTATTGCTTCTTTTGCAGCAAAACGCATAGCAAGAAACCGCATCGGATTTTTTGCATGAACAAAAAGATCCATTTCATTATCGAGCAAAAATCGTTTCGCAAAACGCATACCGAAACGATCCCAAATTTTTTCAATCCGAGACTTCTTTAAAATGTCTATGCCCACACCAAAGATCAAGCTCCACGACCCTCCTGCATAAGCTCCTTCATAGTTGACACTGCTTTTTGCATTCCAACAAAAAGTGCTCTTGAAATAATTGAATGACCAATATTAAGCTCAACTATTGGGATCAGTGATGCAATAGGTTTTACATTATGATAATTAAGACCATGACCTGCATGGATAGTAAGACCAAGGTTTCTACCAAAGTCTGCTGCCCTCTGAATACGTTTAAATTCACGAGTCACGTCATTATGCTGCTTTGAGTCCGCATATGTGCCTGTATGTAATTCCACTACACTAACCCCCGACTCGACTGCTGCATCCAACTGATCTAGATCTGGGTCAATAAAAAGAGATACTCGAATACCAGCTTCCTGTAGACGCAATACCGCGTTTTTAACTTTCTGCGTCTGATTAAGGATATTAAGACCACCTTCAGTCGTTAGCTCCTCTCGCTTTTCGGGAACTAAGCAACAATCAGCAGGTTGTGTAGCTAATGCAATCTGAATCATCTCCTCTGTTACTGCCATCTCAAGATTGACGCGAGTGTTAACTGACTCCTGCATACGAGCTAGATCACAGTCCTGTATATGCCTACGATCTTCGCGCAAATGAATTGTTATGCTGTCAGCACCTGCATTCTCTGCTATAAGAGCACACTCCACAGGATCTGGATAATCTGTTCCTCGCGCCTGGCGCAAAGTGGCCACATGATCCACATTGACCCCCAAATCTATTACACGTTGTGTTTTTTGACTCATATTTGAAACCCCCTAGCATATACATCCTTCAACACCGAGCGGGTGCTGAGGGGCCGGTTTCCTAAATAAACCCTTAGCACGAGGTCTAATAATCGCTTAGCTGCTTTAAGGCTTTGTCTATCATTTAAACACTCTTCTCTGAGTGAAATAAGCTCACAACCCTTAAATATGTACGGGCCTTTATCTGGCGTATTCCTTAAAGTAAAACCATGCTCTGGTTTAAATTCATAAAAACTTTCAGAATTAATAGCTTTTCCTGTTTCAGCATCTTCTTGAAGTTCTATCCCATATCCCAAAGCTTGCAATAAACGTAACTCAAATAAACGAACTGCTCGAGGTGTATTAGATAGCCCGGAAAGATCGGATAGACAACGACTATAACAGGAAAAAACTAAAGGATTTGGGTCCTCGCGCCCCATCAAACGAAGTAGTAATTCATTAAGATAAAAACCAGCTAAAACTTCTTCACCAGACAATGCTAATGTAGATGAAACCGCTTCTGCTTGTGTTAAACGACCTAATTCACCTCTCCTAATCCAAGACAGTTGCAGCAATGAAAAAGGCTGGAGTACAACTCTCCTATCTGAACGTGAACGCCTGGAACCCTGAGCAATTAAGGTTATAACTCCGTGATTCTCAGTTAAACAATCAAGGAGTTGACTTGTATTCTTATATGGGCGCATGTGAAGCACAAAACCCGGCTCAAGACGAACTATTTCTCGCTCAGTCATGACAAATCAAAACCCAATTTTTTTAGCTCACGCTCATTATCAGACCAATGCTCGCGAACTTTCACCCACAATTCTAGGTGCACACGGTCATTTAAGAACTTGATTAGCTCCTGACGAGCCGACTGACCTGCTTTTTTCAAAAGTCGCCCATGTTTTCCAATCACAATTGCCTTATGACTTGGACGTTCTACCCAGATTACCGCATGTATTAGCCATTGATTTTCTTCATTCCTACCAACGTATTCCACTTCTACCGTTAAACCATAAGGAACCTCCTTATGCACCACAGATAGTAATTTCTCCCTAATTATTTCAGCAATCCTAAAACTATCGCCCTTGTCAGTAAGAATATCCTTAGGAAATAATGCTGGCCCAAATGGTAAACGGACAACAATCTCAGACATCAAACTGTCTAGATTTATAACCTTCAAGGCTGAAATTGGAACAAATGCGGAAAATGGCAATTGTTGAGAAACTTTATCAAGCACTGGTAACAAAGCGGTTCTAGGGCCTACGGTATCAATTTTATTTAAGGCTAGTACAACCTCCTCTGACCGTTCCTTTAAGAGCCCGCCCAAGTTTAGGTCATCCTGCGTAAGTTTATTGGCGTCTATAACCAAAAGAATAACGTCAGCATCTTCTATAACCTGATTGATGGTTTTTGCCATAACACGATGGATAGCACGTTTCTGATATCCCTTTGTAACGTTTTGCAGGCCTGGCGTATCCATAAAAACCGCCTGATAAGATGAGCCACTTTGTACTCCTAGAATTCGGTGGCGCGTTGTATGCGGTTTTGAACTAACAATACTTACTTTTTCACCAACCAATGCATTAAGCAGGGTTGATTTGCCAACATTAGGTCGGCCAACAATGGCTATATAGCCTGAACGTAAATTCGACTCAATTGTCACTGGTTAGACTCAAAAGCATACTTTTAGCAGCATCTTGCTCCGCATTTGGGCGACTAGTACCAGTACCTTCAACCTTCCTCTCATTAACTTCGCACTGGACAGTGAAAGTTTGTTTGTGAGGCAAACCATCCGTTGACCTAACACTATACTCTGGCAAACGGAGCCCCCTTGCTTGAAGCCATTCCTGCAACCTTGTTTTTGGATCTTTTAAGGCTGAAGCATCAGGTAACCTATCTAACCTATCTCTCATAAGCTGATTTACACACTTTTCAGCTTGTTCAAAGCCCCCATCTAACAGTATTGCACCAATCAAAGCCTCCACTGTATTAGCAAGAACAGATGAACGTCTTGCAACGCCAGTACGTAGCTCCCCTGACCCAACAATTACATGAGGCTCTAATGCCAGCTCACGCCCAATTTCTGCCAATGTTTCGCCTTTTACAAGCGAAGCACGCATACGACTCATATCACCTTCAGATTGAAAACCTTTAACTTCAAATAGGCGTTGTGCTACCACAAAATTCAGCAAAGCATCACCAAGGAACTCGAGGCGCTCATTATTACGTTTAGAAACACTCCTATGAGTTAATGCTTGTTCAAGTAACTTAGAGTTCTTAAATTCGTAAGAAAGCTGGTCTCGCGCCCAACTAGACCGAATGGCAAAGGCCTTTTCTGCATTAGATTTTTTTAAGCGGTTAGAAGTCAAACGTCTATAACATATGAAGAATAATTGTCGTATTCTATCGACAAGTCATGGCAATCACCTATTCGCTAGGCTTTAAAATCAAAAAAAATGTTTCAGACCTAAGAAATATCAGCTGAAAATTTATTATTTTATGCTATTCGATACTTTGTCCTATTCGACTCCATCTAGGACCCCCGTCAGTAGGCCATCGCCAGTTCATCCAGATTCGAACAGCTTTACCAACCATTTGATACTCAGGAATAAATCGAACAACTTCAAATCTACTATCTTGGCTATTATCTCGATTATCGCCCATTACAAAGTAATGTCCTTCAGGCACTACATAAGTCCCACCCGGGCTTAATCTACTGCGAATATGAAGCAATGTATGCTCCTGCTCCCCTAGTTTTTCACTTAGTAACTGTACCCCAGGATTGTCCTCATAGTTTCCAATAAGTTCCGCATGAATTTTATCGCCATTAATAAAAAGCTGCTTACTATCAGACTCATAAACAACTACATCTCCTGGCAAACCAACAACCCTCTTAATGTAGTTAACACGGGGGTCAGAAGGTAACCTAAAAACAACCACATCACCTCGAATCGGTGCTCCAACATCGAATACCTTGGTATTAATTACAGGAAGTCTTAAACCATATGAGAACTTATTAACAAAAATAAAATCTCCCTCTAAAAGGGTAGGCATCATCGAGCCAGAAGGAATACGAAACGGCTCAAATAGGAATGATCTTAAAATAAGCACAAGAAATAACACAGGAAAAAAAGATCGCGAATATTCAACCAATACTGGCTCTGAATAAGCTTTTTTTTCAGAAATAGAATCCTTGTTAACGGTTAACCTACGACGCTTAAATATGAGGCTATCAAGACCCCAGATAAAGCCAGAAATAGCAGTCGCAATTACAAGTAATAAAGAGAAGTCCAAGTGCTACCCCGAGTTTCTAAAAAATGGGGGGCGAGTATTCGTCATTTTTTATCCATCTGCAACACAGCTAAAAATGCTTCTTGAGGTATTTCTACAGACCCAAGCTGCTTCATACGGCGTTTTCCAGCTTTCTGCTTCTCCAATAGCTTTCTTTTCCTTGTAACATCTCCCCCATATAGCTTTGCAGTAACGTCCTTCCTTAGTGCTTTGACTGTACTTCGCGCTATTATCTGGCCTCCTATTGCAGCTTGAACTGCAACCTCAAATAATTGTCGAGGAATCAAATCCTTTAGTTTTTCCACTAGTTGACGGCCTCGTCTGTCTGCAAATTGTCTATGTAATATTACAGACATCGCATCTACACGCTCTTTATTAATCATAATATCTAACTTGATAAGATCTGCTGGCTCAAATCTGAGAAATTGATAGTCAAATGATGCGTACCCTCGTGTATTTGACTTTAATCGATCAAAAAAATCTATTACCACTTCTCCTAGTGGCAGTTCGTACTCAAGGGAAATTTGGTTGCCTAAGTATTGCAATTTACGCTGTTTCCCTCTTTTCTCTTGGCATAACTTTAATACACTACCTATAAACTCCTTAGGAAAAAGAATACTTGCAAGAATTAATGGCTCCCTAATCTCTCTTATTTGCCCTCTGTCTGGAAGTTGTGCCGGATTATCTATATTTAGAATTTCCCCCTTGTTATTTTCTATTTCATAAATAACTGTAGGCGCAGTTGATATCAGCTCAATTCCGTACTCTCTTTCTAGTCGTTCCTGGACAATTTCCAAATGCAGCATTCCCAAGAAACCGCACCTAAATCCAAAACCAAGGGCAAGACTGGATTCGGGTTCAAAATGCAAAGAAGCGTCATTAAGTCTCAATTTCTGGAGAGCTTCACGAAAGGCCTCAAAATCATCCGCATCAATAGGAAAAAGCCCAGCAAAAACTCTAGGTTGAATTCTTTCAAATCCAGGTACAGGCTGAATATCCTCAGCTCCCTGTTCCCTGATAGTATCCCCAACTGGGGCGGCATCAACTTCTTTTATACCTGCAATAACATATCCTACCTCCCCAGCTTCTAAATTCTCTCGATCCGTCATTTTTGGTGTAAAGACCCCTACACGATCGACCACATAACGCCTACCGGTAGAACAAATTTCCATACGAGTTCCTTTTGATAGGCTGCCATTCACTACCTTAACTAAGGAGACAACACCGACATAACTATCAAACCAAGAATCAATGATAAGCGCCTGCGGAGGTGCATTAGATGAACCTGTTGGCGAGGGAATCGTATTTACGATCTTTTCCAAAAGAGGCTGAATGCCCTCACCTGTTTTTGCGCTAATCCGTGACGCAGTTTGAGCATTCAAACCAATAATGCTCTCAATCTCATCTACCACACGATCAGGGTCTGCAGCAGGCAAATCAATTTTATTAATGACCGGCAAAACTTCTAAGTCCTGACTTATAGCTGAATAACAATTTGCAACGCTCTGAGCTTCAACTCCTTGAGCTGCGTCAACAACTAATAAAGCACCATCACAAGCAGCTAAAGAACGGGAAACTTCATATGAAAAATCCACATGACCAGGAGTATCAATGATATTAAGCTGATATGTATTGCCATCCTGCGCCTGATAATTAAGCGCGACACTTTGTGCCTTGATGGTAATGCCGCGTTCACGCTCTAGATCCATAGAATCAAGAACCTGATCAGCCATTTCCCGTTCTGATAGTCCACCACACAGCTGTATCAATCGATCGGCTAGGGTAGATTTGCCATGATCAATATGTGCAATTATTGAAAAATTTCTGATCCGTTCCATGGAAGAACAAAAGACAACTTGGCCTCGGGTGATTATACCCTGCTAGTACTCTAGCTGCCCCAAACCACGCGTATAATTGCTAAATGATACAGCCCTGATGGACAGTTGACTTTCATGAAAAGCAAATCAACTCTTTGTGACAATAGGAGCTAGTTGCATAGTTTTTGTAAGATTACGTAGAACTAAAAGCCCAAACATAAGCCCAGCAAAAGCCCCGAGGAGAGTACCTGCATCATTGCTGAGGGTTGCAGATCCTAACGCAGCTCCTAACAACAGACTAAAAAAAGGCAATCCATGCAGAAGAAGGGTTCCAAACATCAAATTCTTCCGATCTATAGACACAGTTACAAAATCACCAATACCCACCTGCAATGCGCTTTTTATGTCAATATATGAGCCAAATCGCCAGAAACAAATTCCCTGACAACCACTACACTTAATATTAAGACTCGAAAAATCAAGCCGTAAGGTTTCCTTCTCAGATACAGATGCCACACGGGCTTGCACACTAATACAATCATGCATTGGCAGGTTAATACTGTTTTTTCTACGCATCATTTGAAAAAATCAATAAAGTTTACCGATCAGAAATTGAATTTACTGTTGTACAAGGCAATGAAGACTCCGCTGATTGTTGAACGCCTGTTGAAACTGCCTGAGGCACAGCAAAGTTTGTTTGATCACAAGCAGTAACAATGGATAAATCGGCAGCAATTAATCCCGAATTGCCAGATAACCCTGGGTCATTTAGATAATTAAGTGCAAACAGAGAAAATATAGCAACAATGACCGATACAACTGCACCAAAAGCGTAACGCAACACTGCTACTGGGGTTCCTTGCTTAGGATTAGAAACTTTAGGGTACGGCACTGACACAACCCCTAATTCTGTCTGCACTCGACGCCTCAACACATCTGGATCAGGGTTTAAGATTTCTCCCCGCAGCGCAGCGCCAATGGTGGCATAAGACAATGCTTTCTGATGAAACTCTGGATCCTTATCCATTCGTCTAACTAAAAACTCACACTCTTCCTCAGATAACTCGTCATCAAAAAAAGCGGAGAGTTGCTCTTTTATATGTTCAGTCATATTAATCTCATAACAAGGGCTTTAAACTTTTCTCGATAGTTGCTCGTGCCCTATAAATTCTTGAACGCACTGTTCCAATAGGACAATCCATACTCTGTGCAATTTCCTCGTAGCTCATACCATCTACTTCCCGAAAAAGAATTGTGGTTCTTAATTCTTCAGGCAAATCACTAATTGTATTGCTTATTGTCTGCTGTATTTCCTCAGAAAGAGTAACTGCCTCCGGCGTATCTATATCCTTAAGTTTTGCAAAAATCTCGCTATGCTCAGCGCCCTCTGAAAAGAGATCATAGTAAGTAGGTCTCCGGCCAGCTGAAGCACAATGATTTTTAGCTGTATTAATAGCAATTCGATATAACCAAGTATAAAAAGCGCTGTCTCTCCTAAATGAAGTTGACGCGCGATAGGCCTTGATAAATGTTTCCTGGGCCACATCAAGTGCTTCCGATGGATCGTTTACATACCTCATGATGAGCTTAATTATCCTATGCTGATACTTAATCACTAGTAAATCGAAGGCTGAACGATCCCCACGTTGTACTCTCTTTATGATGGCCAGATCAGACGCTTTCTCACTAACTGATCTCTTGCGAGCTTTAATTGTCCCGATCTTGTCCATAGACCCTTTAAAAAAGAAAAAGTTCTCAAAATATAAAAAAAATTAGCATTTAGTAAAGATTTTCACAATCTATACTAAAATTAGACTCAGTCTAACAACGCTAATCTATAGGACGAAAAGATTAATGAAGTATCTTGACCTTAATTAATTTAATCTGATTTATACGCGCGCATTAACTTAAGAAGCTTTTCTAAATCAGGGTCAATTGGCGCTCCCTTTCCAACAAGGTATGCATGAAGATCAGGGTCTGGAAGTTCTAAAAGATCTGCAAAAAGTTGCTTTTCTTTCAAGGAAAGCAACCCGTATGACTTTTCCAAAAAAACTAAAAGTAGAGCATCTAGCTCTCTCATACCACGCCTACAACGCCAACGTAGCTTTGCCTCATCAGTACTTGAAAAATTTAACAATGTTTGTCTAGTGTCGTCGATGAGCGATTAACTTCTTTATTTCAGTAATTGCTTTAGCTGGGTTTAGGTCTTTTGGACAAGCTTGAGTACAATTCAATATAGTATGACATCTATAAAGTCTGAAAGGATCTTCCAGAGAATCTAACCGTTCTCCTGTTGATTCATCTCTACTATCAACTATCCATCGATACGCTTGCAATAATGCAGCAGGACCTAAATATCGGTCTGAATTCCACCAATAGCTGGGACATGCTGTGGAGCAGCATGCGCACATAATACACGCAGATGGCTTATCAATCTTTTCTTGATCCTCTTTTGATTGAAGCCGTTCGTGATCAGGCGGTGGAGGTGTTTTTGATTCAAGCCATGGTTTTATAGAAGCATACTGCGCGTAAAAATTAGTCAAGTCTGGAACTAGATCCTTAACAACAGGCATATGAGGCAGAGGATATACTTTAACGCTACCTTTCACTTCATTAACTGGTTTAAGGCAAGCTAATGTATTAACTCCATCTATATTCATTGCACATGAGCCACATATACCTTCTCTACACGAACGACGAAATGCGAGGGTAGAATCAATTTCATTTTTAATCTTAATCAATGCATCCAAAACCATAGGTCCACATGAATCCATATCTACTTCATAGGTATCAAGCGTAGGATTTTCCTTTAAATCCGGATTAAATCGATAAATCAAGAATTTTTTAATGTTCTTTGCTTGACCAACATCCGGATAAGTTTTTCCGGATTTAACTCTTGAATTAGCTGGAAGTCGAAACTGCGCCATTACTTATCCTTTAAATATTTTGTACTTAATAGGTCCGCGCCTTAGGAGGAATAGGCGCCACATCATCTGTCAAGGTATTCATTTGCACAGAACGCTCACCAAATTGGGCTGCGCCTGACTCATTCACCCAAACAAGAGTATGCTTCATCCAATTCTCATCATCTCTCTCCGGATAATCTTCCCGAGCCTGAGCGCCACGGCTCTCTGTTCTATGCGCAGCAGACTTAATTGTTCCCATTGCCTGGATTAAAAGATTTTCTAACTCAAAAGTCTCCATAAGATCAGTATTCCAGACCAAAGATTTGTCAGAAACTGATACATCTGAAAATCCTGAAAATATAGGCTCTAGAAGAGCAATACCTTCTTTTAAAGATTTCCCAGTTCGGAAAACTGCTGCATGATTTTGCATAATGCGCTGCATTTGTAAACGTAGCTCTGCTGTGGTGATACTACCTTTTGCATTTCTAAGACGGTCTACGCGATCAATGGCAACTTGACCTGCATGTTTTTCAAGAGAAGCAAAACCATCGTTGGGTTTTATCAACTCTCCACAGCGAATGGCTGCAGCACGTCCAAACACAACTAAATCTATAAGAGAATTTGAACCAAGACGATTTGCTCCATGCACAGAAACACAAGCTGCTTCCCCAACTGCCATCAAGCCAGGTACAACAGACTCCTGATTACCCTTGTCAACCGTAACAACTTCGCCATAAAAATTAGTAGGGATTCCTCCCATGTTATAATGTACTGTTGGAATCACTGGGATTGGTTCCTTGGTAACATCAACACCTGAAAAAATCTTGGCCGTCTCTGCAATACCAGGGAGCCGTTCATCGATAACATCTGTTCCTAGATGCTCAAGATGCAAATGCACGTGATCTTTCTCTGGCCCAACACCCCGGCCTTCCTGAACTTCAATAGTAATAGATCTACTCACAACATCCCTAGATGCTAGATCTTTTGCATTGGGAGCGTAACGTTCCATAAAGCGCTCTCCCTCTACGTTTGTCAAATAGCCTCCCTCTCCACGTGAACCTTCTGTAATTAAACAACCAGAACCGTATATACCTGTTGGATGAAATTGGACAAACTCCATATCTTGCAGTGGCAAGCCAACCCTCTGCACCATTGCATTCCCATCTCCTGTACAAATATGTGCTGCTGTGCATGAAAAATAAGCTCGGCCATAGCCACCTGTAGCTAGTATCACCATTTTTGAACGAAATCTGTGCAAGCGCCCCTCTGACAGGTCAAGAGCTACTATTCCTCGACAAATCTCATTTTCCATAATGAGGTCGATAGCAAAATATTCTATAAAAAATTCGGCATCATGCTTCAAAGACTGCTGATATAACGTATGAAGCATCGCATGACCTGTTCGATCTGCTGCAGCACATGTTCTCTGTGCTGTGCCCTCTCCATAGTTTGTTGTCATGCCCCCAAAGGGCCGCTGATAAATACGGCCATCCTCAGTACGAGAAAAAGGAACTCCATAATGTTCAAGTTCTATTACTGATGCAGGTGCCTCTTTACACATATATTCAATAGCATCCTGATCTCCTAACCAGTCTGATCCCTTTACTGTGTCATACATGTGCCAGCGCCAGTCATCCTCTCCCATATTCCCAAGGGCCGCACTGATACCACCTTGTGCTGCAACCGTATGACTTCGGGTTGGAAAAACCTTAGAAACGCATGCTGTACTAAGGCCCTGCTCCGCCAAACCAAGAGTTGCCCTTAAGCCAGAACCTCCTGCTCCTACAACTATCACATCGTAGGTGTGGTCTATAAACTCATACTCTTTAGTCATACAGTCGTTCCTAACGCTATTTTTAATACTGAAAAAACTCCTCCAACTACCACAAAAATATGAGCGAAGGAAGTAATCACAATAGCAGCTATTTTTAAGCTCGAACCATGAACGTAATCTTCTACAACAACCTGAATCCCAAGTTGAGAATGATAGGCTAAAGTAATTATCAACAAGATAAGCAAAATACTTCTGATAGGAGAACTGATGAACCCCACCACAGTGCCATATTCAAAGTTCCCCATTCCAGCCAAGTCAAATACAAACCATAGCCCAAGAGGAATAAGTGCAACAGCTGAAAGCCTCTGTGCCCACCAATGCTGTGCTCCTTCCTTAGCAGAACCAAGCCCCAGAACTTTATTTAACGGACTAACAAGACTCATTACCAAGCCCCTAAATAATAAAAATTATTGAATAGATAGATGCCGCAGCTATTGAAAAAACAACCACACACCAACCACTCTTACGGTAAGCATCTCTATCTAGCCCAATACCTATATCCCAAATCAAATGACGAATTCCATTAGCAAAATGGTAAAAAAAACAAAAGCACAAACCAAAATAAAAAATCTTTAATGGCAAGCTTGCTAGTAACACATAAGCATTTGTATATGCTTCCTCACCGCTTGCAATTGATATCAACCAATACAGGAGCACAAGAACACCCATAGATAAAATAATCCCAGTCCCGCGATGTAACACAGACAACACGCTGGTGATCTGAGGACGGTATACCTGTAAGTGCGGCGACAGTGGCCGCTCGGCTCTACTCATAGTGTTCTTTTCCCCTACTTAGGATATTGCAGTAACGGCATGAATACGTCCGCTTCCACTAGAAATCAATACAACGACCCGCCCTCTCCCAATCACCAAACCGGGTAGGCTCTGGTCCCTTAGGCCCCCCAAGCTCTTGAGGGTTCTCCAACTTTTTACCCTCAGAGGTTACCGAGACAACACTAATATCTTCTAGCTTGGTTTCGGCACTGGACATAACTCCGCTATCCTTTTCTTCATTCGCTTTCCGTAGCTTAGGCATTACATTAGTCTGCCAGAAACAGCTTTTATTCGCACTATGTAACTCAATAAAAAACTTAAATAGCGTCACTTTAGATTAAAATATTTACCATGACAGATAAAACACAACTGACATTGTGCCCACTACCCACTCTACATTTTATTGAGGTAACAGGCGATGACTCAGAAAAATTTCTGAATGCGCAATTTAGCCAAATCATAACTTCCAAAGGGCTTCACAAGGCAAAGCTTGCAGCTTGGCACGACGCAAAGGGACGTGTAATGGCTTTAACCCACATATTTCCCAAGGATAATAATTGGATTCTGTTACTACATGGAGATAATCCACAAAACATTATCCAGCAACTAAAATTATTTATTTTAAGAGAAGATGTTCAAATAAATGATGTTACTTATAAGTGGTTCGGAGCTATCGTATTAGGAAACATTGACCAGTGGGTTAAAGGTTGTATTGAAAATTTAAATCAAGCATATGGAAATATTGTCAAGAAAGAGTCAATTTTCCTGTTCAAACTAAGCAATCAAGTAACCTATCTCCTAGCCAAAAATGACAAACAATCCATAATTAAATCTGAATTTGTAAATATTGATGAACGAGGAGGAGAAATTGCTGAAATTCGGGCAGGCCTAGTTTATCTAACATCCGATCTAAACAAACGTTTCACGCCTCAGATGCTAAACCTGGATCAACTTGGTGCTCTTTCATTCCGTAAAGGTTGTTACCCAGGCCAAGAAATCATCACACGCATCAAACATCTAGGAAACCCAAAACGTCGTTTGTTTAGATTTTCTGCCCCACTAACCAAGAAACCAGTAATTGGATCTCAGCTACTAAACTCTTCAGGGACACCAGTGGGTGAGGTAGTACGCAGCGTAAAAATAGATCAAGCAAAGACAGAGTTTTTGGCAGTTATAAAAATCGAATCCGCTAACAAGCCTCTACACTTAGATAATGAAGCAGAAATAACTATAACAAAAGAAAAGTTGCCATGAGATCACCCTTAGATTTCCGGCTTTAAATGTGGAAACAAAAGAACATCTCGAATTGATTGAGAGTTAGTCAAAAGCATTATAAGACGATCAACACCAATACCTAAACCAGCAGCTGGAGGCATTCCATACTCTAATGCTTTAATATAATCATCATCAAAGTACATTGCCTCATCATCACCATCAGCTTTTGCTTGTGCTTGATTTTTAAATCGCATAGCCTGATCTTCCGGATCATTTAATTCGGAAAACCCATTTGCAATTTCTTTGCCTGCGATAAATAACTCGAACCGATCTGTTAGAAAAGGGTCTTCATCCTTACAACGCGCCAAAGGAGACACCTCAGCAGGATAATCAGTAACAAAAACCGGATTTTTTAAATGATGCTCAACAGTTGATTCAAATAATTCAATTTGTAATTTCCCTGGACCAAAGCCCTCCTGATATTTAATTCGGTTTCCATCACAAATAGATCTAAGCTTATTCAAGTCTCTAGGTGCATCAGCCAAATCAGGGTTATACCTAATAATTCCTTCTTCAATGGTCATTTCCTCAAAATCACTTTTCAAATCAAGAAGCTGTCCTTGATAATCCAACTCATCTGAACCTACCACCATACGTGCTGACTCTCGAATAAGTGTTTGGGTAAGCGAGATAAAATCCCTGTAGTTTGCATATGCTTGATACACCTCCAACATTGTGAACTCTGGATTATGCTGGGTTGAAATACCTTCATTACGGAAACTTCTATTAATTTCATAAACACGTTCAAACCCTCCTACCAATAAACGCTTAAGATACAGTTCGGGAGCAACCCGAAGATAGAGTGGTATATCAAGAGCATTGTGATGCGTAGCAAATGGCTTAGCGATAGCCCCGCCTGGAATGGGGTGCATCATCGGCGTCTCAACTTCCAAAAAGCCTAATGTATCGAGTGAAGAACGCAGGAATCGGATAATTTCCGTACGTAACTGAAATACTCTACGAGTTTCATCACTAACAATTAGATCAACATACCGTTGCCTTACCTTCAACTCTTGATCTACAAGGCCGTGCCATTTTTCGGGCATTGGTCGAAGTGATTTTACGAGCAATCTTATTTGCTCTGCACGTATTGATAATTCACCAGTTTTTGTCTTAAAAAGTTCTCCTTCTACGCCCAAAATATCCCCAACATCCCAAGATTTAAACGCCTGGTAGATTTCAACAGATACCCTATCTTTCTCAATATATATCTGTATCTGACCAGAGCTATCCTGGATTTTGATAAAACTAGCTTTTCCCATGATCCGTTTTGCCATCATTCGACCTGCAACACGAACAGTTATGCAATCTTTATCAAGAATTGATCCTGAGCGCTCCCCATAGGCTGAAAGCAGTTCTCCTGCTAATGAATCACGACGGAAATCATTTGGAAATGCATTCCCAATGCGCAGCCTACCGAGTTTTTCGCGCCGGTCTGCTATAAGTTTATTTTCCCCTGACGAACTTTTTTCTGTTACTTCCTTCATGTATTAATAACCCTGTTTCAAGCTCTCTTCTAAGAAAGGGTCTAGATCTCCATCCAAAATGGCACCAGGATTTCCACTTTCATATCCTGTCCTTAAGTCTTTAATTCTAGATTGATCAAGCACATATGAACGTATCTGATTTCCCCAGCCAATATCCGCTTTACCTTCTTCTAATAATTCTGCTTCCTCTTGACGCTTTTGTTGTTCCTGCTCATATAGTTTTGAGCGCAATTGATTCATTGCTGTTGCTCTATTTTTATGCTGAGAACGATCACTTTGACACTGCACAACAATACCGGAGGGTAAATGAGTCAAACGAACTGCTGACTCAGTTTTATTGACATGCTGACCTCCAGCACCACTTGCACGGTAAACATCAACTCTAAGATCACTAGGGTCTATGTCTACTTCCATATCGTCCTCAATCTCTGGTGAAACAAAAACAGCAGCGAATGAAGTGTGGCGACGATGTCCAGCGTCAAAAGGAGACTTTCTTACCAAACGATGAACACCTGTCTCTGTTCGAAGCCATCCATAAACATAATCGCCATTAATTAAGATTGTTGCGCTCTTTAGCCCTGCAACATCACCTGCCGAGTACTCGATTATTTCCGTTTGGAAACCACGAGATTCTGCCCAACGAAGATACATACGAAACAACATCTCAGCCCAATCTTGGGCCTCAGTACCTCCTGAACCAGATTGAACGTCAAGAAAAGCATTATTCCCATCCATTTCTCCAGAAAACATACGCCGAAACTCAAGACGCTCAACTTCCTTTTGAGTAATTACCACTTCGTCTACAATATCTTTTAGGGCATTGATATCCATTTCATCTTTTGCCAACCTAGAAAGCTCATCTGCCTCTTTTAATGATAGGCTTATTTTGTCAAGTGCAATAATGACCGACTCAAGATCGGCCCGCTCCTTGCCAAGTGCTTGTGCTCGAGACTGATCCTCCCATACAGAAGGATTTTCAAGTTCTCGATCAACTTCTTCTAGTCGTTCTTGCTTACCCTCATAGTCAAAGATACCCCCTTAGGGCGCTAGAACGCCCTAAGAGATCAGAAATCATCGCACTAAGTTGACCAAACTCCATCCATCTCCACCGTATTCGAAGTCAAAGGATAATAACGCAATCCCATCAAGGTCACATGATGACATTCTCAGACTGCTGCATATGTTCAACAATAAGCTGAACTCTTCGTGTAGTGTAATAGTCATTAATACTCAATCGGTACACAAGATGTAATGACTCACCCACTTCCAAGGAGCTCTCAGAAAAATTAAATGCTATAGCATCAAAAGATGCTCCATTTGTTAGATTTTTAACAATCATTTTGAGATGTCTATCTTTAAGCAAGCGCTGATCAGTTAATATAAAAACGCCTTCGAAGAGAGGTTCAGGGAACCCCTGACCCCAAGGGCCAACATTTTGCAACATCGAAGCAACTTCTACCGTAAGGTCATCATCCAATAGAACACCATCAGTTAGAATCTTTTGGTGGAAATCAGTGGCCTCCAATGACTTCTCTCCAAACGACTGTATGGCTTCTCTAAATTGTAAATATCCATCTGGCCTCAAGGTCAAACCAGCTGCCATTGAATGACCTCCAAAACGACCTATAAGACCCGGATGCAATGCATCAACGGCTACTAGCGCATCTCTAAGGTGAAACCCTGAAATAGAACGTCCTGATCCTTTAAGTAACCCTTCATTTGTACGGGCAAAAGCAAATGTGGGCCGGTGGTACTTATCCTTAATGCCAGAAGCAACTAAGCCTACTATGCCCTCATGCCAATCATCCCTAGATAAACATATTATGGGCGCCAAATCTGTTACTGATATAGTGGCCTCTGCCTCAACTAAATCTAAGGCTTCAGAACGCATTCTAGTCGTTTTGTTACGTCTATCTTTGTTAAGTCTATCCAATTTTTTGGCTAAATTTTGTGCCTCTTTTTGAGAATCGGTTAATAAACAACGTACGCCCAGTGACATGTCATCAAGCCGGCCTGCAGCATTGAGCAGAGGAGCTATGTAATAAGCTAGAGTTGTTGCAGTAAGCTCATGTTGTGATTTATCCACCACTTCGCATAAAGCTATAATCCCTGGTCGGCAGGATCCCGTTCGTATTCGAGCAACACCCTGCTCAATTAGTATCCGATTACTATGGTCTAATTTGACTAGATCGGCTATCGTTCCAAGAGCAACGAGATCAAGAAAACCAGACACAACTCTCGAAATACCAAGATGATGTTCCAATGCTGCTAAAAGATAAAAAGCTACGCCCACACCAGCGAGACTCTTTCCAGCAAATAATTCTCCAACAAGATTTGGGTTAATAATTACATTGGCATTTGGTAGTTCAGCGCCTGGCAAATGATGGTCAGTAATTAAAACATCAAATCCTGATTCCCGTGCAGCATGAACACCAGATTTGCTGGTAATACCATTATCAACTGTAACAATGAGCCCAGGATTTTTATTTGGCAGTTTATCTACTAATTCTTCTGTGAGCCCATAGCCCAGCTCAAATCTGTCCGGAATAAAAAATGAAACGTCAGTAAAACCTAGCAAACGAAGACATAGAACCATTAACGCAGTACTGGTTGCACCATCCGCGTCAAAGTCACCAACTATAATGACTGGGTTATCTTGATGGTACATTAACAATTCTACGCCTTTATTAAGCGCTTCAAATTCACTTACTGGACGTAACTCACTAAGTGAAAGGCTCATTTCGGAAGGTGATTTTATATTTCTACGGGCAAACACCTGTCGAAGTACCCGATGAGTATTATCTGGCCACAACCACTTACTCGAACCTAGGGTTTTTGATCGCTCTTCAACTATCAGCATCGGTTACTTTACCTTTACAATTCAACGTACAATCCTAATAGTCACATTAGTACTAATTACGGAAAGCTTATCAAGTTTACGAGAGAACAATCAGATGCAAATCTAGTTTCTGCCTGGGAAGCCGGAGGCGTAAAAGTGGGTGAACAATGGGTTTATAGCCATTTAATTCTTTCCGCCAATAGTTTACAACCAAATTGGGCTATTTCAGATCCAGCTGCAATTACCTTTTCAGACCTTGAGCCAGCTCTAATACTTGACCCAGAATTGATAATACTTGGAACTGGCAACTTGGCATGTGTTCCAAATATGGATCTTATGTTAGAAGCAGCCACCCAAGGTATTGGCTTAGAAATTATGGATACGCCAGCTGCATGTAGAACATATAATGTTCTGGTACATGAAAGTCGCGCGGTAGTAGCTGCTTTATTTCTAGAAACTTAAGCCCTGAGGTTTTTTGATCTTATCAAGGAAGATATACAAGCGGATCAACAGAAGTACCGTTGCGCCTGATCTCAAAAAAAAGTTGCGGTTGTCTATCCGGCCCAAAACCCATAGCTGCTATAACTTCGCCTTGTTGAACAAAATCTCCTTCAGAAACAATAAGACGGTCATTATGGCCATAGGCACTAAGAAATGTAGGATTATGCTGGATTATTAAGAGGTTTCCATATCCAACCAGACCATCCCCCGCATATACCACCTGACCTGCAGCAGCCGCAAAGACATCGTCACCAACTTCACCCGCAATGCCAATCCCTTTTGAAGCTGCACTGTTAGCATCGTCTGATATTAACGGCCCTTGGACAGGCCATAACCAAGTCGGAGCTGGCAAAATAGGTTGGGCAGATATCGGTGCAGCTTGTTGAGAACTCATACGTCCAGAAACTATTCTTATATCATTTTGCGGAATTAGATAAAGTTGCTGATCTACAAAAATAAGATTTGGATTGTCCAACGAATTCCATTGAATAAGATCTCTAGCATCCAAACCATAACGCCAAGCTATTACTTGTAAAGTTTCGCCTGGTTTTACCACATGTACCCTGGGCCCGTACTCTACAATAGTTGGAGTACAACCAAGCACAAAGAGAAACATCAAAAAATTGACTCGCAAATTAAGGCGCCTCATATAGATTCGCCTCTAAAGCGAATCGCATAAAAAATAATCCCAATCAAAATTAAAGAACCCCAACCAATCCATTCCACATGTTTTCGTAGTTTTTTCTCCATAGACACGCCACCCCAATAAATCAAAGCTGCTACAAGAAAAAACCTTCCGCCTCTTCCTATGAAAGAAGCAAGTATGAATACTGGCAAAAACATGTTTAAAGCGCCTGCCGCAATGGTAAAGATTTTGTAGGGTATTGGCGAAAACCCAGCCAAGAATACCGCTAAAAAACCCCATTCCAAAAACCACACTCTGGCCCTAAGATAACCCTCCCAATAATTCATACGCACTAGCACAGGTTCTATCATGTCAAGCGCAAACAACCCTATAAAATATCCCAACAAACCACCAATAACCGATGCTACCGTGGTTAATATTGCATAACGCCAACTTCGCTTGGGATTAGCAAGCGCCATTGGCATAAGCATTACATCTGGCGGAATTGGGAAAAAAGAAGACTCTGAAAAACTAAGAACAACAAGATAACCTTCTGCTCGAGGATGACGAGCCCATCTCAGAGTTAAATCATAAAGTCTGATGAATAACTTCAACCTTTTAATCCCTCTATAAGAGGAACAAAACTTACTACACCTAACTCCTCAGTCTCATAAATATCGCCTCGTCGAGTGATACATTTGAGGCGCTGTTCATTTTCAGTTCCTATGGGTATTATTAATCGCCCCCCTTCATCAAGCTGATCAAGAAGATCCTTGGGTACCTCTGGTGGGCAAGCTGCCACTAAAATCCCCTGAAATGGAGCTTGACTGATCCACCCTTTCCAACCATCTGCATGTCTCAGAGTCACATTATTTATTTTAAGTTTTGAAAGCCTAGAACGAACTCGAGGAATGAAAGTATTTATACGTTCTAAACTATAAATATGCTGAACAAAAGGTGCGAGTATTGCTGTTTGATACCCACACCCTGTACCAACCTCTAGGACTTTATTCAACTTTTCTCCAGAACCTAAGCACCTGCACAATGATTCTGTCATCAAAGCGACAATATAAGGTTGAGAAATAGTTTGACCAAAACCGATAGGTAAAGCGGTGTCTTCGTAAGCTCGGCTTGCAAGTGCCTCATCAACAAACAGATGTCTCGGTACATTGCGGATCTGACTAAGGACAGCATTATTTTGAATGCCTTCTTCTCTAAGCCTGTGAATCAATCTATCGCGAGTTCGGGCAGACGTCATACCAATACCAGAAGTATTCTGCTGCTCTTTCATTTTAACTGCTTCATCCAGGTTTCGAGGGAGTTCAATCCGCTGTGGTTAGTCATATCAATGGCGATAGGGGTAACCGACACATAATCATTAGTGACTGCATAAAAATCAGTCCCAAGGTCAATATCTTCTCCTTTACCAGCAGGACCGATCCAATAAACAGGGCGGTCCTTAGGATCTTGTGCTAACACGACCGGATCTGAACGATATCTTCGCCCAAGGCGGGTTACTTGTAGCCCCTGAATTGATTCTAATGCCAGATCAGGAACATTGACGTTCAATACCGTTTTACTAGGAAGAGGGTTTTCTATGACCCCATGAACAATCTTTTCAACAATAGTTACAGCCGCATCAAGATTGCTTTCACTATCAGCAACATGTGAAACAGCGATTGAAGGCAAATTAAGAAATCTTCCCTCCATTGCAGCAGCAACAGTACCGGAATAGAGCACATCATCGCCTAAGTTAGCCCCATGATTTATGCCAGAAATCACCATATCTGGCTCAACGTCTAGTAATCCAGTAATGGCGATATGTACACAATCAGCTGGCGTACCGTTTACTGAGTAAACATTAGAATCAATTTGCTCTACTCGAAGAGGAGCATCAAGCGTGAGCGAATTACTAGCACCACTTCGATTACGGTCAGGTGCTACTACTACAATTTCTGCTATTTTCGAAAGTGCACGAGAAAGCAACCGCAACCCTTTAGCTTTGTATCCATCATCATTTGATAGCAAAATTAGCATCTAAATCACCTTGCTTATTTTACAACCTAAATAAAAAGGAATAATGCCTTGAACGATGAAAAGGACATTAACGCTTTTAAAAAAGCCATGATCGGTGTTACGCCGCTTAAGCATGAAAAACGCGTTGAGAATAACAAACGGCCTAAGGCAAGAGCTCGTTATTCGAGAGCAGACGAAAAAGATGTGTTGCATGAAAGTCTTGAAAGCTCTTTGATTCAACGCGATGCAATTGAACAACATGGGGAAGAAATAGCCTACTGCCACCCAAGCTTGCCTCAACGTACCTTTAAAAAGTTGCGTAGAGGTTTTTTTAGTATCGAAGCAGAAACAGATTTGCATGGACTTACTGCCGCAGAAGCAAAAATCCATCTGCAGGAATTCATTGAAGAATCGAGAACCCAAAGACTCGGGTGTGTAAGAGTAATTCATGGCAAGGGGATACGCTCCGGGCCCGATGGGCCAGTTTTAAAAGGTCTTGTTCAACTATGGCTATCTCAGTGGGAAGACGTGTTAGCCTTCGCGTCCACACGAGCCAGACATGGGGGTTCAGGTGCAGTTTATGTCCTACTACGTTCTCGTAAGTAATATCAGTCACTGTGTTATTAATTGTGTTTAAGAACCAAAAGAGCAAAATATTTATTACTCTATTATTTGCCAATTTATGCTCGAACTGGAGGAATCTAAACTTTCGTATTTACGATCATATGTAGTGGGCTTCAATTTAGAAACCACAAAAAATGTCTCTCCTCGGGCTATCATTCCCAGATCGGTTCGAGCACGCTCCTCTGCAGCCTCTACTCCCAACTTAAGATTTTCCACTTCGCCCTCTAATGCCGCATTTCTCAAAGCAAGCTGGTGATTTTCTGCTGTGCGCTCGGCAATCTGACTTTCCAGACTCCATACTTTTTGCATTCCATTGTCAGACAACCACAACATTGCCTGCAGTAAAATTAAAGTGACAGACATAAAAAACAAAAATATTCGCATCTATTTTTTCACCTAAAGACTCATCGGAAAAGCATCTACTCCCGCATAAGAAGCCCTATCACCCAAGTGTTTCTCTATCCTAAGGAGCTGATTATACTTTGCTAAACGATCAGTGCGACTCATAGACCCCGTCTTAATCTGCGTAGCAGCTGTTCCAACGGCAATATCTGCTATTGTTGAATCCTCTGTTTCTCCTGATCTATGAGAAACAATTGAAGTATAGCTTGCATCATTTGCCATTTTAATTGCAGCTAAAGTTTCTGTGAGAGTACCTATCTGATTCGGTTTAATAAGAATACTGTTAGCTATCCCTTTATCTATACCAATTTTTAAGGTTTTGGAGTCTGTAACAAAAAGATCATCACCTACTAATTGCACGTGTTCTCGCAGTCGATTACTCAAAGATTCCCAACCACTCCAATCGTCCTCTGCCATACCGTCCTCAATAGAAATGATAGGGTAACGCGCCACAAGATCCTCTAGATAGCTACAAAAATCAGAAGAGTTAAATCTTCGGTTCTCAGATATCAAATGATACAAACCATCAGAGTAGAACTCAGAACTTGCCACATCTAGCCCCATAAAAATTTCTCTTCCCAAGGTAAAGCCTGCCTTCTCAACAGCTATTTCAATTGTTTGTAAAGCTTCCTCATTAGATTGAAGATTTGGAGCAAACCCACCTTCATCACCTACAGCTGTATTAAAGCCTTTGCTATCGAGCACAGCCCTTAAAGCATGAAAAATTTCGGTTCCATAACGCAAACTTTCTGAAAAATTAGGTGCACCAACTGGAATAATCATAAATTCTTGGATATCGACACTGTTATTAGCATGCGCTCCTCCATTAATGATATTCATCATCGGCACTGGCATTTCATAATTATCTATTTCAACAAGTGTTTCATAAAGGGGTTTTCTCATCTCACTAGCCAATGCTTTAGCTACTGCTAGTGAAACAGCAAGTATTGAATTAGCCCCTAATCTACCCTTGTTTGGCGTGCCATCAAGCTTAATAAGCATTGAGTCCACATTAAGTTGATCTGTTACTTCCTGACCAATTAAAAATGAAGCAATTTCATCATTTATATTTTTTACTGCTTGAGAAACACCTCTTCCTAGATAACGAGAGGAATCTTTATCTCGTAATTCTGCTGCCTCTCGTGACCCTGTTGACGCTCCTGAGGGAACTGCAGCACGTCCAGAAAAACCATTTTCAAAAACTACTTCAGCCTCAACAGTTGGGTTGCCTCGAGAATCTAAGATTTCAATTCCACTAAGTTCCTTGATACGGCTCATACAATTACCTTATTGCCTAATCAAGGCTTTCCTCTAAATTTCCACTCTTCACAGCAGCATCGATAGCCTTTAGTCGTACCAACAATGTTTTAAGTTTTGCCAGTGGCCATGAATTGGGGCCATCACTTTTAGCTTTATCAGGGTCAGGATGCGTCTCAAGAAATAATCCAGAAATGCCAGTAGCAACTGCTGCTCTGGCTAAAGGCGGGATAAAAGACCGATCTCCTCCCGACATTTTTCCCTTACTTCCAGGCCGCTGAACTGAATGACCAGCATCAAAAATTACTGGACATTTTGTCTTACGAAGTGTCACAAGTGAACGCATGTCTGCTATGAGATTGTTATAGCCAAACATATAACCACGTTCACATACCATTATTTTTTCATTTCCTGTGGACTTGGCTTTCTTAACTACATTAACCATTTCCTCTGGAGATAAAAACTGACCTTTCTTAATATTAACTGGTTTACCGAGCGATGCTACGGACAAGATAAAATTCGTTTGTCTACATAAGAAAGATGGGGTTTGCAAAATATCTACTACCGCAGAAACTTCATTTAGAGGGGTATCTTCATGAACATCAGTCAATACAGGCAATCCCAATTTCGACTTAACACTCTCTAAAGCCTTTAGACCCAACTCAACTCCTGGCCCTCTAAAACTATCGATAGATGAGCGGTTAGCCTTATCAAAGGATGACTTAAATATTATTGTAATATCAATAGCTTTAGCGATCTCTTTGAGTTCTCCAGCAACATCTAATACAAAAGACTCACTCTCGATCACACAAGGCCCAGCTATGACAAAAAAAGGCTCTGAGTACTGTTTATCAAAGCCAAAATTATTCATTTTCCAGAATCTCCTTTAAGCTTCAACTGATGACATTCTCGAGCCGCGGATACAAAACTTATAAACAAAGGATGTCCATTGAGCGGGTTAGAAGTAAACTCTGGGTGAAACTGGCAAGCAAGAAACCAAGGGTGCCCAGGCAACTCTACAACTTCAGCTAAACCATCTTCTGATACACCCGAAAACAATAGTCCTTTATTGCTCAACTGCTGCCTGTAGTTGTTATTAAATTCATAACGGTGACGATGACGTTCATAAATGGTCTGATTTTTATAAATTGATTTAACAAGGCTTCCTTCAGTGAGCATACAATTCTGCGCACCCAGCCTCATAGTCCCACCAAAATCTGAGTCTTCGCTGCGCTCTTCAGTCGAACCTGTTCGATCTTGCCATTCAGTAATTAGCCCAATTACAGGATGAGGTGTTTCCTTAACAAACTCAGTCGAATGCGCACTTCTCAAATTTACAACATGTCGCGCAAACTCAATAACTGCAATCTGAAGCCCCAAGCAAATACCTAGATATGGAATTTTATTTTCACGTGCCAACTTAACAGACTGAATTTTTCCCTCAATGCCCCGACCGCCAAACCCACCAGGAACAAGTATTGCATCTACATTATTCAAAGGCTCAATGCCCTCGGACTCTAATTCCTCTGCTTCAAAGTAGTGAATATTCACGCGTGTCCGAGTATGTATACCAGCATGCATCAATGCCTCTGTTAAAGAAATATAAGCATCTTTCAAATTGACATACTTGCCAACCATAGCTATATCCACTTCAGCCTCTGGATTAGCCTTAGCATCAACTACAGAATGCCACTTAGCGAGATCTGCAGGAGGTACATCAAGATGTAGTTTGTTGGCCACAATAGTATCTAGACCCTGTTGCTCAAGCATGAGCGGAATCTTATATAAATCATCAACGTCCACAGCCGAAAAAACGGCTCTTTGTTCTACGTTAGTAAATAAGGCGATTTTTGCTTGCTGCTCATCAGGCAATAACTGTTCAGAGCGACAAACCAAGATATCTGGCTGAATACCTATAGATCTTAATTCCTTAACAGAATGCTGTGTTGGTTTTGTCTTTATCTCAGAAGATGCCGCAATATAGGGCACTAAAGTAAGATGCATGTAAATAGCACGTTCACTGCCCAGTTCCACTCCTAGCTGCCTTATTGCCTCAAGAAATGGCAGTGACTCGATATCGCCAACAGTCCCGCCGATTTCAACCATACATATATCTGCTTCACCAGCACTTTTTAGTACGCTTTTTTTGATCTCATCTGTAATGTGCGGGATTACCTGTACAGTTGCCCCTAGATAATCTCCACGTCTCTCTTTAGCAATTACATTGCTGTAAATACGGCCAGTAGTAAAATTACTGTCACTGCCAGTCTTTGAAGTAACAAAGCGCTCATAATGCCCAAGGTCCAAGTCCGTTTCAGTCCCATCTTCGGTGACAAATACTTCACCATGCTGGAAAGGACTCATAGTCCCAGGATCCACATTTATATAAGGATCCAATTTTGTCATACGTACAGTAAGACCACGCGTCTCTAAGATCGCGCCAAGAGAAGCAGCAGTGATTCCCTTACCTAGTGAAGAAACAACCCCGCCTGTTATAAAGATGAAACGTGTCATGTACCATCCGTACTCACTGAAAAAACTGAGGGTCAGGAAACGCCTCCACTGCGGGAGTTATCTCGCTGACCCTCATATCTGTTAAATGTTGCATCAAGACGGTTTTACAAACTACCAAAAGAATCCTGCGATAACCACCCCAATTAAGATAATGGGGGGTGATTTGTCCATGAAACTTGCCATCTTGGCTTATTTTTTTGCTCCTCTGTAGCAATATCCGCAATCCACAAATCACCAACTGCAACAAGTTCCGCGTCTCTGTAGAGTAAGGGAATGCGGCCCCTTAACCAAGGTGGTACGCCTGACTCTTGAAACCACTTCTTTAGTGGACGACTATGTTTATAGCGCATCGGTTTAAAACACTCGCCACCTACACGAAAACGCACGCTAAGACCATTTTTTATGTAATCATCCGATAATCCAGGGCCAGAGGTTGGAACAAGGGCCACACGACCCTCAGGACCTGCCCAAGGTTCAAACTGTGTAAGCTCCCCTGTATAGTCTTCCCCAGATCCCGCCCCAAGCGGTGAAAACAAATAGAGAACTCCTCTATATATCCGACCTTCTCCGCCTGGCCACTGCACTTGTGTTTCTGCATCAATGCGTGATACTCGGACACTTTTAAGAATCTCATTCATTTGGACAGAGTCAGGAACAGGTAATCCTACACGCTCGACCAAATGCCGAAGAACATTTTTTTGTCGTGGCATTGGCAGCCCCAGTAAAGCTTCTAGTGGTACTCGTGCTGGATCGACAATAGTTAGACTATCTGACTCAGCCACTTCTTTAAGGATTGTGTGGGCATCATCCATCTGCCGAGCCATCCTTTCTGCAATCTTACCTGCAGATGGCCAGCGACCAACAATATGAGGTATAACACTTGATCTAAGAAAATTACGATCGAATCTCTGCTGTGAGTTCATAGGATCTTCAAGCCAGTGAAGCCCCCAATTTACTCCAACCCTTCTAATCTCATCCTGGCTCATATTTAATAATGGTCTTCCTAAGTATCCTTTTCCAAAACGATAAAACTCTGAAATTCCACGCATTCCCCTAACACCGCTACCGCGTAGCAGTCTAAGCAACAATGTTTCTAATTGATCATTCGCATGATGGGCAGTTAACAAAACTTCTCCAGAAAATAATAAATCCTTAAGAGCCCTGTAACGTCCCTCTCGCGCTAACGCCTCCAAACTATGGCCAGACTCATCACGTATATGAATTCGAGAACTAACATAGTCAACTCCCAACTTACCAGCCACCTCTCGACAATGAACTTCCCACTTAGAAGAGTCCGGATGAAACCCATGATCAATATGCACAGCACGAAAGGAAAATTGCGATCTCAAGCGTTGCATTCCTGCTAGCAGTACTGTTGAGTCTAGACCACCACTAAATGCGACTAAGTAGCTTCCTGATTTTGAAGGGAATTCAGATATTTTATTATTTAAAAGTTCAAGAAAAGTTTTCATAATCGAGCCGAGCTCGGGTCTAACCCTCTTTATATGCCCCGTAACTCGCCAGTTTATTTCTACGCTGATCGATTAAAGAATCAGGCGATAGAACCTGTAGTTCATTAATTGCATTAAGCAAGGCATTCTTAGCAACTTCTGCCATGCCTTTGAGGTCACGGTGAGCGCCACCCAATGGCTCTTGCAACACTTCATCTATCAAGCCAAGTTTAAGAAGTTTTTCAGCTGTAATCCCAAGTGCATCAGCCGCATCTGAAGCTTTATCTGCATTTTTCCATAGGATGGACGCACAGCCTTCCGGTGAAATAACAGAATAAATCCCATATTGGAGCATTATTACCTTATCAGCTACACCAATGGCTAACGCCCCACCTGAACCACCCTCACCAATAATTATACTAATGATCGGGACTCGTAAATTACTCATTGCAAATAGATTCTGTGCAATTGCCTCACTTTGTCCCCTTTCTTCTGCTCCCATTCCCGGGTAAGCACCTGGGGTATCCACGAATGTAATCAAGGGAAGTTTAAATTTTTCGGCAACCCGCATTAACCGCAATGCCTTACGATATCCCTCAGGTTTTGCCATGCCGTAGTTACGCCTGATGCGCTCTTTAGTATCACGTCCCTTTTGATGCCCTAAAACCATGATTGGCTGCCCTTCTAACCTAGCTAGGCCACCCACAACTGAAGGATCATTTGCATACATCCGGTCTCCATGAAGTTCCTGAAAATCGGTAAAACATCGATTAATGTAATCTAAGGTGTATGGACGTTGGGGGTGTCGCGCTAACTGAGCTACCTGCCATGAAGACAGATTTGCAAAAACATCTCGAGTCAGTAACTCACTTTTCTTCTTTAATCGAGAAATTTCATCACTAATGTTAATTTCTGAGTCATTACCAACAAATTTTAGCTCTTCAATTTTTGCTTCTATCTCTGCTATGGGTTGTTCAAATTCAAGAAAATTTAGATCCATACTGAAACCTTACCTTCAAGATTAGATCCGTGACAAGCACAAATAACTAGAGACATGAAATAATCCACCCATCAATTAAAAAGTTTATCAGGAAATATATTTTGGGTAGTGGACCGAAAATCGGTCAGCGCCAAGAAGCACTCCTAATTGCTCTCGCAATTCTCGTGTAAGTTTGACAGTCCAACGATCGCCAAATGTCATAGCCACACGGGCAGTTGGCCCAGTGTATTCTAAACAAACCTCGCAATCTCCATCTGTGAATGGCCTAAGAGTTTCCTTTAAATTCAGCAAAAACTGTTTATCATCGCTATTTTTTGGCCATTGAATAGTGATTCTCCGAGCATTTTCTTCTATCTTTTGGTCAGCTAATTTCACGCTTTTTGCTGTTACCTGCCACATCTTTCTATAATTATCAAATTGAAGCTTACCATCAACAATCAACGCCGAATCTTTTGTAATCAAATGCCTATTCGTATTATACGAATCATCAAAAAACAAAATTTCCAAGCGTTCAGTATTATCGTCCAAAATGACACAAACTGTCTTGTTACGACGAAAAATATCTACAACTAATCCAGCTATAGTAACTTCTCTGGTTAATGAACTACTATTACCGTTACTAACGCTTTCTGGAAGATTTCTTATAAAACCCCTAATAGAACCGTGGGTAAAGTGAGCGCAGTGTTCGGCATAATCTTCAAACGGATGCCCTGTGAGATATAAGCCTAGACTTTCTCTCTCAGCACTAAGTCTTTCTCGCAAACTCCAATTGGGCATTTTTTTTACAAACTGACCCAGTTCTTCTGCCTCCTCCTGTTCATCAAATAAAGCTCCCTGACCTGATTCCCTTGCATGTGTAGCATGCTCAGCCAACCTGAGAACATTAGGAATTGCCACCACGAGCGTAGCTCTGTTTTCTCCCAAACCATCAAGTGCTCCAGAACGCGCCAATGCTTCTAATACTCGCTTATTAAGATTTTTAACTCTTCTACAAAAATCAGCAAGATCAGTAAAAATACCATTGGCATTTCTTTCTTTCACAATATCTTCAACAACACGTTGACCGACACCCTTTATAGCACCAAGACCATAAAGAATTGAGTGAGTATCAATAGCAGTAAATTCAAAAAAAGAAGAGTTAATATCAGGTATTTCCAACTTAATACCATTTTGAGAACAGTCATATTTCAATATAAAAAGTTTATCGGTATTATCCATATCCGCAGTAAGCACTGATGCCATGAAATCTGCCGGATAGTGTGCTTTTAACCAAGCAGTTTGATAAGCAATAAGAGCGTAAGCAGCTGAATGTGATTTGTTAAAACCATAACCTGCAAATTTCTCCATTAAATCAAATATTTTTCCAGCAATTACTTCGTCTATACTCTGTTTTTGTGAACCTTTTAAGAAAATAGATCGTTGCTTTTCCATTTCCTCTGGTTTTTTCTTCCCCATAGCTCGACGCAATAAATCTGCTCCTCCCATGGAGTAACCTGCCATTACTCTAGCAATCTGCATTACTTGTTCCTGATATAAAATAACACCGTAGGTTGCCTTTAAGATAGGCTTAAGTATTGGATGAAAATAATTAATAGGTTCAGAATTTTGTCCATGCCTTCGATCTATAAAATCCTCAACCATTCCCGAATCAAGGGGACCAGGTCGAAATAAAGCCAAGAGTGCAATCAAGTCATCTAAACAATTTGGTTGAAGCTCTTTTATCAAGCGACGCATTCCAAAAGATTCCAGTTGAAAAACCCCTGAGGTAGAACCTCTCTGTAAAAGATCATACGTTTTTGAATCATCACTAGGTAAATGAATAGCCTGAAGTGGCTCCTTATCTTTCGCTATTCGACCCAAGTTAATTGACTTAATGGCACGGTCAATAATTGTTAATGTTTTTAGCCCCAGAAAATCGAACTTCACAAGTCCAAGTGCCTCAACATCATTTTTATCAAATTGAGTGAGCACTGTCTCTCCTGACTCAGAATAGAGAGGCATAAAATGTGTCAATGGTTTAGGGGCAATAACAATTCCACCAGCATGAGTGCCTGCATTACGAACTAAACCTTCCAACTGCTGAGCTAAATCAATTAGCGTTTTAACCTCTTCTTCGGATTTATATAGCGACTTTAATTCGTCATTGCCTTTTATTTTTAATTCTTTATCACCATTTATTGCACCTTCAAGAGTTATACCTACAACAAATGGGATTAACTTTGCGACACGATCTACATAACCGTAAGGCATTCCAAGCACACGTCCTACATCTCTAACTACTGCTCGGGCAGCCATCGTTCCAAAAGTTATAATTTGAGACACTCGGTCACGACCATAACGATCAGAAACATAGTCAATCACACGATCTCGGCCATCGATACAGAAATCAATATCAAAATCAGGCATTGATACACGCTCTGGATTCAAAAATCGCTCAAAAAGCAGGTCGTGTTCTATTGGATCAAGGTCTGTGATACCAAGAACATAAGCTACAAGCGATCCTGCTCCACTGCCCCGACCAGGCCCAACTGGAATATCATTCTCCCGAGCCCATCTAATGAAATCAGCAACAATAAGAAAATACCCCGAAAAACCCATCTCACAAATTACATCTAATTCCTGCGATAAACGTCTTTCATGATCGACCGTTTTAGCAACAGCATTATCGCTTACGGTTGGATATCGACTAGCAAGACCACTGAGTGCCATTTCTCTTAGATAACTATCCGAATTATGGCCCTCAGGAACACTCAAATCTGGCAAAAAAGTCTCTCCCAAAACTATTTGCAAACTACATCTTTGTGCTATCTGAATACTATTTGCTAACGCTTCTGGAAGATCAGAAAACACTTCCGCCATTTCAACAGGAGACTTCAGAAATTGCTCTTCCGTATATTCTCTGGGTCTGGCAGGATCATCTAATGTTCGTCCTTGCTGAATACAAATTCGTGCTTCATGTACCTCAAAATCTTCTCGTCTGAGAAACCTAACATCGTTAGTCGCAACAATTGGCACTGCACATTGGCTCGCAAGGGTTACTGCTCGTGGTACGTGAAGATCTTCATCTTTTCGACCAACTCTGTGGAGCTCAAGATAAAAACGGCCAGGGAAACGCGCATTCCATTCCTCTAAAATATCAAAGGCAAAGTCAGGATTAGAACCAAGTAAAGCTCTACCAACCTCACCAAATTGTCCTCCTGAAAGAGCAATTAGTCCTCGAACCTTACTTTGTTCCAACCACTTCTTGAGCAATATTGGCTGATTATTTCGATGACCGTCTGTATAACCCAAAGTCAACAATTGGCTGAGATTTCGAAACCCCTCTAAATTCATGCACAGAAGTGTAAGTCTGCTGGGATCAGCATCATCTAGTGTTTGCGCTACCAACACATCTGCACCAATTATTGGTTTAACACCTTTTTTAATAGCAACCCTGTATAGCTTCACCATTGCAAAAACATTACTTTGATCGGTTACACCAACAGCAGGCATACCTATCTGTGCTACCTGTTCTACAAGCATTGGGACGCGCACTATGCTGTCGACTAGAGAGTATTCGCTATGAACTGTTAAGTGAACGTAATCAACCATTTAACAAAGCACGTTTGACAGGAGAAAAAGTTTTACGGTGTATAGGGCAGGGGCCAAATTCCATGAGCGCATCCAAATGATCTTTTGTACCATATCCTTTATTTGAATCAAATCCGTAATACGGATAATGACGATGAAATCTTCGCATCACTCTATCTCTACATATTTTGGCAAGAACAGAGGCGGCACTAATAGCTGGAACTAGTTGGTCTCCACGCACTACTGCCTCCACTTCAAAATAATTATCTTCACCCCTGAACAAGGGTTTGTGAGGCCCATCAACCTTAACCATATCAGGTGTTACCTTTAGCTTTTTAACTGCTCTTTCCATTGCTAGTAATGAAGCCTGTAAGATATTGATGTTATCTATCTCAGCGGGGTCAGCAAAAGCTAAAGCAAAACTCATTGCGCGTCGTCGAATTACCTTAGACAAATCAAATCTTTGGGTTTCGGATAGCAACTTTGAGTCCCTCAGCCCTTTGATAGGGAACTGATCACTTAATACAACTGCTGCTGCAACCACAGGCCCTGCAAGTGGCCCTCTCCCTGCCTCATCAACCCCAGCAAATATGAGATCATGATTGCTCAAAACTAAGGTCTTTTGCATCACTTATAGTGACTTACGATTTTTGCCTGCTAGCTGGAGCACTGCATCTGCCGCCCTCTCACTTGCATTACAGCGCAACTGCCCATGAATTTTAGAAAATGATTCATACCAGGTATTCTCTAGGCCTTTATCATGATTTTCTTGCAGAAAAACTGATATTGAAGGGCCTAATATTTCAGGACATATATCTCCTTGCACGTACTCAGGAACTATCCTCATATCGGCAAGAAGATTAGGTAAAGAAAAATGATCTAATTGTTTAAGACCGAGTAGCTGCATAGCTTTGTAAGTTAGGCTGGAAACTTTATAGCCGACTACCATAGGTCGCTTTACCAACATTGACTCTAAACTTGCAGTTCCAGAGGCTGTTAAAACAACGTCTGCAGCTCCTATCACTTCCCGGGTCTTTCCAACAAACAATTTAGCATGGGAATCTGAGAATAGGTCTCTTGTCTTTGTTAAAAAAACAGAACGGGTATCATCATTAGCTAAGCCTACAATAACCTCAAGTTCGGGATTATGACTACGAAGCCAGTTCGCAGTTCTCAAAAAGGGGATGGCCAGCTTAGAAACCTCAAATTTTCGGCTACCTGGTAATAGAGCGAGATAAGATCCTGTAAGAGGGACTTTGAGTTCAGCTCTAGCATTTTTTTTGTCTGTTTCCATTGGAATAACATCTGCCAAGGGGTGCCCGACAAAGTGGGAACTAATACCATGTAAATCATAAAACTGAGTTTCAAAAGGCAAAACACATAACACCAAATCTACTGCCTTTGATACTGTTCGAACCCGGGATTGCCTCCATGCCCAAATCTGCGGGCTTACATACTGAATGGTTGGTACCCCAGCTTTCTTTAATGCCATTGAAACAGGCAAGTTGAAATCTGGCGAGTCAATACCAATGAACACATCCAACTTTGATTCTTTCAAACGCCTTAGTAACACTTTTCGAAGTCGTAGCAATCTTGGCAAATGCCTTACTACTTCAGCAAGTCCCATTACAGACAGTTCATCAGTATGCTGCCATGGCTCACAACCAGCCTCAATCATCTGTGGTCCAGCAACACCTACAAACTGAGCGTTTGGCTTACGTTCTTTAATAGCACTTATCAGACCAGCTCCCAAGGTATCCCCAGAAGCTTCACCTGCCACAACCCCAACTTTCAGCACAAGCTCCTACGTTTACTATTGGTTAAAAATGGCGAAACCACTAGCGAATTATCCCACGAGAACTTGAACGCACTGAATCTAGAAGGGCAATCAATTCTTCCTGAGTTTCAGAAGATTTTTCTAGTATCTTTACTGCGTCCTCAAGTCTAAGTCCCTGTCGATATAAGATACGGTATCCCTCTCGTATGTTGCTAACTTGGTCATTTGTAAAACCACGACGCTTAAGTCCCTCTGTATTTATCCCGCGTGGCACTGCTGGCCTACCAGAGGCCATAACATAGGACGGAACATCTCTAGTAACAGCTGTAAAAATACTAGCAAAAGAATGCTCTCCAATATGACAAAACTGGTGCACTGCAGTAAACCCACCAAGAATAGCCCAGTCTCCAACATGTACATGTCCGCCTAGAGTAGTGTTATTCGCAAATATTACTTGATCACCGATAATGCAATCATGGGCTATATGAACATAACTCATGATCCAATTATCATTGCCTACACGCGTTATACCGCTATCCTGAACTGTTCCACGATTGATAGTACAGTATTCCCGTATAGTATTTCGGTCTCCAATTTCAAGCTTGGTAGACTCTCCACCGTACTTCTTATCCTGCGGATCATCACCTATCGATGAAAACTGGAAAATATGGTTATCTTTGCCTATAACACACGGACCTTTCAAAACAACATGAGACTCAATGCGAGTTCCTGAGCCTATCTCAACATCATCTCCAATAACCGAATAAGGACCAATAAAAACATCCTTATGCACACGCGCATTTGGTGAAACTATAGCTGAATCATGGATCATGTTTATTTCTTCTCAGCCTCCAAAGAATCAGAGTTTGCGAGCACTCTAAATTTAGCATTGGCCACTTCCCGATCATCAATTTTTGCCAACGCATCAAAACTCCAAAAATTGAGCTTATGAGAAACCAGCCTTACAGTTATAACCAAACTATCCCCGGGCACAACAAAATTCTTAAAACGAGATTCATCTATTGAAACAAGATACAAGGTAAAATTTTTATCTACATTCGACAAAGTCTCCCAAACCAAAACCCCTGCCGTTTGGGCCATGGCTTCAACAATCAGTACTCCTGGCATTACCGGATTACCAGGGAAATGACCAACAAAATAAGGCTCATCTTTAGAAACATTCTTTACTGCCACAACTGAATTGCCGGGTTCACAGCTAAGAATGCCATCAATCAAAAGAAATGGATTTCGATGTGGAATTCGCTCCTTGATGCCCTCAAGCCCAATATGGTAATTCTCACTCATCCGAATTGCTCTAAGGATCCTTTCTAAATGGCTTTATAAAACTGTCCAATTTTTTAAAGCGTGCCGCATTTCTTCTCCACCGTTTTGATGAATCTGCCGAAAGAGCTCCAGAATATGTCCCTGGTTTGGATACAGACTGAAGAACTGTGCAGTGAAAAGTAAACATCGAATCATCACAAATTGTAAGGTGATCAACTACTACTACCGCCCCACCAAACATACAACGTTTGCCAATAATAGTACTACCTGCAACACCGCATAATGCCGACATCACAGTATGTGCTCCAATAATAACGTTATGTCCAATATGAACTAGATTATCCAACTTAACGCCGTCTTCAATTACTGTGTTCTCGATAGTTCCCCTATCAATGGTGCTATTGGCACCAATTTCTACATCGTCACCTACCCGAACACCGCCTACCTGAGGCACTTTGATCCACAACTTATCCTCACGAGCAAAACCAAACCCATCACTTCCACATACAACCCCTGAGTGAATAATGCACCTTTCTCCTATAACTACACCCGGCATTAACACCACATTAGGCGCAAGCCGTGTATACGAACCTATTGTGACATTTGGGCCAACAAAGCAGCCTTCACCAATAATTGCCGATTCCCCAATTTTCGCTTCTGATCCAATAACAGCATTAGCCCCCACAGCTACCGATCCAGATATTTTAGAATCTATCGCAATATTTGCGGTTGGATGAATAGATGGGTTAACAACTTCTAAAGGATGTAAAAATTGAGCTACACGTGCATAAAGAGCATAAGGATTATCAGTGATCAATGCAGGCGTCTGGCAAACCTCCTTATAATGCTCCTCTATAATCACAGCACCAGCTTGAGTGTCCTTGAGTTGAGAACTATAGAAAGGGTTAGCAAGAAAACTGATAGCATTGATCGATGCGCCTGACAAAGTACCTACGCACTCAACTACAACGGAAGGATCCCCTTGAATATCACAACCAAATCGGTCTGCCAGCTCGCCTAAAGTTGCAGGCATTGCTTTTTAGGTATTAGACCTAGAGTAGAAACAATCCATACTTAGGGCCCACCGTCTTCGCCCTCATACGTAGCCTCGAGGTTACTTAGGACCTCATCAGTAATATCAACAGCTGTACTAAAATATAAGGCCTCACCTACAACAAGATCATAACCAGCATCTCTAGCGTATATTTGTACTTCCTGCAGTAGATAACGCTGAAGCGCGCCCAAAGCCTCATTACGACGAATATTTAGATCTTCAACATACTCATCCTGTTCGCGTTGAAAATCACGAGCATCCTCTCTAAGTTCACGCTCCAGCCTAAGGCGCTCTGTCTCTCCCATAACAGCACCGTCTCGCTCGTAGGTCTCTTGTCTCTCAACGAGGGATTGCTGCATGGCTGTAAGTTCACGCTGACGTGGAGCAAATTCTTCTTCCAATTCAGCAATTACCGCCCGTGCCTGTGGTGCCTGCTCACCCAACCTAGCACTGTTTACGACGCCGATTCTGATACCAGCATCCTGAGCACCTGCTATATCCACCAATAAAAAGGTGACTAGCAACAATCCCAACCAAACCTTTATTTCAGATCCCAAGTACATCCTCATCTCTTAATTCCTAAACATTCTTTAAAAAGCGTTCCCAACTGTAAACTGAAAGACCTCGTCCCTATCTCCCCAAAACCGCTCTGTCTGAGGGTTAGCATTAAGGGGCTGAGCCAGACTAAACTTAAGCAACCCTACCGGCGCAAGCCATTCTACCCCGAGACCAATAGAATGTTTAAGCGCATCAGAACTATAATCATACGACATCGGATCCCCCAAACGATCAAAAAACTGGGTATCACTGGTATCGTAGACTCCGCCTATATCATAAAACAAAGCCACCCGCGCTGACTGTCGAAAATCTTCAGGGATAGGCACAATAAGCTCAAACTGATTTGCGATCAATAGGTTACCGCCGTATGGGTTATTCCAACTGTCTACTGGCCCCATGTAACTTTCACGATAACCACGAACTGTACCTGGACCACCTCCAAAGAAATTGCGGAATGGAGGTAACGATAATGTGTGATCGCCGTAAGCATCTCCATATGACGTAGTAGAGTTAAATCGAATTAACCAATCTTCAGTAAGCGGAAAAAACCTTGTAAATGCAAGAGATGCAACATAAAACTCCACTTCACTACCAGGTATGGAACCGCTCAAGTTTAAAGCTGCACGAGTACCACTTGTCGGGAAAAGAGCCCTATTCCGAGAATCATACATCCAACCAACAGTGAAATCCCAAGTTTTAAAAGAGCTCATGAAAAACCGGGAATTTCCGACTTGGACCGCCTCACCATGTCGCCGGACCCACTCATTAGCTTGCCTTGAGCTATACCAGCTTGTAGCAAGCTCAGAAATAGAATATGACAAACCAAAAGAAATAAATTGAAATTCAGTTATTGGATAAGACCACGTGGAACCTAATGTTAGTGTTTCAGTGGAAAAATCTGATGCCGCAGCCGTGTACTGCTTGATATCTCTCCAATTTATCGAGAGCTGTCTTGATAAACCATCTACTGTGAGATACGGGTCTGTATAATCTACCATGTAGGATTTATAAAACTCACCTCCGTTTAACTGTAATCCTATTCGATTTCCTGTACCCATAAAGTTGGCATGCACAAAATTAGCATTCAATGTTGCCCCATAGTACTTAGAGAACCCAACCCCGCCACCAAACTGACCTGGCAATCCTTCTGTAATTTCAAAGTTTATATCTACCAGATCAGTTGTCCCTGGCACAGGTACTGTCTCGTGTTCTACAGTCTCTATATAAGCTAATCTCTGCAATCGAATCTGTGAGCGCTCTACGAGCGCATTAGACAAATATGCTCCCTCTAGCTGACGCATCTCACGGCGAAAAACTTCATCGTTGACGTTGTCCGCCCCATTAAAATTGATTCGACGAACATAAACACGATTCTTAGGGTCAACAAAAAACGTAATCTCTGCTTCTAGAGTATCCTCATCTAAATCTGAAATAGCTCGCACATCAGAAAAAGCATAACCGTCCACACCAAGCCTGTTTCTAATGAGAGCTTCACTTATTGTCAAAAGTTGTTGGGAAAACATTTCGCCTGGATTTGCTTGTACTAAAGCGCGAAGTTCCTCAACTGGCACGACCATGTCACCAGCTAAATTAATATCTGAAATGGTATATCGATCCCCTTCTGTAACATTAATAGTTATAAAAATATCTTGGTTATCTGGCGATATAGCCACCTGTACACTATCGTATCTAAAATCAGCAAACCCCCGGTCCATATAAAAAGCAACTAGGGTTTCTAAATCTCCCTCCAATTCTTCTTTACCGTATCTATTATCATTTCTTATCCATGAGAGCCAACTACCCGTGGAAAGCGTGAAGTCATCAAGAATTTCATCATCATCAAAACTTGTATTTCCAACAATATTGATTTGACGAATCCTTGCACGCTCACCTTCTTGTATTTGTATATCTACGCGTACTCTATTATCGCCAATATCTTCAACCGTAGACTCGACACTCACTGCATAACGACCACGTGTAAAATATTGTTCTGTTAAACCTTGAGTAACTTGGTCTAGAACATTTTGATCAAATACCTTTCCACTAGTTAAACCAAAACGTCGTAAGTTTTCTTCTAGCTGTTCAGTCTCAATCTCGTTATTTCCATCAAATGTGAACTCCACGATGGTAGGACGTTCTAATACATTCACAACTAACGTATCAGCACTTCGACGAAACTCCACATCAGCAAAAAATTCAGTCGCATAAATAGCTCTAATTGCTTCCCTTATCCGTTGGGGCGTTAGAGTATCTCCAATATTAATTGGCAAATAGTTATAAATTGTTCCCTCAGAAATTCGCTGTGCACCTTCAACACGAAAATTACGTACAACCCACGAATCATCAGTTTGTGAATGGGCTACCGAACTTAACAATAACAAAAGAGGAAAAATTGCGGGTATTTTTTTATGGCTATTAAGCATCAACCGAATATCCTAGAAAGGTCGTTATAGAACGCAAAGCTCATTAATAAAAAAAGAAGAAAAATACCAACATTTTGCCCTAACCACATAGCGCGTTCTGACACGGGTGAACCCTTAACTAGTTCTATCAACTGATAAACTATTTGACCTCCATCCAACAAGGGAATAGGCAATAAATTCAAGATCCCCAAACTAATACTCACTATGGCTAAAAACCCAAGAAATGTTGTTAAACCAGCACGTGCACTGTCTCCAGCAAAGGCCGCTATATTTAAAGGCCCGCTAATATTGCGCACAGAAACATCCCCAGTGAACATGTGAAAAAGCATTCGAATTGTTAAAGCGCTCATCTCCCATGTCTTCTGTATTCCCTTTGGCAGACCCTCTAATACACCAAACCGTTGCTCAACATAAGCTCTTTCAAAGGTTATCTGGGCCAAATCTGGATCCACCCCAGCACCAATCCTACCAATAGTTTCACCACCATCTTGAGCATAACCAATCGTCAAATCACTAATGCGCTGAGATCCAGCACGCTCTGTTACTACCGTAACTGTCTGCCCTGGCCTATCTCGGACATATTCAACCCAACTAAACCAACTGTAAATCAGTTCCCCATCTGCTGAAATTATTTTATCCCCTGCAATAAGCCCAGCCTGTGCAGCTGCTCCATTATTACTAATTTCACCCAAAACAGGAGGCAAAATTGGCCCTGGCTCAAACCCAAGACCTTCCCATAATGCGTCTGGTTCCGTTAATTCCGCCTCTCTCCCTCGCACATCTAATTCTAAAAATCGCGACTGGTTTTGATCATTCTGCACAGTCATATCAATTAAACCATCTCTTAACAGCTCATCTAGAATCACCAATATTGCTGCATCCCAAGTTTGGACATCTTGTCCACCTACTGTCAGAATTTCATCGTTAGCCATCATTCCAGCGTTTTCTGCAACAGAATCCTCTGCTACGAATCCAACAATTGTCTTTGTCCCGGGAACGCCACTAACAAACATTGCCCAATAGACAAAAATAGCAAACAAAAAATTAAAACCAGGACCTGCTAACAATACCCAGATCCGGTCCAAAACTGGACGTTGGTTAAAAGCTAGATGTCGCTCAGAATCTGGTACTGATCCTTCACGTTCATCAAGTAGCTTTACATACCCTCCAAGAGGAATACTAGATAACCAATACTCAGGGCCTTCTGACTCTATCGAAGTGACAGATACATCTTTTGCTGAATTGGCGGCAGGATACTTAACAGGACCACCTTTCCATCGCAGTAAAGGCTTACCAAAACCAACAGAGAATCTAAGAACCTTAAAACCTAATTTACGAGCAACCCAAAAATGTCCGTACTCATGCACAGAAACGAGCACGCCGATAGCAACAATAAAAGAAAAAAGTGCAAAAAATACTTCGGTCATGTAGACCCCATTCAGGCTTGCCGTTAGCTGAAAAAACTACCTAGGTGAATATTTTACCTCGATAGAGCCTCTTACCAAAGTCTTGAAATTATTTCTCTTAGACAACAGAGGTTCTGAAAAGTTCGAAATTCAATCAGACAGATATTCCCGAAACGGTCAAACCAAAAGCAAATACTGGGATAGCAGGAGTTAGACTATCGATTCTATCCAATATCCCGCCATGACCAGGCAAGATATTACCGCTATTTTTGAGACCAACATTACGTTTAAATAAACTAACAGAAAGATCGCCAACAACAGAAGCCATCGCCGTTGCTATAGCTATCGTCATAAATGGAACTCTTGGTATTTCAAATAAATAACTTGCAAAAAATGCAACCAAGACAGCTAATCCTATTCCGCCAATAAAACCCTCCCAGGTTTTTCCAGGACTAATTTGGGGGGCAAGTTTTACTTTGCCCCAAAAAGTCCCAGCAAAAAAAGCTCCGACATCTGCTGCCCAAACGATGAACAACATACATAAAATCAGCTCAATTCCAACAGTCAAATTCTGATGAAAATACACTAATAAAAACCATGATGGGAGCAAAACAAAAGGACCAGTAATTGCTACTAGCGAAAGTGGAATTAAATGTGGTCGTACAAAGAGAAGTAAACATGCAATCATCCACCAAATAAGAGCAACACTTGTAACTAAAGACAACCAGCCCTGTACTTGATTAACAACTACTAATACAAACATTAATATAGCCACGAAAAATGTATATAAAACTCTCTTAATGCCCTTCAACCGCACTAAACCCGACCATTCCCAGGCGCCACCTAACCAGAAAAGACCTGTGATCAAAACAAAAATAGACGTTGAGGCAAACAAGAGTGTCAGGATAATGCCACCCGCAAGCACAATTGCGGTTAACAATCGAATCATTATCAAGGCGAAGCCTCTACCTGCTCTCCGGTACGCCCAAATCTTCGTTGCCGGCTTGCATAGAAATCAAATGCTTTTAAAAGATCTTGGCTTTGAAAATCTGGCCAAAGAGCGTCAGAAAAATATAACTCACTGTAAGCAAGGCTCCACAAAAGAAAATTGCTTACTCGACGTTCTCCCCCAGTACGAATCAGCAAATCGACATCTGGAAGCTGCCCCATCTCAAGCACACCGGCAAACCGTTTCTGATCCACCTGATCTGGCTCTATTTTCCCAATAGAAACTTCATGAGCCAACCGTCTTGCAGCACTAACCAAATCTGCTCGTCCTCCATAAGCAACTGCTAGGGTCAATGTCATACCTTTATTTTTACAAGTGCGTGCTTCTGCTTCATCCATGGTCTTCTTGAATGCAGGATTCAATAAGTTAGTTTCCCCAATGAATTTAAGCTGAATTCCGTTTTGATCAAGTTCTGCAACTTCTTTATTTAACGCCTCCATAAATAGAGACATTAAACCCCTGATCTCATCGTCAGGTCTTTTCCAGTTTTCGCTCGAAAACGTGAATAATGTCAGGTAATTTACGCCTTGTTTGGCACACTGCTCAATGATCATTCTTACGGATTTGATCCCAGCCCGATGTCCTGCTTGCCGCACCAAATTTCTTTGTTTAGCCCAGCGACCATTTCCATCCATAATTACAGCCAAATGGTCTGGAACTGTGTTTACAATTTTTGTTTGCAGTGAAACAGCCATCAGAAATCCATTATTTCCTTTTCTTTCTCAGCCAAAAGAGCTTCCATTTGACTGATATAGTTGTCAGTAATTTTTTGCACTTCTTCATGGGCTTTATGCTCATCATCTAAAGTAATCATCTTCTCTTTAAGAAGGTCTTTTACATCCCCAAGAACATCACGCCGAATATTTCTAATAGCTACCCGACCAGCCTCAGTTTCTCCGCGAACTACTTTAACCATCTCTTTTCGACGTTCTTCGGTCATAGGAGGAAGAGGCACACGAATTGCTGTTCCAGCAGTTGCGGGCGTTAGACCGAGATCTGAGGTAATAATTGCCTTTTCAACTACAGGGACCATCTGCTTCTCCCATGGCGTCACAAGCAGTGTTCGAGCGTCTTCAACGGCTATGGTTGCTGTCTGCGATATAGGAACTTCAGAGCCATAATATTCGACTGTAATATGCTCGAGGAGGCCAACATGGGCTCTACCAGTTCGAAGCCTAGAAAACTCTTCTTTAAGAGCCTCTACACTCTTTCTCATACGCAACTCTCCATCACGCTGAAGCTCATCAATCATTATCAGCTCCAGAAGATGGCTTTCTGTTTTTAACCGAAGTACCCACCTGCCCCCCAGAAATCAAATTCAGCAAGTCACCTTCATTATTCATACCAAAAACCACAAGAGGAAGGTCATTATCCCTACACATAACAATTGCAGTCGCATCCATTACGTTCAATTTTTGATCAAGAACTTGATCAAATGATAGTTCTGAAAAACGAATTGCATTAGAGTCTCTCACGGGATCAGCTGAATAGACACCATCTACCTTTGTAGCTTTAATTAAAACGTCTGCCCCTATTTCTATAGCACGGAGGCTCGCAGCTGTATCTGTAGTGAAGAACGGGTTGCCTGTGCCAGAAGCTAAAATAACCACTCGATTTTTTTCAAGATGCCGTACAGCTCGACGACGAATATAATCCTCGCATACGTCATTAATCTGAAGCGCAGACATAACTCTAGAGACGGTACCATTGCGTTCCAACGCATCCTGCATTGCAAGCGCATTCATAACAGTTGCTAACATCCCCATTTGATCACCAGTGACACGATCAATACCAGATTGAGAGAGCCCAACTCCGCGAAAGATATTCCCCCCACCAATTACAAGACCAATCTGAACCCCGAGATCATGAACCTTAGTTATCTCAGCAGCTACCCTTTTTATCACTAAAGGGTCAATACCATAATCAGCCGACCCCATAAGTGCTTCTCCACTAATCTTGAGGAGAATTTTTTTATAGATGGGTGCACTATGTCCCACGTCTCTCTAACCCCTTTCTCATTTATGGTAATCCAACGAAATAGGCTTAGTTAGAAAAGTATTTAACCACTTTGAGATGCTTGCGCCATTACCTCTTGCACAAAATCATCTTTCCGCTTTTCAATCCCTTCCCCTACCTCATAACGCAAAAACCTTTTAACAGTTGCCTTATTCTCAATTAATAAATCGCGTACTTTCTGGTCAGAATCTTTAACAAAAGGCTGGCCCAGTAAAGTCATTTCGTCGAGATGTTTTCGTAAACGACCCTCAACCATTTTTTCAACAATTTCTGGTGGTTTCCCTTCGCCCATCGCCTGAGCAACAAGTATTTCTCTTTCCTTAGCAAGTTCCTCCTGAGGAACATCATCAGCGCTTACATACTCTGGTGCAGTTGCAGCAATTTGCATCGCCATATCTCTTGCAATATCTACAGTACCGCCATCTAACTCAACCAAGACGCCAATCCGGCCCATATGAGTGTAGGCACCTACCAACCCATCAGAATCTAGTATTTCAAAACGCCTAACAGAAATATTTTCACCAATTTTGGTGACTAACTCGAGACGTAGCCCCTCAAGAGTTTCTCCTTCAACCTCTAAAGTCATAAGCTCCTCTATATCAGAAACGGAACTCTTAGCTAATGCAGTCTGAGCAACAAGCTCGGCAAATTGAGAAAAATTTTCATCCTTGGCAACAAAATCAGTCTCTGAGTTAACCTCCAAGATAATGTGGCGACCTTCACTACTTTGTCCTTTAATCAACACTAAACCTTCAGCTGCAACACGTGAAGATTTTTTATCGGCCTTGGCTTGTCCTGCTTTTCTCAACAATTCAGCAGCTTTTTCAAGATCGCCACCTTCCTCAACAAGGGCTCTCTTGCAATCCATCATTCCAGCACCTGTGCGCTCACGAAGCTCTTTAACCAATGTTGCTGTTATAGTCATCGCTAATCCTTTATCCACATAAGATGGTCAACTTAGTCATCCTGACCTTTTGTTTTTGCTTCTGCACTCTTAACCTTTGAAGCAGCTTTCTTTTTACGTTTTTTTGTCTTTTTAGCTTCTTGAGGTTCTGCGAGCTCTGAAGCAGATTCCGGCTCTGAAGCAGATTCCGGCTCTTCGACGGTAACCTTAGCAGTCCGCTTTTTCTTGATGATTGCCTTCTTAGTCGATCGTTTTTTTCTAGTTTTTTTACCAATTGGGCCTTTAGGTTGTTCGACTTTAGGATTTCCCTCTTCATCCAACTCAACGAATTCATCATCCCCTGTCGGTATTTCGGGGATAGATTCCTTCCCAGTTAAAACTGCATCAGCGATACCCTGAGAATATAGTTGTATAGCTCTCATAGCATCATCATTTCCAGGAATTAGATAATCAACCATTTCTGGAGAGGAATTTGTATCTACAACTGCAATTACCGGTATACCTAACTTTCTAGCTTCCCTTACAGCTATTTCTTCATGGCCAACATCAACGATGAATACCGCATCAGGCAATGAATCCATTTCCTTAATGCCGCCCAGAGCCCTTTCTAGCTTATCCCTCTCACGAACTAAGCCAAGAACTTCTTTCTTTGTAAAATCTCCTCCAGCACCTTCCGAAGTTAATTCTTCTAAATCTCTTAGCCGCCTTATCGATTGCCTTATTGTTTTAAAGTTTGTAAGCATGCCCCCAAGCCACCTATGGCTGACATAAGGCATACCACAACGCATAGCTTCTTCAGTAACAGCTTGTCTTGCTGCACGTTTAGACCCTACAAACAAAATTTTTCCGCCATCAGCAATAAGTTTGCGCGCAAACTCTGTTGCTTCAATATAAAGTGGAAGAGTTTTCTCTAAATTAATAATATGAATGCGATTTCTTTCTCCAAAAATGTACGGTGCCATTTTTGGGTTCCAGAAGCGGGTTTGGTGACCAAAATGCACCCCCGCCTCTAGCATCCGGCGCATGGATACGTCGGTCATGGAAGCTCCTTTTCTTGGGTTAATCCTCCACGTAGCCCTTGCAAGCAACCCTTTTTCTAAATGGGCACCCAGCTGCAAGTATTGGCACGTGTGTGTAGTTAATTGCCTCTACGGCGCGCGCTTTATACCATATGAGCGTAGTTGCAACAATCAAGCTAGCTCCGATTATGGGTCTGGCGGCGTTTGTTTCAAACCCATTCTATTCCAAAATACAACAAAGAGCATATTCCATCGATGAGCGTAACAATAAAAACTCCAGATGAGCAGGCCAAAATGAGAATAGCAGGCAGATTAGCTGCAGATGTCTTAGATATGATTAGTGAGCACGTTAAGCCAGGCATTTCAACAGGGGAACTAGACCGTATTTGTCATCAATATATTGTAGATAAACTTGAAGCTATTCCCGCTCCTCTGAACTACAGAGGGTTTCCCAAATCAATATGTACTTCTGTTAACCATGTGGTTTGTCACGGCATTCCAGGAGACCGAATACTAAAAAACGGAGACTCTATAAATATAGACATTACTGTAATAAAAGATGAATTTCACGGTGACACTAGCCGTATGTTTCAAGTTGGAAAACCTACTGTTTTAGCTGAACGATTAGCCCGCGTCTGCTATGAGGCAATGTGGCACGGTATAAAACAGATTCGTGCTGGAAAGCATTTAGGTGATATAGGCGCTGCTGTGCAAAGCCATGTTGAAAAAAATAGGTTTTCCATAGTGAGAGAGTATTGTGGACATGGTATTGGCAAAGGATTCCATGAAGACCCGCAAGTATTGCATTATGGAAAACCAAATACAGGCGGAGAACTTTTGGAGGGCATGACTCTTACTGTAGAACCAATGATAAATGCAGGAAAACGTAATGTTAAACTTTTGAGCGATGGTTGGACGGTGGTAACAAAAGACCACTCCCTTTCAGCACAATGGGAACACACAATCTTAGTCACGAAGTCCGGTTATGAAGTATTAACACTTGGGGCTAAGGACCTCTAAACTCATCATGCAACAAAAAAAAGAGTCTTTGATATCAGAAAATAGACCTCTGGTTTATAGAACAGCTCTTGAAACTGCTTTGCAGGACAAAAAAAATTCAATCGAATTTTTCCGAAATGCACTTAAAAAAATTAATGACAACCTTGCCTTACGTTTCCACAACAAAGATTCAATTGAAATTTTAGTCAAAGAACGAGCTTTAGCTATTGATGAAATCATTACAACTCTTTGGGAACATTTTTTTAAGAACATAAAGCAGCAGTCTGCCCTGATTGCCGTTGGCGGTTATGGAAGAGGAGAACTACACCCTCACTCTGATATTGACCTGTTGATTTTACTACCGAAGAAAGCAAGTTCTGATACGGACAATGCAATTACTCAGTTTTTAACTTATTTATGGGATATAGGGCTAGAAATCGGACATTCTGTGCGAACGTCTCAAGAATGTAAGGCACAAGCAAAATCAGACGTAACTATTCTAACTACACTAATAGAGGCCAGGCATCTTAGCGGCCCAAAAACTCTTTTAGATGAAATGAAAAAAAGGATCTCTAAAAATAAAATTTGGGACTCCAAAAGTTTTTATAAAGCTAAGTATTCAGAACAAATTGATAGACATCACCGCTATGATGATACTGGATATAACCTAGAACCAAATATCAAAGAGAGTCCAGGAGGTTTGAGAGATATACAAATGATAGGTTGGATAGCGCACAGACATTTAGACGCTACAGGCCTAGAGCAACTCGTGAATCATGGCTTTCTAACACCCGGGCAACTACGAATCCTGAGTTCAGGCCAAGCATTTCTCTGGCGTATACGATTTGCTCTGCACCTACTTGTAGGTAGACGAGAAGATAGATTGCTTTTTGATCATCAATCAAAACTTGCCAACATGCTTGGATATGAGGATGCCACTTACACACTAGCAGTTGAACAGCTAATGCAACGTTACTATCGAACAGTAATGGAACTTAGCCGTATAAATGAGATGTTGCTTCAACTTTTTGAAGAATCCATTCTTCTAAACCCTAATGCACCTGCAACTGATATTGGCAAAGGCTTTCAAGAACGTAACAATTACATTGAAGTGACTCGTGAAGATATTTTTGTTAAAGACCCTTCTGCTCTACTAGAAATTTTTCTTCTTTTAGAAACAAATACAAATATCCGTGGAATAAATGCCAGAACAATTGCACTCATAAAACAACACATCTATCTAATTGATGAAGAGTTTCGTCAGAACCCAAGAAACCATAGACTCTTTTTAGATATCATACGAGCTCCTCAAGGTGTAACACGCACCTTAAAAAGAATGAATACCTATGGTGTATTGGGGCTCTATATTCCCGCATTTGGACGAATAGTTGGACGAATGCAATATGATCTATTTCACGCCTACACTGTGGATGAACATACCTTATTTGTAGTTGAAAACCTGCGACGTTTCGCATTACCAAGGTTCAATCATGAACACCCTGAATGCAGTGAAATAATGCAAGCAATCCCTAAGCCGGAAATTGCCTATCTTGCGGGTCTTTTCCATGACATAGCTAAGGGACGTGGAGGAGATCATTCAGAGCTTGGGGCAGTAGATGCAGAAGCTTTTTGTCTTGAACATGGCATGAGTCGTTATGATGCAAGGCTACTGGCATGGCTTGTAAAAAATCATTTACTTCTTTCAATGACATCACAAAAAAAGGACTTAAGTGATCCTGTCATAATAAATGAATTTGCACGCATAGTTGGAGATGAAACACACCTAGACTACCTTTATCTTCTTACAGTTGCAGATGTCAGGGGAACCAATCCTAAAATCTGGAACTCATGGAAAAACACACTTTTCTGGGAACTGTATCAGCTTACTAAAAGAGCTCTTAGGAGAGGTCTTGCCCGTCCTATCGATGCGGATGAACTGATAATAGAAACTCAAAATAAAGCCAAACAAATTCTTGAAAACAACGAGCTTAAACAGGAGTTGTGGAAGTCTGTATGGAAAAACTTTACGGATGAATACTACCTTAGACATAAACCCGCAGAAATTGCTTGGCATACAATGGTACTCCTTGAAAAGGAACCACAAAATGACATTGTCGTTGATGTCAATGACAGTATATCGGAAGGTCCCACCGCAATTATGGTACAGGCACCAAAGAAACTTCGTTCCTTTCTACACACAACGGCAATCTTAGATCAGCTTGGCTTAACTATTGTAGATGCTAGGATAGTTCCAATGAGTAGCACTCAAACGTTAAATACATATTTTGTACTTGAAAGTGATGGAGAACCGATAGGAGATATAAGGAGACTTAAAGAAATTCAGTCTAAGGTTTCAAAAGCACTCATCATTAGTCCTGAAAAAAAGCTTAGCGTTAATAGAAAGCCTTCACGCCAAATAAAAATGTTCCCTACCGAAAGCCAAGTAAGTACTTCACAGGATCATGACAACCATCGTACAGTTCTACAATTAATTACAGGAGATAGACCGGGACTGCTTTTGCAAATTGGCCAAGTATTTGAACAAAATGATGTCAATCTTCATAACGCTAAAATAACGACTTTAGGAGAAAAAGCAGAGGATGTATTTTTTATTACTACGGAACAAAACATGCCACTAGATGAACAACACTGCGCTAAATTAGTTTCTATCATAGAACAAACACTTTCACACACTAATGCATAGCATGGTGGTCACAAGCAAAATGAATTCCACCGGAGACTTTTTATGTCTGATCTTATAAAAACTATTGAAACTGCTTGGGATAATCGATCTGAATTAACCCCCAGATCTGTTGACTCAATAACAATCGATGCAATAGAGAACTGTATTAAAGGACTTGAATCAGGGGCACTACGTGTAGCTGAGCCAATTGAAAATGACTGGATTGTCAATGATTGGCTAAAAAAAGCAGTACTCCTCTACTTCCGGGTATGCGAAAACGAAGTATCTAATAGTGGGTTTACAAAATTTTTCGACAAAGTTCCCTTAAAATATGCTGACTTCAACAAGAAAGATTTTTCATCTTCTGGTACCCGAGTGGTTCCAACAGCGATTGCTAGACGTGGTTCCTATATAGCTGCCAATGTTGTGCTAATGCCCTCATATGTCAATATTGGAGCACGCATAGAAGAAGGTACAATGATAGATACATGGGCAACAGTAGGGAGTTGTGCCCAAGTAGGTAAAAATGTGCACCTTTCAGGGGGTGCTGGGCTTGGGGGAGTCTTAGAACCAATACAAGCTGCACCTACAATCATTGAGGATAACTGTTTTATTGGAGCAAGATCAGAAATAGTTGAGGGGGTTATCGTAGAACGAGATAGTGTGATTGGCATGGGGGTATACATTGGACAAAGCACTCGCATCTATGATCGCTCTACTGGTGATATTAGCTATGGTCGAATTCCATCAGGATCGGTAGTTGTCTCTGGAAACCTTCCTTCAGAAGATAAAAAATATAGTCTTTACTGTGCCGTGATTGTAAAACGTGTTGATGCAAAAACTAGAGCAAAAACAAGTCTAAATGAATTATTACGACTTTAAATAGTCTCTAACTAATAGCGAAACAGTATGTCGGCCATAAGTCGATCGTAGTCCCTTGTTTTGCCTGCCGCTATACCTCTTTCACCAGTTACATACCGGACCGCAAGATTCCACCCATTAAAAAACGCATAACCCGCTCTAAAAGTATGTCCTCGGCCATCAGAAGTCCCACCAGCAAAATCTGAATCGTGGAATGCTCCTATGATGGAGTTAGCGCCACTATCTTGATAAACATACGCTAATGACCAATTGCCTGGGCTGGAAGTACTTCCATAGGTAATTCCTGTAGCATATCCATCATCAAATACTTCTGCATCAGTATTACGAACATAATCTGCAAAAACCGTAGTTGGCTGCCCATTCAACTGAAAGCTAAGCTCACTGAAAAGATTGATCTGTGAAAATCCGTAAAGATAATTTCCATTAGCATCGAGTTGATTACCTTGACCGTTTTCTGGGGTAAAAATAGGCTTCTGCCCTTTCATATTAGTTGTTTCGTAATAACTGATACCAGCCGTTAATCCTAAGTCGTCATTTAGATTGCCTCTATACCCACCCTGCAAACCATAGAGCATCGAATCAGCATCATCAGAACGTTCTTCAGCCCAGAACGCTGATGCATTACTAAAAAATGCTCCAGACTGATACTTAGCAGCAAACCCTTCTGGCCGTATATCACTATCATATATTAAGTGATAACTGGTAGGCCTGAAAAAAGGACTTGCCATTTTTCCGCCAAAAACATTGAGATCCTCTGTAACACCCCAGTTAAAATAAGCAAGATCTACACCAATCGGCTTATATGAAAAGCCTTCATCAAAAGTTTGATTGCCCGAGTCATTAGTTCTTGGGCCAGTTGATAAACCAAAAACTGCAGTCGTATTTTCAGCAACATCTGCAGTAACACTCATCCGTGCTCTTATACGGTGTCTATGCCTATCTTTATAAAATGCATCCCAAATACTCTCGTGACGATACCTAAGGTCTCCTGCCAAACGAACCTTATCAGACTGAGGAGTTACAGTTATTGGAGTCTGTGCTTCTTGAATTGATTCAACTGAAACTGCGTCCTTTGTTCTACTTTGTTCAAGTTGAGACAACCTCTCAGCTAGTTGCATAATCTGTTCTTTTAGCTCGGCAATCTCTTGACTCTCATCAATTTGAGCATATAGAGGTACCATTACAAACAAACTAAGGAAAAACGAAATACTCCGCAATACACTCATAGAAAACTCCACTTTTTAGTCCTGAATGGACAGCAAAAACATGGAAAATATGATGTTTAAGAAATATTACAAAGGTGTTATGAGAATGTTACAAAAGTGTTACAAATAGCTAATTTCAAAGAAGATGCCAGTCAATTTTAAACCAGCTAAAAATTAAGCAACGGTCTTTTCTTGTGTTTTTATTAGGAAATCAAATCAACCAAATCGCCCAGTTATGTAGTCTTCAGTAAGCTTATGCTGAGGATTAGTAAAAATTTGATCTGTATCACCTACCTCTGCCAGATGTCCCAAATGAAAATAAGCTGTCCTTTGAGATACCCGGGCTGCCTGTTGCATAGAATGAGTAACAATAACTATTGCAAAGTTCTGTTTAAGCTCATCAATTAGATCTTCGATCCTAGCAGTAGCAATCGGATCAAGAGCAGAACATGGTTCATCCATCAGAATAACTTCAGGACCAACTGCTATCGTTCTTGCAATACATAACCGTTGCTGCTGGCCACCTGAAAGTCCTGTCCCAGCTTCTGATAATCGATCCTTTACTTCTGACCATAGACCGGCTCGCTCAAGACTTGACTGAACAATATGATCAAGCTCAGCACGAGTCTGTGCTAGCCCATGAATCCGAGGACCATAAGCAACATTGTCATAAATTGACTTAGGAAATGGATTTGGTTTCTGAAATACAATTCCGACACGAGCCCTTAGCATCACGACATCCATATCTCTGGAATAGATGTTCTCGCCATCGAGCAATATTTCTCCTGTAATACGTGCGCTATCAATCGTATCGTTCATCCGGTTTAAACACCTAATAAACGTTGATTTTCCACACCCAGACGGGCCTATTAGAGCTATGACCTGATTAACGCCAATATCAAGATTGACATTTTTTATAGCGTGATTATCCCCATAATAAACATTTACCTGTCGTGCCCTAAAAACCGCATCGTCAGTTTTATAAGTTCCTACCGTTTGATACTCAATATCACCTGACGAGAGGTTATCGTCTTTTTCCGCAGTAGTTATCGTTTCAGAATCTGAACTAGACATATTTTTGTATTGTGCTCACTAAATAGAGAAGTAATAGCCTATAAGAACTACCATCGTCGCTCGAAATGTTTGCGCAATAATATAGCAGTCGCATTCATAACCAAAAGAAAAGATAGCAAAACAAGTATTGCGGCTGAAGTCCTTTCCACAAAAGCGCGCTCAGGACTATCTGCCCAAAGATAGACCTGGACTGGTAAAGCTGTAGAAGGATCAACGGGACTACTAGGAACATCAACAATAAAGGCAACCATACCTATCATTAACAATGGCGCTGATTCCCCTAAAGCTCTAGCCATACCAATAATTGTTCCAGTTAACATACCAGGCATTGCTAACGGCATCACATGATGAAAAACCATTTGCACCTTTGAAGCACCAACCCCCAAAGCTGCTTCGCGTATAGATGGTGGCACTGCTGTTAAAGATGCACGGGCAGCAATAATTATTACAGGAAGGGTCATCAAAGCAAGAACAAGTCCGCCAACCAAGGGTGCTGAACGCGGTAAGCCAAAAAAATTAATAAAAATGGCTAACCCCAAAAGACCGAAGACAATTGAAGGAACAGCAGCAAGATTATTGATATTAACTTCAATAAGATCTGTCCATCGGTTTTTAGCTGCAAACTCCTCTAGGTAAATTGCCGTAGCTACTCCTAATGGAAATGCTATAACTACTGTGACAACTAGCATAAAAAAAGAGCCTACTGTTGCGCTCCATATTCCAGCCATTTCTGGGTCACGAGAATCACCCCCAGTAAAAAACTGATAATTAAATTTCTGCTGAATTCTTTCTTCTGCTTCAAATACCTCAATCCATGCTAATTGCTGATCAGTTATTCGTCGCTCATCCTCTGAAGCCTCCCTAAGAAGATACCCTTTTACCAACATATCAACGTCATCATCAGCCATTAACCAAAAACTTTGTTTCTCTCCTATGAGTTCAGGATCTTCGATGACTCGGCTTCGCAAATCGATTGGTGCTCCAGGGCTTACTAGCTGGAAAAGCTCACGGAGATCACGCCGTGCTGCTACCGCAGGAAACATCGCTTGTAGTGAATTTCTTACCAATCCTCCGTAGTTAGCACGTCCAAGGACCTCTGGTTCACGATCACCAGCAGGATCAATAATGGACTCTGTAAATTCAATATCAAGAAGAACGTGTGTCTGCCAAAAAGCTGTGTAACCATTTCCAATTAGGGTATAAAAGAAAAAACCGAGAAAGAGTAACCCTGTGAGCACAGCCCCAAGACCTAAAATCTTAAAATAACGTTCACTTCGATAACGCCGCTTTATGCCCATTGCGACCTTATTTTTAAGTTTTGATCCTTCGCTATTCATATTGTTCCCTATAGCGACGAACCACTCTAAGGGCAATAATATTTAAAACCAAAGTCGTGATAAATAAGAGCAATCCAAGTGCAAAAGCTGCTAATGTCTTGGCACTATCAAATTCTTGATCGCCAACAAGAAGAGTAACAATTTGTACGGTTACCGTTGTAACTGCTTCGAAGGGATTTACAGTCAAATTAGCTGCTAGGCCTGCAGCCATAACAACAATCATTGTCTCTCCAATAGCTCGTGAGACTGCCAGCAAAATCCCACCAACAATACCTGGGAGGGCCGCTGGTAATAACACTAGTCGTATTGTTTCGGAATGAGTTGCACCCAGACCAAAAGAACCATCTCGTAGAGACTGCGGAACTGCGTTGAGCACATCATCAGACAAAGAGGACACAAATGGAATAATCATGATTCCCATAACCAGACCTGCCCCTAAAGCACTTTCCGAAGAAACAGTTAGACCCAGGTCAACTCCAAAACTTCTCAACATAGGAGCAACGGTTAGTGCAGCAAAATAACCGTAAACAACTGTCGGTATACCTGCCAGAATTTCTAATAATGGCTTTGCAATACTACGTACCTTATTCCCCGCATACTCTGATAGATAAATTGCAGACATTAGTCCTACAGGCACTGCAACAAACATAGCTATACCTGATATTAATAAAGTACCAGTAAACAAAGGTACTGCCCCAAATGCTCCTGAGGACCCGACTTGATCTTCCCTTATCGCTGTTTGCGGACTCCAGTTGAGACCAAACAAAAAATCTATAAATGAAACTTGCTGAAAAAACCTAAGGGATTCAAATAGGACAGACAAGAAAATGCCAATTGTAGTAAAAACAGCTATGGTAGACGCCGCCATCAATATCACTTCGATGGCTTTTTCTACTTTATTTCTCGCTCGAAAGTCAGGTTTAACACGACGCAAAGACCAGCCTAGTGCTGAAAGACTCAATACTAAAACAGCAGTTGTTAGTATCAAGTCACTAATGCCTATAAGGCTTATATACTTTTGAGCTGCTTCCTCTATGTATAGCGATGCATTATTAGAAAAAATATTGCCTTCTGCAAAGTTACGAATATCGTTGTAAATAAGGCCTAGTTCACCTTCGGAGAGAGAGTACAACTCGTCGGGCAAGTCCGACAGCACTTGAGCTCGGATAATAATCGGCTCAATAATTAACCATAAAACGAATAGCAACAACCCAGGAACTAAACTCCATAAAGCTACATAGCCTCCGTGATAAGTTGGCAAGGAATGGAATCTACTACGAGAATTTTCCACAAAAACTGCTGCGGCTTTGTGTCGAGCAACTAAGAAACCGGCAAGCGCCAATCCAAGTAAAGCTATAAATAAAGTTGTAGTTGTCACTCGCTAATTTTAAGCATCTTATTTAAGGCAAACCAGAGCTCATTTAGTTAGACGCCAAGTTGACACTTTTTAAACCCTCGATTGCAGCTATTACTTCTAGTCGCTCTTGATCACCCAATGGTATTAATCCCTTATCAGACAAATAACCAAATTCCCCCCAAGCAGCATCACTAGTAAATTCTGCAAGGAATTCATCAATACCAGGGATCATTCCCATATGAGATTTTTTAACATAAAAATATAATGGCCTAGAAACCGGATAACTTCCGTCTGCGATTGCCTCAAATTCAGGACCAAATCCATCAATATGAGAACCCTGCACTCTATCGTAGTTCTGATCAAGAAAACTGTATCCAAAAATACCAAGGGCATCTGGGTTTGCTGATAATTTTTGAACAATCAGATTGTCATTTTCACCTGCCTCAATAAAAGCACCATCTTCTCTCATAGTGTGGCAAGCTAATTGCTTTGCATCTCCTTCAAGTGAGCTAAGCAAAGGAAACTCCTCACAAGCCTCCTGCATGACCAGTTCAACAAAAGCATCCCTAGTTCCTGAAGTAGGCGGAGGTCCAAGTATCTCTATTCTTTTAGCAGGAAGATCAGTCTGAATATCCGACCATGTCTCATATGGGTTAGCAATCAGAGAGGAAGCGCCAGATGGGTCTGGTACATTTTTAGCAAGAGCCAAAAAAACCTGTTTGCGAGTGAGTTGATAGGCTGGTGATTCCTTCGCATTAGCCAAAACAATTCCATCGTACCCAATCTTTACTTCAATAATTTCATTAACCCCGTTAGACGCACAATCATCAATCTCTGACTGCGTAATTCTTCTAGAAGAATTAGCTATATCAGGATGTTGTACTCCTAATCCAGCACAAAATAATTTAATTCCACCACCGGATCCAGTAGATTCAATTGTAGGAGTTTTAAAATTGGAGGTACGCCCAAACTGCTCAGCCACTACAGTTGAAAAGGGATAAACTGTTGAAGACCCTACAATACTAATATAGTCACGGGTTGACTGGCTGTGAACTGTATGCGTAGATAATACATAGCCAAAACCTGTAATTACAAAAATTAGATACCTTGACATTGGAATCTCCTAATCATTTTTAACGCACATCACTGCACTGCTAAACCCATTCAAAATAAGCGTATCAACCAATTGTTACGAATTTATTTCAATCAAAAAATTCTTCACAATAAAAAATTGAAATCAGCAAAAAAGCCCTCGGTATGAGACACTTGCTAGATGATTAACACTGATAATCCGGTTCTTAGGTTTGCCCGTGATCTAATTAGACGAAAGTCTATAACCCCAAAAGATGAGGGCTGCCAGAAGCTGATTTCTGATATTTTAGAGCCGCTCGGTTTTCGAATCGAGAATTTACGATATGGCGAAGTAGACAACCTCTGGGCATACCATGGCCACGGAAGCCCAGTTTTGTGTTTTGCAGGCCATACAGATGTTGTGCCTGCAGGCTCAACGAAGGAATGGATATCAGATCCATTTGCTGCTGATATACATGGAGATAAACTCATCGCTCGTGGGGCTGCGGACATGAAATCTGGCTTAGCTGCAATAGTTTTTGCCTGTAAACGATTTATTGAAACATACCCAAATCATAATGGATCCATCGCACTGCTCATTACTAGCGACGAAGAAGGTGAAGCACAAGATGGCACCTATCGCGTCATGGAAACACTGTCTAAGCGTGACGAAAAAATAGACTGGTGTGTTATCGGGGAACCATCTTGCACGCAAAAACTAGGTGATACTGTTCGTATAGGGCGACGAGGAAGCTTAACAGGATTAATGACCCTCAAAGGCATTCAAGGCCATGTTGCATACCCATCTGAAGCTCGCAATCCAATTCATGATCTTGCTAATTTTGTGCAAGCTATCAATAACAAATCTCTTGACGAGGGAAATGAGTTTTTCCCTCCCACAAGCTTTCAAATGGTAAATGTTCATTCAGACGCTGGAGCTCCTAATGTGATTCCCGGAGAACTTAAATGCCGATTTAATTTTCGATACTCAACCCAGTGGACTGAAGCATCGTTGTCGGCACATGTAGAAAACCTAATTGATCAGCTTGGAATTGATTGTGATATAACTTGGCGCAATGCTGGTAATCCTTTTTTTACGCATAAAGGTACTTTATCTGATGCTCTCTCCAAAGCTATCAATGAACACACAGGAATTGAACCTGATCTCTCAACAAGTGGTGGTACTTCGGATGGCCGATTTATTGCACCTCATGGTATCGACGTAGTTGAGTTCGGCCCATTAAATAAGACCATTCACAAAGTTAACGAAGAAGTATCGATTGGAGATATCCCAACACTGGAAAAAATATACTACCGAACCGCAGAGTTACTGCTAGAGAAACAAAAGTAAAACCAAAGCATGTAGTTTTGAATACTACTTTTTAATGTACTGACCATTTGCATAAACGGCAAGCGCGCCTAAAAACATGAACCACACCAAAGCCCATCCAGGCATACTTAGCCCCATAAATTGCCAATTAATATCAGCACATTCTCCAGCACTAGTTAGCACCATGCGTACTGCTTCTAAAGGACCAAATACGTCTAACATGTAATCTAGGCCTGCACCGCAGTTAGGCGGCACCTGGTCTTCTGGAAGATTTTGAATATATACATGTCTCCCAGCAATACCCATACCAACCATGCTAGCGAAGAATGCAAGAGTACCGTAAATCCTTGCGCCAAACCCACGAGGATTATGTATGCCAGCAACAAAAAAAATAATTCCAGCTAAGATAAAAGCGACGCGCTGAAATATACAAAGCGGGCAAGCCTCCAACCCAAGAACATATTGAGCAAATAGTGCGTAACTAATTAATCCAAAAACTATCCCGGTACCAAAAAAATTTGCCCGTCTCCTAGATTTTTTAGTCGAAATCATTCTGGTAAAACATTTTTTTCATTGGAAAGATTGAAATCCTCCCTTATATTATCGAGATCAGAATGGCGCACATCCTTACCATGGGCTAGAAAAATAACATACTCGCAAATGTTCTTTGTATGATCACCTATTCTTTCAAGCGCACGTGCAGTCCAAGTTAAATCCATAATGCTACTAATTGTACGCGGATCTTCCATCATAAAAGTAATACTTTGACGGTAAATAGTTTCATACTCTAAATCCACTTCCTTATCTGCTTTCACAACCTCTAATGCAAGCTGCACATCTAAGCGTGCAAAAGCATCTAGAGAATTCCGAATCATGTCTTTCACATGTCTTGCAAGATTCCTCAACTCACGATAATTGGTACGAGGTCGCTCAACAGCAGCTAACTTTGCTGCCAAAGACCCAATCTTTTCTGCCTCATCGCCAATTCGCTCTAAATCAGTTATTGTCTTTATAGTTGCAATAATAAGACGTAAATCCCCAGCTGCAGGTGACCTTGTTGCCAAAACCCGACTGCATTCTTCATCTATTGAGACCTCCATCTGATTAATTTTTTCATCATTACTAGCTACTTCGAGGCCTAACTCGCTATCAGCGTCTGTGAGCGCTTTTAAAGCACAACCAAACTGTTCCTCAACCATACCCCCCATTTTTAAAACAGAATTACGTATGCTCTCTAAATCCTCATTAAAGCTGCGGGAAATATGTTGTCCCAGTGATTCTACTTCCATAATGACCCTATTATATTCAATATCAAAGCCTATCTTCCTTAATCACAATTTTTTCTTCAGGGAAAATACACCTAAATGTACTGCCTGTGCCAACCTCACTTGCAATTTCTAACGTACCACCATGTGTTTGTAAAACATGTTTAACTATAGCTAAACCAAGTCCTGTACCACCTAAATCGCGAGAACGACCTTGATCAACACGAAAAAATCTTTCAGTCACTCGAGAAATCATGTCCTCCGGGATGCCTATACCTGAATCCTCAACCTCAAACTCAACACTTTGTTTAACTATTTTCCAACTACACAATACCTTGCCATCTACAGGAGTGAAACGAATAGCATTATGAATCAAGTTATAAAAGAGTGAATACAAATCAGCTTCACTACCTAATAAAAACGCATCGGTGTCAATTTCTAATGTTATTTTAGCTACGTTATTTTTGTCAGCAAACTCCCCCGTTATTATCTTAAGCATAGACACTACATCTACAGGCTCAGGAGACCGGTCATGAGCCAATGACTCAAGCTTACTTAGCTCAAGGAGATCGCTTAAAACATACTGCATACGTTCGGTCTGGCGTCCCATTTCTCTGATAGGGTTCTCCCAGTCTTTTCTTAGTGCTTCATCTTCAGAAAGCATATCCAAATATCCACTAATCACTGTTAGCGGTGATCGCAGCTCATGGGATGCATTAGCCACAAAGTCCCGACGCATTCTCTGCATCGCTACATCCACAGTAACATCCCGAATTATTGCAAGTTGCTGAGATTTTCCATATGGGATGATTTGAATAGCTAGTTGTCTCTGGTCATTTTTTGAAGAAGGAATAGTAAGAATGTCTTCTTTAGGCTTATTTAAATGTTCTACTAAACTAGGGTGACGAAGAAAATTATCGATTCGTTGGCCTATATCTGTTTTCGGGTCCAATCCAATCAAATTGGTAGCAGCACGATTGAACCATTGGATTTCATAATCAGAGTTTAAAATAATACCAGCATCATTTAGTGCGCCAGTAGATTCTCTTACCTCACGAAGAAGATTGTGATAACGCTTTTTCCTTTTTCTGGACTTTGTTTTTAATCTTTCTATGTCAGCAAATAATTCTGCCCACAAACCATTCATTTTTAACGGGATATATTTCCCACGACGCAAAACACGATCCAAGATGTAGACGTTATGAAGTGTAATCGATAAATAGAGGCCTAGACCAAAAACTAACCCCCAGCTGATGCTGCCAAACCACCAGCCAAAGAAAATTGTAGCCGCTAGCCATGCAGCCAAAAGAAGTAATTGAGATATCCAGCGACTTGGCAAATTCACGCCCTACGGATAGAAAACCTATACCCCGAACTACGAACTGTTTGAACTAGTTTATCGCAATCATGGGGCGTTAGCGCTTTACGAAGCCTACGTATGTGCACATCAACTGTTCTCTCTTCTACATACACGCCCCCACCCCAGACTCTATCTAATAATTGTGATCGACTATACACTCGATCCTGATGTCTCATAAAAAAATGAAGCAATTTATATTCAATCGGACCAAGCCGTATCTCCTCATTCTCTACTGTGACCCTTTGACTACCTTCATCCAACATTAATCGGTCAACTTTGATCTTCTCATCCTCACTTCCCGTACCACGACGCAAAACTGCCTTGATGCGCGCAATTAACTCTCGTTGAGAAAATGGCTTAGTGATGTAGTCATCTGCGCCCCCTTCTAGACCAGCTACCCGGTCATCTTCTTCAACACGCGCTGTTAACATGATAATGGGAATTTCCCGGGTATTAGGATCGCGTTTCAACTTACGTGTCAGTTCCAATCCGCTAATATCAGGCAACATCCAATCCATTAGAATGATATTAGGAAATCTGTCTGCTATTGACGTACGTGCCTCCTGGCCTGACCCCACAGGAATAACCTCATACCCTGCCCGTCTGAGGTTGAATACCAACATATCTCGGATTGCAACTTCATCCTCAACTATTAGTACACACGTGGTCGACATATGAAAAGCCTGAACTTTCTACAGTCAGTTATTAGACTGCAAGATTATTACAGTTAAGTTACGATAGATACAAAACTAAGCTTAAAATTTAACATTTACCTTCAGTTACTTAACCAAGCCTTTTCCGATCTTAAATAAATAGGTGTGGCGTCCTCAGGTTGCAACCCATAACCGGTCTCTAGGTCGACTACTGCACGAGGCAATAAATCTCTCGCGCTAGGAAAAATATCTGTATGGACACTAGCGGACGCCGCAATTAGAGACTCTAACTCTACTTTGTATGAAAGAAATCCATTACCAACTGCACTCCATGTCTTAAAATCTTTGCTACTAACTGTTCCAGGATCACTTAGATACTCCTCATCAAAGACATGAGCAATTCCATTATTAATAGAAAATAACCCCCAAAACACTTCGCCCATATAGGCATCCACACAAACCACAGTATTAACAACCTTACTCAATCTCCACAGGCCCTGAGCAGTTGCAGCAAGACTAGATACTGGCAATAAGGGAATATCAGATGCAAGACTTAAACCCTGCGAGACTGCCGAGGCAAGACGCAATCCAGTAAAAGACCCTGGACCACGACCAAATGCTATCCCATCAAGATCTTGTATTTTAATTTTCCTTTTTTGCAAAATCTTTTGAGTAAGAGGTAATAACTCAACTGCCTGTTGCCTAGGACCATGAATTAATTCTTCTGTGATAACGTCACCAGCTAGTAACGCAATAGATGCCTGCTGGCTTGATGTTTCAAAAGCTAATAGTTTCACTGTTGCTTATATCTTAGTGGTGGATGAAAATTTCAACGAATTAGCAAACTCTAAAAGATCCTCATGATTATCTATTATGGGTATCGGTGGCAAACTTTCCAAAAATACTTGCCCATAAGCGCGAGTCCTTAGCCTCGGATCCCCTATTATGATAATTCCGCGATCTGAAAAATCTCTGATTAACCTCCCCACTCCTTGCTTAAGAGATAAAACTGCCTGTGGTAACTGAAATTCACTAAAGGGATCACGCCCATCTTGTCTAATTATATTGAGCCTTCCCTGCATTATTGGATCTGCAGGGGAAGCAAATGGCAACTTATCTATCAAAACCAGCCTTAAAGACTGACCTCTAACATCAACACCATGCCAAAAACTACTTGTCCCTAGTAGTAAAGCATTACCAGATAAACGAAACTCTTCCAAAATTTTAGTACGTGATTTCTCTCCTTGAACCAACATAGGGCCTGGTAATTTTTTCTTAGAAAGCCACTTCTTTGCTTGACTTAATGAACGATAGCTTGTGAATAATAAAAAAACTCCGCCATCTATTGTTTTTATTATTGGCCAAATGGTTGAAAGTAAGACCACCGTATAATCTGAACTCGATGGTTGAGGAAGGCCTTCAGGTAAAAACATACGAGCATTAGACTGATAATCAAATGGGCTCGATAAAATTTTAGTTTCAGCAGTTGGAACGCCAACCCGATCAAGAAAATGATCAAATGAGCCTCCTACGGCAAGGGTTGCAGATGTAAAAACCCAGCTTCCCTTTTGCGATGAGATTCGCATGCCTAACTCAGCCCCAATATTTAAAGGAGTCCAGTGAATTGTTATATTGCTCTGCGAAACCTCTATCCACTTTAGGCCTTCACGAACACTTGACTGAATTTCATGCAAACGCTCTAAAGCATCCTGACATCGTTCCACACAGCGCCGAATCCCCGAGTTAACATCTCCAACTGGATCTATAACGTGGCGAACATCTTGTAAGGCTACTTTCCAACTATCTAAATTCTGTTTGAGGTGACTTGGTGATTCGTCCCATGAATTTCTGCCAGTTGATTCACCACAAAGAGAACGTGTACTAGAAACTATTCCAAGCAAGTTATTACAAACTTTTTCGCCTGTTCCCTGCATACCTGCCGCCCGCACTTCCGAAATAATATCTCTAGCAAGATACTCTAGCTCCCGACTTCCAATTGAGATACCGAAAAACTGCTGTGCGATATCAGGAAGCTGATGAGCCTCATCAACGACAACCACATCTGTTCCTGGAAGGATTTCACCAAAACCGGAATCTTTAAGAGCTAAGTCAGCTAATAATAAATGATGATTAACAATCACAACATCTGCAGATTGGGCGCTGCGCCTTGCTTTTAATAGAAAACATTCATCGAAAAACTCACAATGGTTACCTAGACAATTGTCTGAGCTAGAGGAAATCCATGACCTAATACCCTTCTCAGAAGTAGCAGTACTTTCAATTTCTGTTAAATCCCCCGTTGCCGTCTTTCGGCCCCATTCCTCCACCAATGAAAACTGACTCAACAACGAATCATCTCGATCTCCTCCATGCTTTGCTATTTTTAATCGATGCCAGCACAAATAATTTCTACGGCCTTTAAGCAAAACAACACTAACAGGCCGTCCAATAGCAGAACTTATAAGCGGAAGATCACGACTGAACAGCTGATCTTGAAGAGTCAATGTTCCAGTAGAAATAATGCCCCGCTGCCCAGACATAAGAACAGGAACTAAATAACCAAAAGTCTTGCCGATACCTGTTCCCGCCTCTATTGCTAAATGTTCAGATTGCGCTAACGCACCATGGATGGCATGGGCCATTTTTTCCTGGGAATGTCGATAGGTAAATCCCGGCAAATTTTGAGCCAATAACCCTCTAGGACCAAATACATTGGAAACACTTGTCATATGTACACTATAGCGTGGCGTGCGGCGGTTGTAAGGGATCATTAAACCCTAGAAGTGATAGAAAGAAATATTCAACACCAAAAGAAACTTTTCCTAGGGCTGGACACTTTCTACTAGGCCGCTATACTCCAGCCTCATCATCAATTCACTTCAAAAAGTAGTGCATGACGACTCGATTAAAAAGCCTTAGTGACTGGGTAACTGAGGTCACAGAATTAACTAAACCTGATCAAGTTCACTGGTGCACTGGCACTGCTAAAGAATATGATAACTTCGTGCAAGAAATGCTTGCCGGGGGAGACTTGATAGAACTAAATCAGGATCAATATCCCGATTGCTACTTGCACCGATCAGACCCAGAAGATGTAGCAAGGGTAGAACACCTTACTTACGTATGCTCAGAGAATGAGATTGATGCAGGCCCCAATAATAATTGGATGCCACCAACTGAAGCAAAAGAAATGATGTTGAGATTCTTTGATGGTTGCATGCAGGGCCGAACAATGTATGTAATTCCCTATTGTATGGGCCCAATGGGTTCGCCTTATTCTCGCTATGGTGTAGAGATTACAGATAGCACTTATGTTGCAGCAAATATGTACCTCATGACTAGAATGGGTGATGAGGCGCTCGCCAATATTGAAGAAACTGGAAGATTTATAAAAGGACTTCATTCGATTGGTGAATTAGACCCTGATAGGCGCTATATCATGCATTTTCCGGAAGATTTAACCATCATGAGTTACGGCTCTGGGTATGGTGGAAATGCATTATTAGGTAAAAAATGTCATGCATTGAGAATTGCTAGCTATCAGGCCCAAACTGAAGGTTGGTTGGCTGAACATATGCTCATTGTAGGCATTGAGAGCCCAGAAGGTGAGACGCACTACTTAGCTTGTGCCTTCCCTTCTCAGTGCGGCAAAACTAATTTAGCAATGCTAATCCCACCAGAGAGCCATAAAGGATGGAAGGTTTGGACACTAGGTGATGATATAGCATGGATGCACCTTGATGAAGCAGGGCAGTTAAGAGCCATCAATCCGGAGGCAGGCCTTTTTGGTGTAGTCCCAGGCACTAACTTAAAAACCAATCCAAACGCGTATGAAGCCATTAGTCACTCAACTATTTTTACGAATGTTGCAGTAACTGCTGATAATGAACCATGGTGGGAAGATAAGGAAACTGGAGAACCAAAAATAGATTGGCAAGGCAGAGAATACAATCCTCAAAACGGAGACGCTGCACATCCTAACTCTCGATTTACCGTTTCTGCGCAAAATAACCCTAGCTACTCTACTTTAGCTGAGGCACCAGATGGTGTACCGATAACAGCACTAGTCTTTGGAGGACGTCGTCGAGAACTTGCACCGCTTGTTTATCAAGCAAAAGATTGGGTACACGGCGTTTTAGTTGGCGCAAGTGTTGCGTCAGAAACTACGGCTGCAGCAACAGGCGAAGTTGGAGTAGTACGACGAGATCCTATGGCTATGAAACCATTTTGCGGCTATAACTTTGCAGACTACTGGCAACACTGGTTAAGCTTTAAAGAGCGCTCTGAAAATTTACCTAAAATCTTTCACGTGAACTGGTTTCGAAGAGATAGCAATGATCATTTCTTATGGCCAGGATTTGGCGAAAACCTTCGAGTATTACGCTGGATTATCGACCGCTGCGAGGGACGTGTAGAAGCAGATGCTCTACCGATAGGGTTTTTACCAAAACCTGAAACTATCGATATTTCAGGTTTAGATATATCTTCAGACACTCTTAAACAACTATTGAATGTAGATCAAGAACAATGGCGTGATGAAATGGTACAAATCGGCGAATATCTAGAAAGCTATGGTGAAAGACTACCCGAACAACTTAAGACAGAACACCAAAATATTGTCGATGCGCTTACATAGATAAGTTATTAGGCAATAGGGATTGACAATGTATCAACATGGTCATCATTTCTCGGCAACAATATAAGCAATCCAAGCAAGGTCAGCGACACCAGCATCATCTTGAGAGAACTCCCCGCTACCTTCCCCATCTTCGTCTTCATCCTCCCAATAAACACGAACTCTCGAAAACCCAGCCTCTTCTAAAATTTCCTGTAATTCTGGTAATGTCCAAATTCGCCATTCATAGCTAAACGCTTTTTTAATTCTAGAACCATCAGGAAATTTAAAATGTATATGACATAAAGCCTTGCTGGTTACAGGCTCAAACTCTGATTGGTCCCAAATGTAAGTAAAGCCATCATGTTTTGTTGATTCCTCCTGCTCCTCATAAGCTTCCGGGCCACCATATGCATCTAAAAAAAGTAGTCCATCAGAGGCTAGCGTCGAATGAATTTTAGAAAAATATTCACGCAACACATCTCTTGTTTGAAATATCCAATAACTAAAATTAAAAGCCGCAACAATATCTACCTTACCAGTATTAACCGTCATAACATCCTGATTAACTAACTTTATTCTAGATTTTTCAGAGTCAGTTAGCCGTCCTACACGATTTTCCCTACCCCACTTCAAAACATTTGGATCTATATCTACTCCTATAGCACTATGGTTTTTAGCCGTCCTGACCCACTCACAAGATGCGCTTGCTGTTCCACAAAAGTCCTCACGAAGTGTTACAGCAGACCGCCCCCTTAAATCATTAAAAGTATCAGTAAGAAACTCTATTTCAGTTTCTACATTTTGGACAGCTTCTTCATATAGCTCATGTATATCAGCTTGCTCTGCCATCGTCTGTTTTGACTTCTTTGAGCTCACATCTGACACGTGTATCTCCTCGAATAAAATTTCTAACTATTCAAACGATGGCATTGTAGCCACATCAATACTCACTTCATAGAAAGAGAACTTACTAAATAATGCTGCCTGATAATTGCTACTAATTAGACGCTGCAAACATACGCAAAGAATCTTGAAATGGCTGAGAAGAAAACTTCTTAAGAAGTTCATAACCATAACGATCGGCTGGCAATTTTCCAATAAAGCGGCGCCACGCTCTACACCCTGGATAACCTGCATACAAACCTGATAAATGCCTTGTCATTACTTTAAATGGAGTACCATGATCAAGTTCTTTTTTCATATAAGCTAAAAATTCTTTAAAAACATCCTCACGAGACTTGATCAAAGAAGTCCCATAAATCTTTAAATCCAAATCTCCAAGCAAAAAAGGATTTTTATATACCTCACGCCCCAACATTACGCCATCAACATATTGTAATTGTCTTAAAGCTTGATCTACATTATTTATTCCGCCGTTAATAATAATTTCTAACATAGGAAAATCTTTCTTAAGCTGATGAACACGCTCATAATTAAGCGGGGGTATTTCTCTATTCTCCTTAGGGGACAACCCTGCCAAAAAGGCTTTTCGAGCATGAATAATTACAGTACGACAACCTGCCTCTGAAACTACCTCAATAAAGTTTTTTAGAAATTCATAACTATCTAAATCATCAATACCCAACCGAGTCTTTACAGTAACTGGAATATCAACAGCCTGCTTCATTGCACGAATACAAGAAAACACTGTCTCTGGTTTAGCCATGAGCGATGCTCCAAATTTTCCTGACTGCACCCGGGAACTTGGGCAACCTACATTTAGATTGATTTCATCGTATCCCATCTTTGCGCCAGAAATAGCAGCTCGTGCTAGATTTTTTTCCTCGCTCCCTCCTAGCTGAAGAGCTACAGGGTGTTCACTCTGGCTATATCTCAAGAGACGAATTTGACCACCTTCGGTTATCGCAGAGGCATTTATCATTTCTGTATACAACCAACTATTGGGTGAAACTAGTCTTAACAGAAAACGAAAGTGGCGATCAGTCCTTTCCATCATAGGTGCCACAGATAGCAAATGAAGATTAGACATTTATGCCTAAACCTTAAAACTTCTTGCAAGCTTTTTCATACTCTTGGAAAGTATTAATGCTTCTAAAAACTGACTGTTCTGGTATAGGAATTTTTACTGTGGGACCAACTTCAAGGATCTGCCTAAGTGAAGCATTACCAACACTAGAATTTTTGATTAATCTGTGATGCGCTGGCGGTTCATAAATTGTACATACAGGCTCCAAAATACCAGAACTATGTTGGTAAGCAACAGCAAGACTATTTTGGTCTCGCATGTCAATCAGATTTTTTATGAATTTATATTTAAGGAACGGCAGATCTATAGCTACTACTAGCCATGCACACCCAGAGCAAAAGTCCCAAGCAGCAAGCATCCCAGCTGCAGGGCCCCTTAGCTCAGAACTATCTATAATTAATGGCAATTCTGAATAAGGATAGATGTTCTGTTGTTTTGGTTTTATTGAAACATAGACTGATTCACAAAATTCAGATAAAAAGCTATGAAGCCATAACACCTGAGGAACACCGTGATATTTAATCAATCCTTTGTCGCATCCCATCCTTATGCTTGACCCTCCTGCAAGAACTAGCCCATGTAAGGTTGCTAATTTTTCTATTGACTTAACCTCCCTCAAGTCATTTCCTTTTTTTACATCAGAATCTAGGACCATCTACAACAATCTCAAAAATGTTTACTTAATCCCTAAACTACTCTTCTATATCTGATACATATTTTATTGCTTTATGAATTCGAATAAGAACCTTGTCTTGACCAAGAAGAGAAAGAGTCTGCCCAATTCCTGGAGAAGCTGAATCTCCTGTCACGGCCACTCTAAGGGGTTGTGCTACTTTACCCATTTTTAGATTTAAATCACTAGCAACCTTTTCTACTGCTAGCTGAGTTGAAGCAATTGTCCATTCATCCTCTTTGCTAAGCATAGACTCCAAAGACTCCAAAATAGGCAAAGCCGCAACATTTAAGTGTTTTCTAGCCGCTTTCTCTGAATATTGTTTCGGCTCCTGATAAATAAAATGGCTTTTCTTAGCCATATCAACAAATGTATTAACTCTATCTCTTTGAGTCTCACAAATATCCTGTAACAAGGCCATATCATTAACATTTATACCGTCTGCTTCTAAAAATACTTTAAGCTCATCAGCCAAACGTTTTGCAGGGAGTTTCTTTATCCACTGTTGATTAACCCACATTAATTTTTCAACATCAAAGCTTGCTGCAGATTCATTAACTTGCTCTAAGTCAAAGTTTTCAATTAACTCAGTTAGAGTAAATATTTCTTGGTCCCCATGAGACCACCCCAATCGAACTAGATAATTTAGAAAAGCTTCCGCAACTAATCCTTCATCCCTATAAGCAAGCACACTTAGAGCACCATGTCTCTTAGAAAGTCTGCTGCCATCAGGGCCCAGAATCATTGGAACATGAGCAAATTCTGGGGGAATAACTCCAAGTGCTTCCATAATATTTAGCTGCCTTGGAGTATTATTTAGGTGATCATCACCTCTAACAACATGGGTAATTCCCATCTCACTATCATCAACAACCGACGAAAAATTGTATGTAGGTACACCATCAGAGCGAAGTATCACAAGATCATCTAGCTCTGAATTATCAAAAATAACTTTACCGCGAATACGGTCTTTGACTATGACTTTACCAGTACTTGGATTTTTAAAACGAACGACAGGGTTTACGTCAGGTTTGGGCTCTGCTCTATTTCTACAGGTACCATCATAACGCGGTTTTAAACCTTGAGACTTTTGCTCCTTACGCATAATCTCTAGTTCTTCCTGACTACAAAAACAGTTATAAGCCCTTCGTGACTCAATTAAGTTACCGGCAAGTTGTTGATAATGTTCCAAGCGATTCATTTGAAAAAATGGCCCTTCATCAACATCAAGCCCCAACCAAGCCATCGATTCTATAATTTGATCTATAGATTCTTTAGTAGACCTCTCAGAATCTGTATCTTCCACACGCAAAATGAAGGCTCCGCCATATCGACGAGCCAACAACCAATTAAAAAGCGCAGTTCTTGCGCCACCTACATGGAGGAAACCAGTGGGACTTGGTGCAAATCTGGTTCGAATAGTCATTCTAATAGGGAAAAGCTACACAAAAATACAACCTCAAATAGGACATAAAATGGCGTCCCCAGGGGGATTCGAACCCCCGTTGCCGCCGTGAAAGGGCGGTGTCCTAGGCCTCTAGACGATGGGGACAATAAACATATATAGGCATACTTATAAGGCTTACCCAGAATGCTTCTATTCTAACATTTAATTTGGTGGAGCCAGGCGGGATCGAACCGCCGACCTCTACAATGCCATTGTAGCGCTCTCCCAGCTGAGCT